>Ga0209515_10009733_pt1 | contig 10880 bp, 14 predicted proteins | sample Subgroupgradi54m_FD_187454 | JGI IMG/M metagenome (GOLD analysis project Ga0209515, IMG submission 187454) | Subsurface groundwater microbial communities from S. Glens Falls, New York, USA - GMW60B uncontaminated upgradient, 5.4 m (SPAdes)... ...
GGGGTAGGAGCTGAAGTGGAGGTAGGAGTAGGTGTCGGAGATGGATTCGCCCCAGACATAGGGAAAATATACCCGACACGTAATTCCACCTTTTTCCCTTCACAATTTGGATCAAGCGAGAGGAAATGATCGGTGTTAGCCTTGTCATAACAGCGATATAGAGCTTGAGTAGCGGTGGTGGTAGCTACATCGGCGGCATAACCAATCTTTCTGACATATTTTTCATTGGCACTGGCACAATAAGTCCAATTGTTAGTCGCCGGATCCCCCGTATAGATAAGGTAGTCAGCTGCCGCTGCAATGTAGCATTCATACAGCGGATGAAAACCAGTTGCTCCAGTTGATGCCAGATAGCCCAAGTCGGCCGTCTTAATATAGCCTTCACTGGGTTTAGCAATTTCGGTAGATACTTTGGTTTTTTTAGGACTGGTTTTTCCATATCTAGTCAGGAGTGCTTTGGCATAGAATTGATCATCTTTGGTCTTTATCTCTATTTTTCGGCGCATCAGATACCTTTTATCAAAACCCTCTCCGGGAAAGAGCTTCAGGTAATAGAGGTAGAATTGCTGACCAACACTATCACTATTCCCATCGGACCCGATAAAAGAAGCATAGGCATACAGTTGCTTTGAATTAGCATCTCGCACCAGCCAATTATCTACTGTACCATCAGTATCGCTGGAAACCTCCGGGTAGACAGGTTGGAACGAGCCGGGAAACTTCTCCCAATTTAAATAATCAGTGCCATTGGAAAAGTCTAGAGCCAGCCCCCATTTTCCACTCATCTGACCGGTCATATACCGATTGAGATAGGTATTTAACACCACGAACTGGCTATCCATATTGGTAATGACTGATGAATGTCCCCCTAACCCAGGTTCGGTGTAACCCCCGTTGTAATATTTATACCAGGTGCCGGGTTGGCCTAAATCGGCCACTGCTGACCGCGCTACATTAATTCCCCAAGGCCCGTCTGTGCCAAAAAACAAGTAGAAATAATCCCCAATTTTGATCACCTTGCCATCCCCGGCATCATCTTGGGCTGTATCGCCGTTAAATACAGTATCAGCAGTCAAGATCTGATTGTTAGGATAATTTGGCTTAGTCCACGTCTTACCGCCATCAAAACTTTCGGTAAATGCCATTGATTTGTGGGTCCTACCAACAGAGTAATCACACGCCTCTTCAGCATGGTACCAACCTATCCAGTGTTGGTCATCAATTTTGTAGGTCGATACTAACCATACTCCACATTCATCAAAATTACCTGCAGGTCCATGTTGCAAGGCAACTCCATCTGCTACCAAGCTATCCAAGTTAGGTCCAAAAAAGGTAGTTGTGTTACCGCCTCCACCTAAAAATCCCCGCAATCCAGAAGTTGTTTGATTTGTGAAAAATGACTGATCAGGAATATCATCTCTTGGCCCCAGCATGTATTCTTCCTCACCCACTACGACTAAATTTTCTACTACGGCCTTAGCTTTGCGGACCTGGGCAATGACGACTAAGATTAGCAAAGTTATGGCTGTAACAATCAAGTGAGGTAAGAATCTCTTTATGCCTTTCTTACTCTTAGTCATTTTTTTTATATTATCTCTAGGTCAATCTGGATGCAATAGACACCTATAGGGTGCCGAGGGCGAGACTCGAACTCGCACGCAGTGTTAGCTGCGCGGGCTCTTAAGGCCCGTGTGTCTACCATTCCACCACCTCGGCAATGTGGTCGCTGAGGGACTTGAACCCCCGGCCTTCTCTGTGTAAAAGAGACGCTCTAGCCAGCTGAGCTAAGCGACCATTTAAGGACTTTGTGGGCGAAAGAGGACTCGAACCTCCAATGCCTTGCGGCGCTACCACCTCAAGGTAGTGCGTTTACCAATTTCGCCATTCGCCCAATTGTTAACGAGCAAGTGGGCAAGAGAGGACTTGAACCTCCACTCCCTTGCGGGAACAGGCTTCTGAAGCCTGCACGTCTGCCAGTTCCGTCACTTGCCCAAGCATACATATTATATAATATAGCGAGGCTAAAATGCCGAGATAGCCAAGGTGGTCACGGCGGGCGCCTGAAGAGCGTCAAATGCAGGTCCGACTCCTGCTCTCGGCACATTATTATTATGACTGAAACCAACTTTTCCGCTGAGATTCCCAAACCCCAGAAATGGCCTGATATCGTAAGACCGGAATTAATTACCTCAGGGATGTCTCCAGAAAATGTTGACGAATTTTGTCGACTGCCAATCCAAGTAATCTTTGTCCACGGTAGCAACGTACTCTTAAAACCCCCTTATTTAGCACTAGCCGTAGAGATGTTGGAAAATATGGGATTTGAAGCTATGGGTAAGAAAATGCCGCACAGCTTTAGAGGTAGGGAAGCCGACTGGTTACCTTGGCTTAATAAAAAGATTAACTCTAATCCTCTAACAATTATTGCAGGTCATTCTACCGGTGCCCGGGCAGCCAGAAAAATTGGAGAGGTGAGAAAATTTATTGGAGCAGTTCTTTTTGGCGACACTGATACCGATATACCGCACATTCCAGTACAAACATGGCTAGAAAGAATGAGTGGCTACTCTCACCGGGAATCAAGGTTTGACCTTCTTCTCAAAAATCTGATTTTCACCCGAGAGGTAAGAGCTGAGCATGATCTGCTAGTTCGTGAAGAAGACAGAGAAAATATTGATAAAAACCTCGGGCCGGCTGAGGTAGTTAAGGACGTTTGGCATGTCAGTCTGGAAAATAAAATTCCTGAGCTAACCCTACAAATTATTCTAGAGGAACTCAAAAAAAGGGACATTGCAGAACAAATACTTCACTTAGCCAAGGCTAAAAAGATGATAAAATAGCTCTTGTGCGGCTATGGTTCATCGGTAGAATATCTCCTTGCCAAGGAGAAGAGACGGGTTCAATTCCCGTTAGCCGCTCCAAATTGCGGGTGTAATTCAATGGTAGAATACGAGTTTTCCAAACTCGGTACGAGGGTTCGATTCCCTTCACCCGCTCATGATGACAAATAATTTATAGGATGATATAGTTTGGAAAATGTCTAAACCAGAAACAGTAACACAACGTGTTTATAGGCGAAGAAGAGAAACAGCATTAAGAAGTCATCAGATAGTAAAACGGGGAAGAGTTGTTGGCAGCTTGCTCCCTCGTGAAAGTCACCCAGTACGGAGTCACGAACTGGGTTGTTTGGTTCAGGGATTATTAGTAGCTGCTCCGTTAGTAATCGATGCAATTTTATGGTACACAGCATTTAATGGGCACCCTGAAATAGCCGGGCTAGCGTTTATAGGCGCCCCCATTGCTTTTATGGCTTCGTTTGTACTTGCTAATTCCAATTAATGTGCGTTAACTCTTGAGGTGTTTGAAAAATTCCACTTGCCTCAGGCGACGGACCGCTTCTTCACGAGTTTGGTACGGTCCACCCAAGTTTCGTCTAGACTTTTCTGACAAGACAAAATAACCCGCTTTTCTTTTAACAATCATTTAGTTTAATTCTAACTGTTTAGTTTCGTCTTCTAAATCACTGCTTATCATTTTAGTTTGAGCAAGCTTCTGACCCATCAATCCAAAACTTGAAGAAACGTTACTCATTTGGTTGAAAGCATTGGTAACATGCTTAGACAACACGCCCATATTATCTTCAACTTTAGAATAATCTTTCTGAATTGCTCTTAATAGTTGAAAAACTTGGCGAGATTTAGTTTCCAATTCTTTGCCTTGAAGAGATTGCAAGAGAACTTGTAGGTGAGCATATAAGGTATTAGGTGAAACTGGATAGACGCGCGTCCTTTGAGCATAATTTGATAATTCTTCAATATTGACCACTTCGTAATAGACTGATTCTGATGGAATATACATTAGGGCAAAATCCATGGTATTTTCCTCAGGCAGAATATATTTTCTGGCGATATCGGAAATATGCTTTTTAACATCGGTTACAAAATCTCTTTTGGCATTCGTTTCGCCTTTGACTAGTTTATTGAAGTTTTCCATGGGGAATTTGGAATCAATGCACAGCAGGCCTGCGTCAGTTTTTAAGACCGCATCTACTTTCATCCCGGATTTAAAAGCGTACTGCAGATGAAAGGCATTTTTAGGAAATGTTTGGCCAATCATATCTGACAATACAGCTTCACCAATTCCCCCCCGTAGCTTAGGAGATTGCAAAAACTCTTGCAAAGACTTTATGCCTCGACCAACTTCGGACATTTCCCCCAAGTTGCGCTGGACATCGGAAATTACTTTGGCTGCATTATCTAGTCGTTCATTAAGTTGTCGAGTATTTTCTTGCAAAACTTTAGCCGTATCAGCAGAACTTCCCCGCATGGCTTCATTTAGAGATTTGTTCGTTAATTCCAAAGAAGACTGCATTGACTGCAGCCATTGAGTCAAAGCCGTATCGGTCTGGGGCTTTTGGCCCAGCCATTTTCTAAAAAGAATCAAGGTAATACCAAATCCGGCGACTATTATTGCTAAGATAAGGTAGATGTTAGGATCCATATGAGCAGAGCCAAACGGCCAATTATGGCACTTATCATAGCATGTCTGTCACTAGTGGGAACCGGACTAGTCATTTGGAAAGTTCCGCCTACCAATAAGTGGGTTGAAATAGGGGCATTACTACTGCTAACAATTAGCTTAGGTTTACTCGCAGGCTGGTTAATGGGCAGGAAAAAAACCGCCTTTATAGCTGTGTCTTTTATACTAGTTACTTTGGCGATGAATCGCTTCGGAATACTCAATTGGATTACTTTTGGGCTTTGGGTAGCCGTATTAGGTTTGATCAGTTTAATTAATTAAAGTATAATTTTAACTATGCAAATATCTAAACAGAGATTAAATTCCACTTTAGAAAAACAGTTGTTCTTAACCCTCTTCCAGCTTATCGCTGATCTCAAAACCCCCCAGGAGGTTGAACAGGTCTTAAAGGATATCCTATCCGACACTGAATTGACTACAGTTGCTAAACGCCTAGCCGTAGCCTACTGGCTGACCAAAGGCCGGAGCTACACCAATATTAAAGATAATATTAGAGTCAGTAGTGCCTCCATCTCAGATGTTCAGCACGCTTTAAAAAAACCTGGCTGGAAACTAGCGTTGCAAAAAATAACTGCTGACGAATGGGCTACCCAATGGGAGCAACGCATCAATAAGTTGCTGAAACCCTCTGGTAAATAATTTACTAAGCAGTATACTGCGGTAATTATGTGGAAAGAGTTTTTAAGATGGGTAGGTTTTTTGAACCATCCTGGCCAACCAGGAAAAGACATTTTCAAAGGGTGGGTATTAGGTATGGGTTTGTATATATCGGGAGCTATTATTGCAATAAACAACTTGGAACCCAGAAATATGACAGGTGAAGCTGCTGGAATTGGATTAGTTGGCTTGGCCATGTTAAGATTAGGCGCTACAATAATTCAAGTTAGACTTAATCTACCAAGAGAAATCAAATGAAATATTCAGTTATGATTATGTCCATATCACCGTTCTAAAGCGGAGGAAGATTTGGTTGTTAGGCCTCCGCAAGGAGGCTTTTTTAATTCTATTCAGATAAAATAAGCTTATGAACAAAAAGTTTTACATCACTCAAACATTGCCGTACGTAAATGCCGAGCCCCATATCGGCTTTGCTTTGGAAGTTGTTCAAACTGACACTCTAGCCAGGTTTCAACGACTTTTAGGAAAAGGGGTCTTTTATAACTTTGGTACTGATGAACATGGTTTAAAGATTTATCGAAAGGCCCTAGAACAAAATAAAACTCCTCAAGAATATTGTGATGAGTATGCAGTTAAATTTACTGATCTTAAAAAAGCTCTAAACTTAAGCTACACCAACTTTATTAGAACCACTGATCTCCACCATCTAAAAGCAGCCCAAGAGTTTTGGAAAAGATGTTTAACAAATGGGGATATTGAGAAAAAAATATATAAATCCAAATATTGCGTTGGCTGTGAGTTAGAAAAAACAGACTCTGAACTTGAAAATGGCAAATGTCCTATTCATCCAAATTTAGAAATAGAAATTATTGACGAAGAAAACTATTTTTTTAAATTTAGCAAGTTCCAAGATAGACTGCTTAAATTTTATGATCGAAACCCTAAATTGGTTGTTCCAGAATCAAAATATAACGAAATAAAAAACTTTGTTAATACCGGCCTTGAAGACTTTAGTGTCTCGCGACTAAAAAGTAAAATGCCCTGGGGGGTTGACGTTCCTGATGATCCAAACCATGTAATGTACGTATGGTTTGATGCATTAGTGGGGTATATATCTTCAATCGGCTGGCCAGAAGATGAAAAAAGCTTCGCCGAGTTTTGGCCCGGAGTGCAAACTGCCGGAAAAGATAATTTACGCCAGCAAACTGCTATCTGGCAGGCTATGCTAATGTCAGCGGGCCTTCCTAACTCCGAACAAGTATTTATTCATGGTTTCATTACTGTTGACGGCCAAAAAATAAGTAAAAGTCTAGGTAATGTTATTGATCCTTATGAGATGGTAAAAAAATACGGTACTGATGGTACCAGATATTATCTATTGGCAAAAATTCATCCTTGGGAAGATAGTGATTTTACTTGGGAAAAATTTAATGAGGCATATAATGCTGATTTGGCCAACGGTTTAGGAAATTTAGTCGCCAGAGTGGCAAAACTTGCCGAACTGTCTGCTGCCAATTATTCTATCTCTTCATTAAAAATTACTGATTCTGATTTTTCCTCAATTAGAAAACTGCTAGATGAATATAGATTCAATGAAGCATTGTCTGAAGTATGGCAATGGATTTCTACTATTGATAAGCAAATTGAAGCAACAAAACCTTGGGAATTAGCAGGGGAGTCACTTAAGAATGCTGTCCACCCTTGGGTTAATAACATTGTTAAAATTGCCACTGCCTTGCAACCATTCTTACCCCAAACAGCTGAGAAAATACTAACCCAATTTAAAGGCCCGAGGATCTCCAGCTCTACCCCGTTATTTCCCAGAATAAAATAACATGCCAGAGATTGTCTTCGCTGATAAAAATGCCGAAATAGCCCATCAGGTCGTTAAGAGAATTCAAGAAATAACTGGCCAGCTAGTTATAGAGAGACGCTATCATCCCGAGGCAAATGCAACTACTTTAATCCCTTTACCCCAAGAGAAGACACTCTCCCAGCAATATGCAGTGCTGCTTATCCCAGGACTAGTAGTAAAATACTTTCCCCATGGTAACTCAGTTCTTTTAAATGAAACTACTTTAAGCATTTGGAAAGAGTTTTTCCCGAATGATTGATGCCCACTGTCACCTAAATGATTCTCAATTTGATGGGGAAGTCGAGCACATTATTGCAAACGCCAAGTCAGTTGGGGTCAGGGGTTTTATCTGCAATGGCTCTGATTTGGAAACAAGTATAAAATGCCTAAATATAGCCAAAAATCATGATGAAGTTTTTGCTACTGCTGGCATCCACCCAGAAGTATTGGCAAACACTTCACTTTCCCCTACTTTAGAAAAGGAGTTATTAACTTTAGCCCAGGATCCCAAAGTGGTGGCAATAGGGGAGAGTGGGTTAGACAATCCCCATCCTGCCCAAATAGAACTGTTTGAGTTTAATATTCAGTTAGCCAAAAAAACCAATCTACCTTTAGTAGTTCATTGTCGCAATGCCTTTGAGGAGGTTTATTCAGCTATTAAAAATAGCCAAGTGACTGTCCAAATGCATTGTTTCACCGGTAGTTGGGACTGGGCCAAAAAGTTTTTAGACTTGGGCTGCTACTTGAGTTTTGGCGGCATAGTTACTTTTAAAAGCAGTCAGCAATTAAGAGACGTAGTCACCCAAGTCCCCCCTGATCGGTTAGTTATTGAAACTGACTCCCCTTACATTTCTCCCGAACCATTGCGCGGTCAGCGCAATACTCCGGCCAACTTGCCTATCATTGGCAAACTTATTGCCCAATTAAGAGGTATAGATTTAATGGAGTTGGATCAACTTACTTCCGCTAATGCTTCATCTCTTTTCCCCAGGCTTATACTCCCCAATCTTTGAAAACTACTTCCTACTTGAGAAACAAAACTTTCCATCACGTCAATTTTCTCAACTGTAAATACTGACAAAGGATCAATTTCGACTGCCGATATTTTATCCAACGTCTGCTTCACAAATGTGGGGTCTGATTTTTTTACCCGACCGATAGTAATGTGGGGTAAAAATTTTTGGCCTGGTTGAGGAGTAATAGAGTCTAGTTGAGTGGTTAACTCTTTTTGCAATTCTCCTAGTCTCCCCTCCTCATCTTTGACTAATAAATAAATTAAAGACGGTTCGTGCCGAATGTACAAAGTGTCGAACATAAAAGGTTGAAGCTGGAGCGATGGGTAGTTAGTTACTACTTGCTTTAGAGCCCGCCTAACTTTATCTATGTCTTGATCTTCAAGTTTACCCATAAAGTTTAAAGTCAGGTGGGTTTTGTGGGGCAATTCCCAAGCTATGGGCAGGCGTAACTTATCTAACTTCAGCTGCAACTTATCAATCTCTGCAATGACTTCTGCAGGCAAATTTATAGCTATAAATACTCGATGTTTCAAGCGCGGAAGAGAATACTGGCAAAAACTAACACCGCAAAAACAGCTACCAAGACATATTCGAAGATAATTTTGATATGTAAATCTCGGTGATACAGATGATGAACTATGCCCCACACCACATAGGAGATGGCTAAGCTCACCATAATCCCCAGTTGCAGAGCCTGGTTATGGTCAAACCAAAAGATACCCCATAGTCCAGCCAGAAGAATGCACAATAAAGTAAAGTAGTGTAATGGATGCCGGGCAAAATCAGTTTCAAAAGTCAGTCTAGCCATGTTTACAAGATAACTCCCCGATTAATGAGGACTGCGGCAATTAACAAAAATAACATTAGTGCTAAATGTGCCAAACTTTTACTAGTCCAGCGCACAATCTTGCGCTTGTGCACAGCAATCAAATCAATAATTAAGACTACGACAAATACTGCCAAGAGGGCAATAGATACCAGCTTAGTGATGTCAAAAGGCGAAGTTGCTGATACTACTACTGGTTGTTGCGCGACAACTACCTTTGTCTGTGGAGAGACAGTGGGTCGAGGTGAAGATTCGGCTGCTTTTACTTCGGACACGGCTAGTTTAGGCACAGCTGGCTTAGAGGCAGATGACAATTTGGTCCCAAACATTTGCACAACCAGTGTGGTCTCTCTGCCTTCCAATTGGCCATCGACTACAGCTACTCCAATATCTTGATAACGACTATTGAGGAGATTTTCTTTGTGGGAAGGCGAATCCATCCAACCCTTGACCACTGCATCAGGACCGGTAAAATCGCGGGCCAAATTCTCTCCAGCGTAGCGGTATTGGTAGCCGGCATTAGTAATAAAAGCCCAAGGTTGCACTCCTTGCGGTGAGACGTGGGCCCAATAGTCATGGGCAAACATATCAGCTGCTTTCTGGGCCGCAGCTTGCGACAGCTCCGGATCCAACTGTACCGGACCTACTCCTGCCACTTGGCGCTGGACATTAGTTAAGCGAATAATCTCACTGGGAGAGATTTGGGCGGCATAGCCTAAAATCTGCGGATAGGTTTGAGACAGCTTACCCATTCCCAACTGGAAAAGCACGAACAAACCAATGACGATACTTAAGACCGAAGGGTGGAGTAGTTTGGCCCGTTGATTATTACTCTCGTGAGGTAAGAATAGATGCACCAGCAGGTTGGGCATAAAGGTATTATGCCCAGGTGCGCAAACAGGCGTCAACTAGAAAATTGATACATTTAAATCTAGTTTGATAATCTTGACTGCAACCTATTAATTATTTACACTGCCGGAAGCTGACCGCAAACGGAAGCCTCTTACCAAGCTTATCTGCCCATGCTCAAGAGTACTACTACGTTTGCTTTCTATCTTAGGTCCCGACTTAGTCGGGATTTTTATTGCTCAAAAAAGTGAAAGGGGGTGAAAAATAATGATAATTCAATTTCGCAAAATTGCAGCAGTGTTAACTACTGCCGGATTACTCTTTGGTACCGCAGCCACAGCAGCTTTAGCTGATAGCTCGGGCGTGACTATTAGCGGGAATGGAGCTGATTCAACCAACACCGTCATTCTCAAGGACCATTGTTCTAATAAGGTTATTCAATCTAACTCAACGACAGTGGTCACTATCGCAGCTGTTTCAGCAAACAGCGGCGGCAACGAAGCTGAGAGGAACACTGGTGGTAATGTCACCATCAATTCCGGCTCGGCCGATGCCAGCTTAGTGGTCGGAGTCGACGGTGGTTCCAATGAAGCCACTGCTCCAAATTGCTGTGCTTGTAGCCAGAATGTAGGACCTGTCACCATTGAAAACAATGGTGTCGATTCCACCAACAAGGTGGTCAAGAAGCAATCCCAACACAACTTTGTCTTGCAAAGGAATAGAACCAGAGTCTTTACCTTAGCCAAGGTCAAAGCCAACAGTGGACACAATGAAGCCGAATCTAATACTGGAACTGGAGTCGAAGTCACATCCGACCCAGCTACGGCCAGTCTTGGCGTCAGCGTCACTGCTCCTTCCAACACTTTAAATCCCTAAAGTGTCAAAGGAGTGGCAGTCAAACAAGCCCCGGTTCGCCGGGGTTTGTGGTTAATGGTCGGGGAGGGCGGTCACTACCAATCGTTTACTGTCTAAAAAGCCGGAACAGGTAAATAAAGTCACCTGCTCATTTGAGGTAGGTTTAATTACCTCCACTTGAGACGGGTCAACAAATTTAATGTCCGAGACTTTGTAGCGATACCATTTATCAGCACTTAATATATAGACTAACTCCTCTTTTTTTACTTCTCTGAGAGGTAAAAATAAGCCTTCCCGAGCGTGGGCAAAGATGACCATATTA
>Ga0209515_10009734_pt1 | contig 10877 bp, 10 predicted proteins | sample Subgroupgradi54m_FD_187454 | JGI IMG/M metagenome (GOLD analysis project Ga0209515, IMG submission 187454) | Subsurface groundwater microbial communities from S. Glens Falls, New York, USA - GMW60B uncontaminated upgradient, 5.4 m (SPAdes)... ...
AGAAGGGATGCACGCCGCCGGCCCTCGCTTCGCGCAACGCCGCTTTCGTGTCTTCCAGCGCGTACTCCTCCTGGTAGGCATCGTCCAGCGGGCGGCCGTCGCTCAGCATCACCATGAGCTTGACTCGCGCGGCGCGCTCCGACAGGCGATGCAGGGCGTGCCGGATCGCCGCGCCGTCGCGGTTCTGCACCAGCGGGCGGACGGCGTCGATGCGCCGCCAGACCTGCGGCCCATACCGCTCGTCGAAGTCCTTCAGCACGAGGATCTGCACGTCGTTGCGAGACTGTCCGGAATAGCCGTACACCGCGTATTGATCGCCGATCGCCTCCAGCGCTTCGCACAACAGCACCAGCCCCTCTTTTTCGACGTCGATGATGCGTGCGCCGCCCGGCCCGATCTGCTGACCCGTCGAGCCGCTCAGGTCCACGAGAAACACCGCGGCGACGTCCCGCTCCTTGCGATCCCGGCGGATGTACACGAACTCCGAAGGACCGGCGCGCGCCTTCCGCTCGACCAGCGCCTCCACGACGGCCTCGATGTCCACCTCTTCGCCGTCGGCCTGGCGGCGCACCCGCCGGAGCGCGGGCGGGCGGATGCCTTCGAAGTAGCGGCGGATCAGGCTCACCACCCCGCCGTACCTGCTCCGCGTCTGTTCGAAAAACCCGTCCGAGCCCTCCGGCGCGATCTGTTCGACGACCCGGCACCAGTGCGTGCGATAGTCCTGGATCCGACCGTCCCATTCATCATAGAGGAACGTCCGCGTTCCGGGAATCGCCGGCAGCACGCGACCCGAACTCTCGTCCGGCACCACAGTCACGTCCTCCGCCAGCGGGGACGATCCGCTCCACCCTTCCATCGACGCGGGAACCGCCGCGGCGTCACGCAGCACGCGCGGCCCCTTTTCGGATCGTGATCCTCCCGTAACCGACGGCTCGCCCTGCAGGCCGTCCTGCTCCTGAACGCCCGATTCGGCCTGGCCCGCGACCGCACCACTCTCCTGCTCCCGCACGCGCTCCGCATCCATCGCGCCGCGATGGGCCAGCGTCGTCAGCGGCCGATAGGCTCCGCCCTGTTCCTCACCGGCCGGAGGCTCCAATGCTTGATCGGCGTCCCCGGACGTCCCACCGGGAGAGGCCGGCATCTCCTCCGCCGTGAGCTCCTCGATCAGCACGTAGGCACGGTGAACCGCGCGGATGACGTCCTCGGCGGTCGCCTGCGGCTGGGCGACCGCGCGCAGGAGCGCCCAAGCGCGGCCGACCACATCCTCTAACGCCACCGGTACCCGGACTTCTTCCGGGTCTCCGGCCGACATTTCCAGCAGCAGCTCGACGACCATTTCGCGGACTGACATGCCGTGAGTCAGCGATCGCCCGGTGACCTCCTCCTGTGCCACGGCTTCCATGTCGCGCCGCAAGCCCGGATATTCCGCCTTCAGGCAGGCCTCGACGCGTGCGTCCTCGGCCATCACCCAGAGGTCGCGGATCAACAGCGGATTCGGGTAGAGCCGGAAAAACTCGTCGAGGGAAGCGGGAGGCGAAGCCGCGGCGCGCCCGTAGCGGAGCGAGGCCTGCGAGGCCAGGTCGGCCAGGCGCTCCATCGGGAGCGCGTACGTTCCGTACTCCAGGTGGCCGGCCTCGTGGGCGGTCAGCACCTTGTAGAAACGGAGATTGTCGTCCTTCGAAGGATATCGGCGCATCCGCGCCGGCAGGAAGATCGTCGCGCCGTCGGAAGACGCCCGGGCCTGCGGGGCCGCCTCCCCACCGCCGCTTTCATCAAGCGGGCGGATCGTCACCGGCTGTCCGCTCAGCCCCTCCGCGAACAGTTTGAGCATGCGGGCGACGCTCCGCAAGGCCACGCCGCTTGCGGCTTCCTCAAGCGCCTCCAGCGCCTTCCTGGTCTCGATCGCGAAGTAGGCGCGCGCCGCCTCGGGATTGTAGGCCAGCACCTCCATGCCGCCGCGATACCACTTGTCGAACCGATCGGCGAGAGTGGGCGCATCGGGATCCGCCAGCTCGATCACTTCGGGAGCGCGCCGCAGGTACGCCAGAGCCGTCGCCGCATCCTGCTCCGCCACCAGGACGCCGTACTGGAGCACCCGCTCCTGCCAAGCCGCATCCCGGATCCGCCGCAGCAGACCAGGGGCCTCTCCGAGAAACTCGATGGCCAGCTCGGGGGAGCGGTCAGCCAGCGTATTGCTCAGCGCGAGCACCCGCCTGCGCACCGCCGGCGAGGCCAGGTCTTCCAACAGCGCCGGGCTCGTCCGGAAGAAGGCCAGCGCCGCCATGTAGTCGGGCTTGCCCAGGCTGTTGAGCGTCACGAGCTTGGCGCTGACGCCGGCCCAGGCCTTGAGGTCTTCGCCGGAAAGCACGCGCAGGATGTCCGGTCCCCGCCGGAAATATTCGATCCCCAGCACGCCGTCCCACTTGGTGAGGTCGGCCCCGGTCTGCGCCCAGGCCGGCACTGCATCGGCCCCCGCCGCCGCGATGACCCCTCCGGCCCGCAACAATCCTTCGTAGGCCATGGGCGCGTCCTGCTCCGCCAGCTCCAGCGCCACCGTCAACGCCGCCCGGCGGGAAGACGCAGGCAGTTCGCGCAGCACGGCGGGACTCTCCCGGCACGCCTTCAACGCGATGGCCCCGGATCGTTCGCTGAGCGAGACGACCAGATCGATCCAGGAGACAAGCTCATCGGGAGACAGAACGTCCAGGACTTCCGAGAGGGCGTCAACGGCGGCGGATGCCGCTTTTCTGGAGTTCTCCCGCAATTCGGTGAGCAGTTCGAGGACGGCCGGGCCCTGGCCCGAACCCACCAGACGCCCGGCAAGGCTCGCCGCGGCCCCTCGATCCAGGTCCTTGGCCAGCCAGGCGGTCAATTTATTTGTAAGGCTTTCGGACGTCATAAATAGGGCGCGATTATAGCACAGGGGTTCCGCGAACAGAATTGACTCGACCGGGTTTCACGCTTAGAATGCGGCCATGCCTGAGCCCAGCGAGAAGAGCCTCGAGAAGATGCGGAAGTTCGTGAAGGGCTTCGCGGAGAAGTCCGGCACGGCCATGCACCCCAATCCGGCCGTGACGGAGGCGGTAGTCAACGGGCTGGCCGCCCACGTGGACGAGTTCGGCCGGCCGCTCTGCCCCTGCAATTTCTATCCGGACAAGAAGGCCGAAGTGAAGCTACGCCGCTGGATCTGCGCCTGCGACGAGATGCAGATCTACAAGTACTGCCACTGCCTGCTGTTCATCCGCGAGGATGGTCTTCCGATCACCGAGTATCTGCCGGAAGACCACGAAGGAAGGACAACGTACGGGCTGGTCACCGATCCTACGCCCGACAAGGGGCGCGCGCTACGACATCAGGCTCCGGCAGCCGCCGCCACCGCAGCGGCGCCTGACAAGGAAAAGCCGCCTGGCGCTAAGGATTAGAGGGATCGAAATCGTCCTGTTCCGGCCCCTTGGCCATCGCATCGAGCAGGTGATCGCGCTCCTTCAATTCAGGATCGTTGCGGAATGCATCTATCTCTTCCGGAGTCAGCGGCTTCATAACCGGCCCGACCGGTTTCAGCTTCCGGAAAGCCTGCCGTTTCGCTTCCTCCGGATCGAGTGCCTTTGAGGCTTCCTCTGAGGGAGCGTCGCCGGGTTTCTTTTCCTGTTTGTCGGCACCCATTCGCACCACCTTCAAAAGACAGCCGTCACGATTTCACGCAGGCTGCGCTGCATGTCGGCATCGTCCGTGATCGGCCGGATGATCGCCGCTTCGCAGGCCGCCTGAGGACTGACGCCCTTCCCCACCAACTCGCCCGCGTAGATCAGTAGGCGCGTGCTGACGCCTTCTTCCAGGCCATGATTCTTGAGATTGCGGACCTTCTCCCCCACCGTGACGAGCCCCACCGCCATTTCCTTGTCCACTCCGGCCTCGCGCTCGATGATGCGGGCCTCCAGGTCTCGCGGGGGATAGGTGAACTCGATCGCCATAAAGCGCTGCTTGGTGCTCTGCTTCAGGTCCTTCAGCACGCTTTGATAGCCGGGGTTGTAGGAGATGACGAGGAGGAAGTCGTCCACCGCCTCGATCATCTGGCCCTTCTTCTCGATGGGCAGGAGGCGGCGGTCGTCGCTGAGCGGATGGATGATGACGGTCGTGTCCTTGCGGGCCTCGACGATCTCGTCCAGGTATACGATCGCGCCGTGCTTCACCCCCAAGGTCAGCGGACCGTCCACCCACACCGTCTCGTCGCCCTTGAGGAGGAACCGGCCGACCAGATCGGACGCGGTGAGGTCTTCGTGGCAGGCGACGGTGATCAAAGGCCGGCCGAGCTTGTGCGCCATATACTGGACGAACCGGGTCTTGCCGCAACCCGTCGGCCCCTTCAGCATCACCGGCATCTTCGACGCGGCGGCCGCCTTGAACAGGCCGATCTCGCCGTTCACCTCGGCGTAGAACGGCTCCGTTTTGATCCGGAATTGCTCGACTCCCTGCTCTATTCCTTTGGCCACCTGCTTTCCTCCCGAAGTCTGAGTCCTAGGCTATAATATAGGATATGCGGCTGCTCCCACAACTCCAACGCCTCGCGCGGCTCCGGAGTCCCTCTCTTGGACTGCTCTGCGCCCTGCTCATCTTGCCGGGATGCGTCACCTCGGAACTGGTGACTCAGGAGATGGAGTCACAGATCGCCAGGGACATTCCGTTTGAGTCGCTCAAGGCAGAGCCGGACAAGTTCAAGGGGCGCGTGGTCGTCCTGGGAGGGAAAGTGCTCGCCGCCAAGCGGCTCAAGGAGGGCACGCAGATCGAAGTCCTGCAGTTGCCGCTCGACGGCGCGGACGCGCCGATCATGAACCTCCCGCAGTCCAAAGGACGGTTCTTGGCCTATCAGGAAGCGTTCCTCGATCCGGCCACGCTGCCGGCGGGCACGGCCGTCTCCATGATCGTGGAGGTCACGGGACACAAGACTCAGCCTCTCGACGAAGTGGACTACACCTATCCGACTCTCAAGATCCGCACGCTCAAGGTCTGGCCGGAGCAGCGGTACCTGCCCTGGCCCGGGCCTTACTATCCCTACATGTACCGCTACCCGTACCATCCATTCTATCCCCGCTGGTTTGACCCCTGGTACTAGCACGGACTGATGATGAAGGACTCGACGAGCCGGAGCGGATGGTAGGCGAGTTTGGCGCGGCGGAGGCCCTCCAGTCCTGAATCGTCCATCGTGTTGATGAACTCGTAGGGCTCCAGCTCGCGGCAGAACTCGCGGAAGATGTACGCCCCCAGCCCTTTGATCTGACGGTCGGCGATTTCGAACAGCACGCAGAACGTCTGCGCATTCAACGGATAGCCGAACGTGTAGGCGGCCACCCGCCCCTCGACTTCGACCACCAGCCCTTTTAAACCAAGCTCGGCGGAATGACTGATGCCGTTTCGGTGCGCGGACTCCGCATCAGCCGCCAGATGCCTAGCCAGGTCAGACGCCTCGTCACATCGCATCCCTCCCCGCCACTGCCGATACAAAGCTAAGCATGTCTCGGCATCATCCGAACGAAATGCCCGGAACCGCGGACGCGATTGCTTAACGCAATGGTTGTAGTCCACGCGCTGACTTTTGTAGCGGTCTCCGTGCAATCCGATGAGATCGTCCCGCCGATAGAGATAGTCCGGCCCTTTGGGGGTCACGCGATACTCCAGATCGCGGCAGCAGACGGCCAGACTCTCGGGCACGTTCTCAATGCGGGTCATGGCCTGTGTCTTATTCCGTTCGGACAGAAAGGCAAACGCTCTGGTCATCGCAGGCCCGCAGGGGTCCGGCCCAATCGGTGGAAGCGCGAGGAAGCCGCCTTCCTGGTTGCCGGCCACGAGGCAGACGTGGCCCTCCACCTCAAGCCACTCGTAGGTGAGGAGGTCGCGCCAGATGAAATGATACGGAAAGGAGTACGCGGCATTCTGGTCTCCCGGCACGGGATGGGCGGAAAGGCGCGCTTCGAACCACGAACGGTCTTTCAGCGCGAGCGGACGGAGGGACGGCGCCGGCACGGATGCTACTGCGCCGGCGGGAGAGTGAAGGAGCGTAGCGTGCGGGTGAGGTGGTCGAGGCGTCTTAGAACAATCACGTCATCTTGGAACGATCCGATTAACTGCTGGTTAGAAACAAATACTTCAACTGAGTCTTTAGATTCAAGAAGGGCGGCCATCCGCTCGACGTAGGCCCGCGACTCGGGGCTGTCCAGGTTGTCCCGGATGAAGGGGCACTTGCTGTCCCATCCCATGACGACCGCCGAGCGCACGTGGTCCCACATGACGGCGACCGGGTAGAGGCGGCAATCCAGAGGACGATCCTCGTAGATCCCGCAGTGGCCGGTCTGCGGATCGAACGCGGGGCACCGATAGCCTTCCCCCTGCGGCACGACGGCGACCTTCGAGCCCGCGTGATCCGGAAAGGCGCCTGGAGAGATGCCGCGCGCGACGGCCGCCCGGATCTCCTCCCGCGTGAAGTAGGGACGCAGCGCGCTGTCCCGCTCGGGAAAGCGGCAGCAGACGTCGCAGGCGAAGCAGACCTTGCTCGGCACGATCTGCTCGACGACAACAGGCAATTCGCGGGACTTCGGCGTCTTCATGGGTGGAATCATTGTACATCACGGCCGATCGGCATCCAACGTCCCCTTGTTCCGGCGAGCCCCCCATGGTAGGATGAGTGCATCCCTGAGGACGACAGGAGTGGCCTCATCACAGAGTCCCGTAAACTCTCTCGCGCGCCGGGTCGAAGATGCGCTCAATGGCATCCGGCCGGCCCTGCAGATGGACGGCGGCGATTGCGAGTTGATCGAGGTCTCCGACGACGGCACCGCGAAAGTCCTCCTCAAGGGCGCGTGCACGGGATGTCCAGCCTCCAGCATGACCGTCACGATGGGCATTGAGCGCCGGCTCAAGGCCAGCGTTCCCGAGATCACGCGGGTCGTCGCGGTATAACCCTTCATTGTGGGTGTGATGAATCGCACAACCGCACTGGCCGGCAACCCGCCGACTGAGTTGCTCCCCGACACCCACCGCGAGCACAGCCGCCGAGTCCGGAGCCGCCTCGTCGAAGCGGGCCTGCACGACGGTGCCACCTGGCGCGTCTCACCGACTCCGTTTCTCCTGACGTCCGCCGACCGCGCCGCCATCGAATCGCTGGGCCTTCATCTCCTCCGCTTCACCCAGGCCCTGAATCGCCTGTACTACGACAGCGTCCGCGGCGCGCAACCGCGATGGGTGGCCGAGTACTTGGATCAGGGCAAGCCGTCCGACCTCATCGACCACGCGCGCATGAACCGGTTCCGCGCGGCATTGCCAGGCGTGATCCGCCCCGACCTGATCTTCACCGAAGACGGCTTCATGATCAGCGAACTGGATTCCGTGCCCGGCGGCATCGGGCTCACCGGATGCATGGCCCAGGCCTATGCCGACCTCGGCTGGCCGATCATCGGCGGGCGCAACGGCATGGTCGAGGGCTTCGCCCGCATGATCAAGTCTCTCCATAACGATCGCACAGCCTCTCTCGCGATCGTCGTTTCCGAAGAAGCCAAGGACTATCGCCCCGAAATGCTCTGGCTCGCAGCGCGTCTGCGCGAGGCCGGCCTGGCGGCAGAGACCGTCTCGCCGGAGGATGTGACGTTCACGGAAGAGGGTCTCTTCCTGCGTGAGACCGAGGCCGTCACCGCGCTCTACCGGTTTTTCGAATTGTTCGATCTGAAAAACATTCCCAAGGCCGAGTTGCTGCTTTACGCGGTCAAGAAGGGACGCGTGGCCATGACCCCGCCCGCCAAGCCGTGGCTCGAAGAGAAGATGGCCTTCGCGCTCCTGCATCATCCCGCGCTCGAACCCTTCTGGAGCAAGGAACTGGGTCCGGACACGTTCGATCTGCTCCGCCGGTGGATGCCCAAAACCTGGATCCTCGATCCCCGCCCGGTTCCGCCGCACGCCGTCATTCCCGGCCTCACCGCGGAGGGACGCGGCGTTTCCGATTGGAAAACCATGGCGGGACTCGGCCAGAAGGGGCGCCGGTTCGTGCTCAAGCCCTCGGGCTTCTCGGAACTGGCGTGGGGATCGCGCGGCGTGTCGGTGGGCCACGACCTGCCGCAGAAGGAATGGGCCGACGCCATCGACGCGGGGCTGGCGTCGTTCCCGAAGATGCCGTACATCCTCCAGGAGTTCCGCAAGGGAAAGCGCGTGGCCTCGAGTTATCACGATCCGGTCAAAGACGAGATCGTCCCCATGCCGGGCCGGGTCCGTCTCTCCCCCTATTACTTCGCCGCAGGCGAGACGGTGGAATTGGCCGGCATCCTGGCGACCGTGTGCCCCTTGGACAAGAAGCTGATCCATGGGATGACCGACGCCGTGATGGCGCCCTGCGCGCTGGCCCGTCCCGGCGAAACGGCGTCCGTGGGTGCGGGAGGGGCGCCTCGGGTACCCATTGCTCCGGCAAATGCAACGGGTGATGGGCCCCCTTCCGCTACGATGGTGGTGCCGACGCCATGACTTTGTACCACGTGCGCTGGTGCCCCGAATGTCAGATCGTGAAGCAGAAGCTGGACGAGCTGGGCCTCCCGTATGAAGACGTCATCGTGCCCGACATGCGCCCGCACCGCGCACAGGTCTATGAGGTCTCGGGCCAGTACTACGTCCCCGTGCTCAAGGACGGCGACAAGGTGCTGAGCGAGACGCGCGACATCCTGTCCCATTTGGAAACCACGTACGGTTCAACGGCCGCGCGATCAGAGATAACCTGAGAGGGACCCAGACTATGGAGACCTGGCGGCAGGCCCTGGCGAAAAGCATCACGAAGCCCGAGGAACTGGCGAAGCACCTGGACGTGGACCCGTCCGCCATCGCCGACGTGGTGGCGGAGTACCCGATGCGCATCACGCCGATGTGGATGAAGCTTATCAAAGAGAAGGGCGACGCGTTTTGGCGCCAGGTGGTCCCCGAGCCGGAGGAGCTGACCGACGACAGCCCCGCGGACGATCCCCTGCACGAGGAGATGGACAGCCCCGTCCCTCACCTCGTGCACCGGTACCCCGACCGCGTCCTCTTCATGGTGACCAACCAGTGCCCGATCTACTGCCGGTTCTGCACCCGCAAGCGGCTCGTCGGCAAGCCCGGCTTCCTCAAGCAGGGCGAGTTGGAGCGCGTGGTGAAATATCTGCAGGCCCACAAGGAAGTGCGGGACATCATCCTCTCCGGCGGCGACCCGCTCCTGCTGCCCGACCACCTGCTGGAGCGCATCCTCAAGGCCTTGCGGACCGTGCCCCATCTCGAGATCATCCGGATCGGCTCGCGCGTCCCCGGCAGCCTGCCGGAGCGCATCACGCCGGAGCTCTGCGAAATGATCAAAAAGTATCACCCGCTCTACATGAACCTGCATTTCAACCATCCGGACGAGCTGACCCCGGAGGTCAAGGCCGCCTGCGGGCGCCTCGCAGACGCGGGCGTGCCGCTGGGCGCGCAGACCGTCCTGCTCAAGGGCGTCAACGACGATCCGGCCGTGATGATGCGCCTCGTCCATCAATTGCTGCTGGCGCGGGTGAAGCCCTACTACCTCTACCAGGCCGATCTCACCCGCGGCACGAACCACCTGCGCACGACGGTCGAGACCGGTCTGGAGATCATCAAGGCCCTGCAGGGCCACACGAGCGGCATGGGCGTGCCGCACTTCGTGATCGACGCGCCGGGCGGCGGCGGCAAGGTCCCGCTGCTGCCGGCGGACTATCTCGTCAACCTCACGCCGGAGCAGGCCACCCTCACCAACTACGAGGGGAATATCTATACGTACCCGCAAGCCACACAGCCGGACGGCAACGGCGACGGCAAGCGCCGCGAGCTGCCGATGGTCACAGCCCCCTCCACCGGCTGCGGCATGGCCGACTCCATGCTCGGATAAAGGCATTGCGTTCTACGTCTTCCAGAAGCAACGCCAACCAAATAGACGGCGTACTTCCATCACAGCAACTTCGCGATTTGGTCAGGAGAGAAGTCATCTGCTCTAACACTCCTATCGAAGATCGTCAATTTCAGCCAGCGAGCCTCGATCTACGTCTCGGAGATACTGCATACCGCATGCTTAGCAGCTTCCTTCCAGATCCTTCTCAAACCATTGCATCGCGCCTGAAAGATATGAAGTTTTATGAGGAAAATCTTGTTCAATATGAGATCGACCTGACGAGAGGAGGAGTCCTAGAAAAGGGTCATGTCTACTTGATCCCTCTCTTGGAAAAACTTTCTCTGAAAAAAGTAAAGAACAGAACGCTGTCTGGAAAATGTAACCCCAAAAGCACAACCGGACGACTTGATATCTTCACACGAGTCATAACCGATTCGAATGCTACTTTCGACGAGATTGTGCTTGGTTACTCCGGACCATTATATTTAGAGGTTGTCCCGCTCTCTTTCTCAGTTAAAGTCCAAACAGGGATGTCCCTTAATCAAATTCGTCTGTTCAGTGGGGATCCCTCTGTGAGCAACGAAGAATTAGCGGAATTACACGATAAAATTACACTCCTTTACTATGAAAAGGAGAGTCCCGTACCTAAGAAAGAGCTTCGAATTAACAATGGGATCTTCTTGCGCATAGATTTACAAGGCAGCGATGACGGAATAATAGGCTTCAGGGCAAGGAAAATAAGCCAAGTAATAGATTTGAGTAAGCTTGCCCACTACGACCCCATGGACTTCTGGGAACCTATCTATCGACATCGTGACAACACTCTCAAGTTAGATCCAGGCGAATTCTATATTCTGTCCTCAAAAGACCGAATCAGAATTCCGCCAGAATACGCTGCTGAAATGGTGGCTTATGAAGGAGGATGTGGTGAGCTACGCACTCACTTTGCTGGCTTTTTTGATCCAGGCTTCGGATT
>Ga0209515_10009736_pt1 | contig 10877 bp, 7 predicted proteins | sample Subgroupgradi54m_FD_187454 | JGI IMG/M metagenome (GOLD analysis project Ga0209515, IMG submission 187454) | Subsurface groundwater microbial communities from S. Glens Falls, New York, USA - GMW60B uncontaminated upgradient, 5.4 m (SPAdes)... ...
GTGGACTTACCAAAATAATGTAACAAACTTTATAGCAGCCGCGGTTTAATTGTGTAGTTCCATTCTCCATGAAATTCATCTCTTTCAATATTGAGTGTTTTCATTTCTTTATCGGTTATTTTTATCCCTGTTTTATACGTGTTGGTATCTTTCATCGCGGTAACAGTTAACCCTGTTTTTGTTGTCGTGTGATTTAAAAGTTCCAGCATCACTTCATAGGATACCAGTGGTTTTGCCCGCCAGTTAATGGAGATAAAGGAAAAGAGTTCATGCTCAATGGCATTCCACTTGGATGTTCCAGGAGGATAGTGGCAGACATGGATAGTCAGTCCTGTCTGATTGGCAAGTTTTTGCAGTGAGATTTTCCACAGTTTGTTTCTTGCTCCATTACTGCTCCCACCATCAGCCAGAATGAGAACCTCGTTTATACAGGAACAGACATTTTTTCCGTATTCTTGATAATACCGCCTGATTGATTCTACCGCGAACTCCGCAGTATTATGGTCAATCCCCACATTGACAAATCCCTGCTTTTTCAATATGTTATACACGCCATAAGGAATTGCCTTAATAGTATTGCCTTGTTTATCCTTATCTCCAAAGTCATGGGTATTTACTTTTATGTCTTCCCCTCTGGGAATCCATTCCTTCCCGTTGTTTTTATAGTTGCCGATAAGCTCTGTCTTTTTTGCATCTACTGAAAGAATTAAGGCTCCGATAAGCTGGAGTCTTAGGCCAATCTTATTGATATGTTCAAACTGAAGATTCCGGTCCGGATGCTGTCTTCCTTCAATGCCTTTTTTATTTGCCCGCATGGCAAAGCCTTTTTCCTTGAGAATCCGGTATACGCTCATGGGGGAAACCAGAAAACCCAGTTTCTTTACAGCCGTTGCAATATGTTCCATGGAATAACTTGTCCACCGGATGGTACTTTCCGGATTTCCTTTCGGATGAGCTACCCGTACTGTTGTTGCAACAAGACCAGGCTGCCTAACAGAAAGCTTTTTTCTACCCCCTCCAAAAAGCCGTATCCTTCCGACAAGCGGTTTCCGTGTTAATTCACGCATACCCCGGGAAATGGTATGGATATCCAGTCCCAACTCCTGACGCACTTTACTCATGCCACCCCAGCCATACTGTTTTGCTAAGCTGCCCGCGTAGATTCTTCGTTGCCGTTCGTTAAAATGTTCCATGAGCTGCAGATGGAGCTGGGCAGTTTCATCCATGTATCTACTGTAGCAGATATTGATTGCTTTGTGAAGTTATTGTGGTAATCCTACTAAATAGATAAGTGTAAATACCAATTCATTATTTGATTTCCCCAAAAAAGGGCTATTAAACTTCCTAAAACTAAAAATGGTCCAAAAGGAATACTTTCACCAAAATGCTTCTTCCCCTGAATAAGAAGTCCTATGGAAAATATAGCACCTGTTAAAAAAGCTCCTATTATGGCAATAAGAGAACCTGGAAAACCCAACATTAATCCCATAAAAGCTCCCAGTTTTACATCTCCACCTCCCATTCCTTTTCCTCTGGTAATAATTATCAGACTCATAAAAAAGCCCCCAATTAAAAGACCCATCCCCAAAGATATAAACAAGGGTTGTGCAATCAACAAAGCATGTCTTTGAAAATAGGGGCTATGAGGCGGAAGCAGCAATCTACCTATTTGAGACTGAGATAAATCAGAATAAAGATAAATTATCTTTAATAAAGTATTTATAATGATCAAACTCAAACCAATTAAAATAGCAGGTAAAATTACACGATCCGGAATAAACATTTTTTTAAGATCAGTCAAAAAAAGCGTTATAAGAATTACTATAAAGAAGGTTTTTAATATAAGAGTAATTAAAAAATTTAAATTTTGATAATTGAAAATTGATTGTAAATTGTAAATTGTAAATTGTAAATTATTGAAAGACTGAAAAAAAAGAAAACCAATTAATACTCCTACTCCTACCTCAACTAACAAATATTCAATTTCTACCTTCTTATGGCAATAACGGCATTTTCCTACAAGGAAAATGTAGGACAAAACAGGAAGAAGGTCGTACCACTGTAATTTATGTTTACAGTTTAGGCAGTACGACCTTCCGCCAAACGATCTATTATTTAAGCTTCGATCAGCCAATGCTTTTGCAAAACTTCCTAAAACTATACCAATTGCAAAACCTGACAGTTGCCACATTTAATAAGTACAACTCCCACCTGATGGTTTAATCAGACCAAGATTTGAACCGACTTCATACAAAACAGGATCATCACCACCGTCAGTTATCATCTTAGAACTTTGCTGAGAAGATTCTAATTTTGTATTAATTTCCCATGCATTACCATCTGAACAGTAAGTATAATGATTAATTGTATCATTAACCGGATCCTGAGGCAATGTTGGAATTGATACGCTCTTTTGGGCGCTCAAATTAACCTTAGACCAACCTGTACCATTAGAGTTTCTTGTACCAGTTACACTATCTCCTCTGCAAACACCTGAGGTAAGACCTCCTACACAAAGAATATCTACAGTACCTGAACCTGTAGCTTCCTGGATTGCTACGACAATAGCACTTTGTAAATTAGCAAGATCAGTTAATCTTGCTGCATCACGTCCTCTTTTGGTAAGTTCAAGTGGATTGATAATAAGAACCACAACCGCTGCCAAAATGGCAATAATTGCAATTACAACTAAAAGTTCGACTAATGTAAACCCAGAAGTACGAACTTGAGCAGTTTTTTTCAAAGTTTTTCACCCCCTTTCAAATATTTTAATTTTTCCCTAGTAATCCATTGTATTCATACTTTTGTCCATTTCGTCAAGTAGACAAAATCAAAATGAAGTTGTTAACTATTAGTTTGTCAAAGACAAACGCAAACTTAGAACGAAGTTGTAAGTTTATATATTGGCAGAATTATTGAGATAACTAAAAATGCCACACCAATTCCTAAAACTATAAGAATAATCGGTTCAATTGCAACTGTTAAATTTTTTATCATGTGATCAGACTCTGATTCAAAATAATCAGCAAGTTTAAAGAAAATTTCATCTACTTTACCTGTTTCTTCACCTACCCTAATCATCTGGCTTATAATTTTTGGAAAAACACCTCCTAAGAGCGACGAGAAGGATAAACCTTTTTCTACACCTGAATATGCATCTTTTAAGCTTTTTTTAAATACCGGATTATCAGTTAAATCAGAAACAATTCCTATAGATTCCAAAAGCGGGATACCTGCGGCGGTTAAAAGCCCAAAAGTCCGGTTAAAATTTGCAAGCGTTACATTGGTTATAATTTTACCTACAATGGGAATCCGCAGTACAATTCTACCTAAAATCATACCGCCTTCAGGAGTTTTACACCATCTTTTAAAACCTATATAAGCTCCAACTGCAATAATTATTCCCAGCCACCAAAAATTTACAAATAAATTGGAAGTTGCGATTAATATTTTTGTGGGAAGAGGTAATTCTATTGCAGATTGCTGATACAAAGTTACTAGCTTGGGGATAACAAAAACCATCATGATTATCATAACAATTCCCATCATAGATAAAACAATTACCGGATAAATCATCGCACCTTTAACTCTTGACTGAAACTCTCTGTCTTTTTCCAACCCGTCAGCCATTTGAAGTAACACAGAATCAAGTTTACCGGAAGTTTCACCGCTTTTAACCAGATTTATATACAAATGAGGAAAAATATCCGGATGCTTACCTAGAGCTTGCGCTAAAGTTAAACCTCCCTTTATATCCTGGGAAATATCAGCTAAGGCTTTTTTTAAGGTCTTATTACTTTGTTGTTCTTCCAATATATCTATTGCTTCAGATAAAACAAGCCCTGAAGAAATCATTGTTGCCAATTGCCTGGTGATAATCACCAATTGGGTAAAGCTTACTCTATGAAAAAGATGAGATAAAAATCTGTTAGCTGGCGCATTTTTGGGAGCAAGAGAAATAACGATTAGACCTTTTTTGCGAAGCATAGCAACAGCAGAATGCTCATCCGGAGTTTGAATACTACCATCATGATTATTTCCCTGTATGTCTTTTGCCTTGTAGTTAAATTCCATACCTTCCTTCTACCTTAATAATTTACTCAATAGATGCGGCCTTAAAGCAAAATTTAAAGCAACTTCCTGAGAAATTTTTCCATTTTTAACAAGGTTTGCAAGTGATTTTTCTAATATTTGCATTCCCAATTCTGCCGAGGTTTCTATTAAATTATCCATTAAATATGACTTTCCCTCCCTGATAATATTCCGAACTGCAGGGGTAGCAAATAAAACTTCTGTTGCCAAACATCTGCCTGGTTCAATAGTTGGCACAAGTCTTAAAGAAAGAATTGCTTCCAACGTTGCAGCAAGTTGTAACCTGATTTGTGGCTGTTGTACTTGAGGAAAAACATCAATAATTCGGTCTATTGATTGAGAAGCCGAGTTTGTATGCAAGGTTGCAAAAACCAGATGCCCTGTTTCCGCAATAGTCACTGCAGAGGAAATTGTTTCCAGATCCCGCATTTCTCCGATCAAAACTACGTCCGGATCTTCCCGCAAACTTGAACGAAGTGCATTACCCCATGATTTAGTATCTCGATACATTTCTCTTTGTTCAATTAATGATTTACCAGGAGGATATACATATTCTATCGGATCCTCAACCGTAATAATGTGTGCTGCTCTTGTTTGATTAATCTTATTTATGAAAGATGCAAGTGTTGTTGATTTACCATGACCTGTTGGACCAGTAATCAGTATAAACCCCTGTTTTAATTCTGCTAACCTGCTTACAACAGCCGGTAAACCTAACTGCTCCAAAGCAGGAATAAAATAGGGGATAAGCCTGAGAGATGCTGCCGAATATCCTTTTTGCTTATATAAATTAACACGGAATCTGGCTTTTGCTTCAAATTCAAAAGAAAAATCAAGCTCTAGAACTTCATTATATATATCTAATTGATTCCGGGTTAAAAGAGGATTTATTAAACTGGCAATTTGTTCAGGAGTACAAACAGCCTCAGATAAAATTGGGGTAAGATCACCATTGATCCTCAGAGTTGGCGAAAATCCAACAGAAAGATGTAAATCCGATGCATTTCTGGTAATGGTTAAATCTAATAGTTGTTGAATATTCATATTAATCCTGGGCTACTCTTAACACCTCCTCCATAGTAGTCACCCCTTCCAATACTTTTAAATACCCATCTTGTTTCATGGTAATCATACCCAAATCCACAGCCGCCTCCTCAATTGCTCCTGATGAGGCATGTTCCAGTATTAATTTGGCAATCTGCTCTATAACTACCAAAACTTCAAAAATACCAATCCTGCCCAAATATCCTGTATTACCACAAAAACTACAACCTCTTCCTTTATATAGCTTTACTGTATTGTTAAATGAAGTTGGCAAAAATTTGGCTAAAACAGATTTAATATTCCCCACCACTTCCTCCGGAACATTAAAATCTACCCTGCAATGTGGACAAATCTTACGCACAACTCTTTGACCTAAAACCGCATTTAAAGAAGATGTCAGAAGAAATGGTTCAACACCCATATCCAAAAGACGTGGTGGAGCACCTGTTGCTGAATTTGTATGTATGGTAGAAAAAACCTGATGACCGGTAAGTGCTGCCTGAATTGCCAAATCAGCAGTTTCAGTATCTCGAATTTCACCTACCATTATAATATTAGGATCCTGACGTAAAAAACTTCTTAATGCCGATGCAAAAGTTAAACCAACACCAGGATTCACCTGCACCTGATTAACTCCAGGAATCTGATATTCAACAGGATCTTCAACAGTTACAATATTGACCTTTGTGCTGGAAATTTTGGAAAGAACAGAATAAAGAGTTGTGGTTTTTCCACTACCTGTGGGGCCACATACTAAAATAATTCCATGTGGCCGTAAGAGTTGAGTTTCAAAGCTTTTTAAAGTAGTTCCACGCAATCCAAGTTCTAAAAAGGTAGGGGCTCCTGTTGATTTAGGAAGCAACCTCATAACCACCTTTTCTCCAAAAACAGTAGGAATCGTGGATACACGTAAATCTACTATGTTGCTGCCATATGTAAAAGTAAACCTTCCATCTTGCGGTAACCTTCTTTCATCAATTTTTAAAACCGATAAAATTTTAATTCTTGAAACTAAAGCTTCATGAACTCCTTTTGGAAGAAGAATTTTCTCCTGTAAAATACCGTCAATCCTATACCTTATTCTAGTCCGATCTTCTTGAGGTTCAATGTGAATATCGGAAGCTCTTACTTTTATTGCATATTCCAAAAGTTGGTCTATTATATTTGAAATAGGTGCCTCCCGTAAAATCTCCGGACCTGCTTGTAAATCCGGTGCCTGTCTTACTGAATCCACTTCTTTTAAAGCCGAAGTTACATCAGATGTTAAGTTTTGGGAGTATTGATCGGAAATGGCTTTTAGGATATCTTCTGTGAGAGCCAAGTATGGCTTAACCCTTTTGCCGCTTCTTTTTTCCACAAACTGAATTATTTGAATATCCAAAGGATCTGCCATTGCAACATAAAGCTCTTCGCCTCTTTGGTCAAATGGGATAATGCGGTAGCGACGGGCCGCAGGCTCAGGGATTAGATTTAAGATCTCTCCCGAAATAGCCTTATCCTCAAGCTTTATATAAGGCATATTCAAAATCTGGGCTTTTGCCTGGATAATTTTGTCAAGTGGAACCAAATTATGCTGGATCAAAATTTTATCAGCAGATTGCCCGGAATTAATACCTTCCAATTTTATAGAAGATAATTGATCAGCTGTGAGTAATCCTTGTTTGAATAGAATATCCTCAATGGTATTGTCCTGAGCAGGCATATATCTATTATGGTCAGATTGAATTATCTGTGTCAATTATGTTAAATACAATTAATGATCGCAAAACTTTTAATTTCACCTTCTTTGAAAATACGTATAGAAGAAATTGGTAAAATATTATCTACTGAAAAACTTACAAACCCTCATCCCGATCTTTTATATTTTGCCAGTGGAGAAAAACTGGGTGTTGAACAGGCAAAAAAAATCAAAAAGCATTTTTCTTTAAAACCATATTCCGCGCAAGGCCGGCTAGTAGTTATGGAAGATGCCAGTGATTTAACAATTGAAGCCCAAAATGCTTTGCTGAAAACTCTTGAGGAACTGCCGGAAAAAGCTATGATTATTTTGGCAGCAGATTCTGATTCAAAATTTTTGCCCACAGTTCTATCCCGTTGTGAAATAATCAAGATTCATGATTCAAGATTCATGATTCAAGATTCAAATTACAAAGAAGATATTGAAAAATTATTGGAAGCAACTATTGAAGAACGATTTGAATATATAGAAAAGCTTAAAGACCGGGAAGAATTTTTACATTCGTTGATAACTTACTTCCATCAAAATCTAGCCAGCAACCTTAAAGGTTACCCCACAAACTTTTTAAAAGAATTATTACAGGCAGAAGAATGGGTTTCCCATAATGTGAACATCCGGGCAATTTTGGAATATTTAATGCTAAAAATGCCAACCACCCCTGGTATTACTACTTAAAAAATGATAAACTAATCTCTACTTCAAAAGTATTTTTATGGCAAAATCATCAGATTACTCGGCAGAACAAATTCAGGTCTTAGAAGGTTTAGAACCAGTACGAAAACGTCCGGGAATGTATATCGGCTCAACAGATATGCGTGGTCTTCATCATCTTATAAAAGAGGTTGTAGACAATGGTATTGATGAAGCCCTGGCAGGTTATGCTAAAAATATCTGGGTAGTGGTACACGAAGACGATTATGTCACAGTTGCAGATGATGGACGGGGAATTCCTGTTGATATACATCCCAAAGTAGGAGTATCAGCCCTGGAAGTTATTATGACAACCTTACATGCCGGAGGTAAATTTGGTGACGGGGGATACAAAGTTTCAACCGGTTTACACGGAGTCGGAGTATCTGCAGTTAATGCGCTTTCTGCTTATGTCAGGGTAGAAGTAAGGAGGGATAAAAAAGAATATTATCAGGAATATTCCCGCGGGAAGGCAAAAAGCAAGGTTATTGAAATTGGGAAGAATACTTCTCTTCCCTTTAAAACAAGCTTCCTCTGGCCGTCAAAAACCGGCACAATGGTTAGCTTTTTGGCTGATGATACTATTTTTTCTGTAATTAAACCTGATTTTGACAGGCTGGAAAAACAAATTAAACAGGTAGCATATTTGGTTGCTGGAATATTCTTTCATTTATTTGATGAGAGAGATGGTAAGGAAAAACACTTTTATTTCCAATCCGGACTTGCAACTTTAATTAAACACCTTAATAAAAATAAAGCCCTTGTTCATCCTGAACCTATTTTAATCCACAAAGTAGTTGATGGTGTAGATGTAGAGGTAGCAATTCAATATAACGATGGATTCGCAGAAAATGTAGAGTCTTTTGCCAATGTAGTGCCTACTACTGAAGGGGGCTCTCATCTGACTGGTTTTAGAATTGCACTGACAAGAGCAATTAATGATTATGCCCGTAAAATTGAGGCTTTAAAAGAAAAAGACGAAAATTTAACAGGTGAGGATATGCGAGAGGGTTTAACTGCAGTTATATCCATAAAAATGGATTCAGATTCAATCCAATTTGAATCACAAACAAAAGAAAAACTGGGAAATGCAGAAGTTCAACCAATTGTTTCCCAAATTGTTAAAGATGGCTTGGATATATTTTTTGAAGAAAACCCCCAGGATGCCAAATCAATTTTAGGCAAAGTTATGCTAGCAGCCCGGGCCAGAGCTGCAGCAAGGGCAGCCAAAGATGCAGTAATTAGAAAAGGCGCTTTGGAAGGAATGACTTTACCTGGAAAATTGGCTGATTGTCAAAACAGGGATGCTTCAGAATCTGAGCTTTATATAGTTGAGGGAGATTCTGCAGGTGGATGTTTTTCCGGAGATACAAAGGTAGCCCTTGCTGACGGCAGAAAAATAACTTTTAAAGAATTAGTTGAGGAAGATAAAAAAGGAAAGATTAATTATTGCTACACTATAAGAAACAATGGTTCAGTAGGACTAGCCCCTATCAAAAATCCCCGTATAACAGAAAGTAGTGCGGAGGTTATTAAAATAGTTTTAGACAACAACGATGAAATTATATGTACCCCTGATCATCTATTTATGCTGAGAGATGGTAGTTACAAACAGGCAAAAGACCTTACCATCAACTACTCCTTAATGCCTCTCAGAAAACAGCTTTCCAGAATAGGGAAACGCATTACTATTAAAGGATACGAATTAATATTCGATCCTGGATTGAATCGCTGGATATTTACTCATATGCTTTCTGATCAATACAATTTAGAAAATGATATATATAAAGAAAGCGACGGCACACATCGTCATCATCTGGATTTTAATAAACTCAATAATAATCCGGACAACATAAAAAGATTGTCAAAAGAGGGGCATTTAAGATATCACGCCGAGATACTCGAAAAAACTCTCCTACGACCTGATGTCAAAGAAAAGTTACGAGAACTTCACCAAACAATAGAATTTCGGGAAAAGATTAGAAAAGCTATGACCACTCCTCAGCTGAGACGGCTATTAAGCAAAAATGCTAAAAAACAGTGGCAAAATGAAGAATATAAAGAGTATATGAAGAAAAAGTTCCTAGAATTTTACAACTCATCGGTCGAATATCGTAAAAAAAATAATGCTCTCCTCTCAAAAGAACAAAAGAAATACTGGTCTATTAGAGAGAATAGAAGATTACAATCTGAAAGAACAACAAGTTTTTTTAGATTACACCCAGCATTTAAAGAGGAACTCTCTATATCTTCAAAAAAACAATGGGAGAATCCATCCTTATTAACATGGCGAAGCAAAAAAACTAAAGAGCAATGGACTCCTGAATTTAGAGAAAAGAGAAAAGAAGCTTATAACCAAACATACCTTCGCAAAGGCTTGAGTACTCTTAAAACTATTTATGAACAAAATGGTTCTATATCTGAAAAAATATATAATAGCGTTCGACTTAATAGTAAAGATAAAAGCTTATTAAAACTCGATACTCTTTGTAAACGTTTTTTTAATGATGATTCACAAAAACTCAGACAAGCAGTCTTAAATTTTAATCACAAGGTAAAATCAATAACTATTTTATCTGAAAAGATTGATGTATATGATATTGAAGTACCAAATACCCATAATTTTGCTCTAGCATCCGGGGTTTTTGTACACAATAGTGCAAAGCAGGGAAGAGATAGAAAATTTCAGGCTATTTTACCCCTACGCGGTAAGATTTTAAATACTGAGCGAGCCAGACTGGATAAAATTTTAGAGTTTGAGGAAATTAAAAATCTGGTAATTGCTTTAGGAACAGGAATTGGGGACACAGTTGACTATGAAAAAACCCGCTATCATAGGATAATCCTTATGACAGATGCTGATGTTGACGGTGAACATATTAGAACTTTGCTTCTAACCTTTTTCTTCAGATATTTACCGGAAATTATTAATAAGGGGTATATGTATATAGCTCAACCTCCACTTTATAAAATCCAAAAAGGAAAAGATATTAATTATGCATATTCTGATAATGAACGGGATCAGATATTAAAAACCTTAAAACCAACAGACAAAAAATTAGATGATGTCGTTCTGGGGAACGAAGCGACTCCAGAATCAAATAGTGAGGACTCTGGACAAGCCAGAATGACAAAATCCTCTGGAATTATTATTTCTCGTTATAAAGGTTTAGGTGAAATGAACCCTGATCAGCTTTGGGAAACAACCATGAATCCTGAAAATAGAGTCTTAAAACAGGTAACCAATGAAGATGCCATAGGAGCAGACGAAGTATTTACTATGTTAATGGGAGATGAAGTCCCACCCAGAAAA
>Ga0209515_10009738_pt1 | contig 10875 bp, 12 predicted proteins | sample Subgroupgradi54m_FD_187454 | JGI IMG/M metagenome (GOLD analysis project Ga0209515, IMG submission 187454) | Subsurface groundwater microbial communities from S. Glens Falls, New York, USA - GMW60B uncontaminated upgradient, 5.4 m (SPAdes)... ...
GTCGGACTCTTGTTTATAATATTCTCACTGGTAATACTTGAGGTAATAGGAGTTGATATACTCAAGATACCAGGCTTGGGAAGATAATTTTTAATTTGAAATTTTTAATTTTTAATCAAATCTAAATGTCCTAATAATTAAATTTTTTAAACATTTAATCATTAAAAATTGATTTCAAATTTCGAATTTTAAATTAAAAATTTTCTATGAATGAGTTATCTTTATCTATCGGTACTACTACCATTAATCCTCCCAACAATGAGATTCCAACCGGTGGGTTAACTACTTTGAACAAAATCTTAACCGTTGGGGTTGAATTTATTTTTGTCGCAGCTATACTCCTGTCTCTTGCCTTCCTTTTGTACGGCGGGTTTTTATGGATGACGTCAGAAGGCAATAAACAGACTCTGGAAAACGCCAGAAAATCCCTGACATTCTCAATAATCGGACTTACGATAGTTCTTCTGTCTTTTTTTATAATAAATTTAATAAGCTACTTTTTCAATATACCTCTGCTCTAGTGAATTAGAATCTTTGAAGTGCGAAGTGAGACGTTCTTGATCTTGAATATTTGACGCCTTGAATACTTGACTATTTGAAGTTTTGCCAGTTGTTTTTAAGATTCGTGAGTTTCTTGCCAAGCTTGTTGTATCTTTCTATTAATTCGTCTGCGTATCCTGGTTTCTTAATATAGCCTTTATGTTTTGATAAAAGTAAATGGTTGATCATTTCATTTGCTTCTCCAACACAGTCTCTAAGATATCGTTGGAAGTCTCTTATAGATTCTCTCCTTGCGTATCCTTCTGCAATCAGAGCTGGGATTGAACGCGAACATCGCCTCATTTGATCAACCAGAAGAAATTTTTCCAAAGATGGATAACTTTTTAAAAGTTCTTCTATTTCCAATGATAGCTGAAATCCATCTTTATAAACTTCAAGATCTAAGAAGCTTTTAATCACCGCTTAATTGTAGCCTATCAGTAATTCTCACTTCAAGTCATCAAAATATCAAGAAATCAAGGTCAAAGATATCTCACTTCCCACATCAAAAATTCCAAACCTAAATTGCTCCTTGACAAACCCGGTAAAAGGCTACTATGATAAAGTTAATGAGAAAATTAATTACAGGAGCATCGGGAGGTTTTATTTCGCTTCTTTCCCTCCCTGCTATTGCCTTTGCTGCAGATCCAACGCCGCTTGCGTGTCCAACAGGTCAATTTAGTCTCCTTTGCATTAAGAGTGAAAACTTAGGTAATCTTATTTCTTCAGGCCTTACTTTTATATTTGTAATTGCTACAATTATAGCCCTTGGGTGGTTAATCTACGGAGCGTTTAAGTGGATTGTATCAGGCGGAGACAAGACAGCAGTTGAGGAAGCCAGAAACCACATTACAGCAGCCATTGTTGGTCTTGTTATTGTATTTTTGGCTTATTTTATTTTGAGTATGGTTATTTACTTCTTTACCGGACAAAGCCTGCAAAGCATTACATTGCCTAAGCTGAATCTGGGACCAACCCCAACCGTAGTTCCCGGACCTCCCGGAGCTAATTAACCAGAGAGGTTCGAAGTTCTCGCTTGTTTGTTTTATTCCTGTTGCCTTTTATTTTCTTCTCTGCTACCATCAGTTTATGTTCAAAACTTGGAATGAGATAGTAACAAGGTGTGTTAAAAATATAGAAGGTAAAGAAGTTGCGAGCCTTGATTGTATTCCCGCTCTCTTTCAAAACATAGTAACTGCGCTCATCTTTTTTGTCGGAACTGTGGCTCTTTTTCTAATAATCTTCAACGGCATCAAATTTATCACCTCACGGGGCGACGCCAAGCAAATAGAAGAAGTAAAAAACAGCCTTTTTTATGTACTTTTAGGCCTTCTGCTGGTTCTTTTATCTTTTTTGATAATAAATATCATAAGCTACGTTACCGGAGTTGAGTGTATTAAGTTTTTTGGATTTACCTGCAAGTAATAGTCCATTAATGTCATGCCGAACTTGCCCGCCCTGAGCGAAGCCGAAGGGTTTCGGCATCTCGTTTGGTTAGTAAGGAAAAAAGATCCTTCACTGCGTTCAGGATGACACGGAGAAGATCTTCGTTATCCCCCACCCCAAGAAATTAATCCCAACCAGCGCAAGCAACACCGAGGCGGCAAAAGCATTAAACCTTAATTAATCCCATCATTGAAGCGCCTCCGCCAATCACAGCAATCCCTAAAAGAATCATTAAAATCTTAAACCACTTCTGATCCGGTAATTTTCTTAATTGTTCAAGAAAACTAGGACTAACCACTCCTGCGGCCTTTGCTTCCTTTAACGCCTGTTGGACAGCTTTATGCTCGGTTATGGCCGCGGTAAGTTTTTCCCGTCCAACATGCCTGGAGTTTGCAAATTCCATAAATTCTTTTTCAGACATGCTTCCTTCCTGAATTCGTAACGAAAGCATCCTGGCAAAAAATTTAGCTTCAAAATCCTTTAACGCTTCCGGATTCCCCAATAGATATTTTCCTCCTGGAGTGGCCGCGCCAATTACGCTTTCTATTCCATCACTCTGTACGTTACTAAGCATATCTTTTGCCTTAAATGTCTTGAGCCCATAGTTTTCATCAAAACCGTCAAGTTTGCTTCGGATTTGCGCATCCTGAATTTCCGATTTCTGCTGCACCCACACTTCCTTTGAATCCGCCATCATATTTTTTATAGTTTCTGACGCGGCGTCTGTTGCCACATCTCCTATTGTCTTGAGCCATTCATCTTCATATTTTTCCCTTGAGCCTTGGATCTTCACAAGCTCTTTGTCAAGCTGTTGTTTTTTCCCCTCTTTTCCAGGAGTAGTATTGTCTAATTGTTCTTTTTGTTTATTAAGCAGCTTGATTCCTGCTTCAGCTTCTTGACGTTCCTGGACCAATTTCGTAAGACGACTTTCTGCTTCAAGTTTTTGTTGAGAAATTTGAGCTCTTTGATTCCTTATTTCAATAGTTTGAGCTGCCGTCATTCCTCCCCCTGCCAAATGGGCATCAATGGTAGAAATTGCGCCATCAAGTACGGTTATTTCGTTTGAAACCCTAGTTAATTCTCCAGGAACAGCTGGCCTGCTGCCCATAGCGGGCAAACCCGTGTCAATGCGGTCGATTTTTGCCTGCGCAGCAGTGATATTTTTGTCTTTTTCTTCAATTTGAGTTTGTACCTCGCTTAACTGCGTATTTAAGTCTTTTGCTTTTGTGCCCATTTTTTGCTCCACAAAATCAGGAATTACCCTTCCTTTAAGCAGCTCGCTAACTTTTTGCCTGTTTCTCGGATCTCTAAGAATACTTTCAAGAAATTGCCGTTGTTCCGCGGGATCGGAAATGGCGTTGTAAATGTTCGCAGTGGTATTAACCTGAAGCACGGCCCCCTTTACTCTTTTCTGAATATCAGTTTTGTCTCCTAGAGCAAGAGAATCGTATCCTTTTTCTATGTATTCTGATTGAATTCTTAATTGTTCCTCGGCAAGGGTTTTTTTTACCTTGTCTTTTTCTATGTTTTGTTCAACCGCTGTTTTTTTCTGTTCTTCAGAAATCGAGCGCTCCGCAATAGGCTTGGTACCAAACTCCAACGTAGCTGTTGCGCCCTTTTCCGCATAAGTTTTTTCAAGCGCTTTAACAACCGCGTCAGGAGGTTTTATCCCTGCTTTCTGCTCAACAAGCTGTTTACCAACTTCAATTTGTGCTGAAACATCTGCCATATTATTGTGCAGCAGTTTTATTCTCTACTGCCTTAATTGCCTGTTCTATTTGGCCTTGCTTTATTAGGCTTAGCGCCTGATGCGCTTTTCGTAATTCTTCTCTTTCTTGTATCTCTCCGCTTTCTATTATAAGAATTGGGGTAAATACCCTATTCATCGCAGAAAGTTCTCTTAAAAAATCAATAAGTTGCTGCTGATTGATTATGCTATCAATACGCTGCAGCACAAATGCAGAAATTTTGGGAACTTCTTCTTTATTCAGTTCCTCTTTTTTCAAACCATCAATCATTGTCTCTACAATTTGATTCTCAATTTTTTTCTTTTTTTCTTCGTCAAATGGCATGTCTAATACTAGACTAGCTATATGCAACACGAATGTCAAGAGCGTGTAATTTGACAACTAGACTTTTTTATTCTAATCTAAATATAGAAAGGATTTTGCGTATGGAAACAGTTACACCTCAACAGCCCTCACAGACAGAAACCAAAAGCGTGCCTCCTTCTGCGAATTTTACCCTGCCTTTTTCAATGGCTGAACAATTTATAAATGGCGACCCTTCAAAAAGAGCAATATTTTTGAATCCTCAATTTTCTGGAGAAGAATCTCAACAGGCTGCGCAAGCTCTGAATATAGCGGGATATAGATTTTCTCCAGAAGAAATTGCTAATGCCACGAACGAATTTAAAGCATGGGCTACTCAAAAACATACGCAAGGATCCCTTGGTGTTGACAGAAAGACTTTTGAATCTATAATTGCAGTTTCATCTGGCTCCACAGAAACTAAACCTGATGTTTTTGACTTCTTAAAGCAAGAGTTAACCGAATCTCAACTTAGTCAGTTAATGGCTGGTGAACATCCTCAAACAATCGCAGTTATTGCCTCACATTTGAAACCAGCACAGAGAAACTTAGTCCTGTCAGACTTACCAGAAGATGCCAAAAAAGCGCTTGAAGAAAGAATAAAAAATGCACAAAATGCTGACCCGGCAGCTCTTCTGACCGCGGCACGAACAATTAAGTCAAAGGTTGAAGAAATTCTTAGGCAAGAAAAAGCACAAGCAACAGCAGAAACAGAAACAATACCGGAAGATATCGCCCCAACAAAGAAAGAAACATACGTAGATATTCAACGCAAAGCCAAATCTGATCTGGAAACCCAAGTTCGTGAAGCTCAAGAAGAAATAGCCAGGCTAAAAGATGAGGTATTAACGCAACAAGCTCTTGCAAGAAAGACTAATCAATTAGAAAAAGAGTTAAAGGCTGCTAATCAGGAAAGTGCCAAATTAAGAGAGCAACTTACAAAAATGTCTAATATAAAAATCAGTCAGACAATTCATCAACAGCCAGAAACGCCTAGCGGGGGCACTCCTTCAGCAACAGAATCATCCGTTGCGAATAATACAGTTAACGTTGTTCCCGACGAGCCTTCTCCAGTTCCGCAAATTGAACAACAGCCGCCACCTTCCCCTCTGCCGCCAACCCAGCAATCTAGTCCAGGTTGGTTTTCTCGCCTCATTGGTAAAAACTAGTTGAACGCGAGAAGAACTTCTTTTCACAAAAAGACTTGATTTTGTACCCATTTGAAATTTCCGCAAGACATCCGGCAGAACAATAGTGTATAATAAGAATATGTATTTGTGGGACTACGATAAAAAGACGCTTGAAAAAAGCAAAAAAGGACGCTTGTTTATACTTGAGCGCATGATTAACTATGGACCAACGGGGATAAAAATAAAATTATCCGAAGTAAAAAAACACTGGGAAGAACTCCATTTATTCGCATTACAAAAACGTCTTTTTGAGCTTTTGATATGGGGAAAATACCGTTCCTCACCAAAGAGCAGAAAATCATTTTGGATGAAATAAAAAAAAATGATTTTCTGCGGTCCCAGTTTTATTTTACGGGCGGCACCGCCCTGTCTGCTTTTTATCTCAATCATCGCTATTCAGAAGACATAGATTTTTTTTCAGAAAAAAAATTTGACAATCAAATAATTCTTACCCTGATGCAACAATGGAGCAGGAAGCATAGCTTTACTTTTCAATCACGATTCTCACAGGTTGTGTACGTCTTCAACCTTATCTTCAGCAACAAAGCAAGTCTTAAAATAGACTTTGCATACTATCCATATAAACGCCTACAAAAGGAGGCGCATATGGACACCATTCAAATTGACAGTCTTACTGATATTGCAGTAAATAAGCTACTGACCATTTCCCAACGTGACGACGTAAAAGATTTTGTGGATTTATATTTTTTGTTAGAAAAATTTACTCTTTGGGATCTGATCGAAGGAGTAAAAATGAAATTTAAGATGAAAATAGAGCCTCTGCTTTTGGCTTCTGATCTTCTTAAGGTAGAAGATTTTGATTATCTCCCCAAAATGATAAAACCATTATCGCTTGAAGAGCTTAAATCTTTTTTCAGACAAAAAGCGAAGGAGATCGGAATAAAATCGGTAACATAAATAACTATTTTTCACAAGACAGGCTGATTTTGTACCCCATTTGACCTACTTTGATAATCTTGCAATCGGATTTTTCACGTTATACACTCAACATAATACTAACATCCATAGCAATAATATGATTACACGGATTTTTGGTTAATTTTTATTCCTTAAGGCTTATTTTTTGATATCACGGATATGGCATTATTATATGAAAAACTGTCGTATACCATACGGGGGATGTTCTTTAAAATTTACAATGAATTAGGGCAGGGATTTAAAGAAGATGTATATGCAAGAGCTCTTTTTGAACTATTAAAGAGTAAGAATATTGCATATGAAAGAGAAAGAGGATTTAACATTAATTTTAATAACACAAAAATTGGCACAACAAGAATAGATTTAGTTGTTGATAATAAAATAATAATTGAGATAAAAGCAACAAACATTAATAACAATGTCTTTGAAAAACAATTACTATCTTATTTAAAAAGTACCGGCTTATCGCTGGGCTTTCTGGTAAATTTTGGCATGAACAAGCTATTTATTAAACGCTATGTCAATAATAAAAATACAGAACAAATCTAATAATATCCGTGTAATCCGTTAGGAATTATTTTAAAAACCTATGAGCGAAAAATCCGTGCTATCAATAACATTAAGGTAAAAAAGATTTGAAAATATTATGGAGAATCATCCTATACCTCAAGACGTAACGAGTTTCCAGTTTAAGATTATTGGAAACATGACAATCAGGCAGTTTGCTTATTTAGCAACCGGCAGCATCCTTGCCTGGATATTTTTTTCCCTCCCGATATTTTTTGCCATTAAATTCTTTCTTGTTGCTTTTTTCTTTCTTTTTGGCGTATTTCTCGCTTTTATTCCTGTTGAGGGCAGGCCTCTTGATGCCATGATCTCTCGTTTTATCAAAGCCCTTTTTATTCCCAATCAATACGTATATCAAAAAACAAGCGCCGCAAAGGCCTTGCCCCAACCATTGCCCGTTCCTGATAAGACCAAACAGGAAAGCCCTCCTAAGCAAGAACAAACTGAAGCTGTACTCGAAAAAGAAGCTTCATTGCTGCAAAAGGAATTAGAGGCCGCAAAAATCCAGGAAGCAAATCAACAGCAAGCCCCAGAGAAGAAAGAGGCGCATAAAAAAACAGCTCTTCTTGAACAACAGCTGCAAGAGGTACTTCTTCAAAAACAGCAGCTTGAAAAACAACTGACAGAACTAACAAGAAAGCTTGAACTGCATAAACAGAATACTGGAATAAAACCTGTTCAAAAAACAACTAATCCTCAAGCAGCTAAGGCAATCCTCGCGCCTGAATCTCCCAACATTATAAACGGCGTTGTTAAAGATCCCAGAGGCAACATTATTTCAAACATTCTTATCGAGGTAAAGGACCAGGAGGGAAACCCGGTTAGGGCTTTTAAAACAAACAGCCTTGGCCAATTTGCTTCGGCAACGCCCCTTTCAAATGGCATATACGCCCTTACCTTTGAAGATCCAAGAAACATACATAAGTTTGAGAATATTGAGATCACAACAAAAGGGGAGGATATCCCTCTTATTACAGTAACTTCAACCGATCCAAGGGAAGAGCTAAGAAAGGATCTGTTCGGCACATGAAACCTGCCAATATTGGGTCTACCCAAAAATTTACCGAAATAGAAGACATCAGAGAAAACGTAGTCACCCTTTCCGGTGGAAACGCGTGCCTTGTAATTGAGATACAAGCAAACAATTTTGCGCTTTTATCAAAAACAGAGCAGGACGCAAAAATCGTAGCCTACGCGGCTCTTTTAAATTCCCTGTCATTCCCAATACAAATTGTGGTCGTAAATGAAAAAATAGACATTTCTTCTTATGTCAAACTCTTAGACCAAGAGTCACAGAAACAAACGTCAAATAAAACGCTGTCGGGAGAAATCAAGCAATATCGTGATTTTGTAAAAGACCTGGTTTTGGTAAATACCGTACTTGATAAGAAATTTTATATTGTTATTTCGTATTCCTACCTGGAAAAGGGCATAGCTAAAGCGGCTCTTCATACAAAGTCAGAAGTCCTTCTTAATCAGTTAAACAGGCTTTATCTTAAGGCAAGGGTTCTTGAAAAAGAAGAATTGACAAGGCTTTTCTACGGCGCTTTTAATCAAGCATCTCTTCTTGAAAAAGACCCACATACCACAACAGCACTTCCTGATATCATCGCTCCCTCCTCTGTTGAGATAGATTTTCGCTCGATACGAATCGGTGAAAGATTTTTCAAAACCCTGTTTGTAACGGATTACCCCAGATTTGTATCTCCTAACTGGCTTGCCCCTCTTATTGATTTTGACCGCTCTCTTATTATTTCTTTTTTCATTTATCCATCCGCATCTTCGGACGTGTTATCGGATTTAAGAAGGAAAATCGCGGAAATGGAAGCAACCATTTCTTCCCAAGTTGAACAAGGAGAGGCTATTGATCCAAAAACAAAAGCCGGCCTTGAAGACGCGCTTTTTTTGCAGACAGAGTTGGCAAAAGGGATAGAGAGGCTATTTCAGTTTGGGTTCTATGTTACAATCTCGGGAGACTCTACGACAGAACTGGAAGATGCTTCAAGAGCTCTTAAGGCAACGCTCTCTTCCCTTCTCTTGGTTCCCAAAACCGCGACACTTCAGATGGAGGAAGGGTTTAAATCAACAATTCCTATCGGACAAGACAAGCTGTATATAAACAGGAATATGGACACAACAAGCCTTGCGACAACCTTCCCGTTTACCTCCTCCATGCTCACCCAGGACAAGGGAGTTTTATACGGCATCAATAAACAAAACAACTCTCTTATTGTCTTTGACAGATTCTCTCTGGAAAACGCCAATGAGATTGTTTTGGGAAAATCAGGATCGGGAAAATCCTATCTTATAAAACTTGAGATTATGCGCCAGTTCATGTTTGGGGTAGAGGTTATTGTTATTGACCCTGAAGCAGAATATGAAAAACTAACCAGCGCTCTCTCTGGAGAGTATGTAGCTTTTACACCCTCTTCCCCTGTCAAGATAAATCCATTTGACCTTTCCGAAGTTTACGAAGAAGGGGAAAATGAGCTGGGGTTAAAAATTCTTTCCCTGCACAGCCTTTTGAAGATCGTTATGGGAGAAATCTCTCCATCTCATGATGCAATACTGGACAGAGCGCTTGTTGCAACATACCAGCAAAAAGGCATAACTACAGATCCCGCAACTCAAACCAAGACCCCTCCCCTTATGGAAGACCTCTATAAAACGCTTAATGGCATGCAGGAAAACGAGGCAAGAGAGCTAACCTTACGTCTTGAAAAATTTATCAAAGGCAGTCTTTCCGGAATGTTTAATCAGCAGTCAAACTTTGACATAAAAAATCCCCTTACTGTTTTTTCAATACGGCTTGAGGAAGAGCTGCGGCCTATTGCCATGCACATAATTCTTGATTTTGTCTGGACTAGGATTCGTAAAACTCTTAAAAAGAGAATCCTTATTCTTGATGAGGCATGGTATATGATGAGATATGAAGACAGCGCTTCTTTTGTCTATGGCATTGCCAAACGCGCCAGAAAATACTATCTTGGGCTAACCACCATAACGCAGGACGTTGAAGATTTTCTTACAACCGACTACGGCAAGGCGGTTTTGTCAAACTCATCGATACAAATTTTGTTAAAACAAGCTCCAAGCGAAGTTGACCTGATCGCAAAAACATTTTATCTCTCTGATGGTGAAAAACAAATGCTTTTGAGCTTTGCCATCGGCGAAGGTTTGTTTTTTGCCGGACAAAACCATGTGGCCATGAATGTGGTTGCCGCGCCCTTTGAACACACGCTGATAACTTCAAATCCGCAGGAATTGCAACAAACAGAGAGCAATGATAATAAATCGCAATAATAATGGATCAACAGCAAGAACAAAAAAAATCGGGTTCTTTATTAAACGATCTTCAAAGCGCGCAGTCTAATTTACGGATCGGCCGCTTTCTTATTTCTCAAGGAGGAAAAATCGCAGCAGGACTCTTAGGCGGAATGGGATGGCCGGTTTTAGTAGCAATTGGGCTAGTCCTTCTCCTTACTCTTGTCGTCGGCTTTGCCGGCATACCCGGAGGATCGGGCGGAACCCCCTCCCCGCAACCCAGCCAACCACCCATATCAATTACTCCTCCCGACGGTCCCACCCCCACCCCAGGAGGAGACACTGGAAGAGCATGCACTCGGCAATACGAGGGCATAAGACGCTGTTCTGTTGAAAACCTCAAGGCGTATTTTGGAAATAATGAAGGAAGAGCAGTTGTTGCCTCGCTTATTTGTCAGGCAGAAAGTATTAGCTTCCCCTTTTCTCTCAATGATAATTGCCAGATAGATGAAAAAAAGGGCAATGAATATAGCGTTGGACTCTTTCAGATCAATCTAGTTGCTCACTGCGGTGGGGCATATGCTAACCCACGATCGTGCAATAGTACTTTAAACCGATCAAAAAGAGATGTGTGCGAACAAAGATGGCGATCGGATACGGATGAGAATATTAAATTTGCAGCAGGGTTATCCCAAGGCGGGAGCGTATGGGATCAATGGGGAACATGGCTAGATGCTGGACATGCGCCCCCTGTTCGAGATACAGTAACTAAGTGCGGTATACAATATTAGTATTGGATATGTATGAATAAAAAAATAAAGTTTTTGGCATTAGTAATA
>Ga0209515_10009740_pt1 | contig 10873 bp, 12 predicted proteins | sample Subgroupgradi54m_FD_187454 | JGI IMG/M metagenome (GOLD analysis project Ga0209515, IMG submission 187454) | Subsurface groundwater microbial communities from S. Glens Falls, New York, USA - GMW60B uncontaminated upgradient, 5.4 m (SPAdes)... ...
GTGGGGGATTGCATGCGTGCCCCCCCCGAGCGTTGTTCCCCCAGGCTTTATTCTTGTTAAGTACGTGGCGTGTCCGGTCGGCGGCTTCAATGGCAGTGGAGGCTGGTCACGATTACGTTCACACCGTCGCCGTGAATCCTCGTCCGGGGAGCGCGGCCGCGCCATCGGCGGCGCTCCCCCCTCACATACGTTGACCTCGCGGGTTGGAGAGCACGGCGCGCGACGCTGCCGAAGCGCGAGGCTTTCTCACCTCCGCTCGAAACACGACCGAGCTACGGCGAGGCTCGCCGAAGCCTCTGCGGCGCGAAGGCGGTTGCCGAGCGAACGACGCTCGCCTGAAAGGCTCGCGCACCACGCTGGGGTTGCGGGGATTGAGCCGATCGGAAGGCTGAAAGCGCCTATTGAGGTGATGAGTTGCCAGACCAATCTGGTCATGATGTAGACTCTAATAGTCATGACACAGACCAGCATCGGCGGACGCCTCCCCCGCAGGGTCGGCGTCGCCGAAGCCAAGAGCCGGCTCTCCAAGCTGCTTCGAGACGCTGCGGACGGGCCGACGATCATCCATAGCCGGGGTCGCGACGTCGCGGTCGTTCTCGGCGTGGACGCATACGACCGTCTGGCAACGGAGCCCACGGCTGCCCGCAACGGCGGAGCAGGATTCCTCGAACGGGTCGACCGGCTGAAGCAGCGTCACGGGGGAGGTGCCGCCGGCTTCCGCGCACCGCGCCTTCGGCTCCGTCCTCTCGACCCCTTCGCGCACGGATCGCGCGCCCAGCGGTGACGGAATACCTTCTCGACACGAACGTCATCTCCGAGACCACGCGTCAGAAACCCAACGACCGCGTCCTCGACTGGATTCGCTCCCTGCCATCGCTCCGCTTTCCCGCCGTCGTCGTGTATGAGCTTGCGTCAGGCATCAGACGCCTGCCTCCCGGCCGGCGGCGCCGCTTTCTCGATGAGTGGTTTGCGGATCTCATGAGCTGTTGCGACGTGCTCCCGCTGGATCGAGCCGGTGCACTTGCGTGTGCAGATCTCGAAACGGCGGCGCGACAGCAGAAGCGCGTGATCGAGGATCGAGACTTGCTCATCCTCGGTATCGCCAAGGCACACGCCCTCGGCGTGGCGACGAGAAATGTCACGCACTTTCGCGGGCTGAATATCCCGATCTTCGATCCCTTCGAAGACGTGCACAGCTTGTAATTCGCTGAGTCCATCACCAGATCGCGCGAGACTGGTTCGAAGCCGTCGACGAGGAGGCGTGGAGCGCGTACGATCGATGGCTCGGAGACGCGCGTGTCTACGCCAGACCGCGTCAAAGAAATGGGCGGATTCCTACCTGCCCGCGTTCGCGGCAGTCTCCCGGCTCACCCTTGTGACGTTCGACCGCGCGTTACGCACGGTTCGTGACGACGCTGCCGCGCACGGAAACAGGAACACTTCGGCGCGTGGAACTGGGCGAGCGCGAGGTGCAGCGCGAGGCGCCGCGCTCACCTGGCGCGGCGCGATGAGGCTTTTCGTTTGCGAGCCGTGGTGTCGCGGAACTCCGCGCGCGCATGCAAGCCGTCGCGGAGCCGGCCGAGCAGGTCGCTGAGCTCCGTGAGCGCGGCGCGCGGCATGAAGGAGAGAATGTCGTTGATGTCGGCCGCATGGGCCGGCAGCATGCGGCCGGTGACGCGGCGTCCCTTGCTGGTGAGCGCTACGCGAACGACGCGCCGATCCTTCGCGTCGGGCCGCCGCTCGACGAGCCGCTGCTCCTCGAGCCGATCGGCGATGCCGGTCAGGTTGCCCGACGTGACGAGCAGCAACCGGCTCAACTCCACGAACGTGAAGCCTCCGGACTCGGCGCGCCACAGCTCGGCCAGCACCTCGAACTGCGGAAGCGTGAGGTTCCAGCGGGCGGCGACGCGCTGCCGCGCCTCGCGCATCAACAGGTTGTAGCAGGTCGCGATCCGCAGATGCGTACGGACCGACTCGCGCGTCCGCCCCTGCATCGGCTTCACCGCCCGTTCCGTCATGATGGCTCCGATTGTTCACGCATCGTCTCGAGCACCTGCCCGGCGATCACGAGCCGCTGAATTTCCGACGTGCCTTCGTAGATGCGCAGCGCGCGCACTTCACGGTACAGCCGTTCGACGACGACGCCGCGCGTCACGCCGAGGCCTCCGTGGATCTGCACGGCGCGGTCGACGATCCGCTGCGCCGCCTCGGTGGCGAACAACTTCGCCATCGAGGATTCGCGCGTGACGCGCGCGGCGCCACCGTCCTTCGTCCACGCGGCGCGATAGACGAGCAACCGCGCGGCGTCGAGCTCGGTCGCCATGTCGGCGAGCGCGATTCGGGTGGCCTGAAACTCAGACAACGCCGACCCGAACTGGCGGCGACGGCTCGCATAGGTCGCCGCCTCCTCCAGCGCGCGCGCCGAGATGCCGCATGCCGCGGCGCCGACCGACGACCGGAACAGATCGAGTGTCGAGAGCGCGATCTTCAACCCCTCGCCTTCGGCGCCGAGCCGCCGGTCCGCCGGCACGCGGCACTCGTCGAAGCGCAGCTGGCCGATCGGGTGCGGCGCGAGCAGATCGATTTGACGTTCGACCTGGAATCCTGAAGCCGTCGCATCCACGACGAACGCCGACAACCCTTTCGAGCCGGCGCCCGGTCCGGTCCGCGCGAACACGACGTAGAACGACGCGAGCCCGGCGTTCGAGATGTAAGTCTTCGTGCCCGAGATGACGTAGTCGTTGCCGTCGCGCCGCGCGTCCGTCTGAATCCCGGCCGGATCCGATCCGGCTTCGGGCTCGGTGAGCGCGAAGGCGGCAACCGCCCTGCCCGGCACGGCCTCAGCCACATACTCGCGTTTCAGCCGATCGCTGCCGGCCAGGACGATAGGATAGCTGCCCAGCCCCTGAACGGCGAACACCGAGTCGGCACACCCGGAGGACGCGGCGATCGCCTCGCGCGCCAGACACAGCGCACGCAGTTCCGGTCCTGTCCGACCATCGCCGACGAAGTACGACAGCAGTCCGGCCTCCGCGGCTCGATCGATGAAGCCGCGGCCCGCCGCGATCGGATCACCGTCTTCGGCGGTCGCGGCGAACGGCTCCACCGCTTCGCGCGCAAACGCTGTGAACCGCGCCGCGACGTCGCGGTGCGCGGGATCGAAGAAGGGCAGCGTCAGCATCGCGCGGTCGATCAATCGAACTCCGGCGGCCGTTTCGCCGTGAACGCGGCGTGGAACTCGCGAAAATTGCGCGCCTGCATGCAGATGGCCTGCCCCTGTGCTTCCGCTTCGATGGCCGACGCGAAATCGAGATCGAGCTCGGTGTTCAGCAGCTGCTTCGTCATGCCGAGCGCGAAGGATGGACCTCGCGCGAGCCGTTCAGCGAGGGCGCGTGCTTCCGGCAGCAGCGAATCCGGCGGCACGACGCGCGTGAAGAGGCCGAGGCGCTCCGCCTCGGTCGCCGCGATCTTGTCGCCGAGAAACAGGATCTCCGTCGCGCGCGCCAGCCCGACGACGCGCGGCAGCAGGTAGGCGGCGCCCATGTCGGCCCCCGCGAGACCGACCTTGGTGAAGAGAAAGGCGAGGCTCGCCTTGTCCGACGCGATCCGGAAATCGCACGCGAGCGCGATGACCGCGCCGGCGCCTGCAGCGACGCCGTTGATCGCGGCGACCACCGGTTGCGGGCATTCGCGAATCCGGCGGATCAGCGCGCCGGTCATCCGCGTGAACTCGACGAGCTCGGCCGGGCTGCGGTCCAGGAGCTGGCCGATGATGGCGTCCACGTCACCACCCGAGCAGAAACCGCGGCCGGCGCCCGTGATCACCACGGACTTCACCTCGCGCCTGTCGGGGAGCGCCGCGAACAGATCGTGCAACTCGGCGTACACCTCGAAGGTGAGCGCGTTGAGGCGATCGGGACGATCGAGCGTGATCGTCGCAATCGCACCGGATTCCTCGTAGCGAAACGTGGTCGGCTGCGGGGAGCCGGCTACAGCCACGCGATCCCTTCGATCTCGACGCGCGCGCCGGGCACGAGCAGCGCGCGGACTTCGACGAGCGTCATCGCCGGATAGTGGCGCCCCATGCGCCGGCGGTAGCACTCGCCGATCTGCGTACGCGCCGCCACGTACTCGGCGCAGTCGACGATGAACATCGTCAGCTTACCGATCGATTCGGGCGTGCCGCCGGCCTCGCTCACGACCGCGATCATGTTCGCGAGCGCCTGGTCGAACTGTTCGTCGAACCGATCGCTCACGATTCGGCCCGACGCGTCCCAGCCGACCTGGCCGGCGAGAAACAGCACCGATCCCGCGGGCGGGTACGCCACGCCGTTGCTGTAGCCCCGCGGCGGTGCGAGCGTGGACGGGTTGATGTACCGAGGAGGCATCATCACCGCGCCGCCGGGACGATGGCGATCACGCGCACGGGGCTGCCCGATCCGCGCTGGATCTTGAGCGGCGTCGCAATCACGATGGCGCCACTCTCCGGCAGCTTGTCGACGTTGGCCAGCTGCGTCAGGCCGAAATGTCCGGCGCCGTGCATGATCGAGTGGTTGGGAAACGGCGGGTTCGCGGTGGCGCCGACCGCCGCGTCGGTGCCGACCTGCTCCACGCCGACGCCGAGGATATCGCGCTCACCCGCCAGAAACTCGGCCGAGTCCTTGCCGAAGCCTGGATAGTGCGGCGCGCCGTCGGCGCCGGCGTTCAGGAACTGCTTCGCGTCGTTCGCCCGCGCGCCCCAGCCGGTGCGCAGAATCACCCACGCGCCCTTGGGCACGCGCCCGTGCTTCTTCTCCCACGCGAGAATCGTGTCGCGCCCGGCGATGAAGTCAGCGTTCTTCGCGACGTCGGCCGTGACGTCGATCACCGCGGCCGGACCGATGAACTGCTTCGCCTCGATCTGATCGACGCACGCCTTGTCTTTGCCTGTCACCCAGTGGCACGGCGCGTCGAAATGCGTGCCGACGTGCTCGCCCACCTCGATCCAACTCCAGTACCACGCCGGCCCTTTGTCGTTGTACGCCGAGATCTCGTGCGACGTGAAGCCGGGCGTGTTGGCGAACGGCGGCGGCAGCTGAATGATCGGCGTCGCCGCGCTCAGCAACTGCGTGAGATCGACAACGGTGACCCTGCCCGACGTGATGTCGGACGCCAGGGCGGCGAGCCTCGCGGCCACGCCCGCTCGCCGAGCCGCCGACGTCGTCGCCGGTCTTGCCGCCGGTTTCGTCACCGGTTTTGCTGCCGCCGGCGCCTGCGCGTGCAACCCCGCGGCAATCGCCAGAACGATCGCCACACATCCGATGCCCACGTTGCGCATCTCCCGCCTCCTCAATGAAGTCAAAGCTCGTCGGGACCGGCTTCGAGCCGCGCCTTCAGCCGGTCGAGGAATCTGAACGCGGCCATGCCGTTGGCCGCACGGTGATCGAAGATCAACGCGAGTGTCATGATCGATCGCGGCGCGATGCGGTCTCCGTCGAGGACCACCGCGCGCTTCACGATCGCTCCCAACCCGACGATGGCGACCTGCGGCTGGTTGAGGATCGGCGTGCCGGTGATGCCGCCGAACATGCCGGGGTTGGTCAGCGTGACCGTGCCGCCCTGAACATCATCCGGCCGCAGCGTGCGCTCGCGCGCTCGTGACGCGAGGTCGGCGACCGCGCGGGCCATCCCCGCGATCGAGAGGCCGTCGGCGTCGCGCACGACAGGCACAATCAGGTCGTCGCTGTCGGGCAGCGCGACCGCGATGCCGACGTTCACGCGCGGCTTGACGACGATCGTGTCGTCGACGACCGACGCGTTGAACGCGGGGAACTCGCGCATGGTCTTCGCCAGCGCCGCCGCCGCCAGCACGGTGACGGTCAGCGGCGCGCCGGCGCGCGCCGCGAACGCATCGCGCTCCCGCCGCACCAGGGCCATCGTCGCGGTCATGTCGCATTCCGCGAACGCGCTCGCATGCGGGCTGATGCGCACGGACCAGCTCATGTGGTCCGCGATTTTCCGGCGCACCGGCGACATCGGGATCACCTGATCGTCAGGCGAGGGCCGGTACAGATACTCGCGCGGGATCGCCGGCGACGCGCCGGCGCCGACGTTCGAGGCCCTGCCGCGCGCGGCGCCACCTGATTCGATGAACCGCGCAACGTCAGCTTTGGTCACACGGCCGCCGCGCCCTGAACCGCTCAACGAGGTCAGCGCCTGCAGCGATACGCCACCGCGCTGTGCCGACTCGAGCACGGCGGGGCTGAACGTCCGCGAGTTCGACGCGGTCTCTATCGGCGCACCCTGCTGCCCCGGATCGCGCCGGAACGAGACGAGCTGCGGCGCGTGCGCGTTCGTGAAATGGCCCGCCGGTTCTTCGGTGCGCCCGGTCTGCTCGGCTTTCGCATGATCTGCGGCTGCAGGCTCGGCCGACGTCACCGACCCGCCGTCATCAATCACCGCAACGCGCGCGCCGACCGCGACCGTCTGCCCTTCGGGCACGAGAATCCTCTGGAGCGTCCCGGCGGCCGGCGACGGCACGTCGGTGTCCACCTTGTCGGTGGAGATCTCGAACAGCGGCTCGTCACGTTCGACGCGGTCGCCCGCCTTCTTCAGCCAGCGTACCACCGTGCCTTCGGCGAGCGACTCGCCCATCTGCGGCATCACGACGTCAGTCATGTCAATACTCGAGCACGTCGACCGCGGCCTTGTAGATCTTGTCCGCGTTCGGCAGCACGGCGTCCTCGAGCGGCGCCGCGAAGGGCACCGGCACATCGAGGCTCGCGACACGCGTCACCGGCGCATCGAGGACATCGAACGCCTCTTGCGCGATGATCGCCGCCACCTCTCCGCCGAACCCACCGGTCAGGTGCGCTTCGTACACGACGAGCGCGCGCGAGGTCTTGCGCACGCTGTCGAGGAACGTCTGCTTGTCGAGGGGCACGAGCGTCCGCAGGTCGATCACCTCGCACTCGGCGCCGAGCTTGGCGAGCCGCTCGGCGGCCGCCAGCGACTCGTGCACCATCGCGCCATAGGTGACGATCGTCAGATCGCGTCCCGGCCGCTTCACGTCGGCGACTCCGATCGGCACGATGAAGTCGTCGTCCGGAATCTCCTCGCGGATGCGGCGATACAGATGTTTGTGCTCGAAGTAGAGGACCGGATTGTTGTCGCGGATCGCCGCCTTGAGCAGACCCTTCGCGTCGTAGGGCGTCGAGGGCTGCACGACCTTCAGGCCTGGCACGTGCGTGAACCAGGCTTCGGGGTTCTGCGAATGAAACGGACCGCCGCGAAATCCGCCGCCCGACGGTCCGCGAAACACCACCGGCACCGGCGTGCCCCACCGGTAGTGCGCCTTCGCGGCGAAGTTGACGATCTGATCGAACGCGCAGGCGATGAAGTCGGCGAACTGGAACTCGACGACCGGCCGAAGGCCTTCGATGGCCGCCCCGCACGCCGCGCCGACGAAGCCGCTTTCAGAAATCGGCGTGTCGATGACGCGCTCGGCGCCGAATTCCTTGACGAATCCCCGCGTGATCTTGAACGCGCCGCCGAACTCGGCGATGTCCTCGCCGAGCAGGATCACGTTCTGATCGCGGCGCATCTCCTCGCGCAGCGCCTGCGAAATCGCTTCGAGATAGGTGACTACCATCGATCGTCAGTCCGCAAACAGCCTCCACGTCACGCTCGCGGGATCGGGTTCGGGCAGCGCGCTCGCTTCCTCGACGGCACGCTCGATCAGCGTGGCGCACTCAGTGTCGATCGCATCGACATCAGCCGCCGGCCACCCGGCGCCGTCGAGCAGGTACGTTCGCAGCATCTGCAGCGGATCGCGCCGTGCCCAGAAGTCGCGCAGGTCGCGCGACACGTACCCCATGTCGTCGTGCTCGCCATGTCCACGAACGCGGAAGGTTTTGAACTCCACGAGGTAGGGCCCCTTGCCGCTGCGCGCGTGCTCGATCGCCTGGCCGACGAGCCGCCGCACCTCGAAGACGTCGTTGCCGAACCCGATCGCCGCCGGAATGTTGAACGCGGGCGCGCGATCGGCCACGTTGGCCACCGGCATCTGCGCGGACGTCGGCGTCGAGTACGCATAGCAGTTGTTCTCGACGACGACGACGAGCGGCAGCTTGTGAATCGACGCGAAGTTGAGCCCCTCGTAGAAATCGCCGGGGCTCGTCGCGCCGTCGCCGGTGAGCGCGACGTACACGCGCGGCTGCTTGCGGTACTTGAACGCAAGCGCAAAGCCGGCGCCGGACGGAATCCACGACGCCATCGATCCGTTGTGGTAGGGCGCGATGCCGTACCGCGGCAGGTCGGCCAGAAACAGGCCCAGCTCGCGGCCGTGGCCGGGCGGCACATCCTTGCCGAGCCACCGCGCCATCACGTCGCGCGGCTCGACCCCGCGGAGGAACCAGCCCGCGAGGTTGCGCGAGACGGTCGAGAAATAGTCGTCCTTCCGAAGGAGGCTGACGACGCCGGTCGCGATCGCTTCCTGGCCGGTCCCGAGATACACGGCGCCGACGATGCGGCCCTGGCGGTACAGCGCGGCGAGCTTGTCTTCGAACGTGCGCGCGAGGCGCATCGCGCGATACCACTGCGCGAGGTCGTCGCGCGCGATCGGCGCGTCAGGCGCAATCGACAGACGATCGAGCGCCGGATCGAGAAACCCGTGGGTCCCGGCCGGCGCGGGGCGATCGGGCTCGGAAGCTGGAGCGGTCTGCACGTCAGGAGGCATCGCGGCGCTAGTCCTTTACACTTAAACGATGTGGCACTATAGTGGGGGCCATTCGGCGGGTCAAGACGCACGCCCCGCACCTATCCCGCACTTATGCGAATTCTCGGCCTTCCCCTGCCCAGCTTCTTCGTGCTGATCGTCGTGCCGGCGATCATCGTCGCCTACCAATTCTATTACTGTTGGCAGGTCTACACCGGCCGTCGCGACTAGGATCACTCGGTGCTGACCATCGGCGTCATCGTCTTTGCGATTTACATGACGCTGCTGATGGCGATCAGCGTCGTCGCCGCCCGCCATCAGCGCACGTCGGAAGACTTCTGGGTGGCCGGACGCCGGTTCGGCATCGGGCTGCTGGTCATCGCCGAAATGGCTTCCGTGCTCCACGGCGGATCGGTGCAGGGCGGCGTCGCGCTGGCGGCACGCTTCGGCGGCGTCGCGATCCTGCCGTTCATCAGCTTTGCGGTCGCGTCGCTCATCGTCGTGCGCTTCTTCGCCAAGAAGCTGCGGATGATGGCCGGCTTCACCCTGCCCGATTACATGGGCGCACGGTTCGAGGGCACCTTCATCCGCGGCTACAGCGCCGTGATCGTCGGGATCTCGAGCGTGCTGTACATGATCGCGCAGATCCGTGTGATGGGGTTCCTGCTCGAGCGCCTGCTCGGCATCCCGTTCATTGCGGCGATGGGCCTGGGCACCGGAATCTTCGTCATCTTCGTCACGCTCGGCGGGCTGCTCGCGGTGGTGTGGACCGATATCTTCCTCTTCGGCCTGATGTGGGCCGGCCTGTTCGCGATTCTGCCGGCGGTACACAGCGCGGTCGGCGGGTTGTCCACCGTGCTCGATCGCGCCGATCAGGTGGCGCCCGGCTGGACGAGCGTCCGCGGGACCGCGTGGTCGTGGACGTATCTCGTCTCGTGGTGGCTCGTCTGGGTGGTCGGCTACTCGACGCGCATCACGATGATCACCAAGGTGTTCGCCGCGAAGGACACGCGGGTCGCCCGCGTGTCGCTGCCGATCACCGACGCGCTGTTCATGATCTTCCTGCTCTACGGCAACCTGTATCTCGGCGCGGCCGCGCGCGTGCTCGTGTGGCCGCAGGTCAGCAGCGCGCCGGACCAGGCGTTTCCGGCACTCGTCACGTTCGTCTCGCAGCTCGCCGGGACGCCGTGGCTCGGCGCGATCGCGATCACCGGGGTCGTGAGCGCGGCGATCGCCACGGCCGACTCGCTGCTGCTGATGAGCGGCGCGGCGATCGCGCACGACATGCTGCGCAAGTGCTACTACGAGCCGCACGGCATCGTGAAGGACGAGCGCTTCTACCTGCGCGCGTCGCGCATCACGATCGTCATCGTCGGGATCGTGTCGTTCGTGTGCGCGATTGCGACGCCCGACCTCATCCTGAACATCGTGTCGTACGCGGTGGCGCTCGTCGGCGTGGCGTTCTTCTTTCCGATGTTGTTCGGCATGGGCTCGCCGTATGTCTCACGCCGGGCCGCCACCTGGTCGTCGGTCGCCGGATCGATCGTCGGCGTCATCTGGACCATTCCGCATCTGGCCTACTCCGCATGGGCGCGACAGCACGCGCCGTGGATTCTCGACATCCACCCCGTCGTTCCCGGCCTCGTCGCTGCGCTGATCCCGATGCTCCGCCGCTCGACACGAATCGAGATGTCGCCCACCGCGCTGAAATTATTTTTCCCCGAACGCGCCGCCGGCACACCGGCCATGCGCACGTGAGTTGTTGATGAAACCGACATGCCTTTTTGCCATCGCCCTCGCCGTCGCGGCAGTCACTCAACCGCCGATCAGCGGCCAGCAACGGACCGGCCTCGGTGGTGCGCTGCGATGGCGCAGCATCGGCCCGTATCGCGGAGGCCGCGTGACGGCGGTCGCCGGCATTGCGAGCCAGCCGCTCGTCTACTACATGGGCGCGACGGGCGGCGGCGTCTGGAAAACCGACGATGCGGGCACCGTGTGGAACAACGTGTCGGACGGCTTCTTTCGCACCGGATCGGTCGGCGCGGTCTCCGTGTCGCAATCGAACCCGAACATCGTGTACGTCGGCACGGGCGAGGCGTGCCTGCGCGGCAACCTGTCGTCCGGCGACGGGATGTACAAATCCACCGACGCGGGCAAGACCTGGACGCACGTCGGCTT
>Ga0209515_10009741_pt1 | contig 10872 bp, 12 predicted proteins | sample Subgroupgradi54m_FD_187454 | JGI IMG/M metagenome (GOLD analysis project Ga0209515, IMG submission 187454) | Subsurface groundwater microbial communities from S. Glens Falls, New York, USA - GMW60B uncontaminated upgradient, 5.4 m (SPAdes)... ...
CCTTCAAAGTGGCTACCGACCCATTCGTTGGACAGCTGATTTTCTTCCGAGTTTATTCCGGCACACTTTCTGCCGGAAGCTATATTTACAATCCACGCACCCGCAACAAAGAACGCATCGGCAGAATTTTGCGAATGCACGCCAATGACCGCGAAGAAGTTAAAAAAGTTTTTGCCGGAGAAATTGCTGCGGCTGTAGGTTTGAAAGATACAATAACTTCTGATACGATTTGTGATGAAGATAAGCCAATAATTCTAGATAGAATTGTTTTCCCGGAGCCCGTCATCTCATTACGCATTGAACCAAAAACAAAAGCCGACCAAGAAAAAATGGGTATGGCTTTGAACCGTCTGGCGCAGGAGGACCCGACATTTAAAGTTTCCACCGACCAAGAAACAGGCGAGACTATCATCGCCGGCATGGGAGAACTTCATTTGGAAATTATTGTGGACCGTATGAAGCGAGAATTTACCGTGGAGGCAAACGTCGGTAAACCACAAGTGGCCTATCGTGAGACTATTACTGGAAATTCTTCGGCTGAAGGAAAATACATCAAGCAATCCGGCGGACGCGGAAACTATGGTCACGTAAAAATAAAAGTGAAGCCTATGGTTCTTTTGACCAAAGAAGAATTGGAAGATTTACCCAAAAATACAAAGAGAGCGCCCGGTTTTGAATTTGTGAATTCCATCAAAGGAGGAGTTATTCCTCAAGAGTACATCGCGCCCTGTGAAAAAGGATTCAAAGAAGGACTGGAACGCGGAATCGTGGCCGGATTTAAAATGGTAAATGTTTCCGTAGAACTTTGGGACGGAAGTTATCACGAAGTTGACTCCAACGAGATGGCGTTCAAGATTGCCGCTTCGATGGCAGTGCAAGATGCCTGCAAGCAAGCGAATCCGGTACTTCTGGAACCTATGATGAAAGTGGAAGTTGTTACCCCAGATAAATTCATGGGAGACGTCACCGGCAACCTTTCTTCAAAGCGAGGCTTGATAGAAGCCATGGAAGACCGGGGAATGAATAAAGTCATTCGTGCCATTGTTCCGCTGTCCGAAATGTTCGGCTATATGACCGGACTGCGCTCAATGACCGAAGGCCGCGCGTCATTCACTATGGAATTTTTTCGTTATGACATCGTGCCAAACAATGTCGCTGAAGTAATAATATCTTCTCGAAAGTAAGTATAAGGCGTGATTTGCACATATCATTTTTTAGAGTAATATATAAATATATGAAAGAAGGAAGACATTTACCCAAAAACGTAGGCCAAGCTCCAGCCCCAACTAAATCAAAAACAGAGGAGGAAAGTATAGAGAGCCTTAAAGACAAGATAACAATAGATACTGCACCAGAAGTAACTAAAGAAGAAATTCGTGAGTTAAAAAAAACTACAAAAAAGTTAATTCCTGGATCAAAGGAATGGAAAGAAGAGGTTCGTAAATTAAGACAAGATTCTGAGAAGGATAAAAAAATCAAAGAAGTTAAAGAAAAAATCGGGTCAGGATTCTCAAGAATGACAAAAGATGAAATTTCTAATTTGAAAAAGGTTGAAAACGGAGAGTAGTTTTTATCTCTATTTATTTTTTGATACTATTTTGTAGATGACCCTTGAACCCTTTTACGATCCCGAAAAATCTTACGAAGATAACTTTGCACAAGGTCCTTTTGGAGCTTTTTCTGATGGGAAAATTCTTAACCCCATAGGCAAGACCTACGGGGTATACGATTTTCTGGGTTTTAAAGTAAATTCTCCTTTTGGCATTGCTGCTGGGCCACTATTAAATGGTAAATTTATCAAAGCGGCTTTAGACAAAGGTTTTGATATCCCTATGCACAAAACAGTGCGAACGAAACCTCGACCTAGCAACCTCTGGCCAAATGTTTTGCCCATCGATGTAGTCGGTGATTTGACTCTGGAAAAAGCATCTCTTCCGTTGCACACTAAAGATGTTTTTGAAGAGCCTCTCTCCATTACAAATTCTTTCGGCAATCCTTCTTTTGAGCCGAGTGTCTGGCAAGCAGATTTAAAATCTGCGGTAGCTTATGCAAAAAAAGGGCAAATAGTCTCAGCCAGTTTTGAAGGCACCCGTTGGTCGGGTTATAGCGAAGAAGATTATGTAAATGATTGGGTTCTGGCCGCAAAACTTTTAAAAGAAACAGGGGTGCATTTTATTGAAGCCAACTTGAGCTGCCCAAATGAGGGCATCACCTCACTTCTTTGTTTTGATGTATCTAGAGTAGAGACTATTACCAAAGCGATAAAAAAAGAGATTGGGTCATTACCTTTGATGATTAAAATTTCTTATTTTCCAGATGAGAAAGGGCTACATGAGTTAGTGAAAAGAGTCGGAAATATTGTTGATGGATTTAGCGCAATCAATACTATTTCTGCCGAGGTTGTTGACAAAGAAGGTAAACAAGTCTTACCCGGAGAAGGTAGACTGCGCAGCGGAGTCTGTGGAGCATCCATAAAGTGGGCAGGGCTCGACATGGTTAAAAAATTAAAAAAGCTTCGTGAAGAATTAGGATATTCATATAATATTATCGGCGTGGGCGGGGTAACCACAGCCGATGACTTTTTTGAATATAGAGATGCAGGAGCAGACATAGTAATGTCAGCCACGGGCGCAATGTGGAACCCGTATCTTGCGAGGGAAATTGCGGCAAAATTGAAGAAAGGCTAAGATACTACTATGCGAGAATCAAATCAGGAAGTCATTGAGATTTTTAAAAAGACCGGAGCAGTGGTTAGCAATAGTCATTTTGTTTATGTTTCTGGAAAACACGCTCCCGTATATCTCAACAAAGACTATATTTATCCTCATACTGCATACATTTCTCGCATCGCGGAAATAATTGCAGAAAAATATAAAGACGAACCAGTTGACGTTGTGGTTGGTCCGTCTGTAGGAGGAATTATACTTGCTCAATGGACTGCGCATCATCTTTCACGCTTGAAAGGAAAAGAGATACTGGCTGTTTTTACAGAAAAACAGCCCGACAGAAATCAAATTTTTTTTAGAGGCTATGGACAGTTTGTAAAAAGGAAAAATATTTTGGTTGTTGAAGACATAGTCACAACAGGCGGCTCTGTAAAAAAAGTTATACATAGTGTTTCAAAAGAAGGTGGTAAAGTTCTTGCTGCCTGTTCGATAATAAACAAAGACCCTATCAATATAAATCCTGACTCTATTGGTGTACCCTATGACTATCTGGCTATTATTGGTATGGATGTTTGGGATGAAAAAGACTGTCCGCTCTGCAAGCAAGGCATTCCAATAAATTTACAACTTGGATATGGTCATCAATTTTTGGAACAACACACAGACTATCCAAGATGATTATAGAAAAATACAACACAAGAGCTAAAAAAATTAACTCGCTTTTATGCATTGGGCTTGACCCAGACTTTGAAAAATTGCCGGAAAAATTTAAAAATCTCAAAAATCCCCAATTTGAGTTTAATAAATGGATTATAGAAGAGACGCATGAATATGTGGCGGCTTACAAGCCGAACATGGGGTCTTATGAAGTCAGGGGAAAAGATGGGTGGGAAGATTTGGCTCTGACAATGAAATACTTACAAAAAAATTATCCGGATATTTTTACTATTTGTGATGCAAAGAGAGGAGATATAGGCTATACAAATGAACTTTATGCTAAGGCAATCTTTGACACGCTTGGTTTTGACGCTGTTACTCTACATCCGTATTTAGGTAGCGAAGCACTCAAACCATTTCTAGATAGAACTGACAAAGTTTCTATTATTTTATGCAGAACTTCAAATCCAGGTGCTGGAGAAATTCAGGATTTAGAAGTAATGGATAAAAAAATATGGCAAATAGTTGCAGAAAAAGTTTCCAGAGACTGGAATAAAAATAATAATTGTATGCTCGTTGTCGGCGCAACTTATCCGGAAGAGCTCGGAGAAATCAGAAAAATCGTCGGAAAGCTCACTCTGCTTGTGCCGGGAATCGGCACGCAAGGTGGAAGTGTAAAAGAAGTCATAGAAAAGGGAATGAATTCGAGCGGGCTAGGATTAATAATTTCCTCATCAAAAGCTATAATTTTTGCTGACAACCCAAAAGAGGAAGCGAGGAAGCTTTGCGGGGAAATACGTAAATACGAAGTTTAAGTTGACATTTAGGTATTTTGTTATATAATGTTATCGAAAGCCCTAAAAAGCGCTGTATTCAGGACACAGCGCATCTGTATTTTGGGGAAAATTATGACAATGAAAGCACGAGGAGCAGCCCTCGGGCTGCTCCTCGGAGTGGGGATTGTGCTCCTTGGGTTCCCAACCCAAGCTGCTAACCCACTTTTCGTTTTCGGAGCAGTTTTCGGCGGTATCTTTATAGGTGCCGCCATTGGGTACGGCATCGGGAGGAAAATGCCGCACCGAAGATATTGAAGGCGCGCACCATGCCGCCTGTGAGAAGCGTAGCTTCCACAGGCGGCTTCTCATTTTAATGCACTCCAAATCCATTTATTCCAAAGCAGCCTTATCGTAAAGAGTGTTATCAGTAAAAACTATTTCCATATCTGTAATAAGTTGCGCAAATTCTCCGTCAGGGGCTGATCGTAGATTGCGACTAATAGTGCTTCGCAGTCTCGCAATCGCATCTTTATGGTTTAGCTTACCACGACTGCGCGCTGCGTCGTATTTATCAAGCAGAATCACTAATTTTGCCGCACGACTAAGTTTTAAACGAGGTTTCTTATGGTTTTCTGTATTTTCAACTTCCAAAATGCCTACCGGGTCTACTCCTTCAAGTACATGGTGAGTTGCGGCTGCTACTAAGGCATCACGCGGGATACCAATTGCATGCTTAAGAATACTCCATGTCCATTTGGCATGCAGTTTGAAGAATTCTCGCATTGTCATTTCCGGTGTGACCTTAACCAAGCTTAAGAGTCCCAACCGTCTTTTTGCGTCGTCTAGAAAAAATTTCCCCAAAAACTCTTGAACGGTCATGATTTCTGCCGGTGGTTCAAGGTCAATATCAATGCCATACATCTCTGCAATGCATTTTTGAACTGGCAGAGGAGCGCCATGGGGTCCCGTCTTTCCAATATCAGATAAAAGTGTTCCCAAAAATACTGTACGTTGCTCTTCTATGGTGAAAGACTTCTTTTCTGCATTTTTTTCGTAATTTTCAATAAATTGCTTTACAAGCAAAATCGCATGCCTTTCGTCTTTGAGGGTTGCTGTCTTTTCATGAAGGAGTCGAAGTCTTCCTCTTGTTTCAGCATCTATTGTTCCAAGGTTTAAGCCGGCTTCTTGCGATATTTCTTCAAGAGTGATATGTTCCCGCCTTATATATTCGCCATTTGGTGGTATTGGTATTTTTGTTATTGGGGTTTGTGGGGTTTGTTCCATAAATTTTCCAGTGTAAGCTTTAAAAATAGTATCAGTATTTTAAGACTACTGTCAAGTGCCATTTGACATTATTTTCTAATTTGTTAGTATGTAAATAACTGCACTTTTGGCAGTTTTTATATTGCCCAAAAGCGGTTTGGTATTATTAGTTTAAATAAATAAATTATATGGCAGAAGAATTTAAAAGAGATAAGCCTCACATTAATGTCGGCACCATCGGTCACGTTGACCATGGAAAGACGACTTTAACAGCTGCAATCTTGCACGTGCTAAACCTAGCCGGCAAGACTGTGCGACTTCGCGACGTTAGTCAGATAGACAACGCTCCCGAAGAAAAGGCTCGTGGAATTACGATTAACATTTCCCACAACGAATACGCTACCGATGCTCGCCACTATGCGCACATCGATGCTCCAGGACACGCGGACTATATTAAGAACATGATCACCGGTGCCGCTCAGATGGACGGCGCTATTCTTGTCGTTGCGGCTACTGATGGTGCGATGCCTCAGACTCGTGAACATGTCCTTCTAGCAAAGCAAGTCGGCGTGCCGAAAATTATCGTTTTCTTAAATAAATGCGATATGGTTGACGATAAAGATATGATTGATTTGGTGGAAGAAGAAATTCGTGAACTTCTGACCAAGCAAGGTTTTGACGGCGCAAATGCTCCTGTTATCAGAGGTTCCGCGCTCAAGGCTCTCGAAGCTAAGGATGTCAACGATGAATGGGCAAAGAAAATTTTGGAACTTACCAATGCGCTTGATACATATATTCCAATCCCGGAGCGAGACGTTACTAAACCTTTCCTTATGCCCGTCGAAGACATTTTCTCTATTGAAGGCCGAGGCACAGTGGTTACCGGAAAGATCGAAAGAGGAATAGTGAAGGTTGGTGAAGAAGTGGAAATAGTCGGTATCAAGCCAAATCAAAAATCAGTTGTTACCGGTATTGAGATGTTCAACAAGAATCTGCAAGAAGGTATGGCTGGAGACAATGCCGGCATTCTTTTGCGTGGTTTGAAGAAAGAAGATATTACTCGCGGACAAGTGCTGGCAAAGCCAGGTACTGTTACTCCGCATGACAATTTCACTGCTGAAATTTACGTTTTGAAAAAGGAAGAAGGCGGACGTCACACTCCATTCTTCAAAGGCTACAAACCTCAATTTTACATTCGTACAACGGATGTAACAGGCGATGTGACTCTTGCGGAAGGTACAGAGATGGTTATGCCGGGAGACACTGTCACTATTACCGTTAAACTTGTTACCCCGGTTGCCCTTGAAGAAGCACAAAGATTTGCTATTCGTGAAGGAGGTAAGACTGTCGGCGCAGGAGTGGTTACTAAAATCTTAGGTTAAGTGAAAATCAATGAGTGAAACGAATATGATTTTCCTTACCCCTCACATAATTTATAAATCTTTAATTATGTGAGGGGCGATGATTTTTATATTCACTGTGCTCATTAAAAATCAATCACATGGCAACAACAGAAACAAAAATAAAAAAACCTAAAACGGTTGCTAAAACAGGACGGGCAACAAAAGCTCCGAGAATACCGAAGCCGAAAGTTGTTAAGGTGCCAAAAATAAAAATTCCTGCAAAAGCGGAAAAAGACAGCAAGGTAGTTCTTCGTATTCGAGTTCGCGCTTATGAGAGCAAGATAATAGATGCTTCTGTAAAACAAATAATGGATACGGCCACTCGCTATGATGCGACGATTGTCGGGCCGGTGCCACTACCGACGGAAATAAAAAAATATACCGTCAATCGCTCAGCGTTTATCTACAAAAATGCGCGGGAGCAATTTGAGATTCGAGTACATAAAAGACTGATTGATATAATAAATCCATCCGCTAAGACAATCGAGGCGCTTACCAATTTGTCGCTTCCTTCCGGAGTCGATATTGATGTAAAGATGCTCTAATTTTATGAAATTCATTTTGGGAACAAAAGAAAATATGACCGAGTATTTCACCGAAGAAGGTACAGTTGTTCCGGTGACTATAGTCACAGCGGGACCGACGGTAGTCACTCAAATCAAAACGAAAAAGTCTGACGGTTACGATGCGGTTCAGGTTGGTTTTGGCGAGAAGAACTCAAAAAATTTAAGCAAAGCAGTAAAAGGACACCTGAAGGATCTGGGAAACTTTAGATATATAAAAGAATTCCGCAAGGAAGCGGATGAGAAATTAAAAGTAGGTGATACTTTCAACGTGGCTGACCTTTTTAAAGTAGGCGACAAAATACAAGTTTCTGGAGTTTCCAAAGGTAAGGGTTTTCAGGGAGTGGTCAAGCGACATGGATTCAAAGGTGGCCCACGAACACACGGTCAGAAACATTCAGAACGCGAACCGGGTTCTATCGGTGGAGGTCTTCGCACCCATGTTCCCAAAGGTATGAGAATGGCAGGCCGAATGGGCTCAGATAGGATAACTCAGAAGAATTTGAAAGTTATTTTTATTGAAAACAACACAATACTCATCAAGGGAGCAGTACCCGGAGTACGAGGGAGTCTGGTTGAAATTGTGGCGCAGTAATTATATCGAAATATGGAAGCAAAAATATACAACCAAAAAGGAGAGTCCATTACAACTGTTGCATTACCGGCAAAAGTTTTTGGCGCCAAGTGGCGGGCGGATTTAGTGCACCAAGTGGTGCAGAGTATGCGCTCCAACAAACGCGCCGGTACAGCAGACACGAAAGGCCGCGGCGAAGTTCGCGGTGGAGGCAAGAAGCCCTGGAAACAAAAAGGTACCGGGCGTGCCAGACATGGTTCTTCTAGGAGCCCCATCTGGGTTGGTGGAGGAGTTACCCATGGACCGTTAGCTGAAAAAAATTATAAAAGAAAAATTTCCAAAAAAATGCGCGCCCAAGCGCTCTTCTCCGTACTTTCCAAAAAGCTGAAAGACGATGAGATAATTTTTGTTGACTCTCTCGCGTTGTCAAAAATAAATACAAAGTCTGCCGTGGGTGTGATGCAAAATCTTTCAAAAACTAGCGGTTTCAAAATGCTTGGCAATGCAAAATATAAAAAACCAAAAGTCCTGACCACCCTTTGGGCACGCAATGAAAAAGCGGAAAAAAGTTTCAGAAATATTCCGACGCTTGATATTGTTTTCCTAAAAAATTTAAATCCGCTCGATGTTTTAAACCACAAATATCTTTTAATTGAAAATCCGGAAGAGTCCGTAAAATTTTTAGAATCCAGAGGCTAATTTTACGATAAAAAAATGACAAAAATTATTAAAAATCCAAGAATTACCGAAAAAGCATCTTTTGCGCAGGAACAAAATGTGTACTCTTTTAATGTATCTCTATCTGCGAACAAAACTGAAATAAAGAAAGCTATTTTTTCTCTTTATAAAGTTAAACCAATCAAAGTAAATATATTGGCAGTTCCGCACAAACCGTCTTCTTTTAAAGGCCAAAAGGGAATAAGGGGTGGAGGCAAGAAAGCCCTTGTTTATTTAAAGACAGGCGATAAGATAGAATTTATTTAAATAAATTATGAAAACCTATAAACCTACAAGTAAATCACGCAGGCAGATGACGAACATAAAGTATCGTGATATTTTGACCGAGTCTCAACCAACCAAGTCGTTGACTCATGGATTCAAACGTTCTGTCGGGCGCAACAGCCAAGGACGCATCACCATGCGTCACAAAGGAGGCGGGCACAAGCGTCTCTTCCGTGAAGTAGACTTTTTATACAATAAAAAAGAAATCCCGGCTAAAATAAAATCTATTGAATACGACCCAAATCGTTCAGCTTTTATAGGGCTCGCTGTTTATAAAGACGGAGAAAAGAGATACGTAGTACTGCCAAAATCTGTAAAACCCGGAGACTCTTTCATAGTATCTGCCAAGGCGCCACTTGAAACAGGCAACAGACTACCGCTTAAAAATATTCCGGTTGGAACTTTTGTATACAATATTGAAATAAAGCCACAAGGCGGGGCGAAGATCGGACGCAGCGCTGGAATCTTTGCGCAAGTTGTGGCCAACGCTGAAGGATATACAAATATAAAAATGCCTTCATCAGAAATCAGAAAAATAAATGAGAATTGTTTTGCTAGCATCGGAACAGTCTCAAACGAAGAACATCATTTGGAAAATTATGGAAAAGCCGGACGTTCCCGTTGGAAGGGAATTCGTCCGACTGTTCGCGGTACGGCTATGAACCCGGTAGACCATCCATACGGAGGTGGCGAAGGCCGACAAGGCCGCGGTACCAAGCGTCCAAAAACTATGTGGGGCAAGGTGACCGGTGGCAGAAAGACCCGTACTCCAAAAAAATACTCAAATGTCTTCATAGTTTCTCGCCGAAAGACCGGCAAAAATAAATAGCAATCCCCAATTTTTAGTTGCTTTATTTTTTAAAAGTGCTATAAATATACCCAAACTTGTTCTCGATTTTTTATTTTGGCGGACTGCAGGGGGCAGTCCGCGGAAAGGGGAAAAATGGCAAAGCAATTGGTAAAAAACCTCCCGCCTTATGTAAGGCGGCCTCTCATTAGGCTGGAGGAATCTCGCCCAAGGAAGGTAGGCGCGCGCAGGCGCGCTGTAGTAACTACAGGGCAACTGCTCTGTAGTAGTGGGAGAGGCGGCTACCGCCGCCAAAACAAACAATCCTGACTCTTGGGTCTCTCGCGTTGTGCGGGAGACCCACTTTTATTTATACTTAAATTAAACTGTTTTTAATGTTACAATGCTCCCATGACCTGGGCACTCAAAAGACAAATTTTTTATGTATTGGTTTTAATTTTATTTTTCGCTGGATTTGGATTTTTAATAATTTATCCAAAGTTAACTAAGGCGCCCACTTGCACTGACAACACGCAAAATGGTGACGAGGTCGGTGTGGATTGCGGAGGCGTGTGCGCCAAGGCATGCATTTCACAAGTGGACAATGTTTCCGTGCTTTGGTCCCGAGCTTTTAAAATCGTTCCGGGACGTTACAATGCCGTTGCTTACCTTTTAAACCACAACAAAAATACTGCTGTTAGTAAAATAAATTACCGGTTTCGCTTTGCCGATAAAAATAACATCTACATCGGCAAACGCGATGGATCTACTTCTATTCCGCCATCGGGAAATTTTGCCATCTTTGAGCCGGCCATAGATGTCGGCAGTTCTATCCCGGTTTACGTTACTTTTGAATTTACCGAAGCGCCAAACTGGACTTTTGTGTCACAGGGAAAAATTAATCAGGCCAAAATACTTGTTTCAGACATAAATCTTGCGGATGGGGATACCAGCCCCAGACTTTCTGCCACCTTAAAAAATAATTCGCTTTTTACCATTCCGGAGGTAAATATAGTTGCGATTTTATATGATGCTTCGGGTAATACAGTTTCCGCGAGCCGTACTTACCTGGATGTTCTAAATCCTGAAGAGACTACACAGCTAAACTTCACCTGGCCCGAACCTTTTGCAAACAAGGTGGTGCAGGAGGAGATAATTCCTATGTACAACATTTTTGAAGT
>Ga0209515_10009744_pt1 | contig 10868 bp, 11 predicted proteins | sample Subgroupgradi54m_FD_187454 | JGI IMG/M metagenome (GOLD analysis project Ga0209515, IMG submission 187454) | Subsurface groundwater microbial communities from S. Glens Falls, New York, USA - GMW60B uncontaminated upgradient, 5.4 m (SPAdes)... ...
CGCCGTCACTCTCGATCAATTGCCCTATAGGAATAGGGACCAAGCCAATTGATCTTGCGAGAGACCTTTCAAAAGGAAAACCCTCGCTTTGTGTAAAACCCTATCTTGCTTGGCTCCGAAGCCCCTCAAAAAGCAATGCCTCGCTACCATGACCCGTGTTCGAGCTGTATGAGTTCCCGTAAGGAGAGGTTTTTAAAAAAGACATCCCTCGCGCCGAGGAGCGGCGTTGGGGTTTGGGGAAGAAACTTGCTAACTATGGCTTAACCAAAGCCTGCTTTGCTATTGACTAAACTATTGAAACATGGTATACTTCCATTGTAAGTTCATTGAGTTTTATGGTCATAGCAAGAAGGTTTTAACAGACAAAAAAGATGGTTTTGAAATTTTCTTGCTATGACCATTCGTGGATATGGCCCCTTAACTCGTGGGAAGCGAGGAGTTTCTTGGCAAGTAGCCAAAGAAAGGTTGAAATGGCAATGCATAAGGATTTGGGGCGACTCTTCGCCGTGTGGACTATGGGTGGTGGTGACGCCGGTATTGCTGACTTCCTTGCGGGAAGGAAGATCATGGTGAATGCCGGTCCGAACACTGTCGCCATCGACCGCACGATCGCACCGACGTACCCCGGGTTCGTGAAGAGCCTGAAGTTTCCTCAGTTCAAAGACACTGGCTCCCCACATGTGGACCTCACGGCCGTCATCCCGTTCTTTCACCAAAAACAGAAAAAAGGTGGCACGATCGCCGGCAGGGACATGTGCGACTTTCTCGAAGACACTGGACTGATCGAGCATTGTCTCGATCTGCGCTTTGGCGAGGAACTCGTGAAGACGTTTGCGTCAACGCCACATCTCTGGTCGCGAGTGTGGACTTCGAGGGCAATTTTCCTTTGGAAGTCTGTCGTTCTCGACTGGGACGGGAACCTCCGCGTTCCGTATGTGATCGCGGACGATGACTACCTGCAGATTCACTGGAGGCGACTCGACTACGACCTCGATGGTCGTGATCCTGCCGGGCTCTCCGTGGGCTAGCATCCAGGACCCACTTCCTGAGTTTATCCGGTCGAATTCGACTTCTCGCCCCGCACCCGCGGGGCTTTCTTATTGATCTACTCACCGCCCCCCACTCCCTGTATACTGAAGAGTATGTTCGGTATTTCGACAACTGAGTTGGTGCATTTTTCAAAGAATCTCTCGCTGATGCTCAAAAGTGGGATGACCATCAATGAGGCTCTTGAGGAGATCATTTTGGAGACAGGCTCAAAGCGTTTTGCGAAGATTTTGCATGCGGTACAAAAGGAGGTAGAAGCGGGCACGACGCTCTCGCAGGCGCTGGGCAAATATCCTCGTGCATTTGGTGGGATCATACTTTCAGTGGTGAAGGCGGGGGAGGCTTCGGGAACATTGGAGGAAAATCTCAATTTTCTTGCCGATCTCCTTGAACACAATGCGGATATTAGCCGTGAAGTACATGGAGCAATGCTCTACCCGGGAATAGTGTTTGTCGCCACGATCGGTGTTTCCGGTGGCCTCTCGCTTCTTGTGTTGCCGAGACTTTTGCCACTGTTCACGCAAATGACTATGGAGCTTCCTCTTCCAACGAGGATATTGCTATGGATAACGCACACTATGCAGAGTTCGTGGTTCTTTATTCTTATGGGCCTCGTTGCATTTATCGTTGGTTTTACATTTCTCAATCGCGTACGTCCGGTACGCAAAGTACTGCATGGAATTTATTTGCACATTCCTTTCTTTGGTAAGATGTTGCGTGAATACCAGCTTACGCTTCTTGGGCAACTCTTTACTACTCTTTTTCACAGTGGTCTCTCTATTTATGAGATTATTGAAGTGACAGCAAACGGAGCGACCAACTTGCTCTATCAGGATGCACTCACGAGCATCGGCGCGCAAGTACAACGCGGCACAACACTCTCTGAAGCGCTCAAAGGATATCCAAAACTCTTTCCCCGCGATTTTACCAGCATTCTTGCGGTCGGGGAAAAAAGCGGAACTCTCGATGAGTCATTCACCTACCTCACCGAGTATTATCGTAAAGAGGTATACACGGCGACAAAGCGTTTACCAACCGTCATTGAACCGGTGCTGCTCTTGATGATGGGTCTTATGGTGGCATTCGTCGCGATCTCGATCATTCTCCCTATCTACCAATTTACATCGAATGTACGAGGATAACTTCACAAAAGGTTTCACAATATTTGAAGTGCTCATTGTTATCGGTATCAGCACGCTTTTGATCGCGCTTACCGCACCCATGGGTTTTCGTTTTTATCAAGTGCAAGTTGCCGATGAAACGACCGTTGGAGTACTCAGTGCGTTACAGAGTGCAACGAGAGAGGCGCGCTTGGGGAAAAACGATCACGCGTTCGGGATAAAATTTCTTAGTGACCGCTATGTGATTTTTGAAGGAGATCAATATACCGCACGCATCCCTGCTCAGGATCAAACATACGCACTTCCGCTTGGCACCAGCATCGGGAGCACGACCGACGAGATAGTCTTTGCGAAAGTAACGGGGATCCCCAGTGCAACAGGTACATTCTCAATTGGTCTATATGGCGTGACACACATGATTGCAGTCAATAGTTTTGGTATGGCTACACAGACGAACTAAATAGCGAATATCGAATATGGAATATCGAACAGTACATAATATATTCAAGATCTTTTTTAAACGAATTCGACATTCAACATTCGACATTCAATCTTCGCATTACTCGCGCGGCATTAGTCTTATCGAGGTGTTGATCGCGATCGCGATATTCACACTTTCCGTCGCGGCGCTCGGCACGGTCGGCCTTTCGGGTACGTTGATGGCAGAAGGGAGTGTCGATCGTTATCGCGGAGTGCTTCTCGCCAAAGAAGGCATCGAAGCACTGCGCAGCATACGAGCGGAAAATTTTTCACAACTTACTCCCGGCACGTATGGTCTCACTTTTTCAGGAGGGAAGTGGCAGCTTTCGCTTTCTCCCGACAGTACAGACAAATTTTCACGAACCATAACGATCGCTCAAGTGGGCACAAGTCGCTTGAGGGCAAGCGTTGATGTCACTTGGGCACCTCTGGGAGGGAAAAGTGGCTCGATCCACGCTGCCACATTCATTGATCAACTCTATGGAGCGCAGTGGAATCAGACGACCGAGGTCGACTTTAGCGGAGGGAAACTCAATGGTACTGAAGCGAGTGTGGGCGATGGTGCGACTCAACTTGAGCGTACAGGCGACTGGACCAAGCCAAAAGAATTTTTGACATACGACATGTCCGACATCGGCACCGTGTATTCGATGAAGGAAGCGGATGGGGTGTTGTATGTTGCTTCCACGGGGGCGGGAAGCGACCCGCTTGTGGCACTTGATCTTGGCGATGCAGGACAAGGAGTGCTTACGCAGTTGGCGAGCGTTGACGTCGGCGCAACAGTAAATGCGATCGCTGTTGTGGGTGACTATCTCTGTGTGGGGACAAACGATGATGCGAGAGAGCTTGTTGTACTTAAACGGAAAGATCTTTCTTTGGTGCGCACACTTGATCTCACTGGTTCTGCTGATACACTTTCTTTATATGCGAGCGGTACGATGCTTTACTTGGGTCGAGTACAATCGACGCAGCCGGAACTTTATCAGCTTGATGTTTCCAATCCGGTAGCGGGAATTCCCACGGTACGTTCGGCAAATTTTGTTGCAAACGTCACTGCACTCTCGGGTACAGCACAATATCTTTTTATCGGTTCTACGGCGAATGCCGGGGAGCTCTATGTGGTGCGCAAGAGCGATCTTGTTACCGCAAACACCCTCGATTTGTCGGGGACCGCCGATGTAACATCTCTCCTTGTGTCCGGAAACGATCTCTATATATCACGCACGCAGTCTGCCGCTCAGGAAGTCGTCCGCGTGGATGTCGCAACCCCACTCAGCCCTCTTAGTATCAACGGGGGAGTCGACGTCAGTACGACGGTGCGCGCGATTGCACTGGGAAGTGACGGTCGCTTATATGCCGCAACATCACAAGCGGCGAGCGAAGTGATTGCATATCCCACGCCTTCCCTCGCTCCGCCATCGACTTACAATGTTGCTATCGGAAATGGTGCGCGCAGTATTCTTGCAGTTGGTCCGTATGTGTATGTGGGCATGGAGAACAATAATCCTGAATTGGTTGTACTACGAGGCGGAACAGGCCAGTGTGCAAATCCCATCGTGCAAGGAAGCTACGACTCAGCGGGTAGCATTGACGGAAGTGCAGTTACGGTCAAAGGGAATTACGCATATCTCGGAACTCTTGTGAATGGGGGCGGTGCAGAGTTTTCAGTCATTGATATCAGCGACAAAGCGTTGCCGGTGCGCGTCGGGTCGCTTGAGATCAACGCTAACGTCAATGGTATTAGCGTGCTTGGTCCATATGCATATTTGGCAACAAGCGATAATAATCGTGAATTTATTGTAGTAAATATCGCAAACCCAGTGAACCCTTTCATTGCCGGAGTATACAATGCGCCGGGGAGTGTGGACGCACTCTCGGTTGCTGCGTCAGGAACACTTGCGATCCTCGGAACAAAAAATAATGGCTCCGCCGGTGAGCTTTATCTCTTGAATGTTTCCAATCCGGGGACACCGAGCCTTTCAGCTGCGGCTGAGGTCGGAGCTGATGTCAATGACGCCGTCTTTACGTCAAACGGATATGTTGTTGCGGCTTCTTCAAATGATGCTAAGGAGCTGGTCGTATTCGACTCACGTACTCCTGGAGTACTTCCTGAAGTTGCGTCATATAATACGGTCGGAAATCCCGATGGCCTTGGTGTCGCGATGTTCGGTGTCGCGAATGCAAATATAGCCCTTACGACCCAAACGGGAGGCACGTGGAATTTTTATATTTTTACTCTCAATCTTTCAAACGGTTCAGTTGCTCAAAATAGTTTTTTGACGCTCACCGGGAACGGTTACGGTGTTGCAGTCGCAAATGGTTTTGCATTTATTGCGAACGATCAGTCCGGCAACGGATTGGCAATTGTCGACGTGGGGAATCTTGGTGCCCCGCTACTCGTCGGTTCACTTGCCCTTGGAGCAAGGGTCAATGCGGTTGCTACTGACGGTGTATATGCCTATCTTTCATCCGTAGACAACAATCGTGAGTTTGTTGTCGGTGCTCCGACTCCGCTCTCTCTCGCTCGCGCAAAAGAAGGATGGTTCACATCTTCCACTTTTGATGCCGGTATTGCTTCGCCTCTTTGGGGGACGCTCACATGGCAAGCGACCGGAACAGGCTCCACGTCTATGCAGGTCCGTACATCGAGTACACAAGCCGGACTTTTGAGTGCGTTTTGGGTCGGCTCGGGCGGTGTTCACGGCGGGTCATATGCTACCTCTGGAGGGGTAGTCACTCCTGATGCAGGTGCTGATGGGTTGGAGTGGATCCAATATCGTATAAAGTTATGGGGCGATATGGTTACCACGCCGATCGTTACCGATGTGACGATAACATATAATTAGGATATGAAACGAAGAGTTACAAACACATGTAGTGGTACGACACTGGTTGAAATGATCATCTATCTTGCTATTTCTGCTGTGCTCATTACGGGAGTTGGAGTGGTCAGCACAAGTGTCATTGACGCGAAGTCAAAGACCAAAGCAACAGGAGACGTTTACGGAACAGCCACAAATATTGTCGCGACGATCGATCGGATAACAAAGGACGGAACGTTGCTCACTTCTCCGCAATTCCAGTCATCTTCGTCCACACTTATTGTCATTGCTGGAGGGGTAAGTACTTCAAGCACTTCGATCTATTTAAGTGCGGGTACGCTTTACCTGAAGGCTGGAACGAGCACTGCGCAAGCGATAAATGGATCAGAAGTAAAAGTGAGTAGCATATCCTTTTTTGCGGTTGGGGCAAGCACATCGACAGCGGTGCGGACGACATTTGGACTTGCTGCGAGTACTACGGGTGTTTGGCGAGAATTTCAATTTTCGGAAACCTTTACTATGACAAACACGCTCGGGAATTACCGATAATTATGCGCACCTCTTACATCAATGGAAGAAATATGCAAAACGGTTACATCGCGCTCATTAGCGTTCTTGTTGCCGGAGCGCTTATGCTGCTGGTGGGGGTCGGAAGTGCCCTTCGCGGGATAGACACCGAAAACTCTCTTGTTGGCGAAGAATCATCCTTCCGCGCGGAGCTGCTTGCCGATGCATGTGCTGAGGAGGCGCTTATGAAACTGAAAGCAAATTTAAATTATGCCGGCAATGAGACTATAATAGTAGAGGGGGGAGCAACTTGCACCATTGGTGCTCTTTCCGGGGCGGGAAACACGAATCGCACTATTTCAACTCAGGCGGTGGACAATAACTACATTCGCAAAGTGCTTGTGTCTATTGCACAAGTTAATCCCAGCCCCACCATCCTCTCTTGGAAAACTGTTCCGTAATTTCCCGAATTTTTTATTGGTTCTGTTATTTCATATTATGCGCTGGTTCCCATTTTCTTCATTTCATGTTCCTGCCATCGCGCTGTATTTAAGTGATCACACACTTGCGGTTTTACGGCTCAGTAAAGAGAAACATATCATTTCATTTGGGCGCATTGACCTTCCGAGCGGAGTTGTTTTGGACGGCAAAGTGCTCGACAAGGAAAAGCTTGTTCTCGCTATTCGCGAACTGTGCAGCAATGCATTGCCGAAGCCGGTTGTGCTTGCGGAGGAGGTTCCTGTCATTCTTTCAATTTCCGAGTCTCAAAGTTTTACACATTTGTTTACAGTTCCCTCTGCTACCCCGAAAGAAAAGTTCAAAGATGCGGTGTTCGCAAAAGCATCGGGACTTATTCCTATGGACATGTCGCACCTCTATTGGGATTGGCATGTTGCCGAGCAAAACGTTGGAGCAGTTGACCGAGTGCTTTTTGCCGCCGCTCCGAAGGATATCATTGATTCGTACATTGCTGTTTGTGAAGCATGCAATCTGCTACCCCTTGCGATCGACATGGAGACGACAAGTTTAGCGAGAGCACTTTTGCCGCCCGATGGAAAAACAAGCGTCATCATGGATATCGGAGCACGGGCAACGACACTTGGTTTTTTTGACGAGGAACATCGTCTCGGTCTTTCAGTGAGTATCCCGATTGCTGGGAATTCATTCACTAATGCTATCGTTGAGCGTCTACATGCAAGTTGGGAAGATGCGGAAAAATTGAAACGCGAGCAGGGCCTCGATCGCACGATTCCTGATAACCGCATCATGGTGATCGTACAAGAGAGACTCCAGGCGATTATGCAGGATTTTCTCAAGGCGCTTACGTACTATGAATCAACATATCGCAAGCCTATTGCGCGCGTCGTCCTTGCGGGTGGTTCAGCGTTATTGCCCGACATCATCACCTATTTCGCGATGAATCTGAAGCGTGAAGTTGTCCTTGGCGAACCGTTCCGTCTCTTGGGGAGTACAAACCCTCAGTTGGCGGAAGTGCATGCACCGATTATTTTTGCGCCAGTCGTAGGGCTCGCCTTGCGTGCCATTACCCCGCACCCGGAAACTGACGGTATTAATTTGTTACATGGGTGGGAGGGTGAACGCTGGGAAGAACGTGAAGAAAAAATATTAAAACAATGGCGTCGCCTTGCGATACCGCTTTTTATCGCAAGCGTCACTTTATTTGGATACGTTGCTTATGCATATATATACCTTCCTTATGTACGATTGCACGCAGAGAATATTTCGCGCATATCTCTTTTGCCTGAAACGCATCTTGAAGCAACATCAACACCGGATGCGCCTTCTGTGGTCGAAGAGGTAAGTACAACAACTATCCCTGCTGCCCTATCCACATCTACGCCCATGGTGCATATTCGTGAAACACCAACGGGCTGGCTTAACGTGCGTCGGGCCGGCATGCCGACCGCAGAAGCCTTTGCGAAAGTTTATCCTGGTGAAGCGTACGAATTGCTTCAAATAAAGAACGGATGGGCAAAGATCATGCTCGGTCCTCGGGGAGAGGGTTGGGTCAGCGCAGCGTATATTGAAGAAGTTCCGTTGAGTGAGTAATAAACAGTATGCAAAAGAAAAATTTTCACAGAGGTTTTAGTGTGATCGAAATGCTTATGATGATAAGCCTCTTTGCGGTACTCGCATCACTCATTATTGTTGCGGTGAACCCTATTTCGCGCGGGGGAGATGCTCAAAATGCAGAACGCTGGAGCAATGTGAATGCGCTCGTGAATGCGCTCTATCTGTACGACCTTGAAAATAGCGGAAAGCCGCCTTTGGGAGTGGAAGAAACTGCGCATGAGATATGCAGCCCCAATGCGAACGCACCTCAATGTGTCGCGAACGGATTTGTTGATCTCTCCCTACTTGTCCCGAAGTATGTCCACACACTGCCGATAGACCCTCGTTCATCTGGGCCCATGGGGAGTGGTTACAGTGTATCCGTAGATGGTGCGGGTAAGGTAACTGTCCGAGCGCTTAATACCGAAAATGCTGATATTATCAGCATTTCCCGTTAACGTACCCTTTCCACAGTTACTATAAAAGAAACCCTATCCGAGCAAAATCGTATGCTGTACAATGGGGAATGTATCTGGGGCACAACGCCCTGATCTTAATAATTATCCAATATTTGAATGCAGAAGAAACATAACAAGGGCTTTACCCTTATCGAAGTCTTGGTGGTGATCGGTATCATTGCCATCCTCGCAGCTATTGTCGTCGTTGCTATTAACCCCGCACGCCAATTCGCACAGGCAAACAACTCCCAGCGCTGGAGTAACGTCAACGCGATATTAAACGCAGTGCACCAATACGCAGCCGACAATCGCGGTGCTCTGCCACTGGGACTCGCGAGCACTTCTGTCTCGACCGAGGTTTGCAAGCCCGGTGTGGTACCAGCCACCTGTACCGCTGCTGGCCTTGTTGATCTTTCGATGTTGGTTCCGGTATATATCGTCGCGGTCCCAAGCGATCCGTTGGGCGGTTATGACCTTACAAACGGGTCTGGGTACAAGATCAATGTTACATCGACAACAAGTGGTCGCGTTATGGTAACTGCTCCAAAAGCAGAGCTTGCGCAGACGATTCAGGTTGAACGATAATCTCAATGTATCGAAACAAAAGATCCGCACCATGGTGCGGATCTTTTGTTATAGAGCGCATGTCGTGTTAGTCGATCAACTCCAAGACATCTTTGAGCTTCGACTGCATTAACTCCGGAGTGTTCGCTTCAAGATTGAGACGTATCAAAGGCTCGGTGTTTGATGAACGCAACGAGAACCACCAATCTTCGTATGTTATCTTTATCCCGTCGAGCTCGGAGAGCTTTCCGTCGGAGTATTTTTCTTTCACTTTTGCAAGGACTGCTGGAGCATCGGAAACTTCCATGTTGATCTCCCCGGAATGAGAATAAAATTTTATCGCATCGACGAGCTCTGAAAGTTTTTTTCCGGAACTTGCCATGAGGTTCATGAGAAGAATGGCGGGCAAGCTTCCCATTTCCGCGATATAGCCGGAGAGTGCAAAGTAGTAGTGGCCGGACACTTCGCCAGCGAGTAGGGCGCCCTCCTCGATCATTTGTTTTTTGATGTTTGCATGGCCAACCTTTGATTCGTGTGCGATACCGCCCTGCTTTTCGATCGCTTCTTTGACCGCACGTGACGAGCGCAGGTCGTAAAGTATTGTGCACTTGGGATGAGCTGGCAAAAGCGCCTCTGCTAAAAGTGTTGTTACAAGATCCATTGGTACGACACGGCCTTGCTCATCGACAAAGCCAATACGATCAGCGTCGCCGTCATACGCGATCCCTATGTCCGCTTTTGACTTGCGAACAACATGCTGGAGCTCGATCAGTGTTTCGGTTTTGAGCGGGTTTGCCTCATGAGGGCATACACCGGGAAGTTGGAGTGTGTCATACAGCGTGCCACAGAGTGCAACGCCGGGTAGCGATCTTAGTATGGGAAGTTCGAGTACTCCCATAGCGTGTGCCGTGTCTGTCGCAAGATGAAAGCGCTTTCCTTTAAAGTCGGCAAATGCCACCATATGCTTTTCGTAGTCAGTTTTGATGTTGTGGGTAGTGACATGTCCTGTGTGTTCTTGTTTTGAAAAATTATTTGTAAGCGCGATATCACGGATCTCCGAGAGGCCGCTTGCGAGTCCGATCGGGACAGCATTTTTTTTGCAAAACTTAAGCCCGTTGTATTCTCCCGGATTATGAGATGCCGTCACCATGATCGCACCATCGACGTCGAGTTTTGAAGACGCGAAGTAGAGCATGGGTGTTGAGAGAAGACCGAGGTCGACCACATCTGCACCGCCCTCTGTAATGCCCTTTATCAGTGCGGCAAACAACGAGGGAGAAGATACGCGCTTATCCGAGCCGACTGCGACACGTTTTGCGTTTGTGTACTCCACATATGCCCGACCTATTTGCTCGACGAGTCTCTCATTTATTTCTTCTGGATAAATTCCGCGCACATCGTATGCTTTGAATATTTCTGACATATGAAAATTATAACCGTTTTTTCTCCTTTCAAGTAGCATAGTTTTACAGTTGTCTTTGCCAGATGCATTTTTGCAGATATCAAAAACCCCACGCATGTAATGGATGGGGAATGAGTGCCGGAGCTATGCGGCGGTATTGCGAAGGTATGTGTAGACCACTTTCATCACGCTCGGTTTTCCAGAAAGTAGTAACTCGATCGCGGGCTTACCTGCAAAGAGCGGGTGATCATTATTCGCGAAAAGCCATCCTGTAACCGCTTCTTTACTCCGTAATTGATGCCAAAGACTAACATCGATGGCAACCATCAGTCGCATGCGTGTCATATCCCTCTTGGGTGGGATACATCCTCTTGCTTTGATCAAGAGTATTTCG
>Ga0209515_10009745_pt1 | contig 10868 bp, 9 predicted proteins | sample Subgroupgradi54m_FD_187454 | JGI IMG/M metagenome (GOLD analysis project Ga0209515, IMG submission 187454) | Subsurface groundwater microbial communities from S. Glens Falls, New York, USA - GMW60B uncontaminated upgradient, 5.4 m (SPAdes)... ...
CGCTGCGCAGATCGCCAGCAAGACCGGCGGTGAGTTCTTCCGCGCCACCGACACCGAATCGCTCGAGGCGATCTACGCCCACATCGACGCGATGGAGAAGACCACGCGCGAGATCACCCGTTACCAGCGCCACGACGAGAAGTTCGCCTGGGCGCTCCTGCCCGCGCTCGCCCTGCTCGCCGGCGAGCTCACCCTCGCCGCGACCTGGCTGCGGCGCGTGCCCTGAGGAAACCGATGGCCATCCACTTCGCACAACCGCAATGGCTCTGGATCGGCGCGCTCGCGTGCGCCGCGCTGATCGCGCTCCTCTGGCGCGGCGAGCGCAAGCGCCGCGAGGCCATCCGGCGCTTCGCCGCCGCCAGTCCCGACAGCTCGATCGCGCCCGGCAAGCGCTGGCTGCGCCACGGGCTCGCCGTGCTCGGCCTGGCGATGGCGGCGACCGCGCTGGCCCGGCCGCTGGCCGGCTACCGCTGGGAGCGCTCGCCGCACCAGGGCACCGACCTGATGTTCGCCGTCGACACTTCGAAGAGCATGCGCGCCGCCGACCTGCGGCCCGACCGGTTGACCCGCGCCAAGCTGGCGGTCGCCGACCTGGTGCGCAAGTTCGATGGCGAGCGCGTGGGGCTCATCGCCTTCGCCGGCGACGCCTTCGTGCAGGCGCCGATGACCGCGGATCGCGGCGTGTTCCTCGAGGCGCTCGAGGCGCTCGACACCGATGTGATCCCGCGCGGCGGCTCGGATCTGGCGTCGGCATTCCACGCCGCCGAGCAGGCGATGGCGTCGGAGCCCGACCACCGCAAGGTGCTGGTGCTGCTCAGCGACGGCGAGGACCTCGCCGGCAACGCCATCGACGCGGCGCGCGAGGCGGCCGCGCAGGGCCTGACCATCTACGCCGTCGGCGTCGGCAGCCAGCGCGGCGAGCTGATCCAGGTCGCCAACGCCGCCGGCGAGCCCGAGCTGGTGCGCGACGAAAACGGCGAGCCGGTGCGCTCGCGCCTCGACGAGGCGGCGCTGCGCAGCATCGCCAAGCTGACCGGCGGCGCGTACCAGCCGCTCGGCGCCGATGGCCGGGGGCTGGACGCGCTGTACCAGACGGCTCTGATCAAGCTGCCGCGCAGCAACGCGGCGGGCACCGCCCACAAGGTCTACACCGAGCGCTTCCAGATCCCGCTGGCGATCGCGCTCGGCTGTCTGCTGGTGGAGCTGCTCATCGGCGACCGGCGGCGCCGGCGGCGCATCGGCGCGGCGGCGGCCCCACAGGTTGCGGGCCTGGCGGTCATGGCGCTGGCGCTGTTCGGCGCGCCGCGCCCGGCGGCAGCCGCGCCGCGGCAGGATGGCGCGGTCGCGGCGTACAACGCCGGCACGTCGACGTACCGCGGCGGTGACTTCGCGGCCGCGCAGCGTCAGTTCGAGGACGCGCTGCAGACCGGCAACGTCGGCCTGCAGGTCGACACTTACTACGACCTGGGCAACGCGCGCTATCGCGTCGGGCAAGCGACGCTGGAGAAGGATCGCGACGCGACCATCGCCAGCTGGAAGAAGTCCATCGAGGCGTACGACGCCGCGCTGGCGCTGGCCCCGCGTGACGCCGACGCCCGCTTCAATCGTGATCTCGTGGCGCGCAAGCTGGCCGAGCTGGAGAAGCAGAAGCAGCAGAAGCAGCAGAAGCAGGACCAGAAGCAGCAGGGGCAGAAGGACCAGAAGCAGCAGAACCAGAACGGCCAGGGGCAGCAGCAACAGAGGCCTCAGGACGGCCAGGGCAAGAAGGACCAGAAGCAGCAGAACCAGGACGGCCAGGGGCAGCAGCAACCCAAGCCACAAGAAGGCCAGGGTCAACAGCAGCAACCCAAGCCGCAAGAAGGCCAAGGCCAGCAGCAGCAACCCAAGCCGCAAGAAGGCCAAGGCCAGCAGCAGCAACCCAAGCCGCAAGAAGGCCAGGGCAAGGCCGAGCAGCAGAAGGCCGAACAGCAGCAACCCAGGCCGCAAGAAGGCCAGGGCAAGGCCGAGCAGCAGAAGGCCGAGCAGCAGAAAGCTGCCGCGGCCGCGGCCGAAGCCCGCGCCGACGCTGCGCGTCGTGCCGCGGGCCAGCTCACCCACGGCGAGGCGGTCCAGCTGCTCGACTCGGTCGAGCACGAGCTGCGGCCGCTGCCCATCCACGGACGTAAGGGCACGCCCCCCGAAGAGACCCGCATCAAGGACTGGTAGAGACCATCATGAACGCACGTCGCAGATCCCTCCTCGCGCTGGCCCTCGCGGCCGCCTTCGTGGCGGCTCCCGCCAGCGCATTCGCCACCAGCCATGGCGGCGCCGCCGCCCATGCCGAGCTGCGCTCCGGTGACCAGCTCGCCGTCGACCAGCCGGCGCAGCTGGCGGTCACCGTCGATGGCGACAATGCGCAGCCGCCGGCGCTCGCGCTCGCCGGCACCGACGTTCACTTCGCCGGACGGGTGTCACAGATCTCCGTGACCAACGGCGCCACGCGCAACCAGACGACCTTCATGTACACGGTCGTGCCGCATCACCTGGGCGCGCTCGACATCCCGGCGATCCGCGTACCCACCGCCGACGGCGTCGCGACCACCGAGCCGATCCACGCCAACGTGGTGTCGGCGCCCTCGGCGCTCTCGGCGCCCAGCGGCGCCAGCGTGCCGGTCGCCGCCGCACGCAACGACGCAGCGCACGCCTTCATCCGCTTCGAGCTGCCGACGCGCGCACTCTACGTCGGACAGGCGGTGCCAGTGCAGGTCCGTGCCTACTTCCGCGGCGGCACCGGTGCCACGCTCGAAGGGCCGCCGCACCTCGACTCCGACGCGTTCACCCTCTCGGATCTGTCAGACAAGCCGGCGCAGACGCAGGTCGACATCGGCGGCGTGCCTTATCTACAGGCGACCTGGAGCGCGGTGCTGTCGCCCGCCAAGCCGAGCGCGGCCAAGCTCGGCGTCGAGCTGCCGGTCGAGATCGCCTTCCGCGAGGCCGTCCAGCGCCCGGCCCGCGATCCGCGCTCGCTCTTCGATCGCTTCGCCACCGATCCATTCTCCGACCCGTTCTTCAACGGCGGCGGCGGCGATCCATTCGCCGGCTTCGAGGACATGTTCGACACTCAACCGGTGCAGCGACGCCGGCTGACCCTGCGTGCCAGCGTCGGCAAGGTTACCGTCGCCGAGCTGCCCGCGGCCGGCAAGCCCGACGGATTCTCCGGCGCAGTCGGCAGCTTCGCGCTCACCATGGATCCGCCCTCAGGCGAGCTGCGCGTCGGCGAGCCCACCACCGTGACCCTGCACGCCACCGGCACCGGCAACTTCGACCGGCTCGCGCTCGCCGGCGTGCCCGAGTCAGCGAGCTGGAAGAGCTATCCCGGCAAGACCAGCTTCGAGCCCTCCGGCACCGGCAAGCTGGCCGGCACCAAGACCTTCACGCAGACGATCGTGCCCACCCGCGCCGGGACGATGACCTTGCCCGCGATCGCCCTGCCCTACTACGATCCGGCCAAGCGCGCCTACGTCACCGCCGAGACCGCGCCGCTCACCCTGCAGGTCGCCGCGGCGCCCGGCGGCGGCGCTGCCGATCCCGGCCTCGCCGCCGCCTCGGTGCGGGATTCGTCGATGACGCCCGACCGGGTCGATCCCGGCACTACCCAGGCGACGCTCGCGCCGCTCTACCGCCAGCGCCGCTTCTGGGCGCTGCCGTCGCTGCTCGCGCTGCTCACCACGGCGCTCGCCGGCACGGCGTGGTGGCGACGCAGCCCACGCATCGCGCGCGTGCTGGGTGCGCGCCGCGTCGACCGCGCGGTCGACCGCCAGTGTGCGCAGATGGACCGGGCGGCGCGCCGCGCCGATCCCGTCGCCTTCTTCGGCGCCGCACGCCGCGCGCTGCAGGCGCGCCTGGGCGCCAGCTGGCACATCGCGCCCGAGGCGGTGACCGCCGCCGACGTGCAGGCGCGCCTGGGCGAGCAGGGCGCCGCGATCCGCACCGTCTTCGAGCACGCCGATCAGATCACCTACGCCGGCGACGTCGCCACCCCCGAACCACTCGACCACTGGCGGACCGTCGTCCGCGATCAGCTCGCTCAGCTGGAGGCATCCCGATGACCCGAATGAACCTCACCCCGAGAAGGCGCAGCCCGCGTCGAGCCATCGCGCTCGTGCTCGCCGCCGTGATCGTTGCCCTGCTCGGCCTGGCCGGGCTGCGCAACGCACAAGCCGCGCCTGCCGTCGACCCATTCCTCGCCGGCAACACCGCGGCCGCCGCCGGTGACCATGCCACCGCCGCCGCCGCCTTCGAGCAGGCCATCTCGCGCCACGGCTGGTCGGCCAACACCTTGCTGGCACTCGGCAATGCCTACGAGGGCGCCGGCCAGCACGGCCGCGCCATCCTCGCCTACCAGCGCGCGCGCCTGCTCGCGCCGCGCGACGCCGCGATCGCGGCCAACCTCGCCCATGTGCGCGAGTCGGCCGGGCTGTCGGCGCCGGCGCCGTCGCAGGTCGAGCGTGTCGTCGGCCGGCTGAGCGCCGACGAGTGGACCTGGCTGGGGCTCGCCGGCGGCGGGCTCGCCTGCCTGGGCGTGGTCGGGCTGGCCTGGTCGGTCCAGCGGCGCAGCGCCCGCGTTGCCGTGGTCGCCGGTACGCTCACCGCCGCCATCGCCGGCGCCGCCGCGCTGCAGGTGGCGCCGCCCATCGATGACGCGGTGATCGTGGCCGGCGAGGTCGCCCGCATCTCGCCGTTCGCCGGCGCCGAGGCGGCGTTCACCGCGCCCGAGGGCGAGACCGTGCGCATCGAGCAGCAACGCGGCGACTACGTCTACGTCCGCGACGGCGAGCGCAGCGGCTGGCTGCCGCGCAGCGCGGTCGAGCGCGTGGTGCCCGCCGGCGCTTGAACAACGTCGCCACGTGCGCTCTCATCGTCGCATGCGGGCCTTGCTGGTCGAGGACGACGAACGGATCGGCACGTTCGTCCAGAAGGGCCTGCTCCAGGACGGCCACGTCGTCGAGTGGGCGCGCACCGGCGACGATGGCCTCGACCAGCTCCTGCGCGGCAGCTACGACGTCGCCATCGTCGACGTCATGCTTCCCGGCAAGAACGGGCTCGACGTCATACGCGGCGCACGCCAGCGCAAGGTGCAGACACCGATCATCGTGCTGTCGGCGCGTGACGCCGTCGACGATCGGATCGCCGGGCTCGAGGCGGGCGCCGACGACTATCTGACCAAGCCGTTCTCCTTCGCCGAGCTGGTCGCGCGCCTGCACGCCCTCGTCCGACGCGCGAGCGGCGCGCCGACCTCGACGGTACTGTCTTACGATGGCGTCACTCTCGATCTGCGCACCCGGCGCGTCGAGCGCGACGGCAAGCCGATCCCGCTGCAGGCCAAGGAGTTCGCCCTGCTCGAGTACTTCCTGCGCAATCCCGAGCGCGTGCTCAGCAAGACGATGATCCTCGAGCACGTCTGGGACTACGCGTTCGACCCGCAGACCAACGTCGTCGACGTCCTGGTCAGCCGGCTGCGCGCCAAGCTCGACCGCGACTTCCCGACCAAGTTGATCCACACCTTGCGGGGAGCCGGTTATGTCCTCCGCGCCGAATGACGCCGATGCCGACACCAGCGAGGTGCCGCGGCCGCGGCCGCTGCGCTCGCTCGCCTTCCGCGTCAACGCCTGGTACGTGGTCATGTTCATCGCCAGCCTGGCCACGCTGGTGGCGTTCGCGGTGCCGATCGTGCGCGGCGCGATGGACCGCGAGGACACCATCGTGCTGGAGAGCCGGCTCGAGCGACACGTCGCGGCGCTGCGCGCGACCGGCCTGCCCGCCTACCGCGCCGCCATCGAGGGCGCGGCCAGCCTGGGCACGGCCGACGCGCCGGTGCGCGTCCGCGACACCGCGGGCCGCACCGTCTTCCAGCACGGCGACGTGACCAGCGCCTGGCGCACCGCCGAGCGCGTCACCGGCGAGCTGCGCCTCGAGATCGGCGTGGCGCCCGGACCGTGGCGCGCGCTGCTCGAACGGCTCCGCGTCGGCGCCTTCGCGCTCGCCGGCAGCGCGCTCCTGCTCGCCCTCCTGGGCGGCTACTACCTGACCCGGCGCGGCCTGCGCCCGGTGCGCGAGCTCGCGACCACCGCGCGCGAAGTCATCCGCTCCGGCGACCTGTCGCGGCGCGTGCCCGAGCACAAGAGCGGCGACGAGCTCGACGAGGTCTCGGCGCTGTTCAACCGCATGCTGGCGCGCAACCAGCGCCTCGTCCTGGGCATGCGCGAGGCGCTCGACAACGTCGCCCACGACCTGCGCACGCCGCTCAGCCGCCTGCGCGGCGCCGCCGAGGTCGCCCTGCGCGCCGACGACCCGGCGGCTGCGCGCGAGGCGCTCGCCGACTGCATCGAGGAGTCGGATCGGGTGCTGACCATGCTGCGCACCTTGATGGACATCTCGGAGGCCGAGACCGGCCTCATGCGGCTCGAGCGCGCGCCCGTTGCGCTCGCCCGCCTGGCCGCCGAGGTCGGCGAGCTCTACGCCCACGTCGCCGAGGAGGCCGGCGTCGAGCTGGTCGTCGCCGCCAGCGCGCCCGACGATCCCGTCACCGTCGTCGCCGATGCCACGCGGCTGCGCCAGGCCATCGCCAACCTGGTCGACAACGCGATCAAGTACACCCCGCGTGGCGGCCGCGTCACCATCGAGGTCGGCCACGAGGGTGGCGACGCGACCGTGCGGGTGCGCGACACCGGCGAGGGCATCGCGCCCGAGGCGCTGCCGCGCATCTGGGACCGCCTCTACCGTGCCGATCCCAGCCGCTCCCAGCGCGGCCTCGGCCTCGGCCTCAGCTTGGTGCGGGCCATCGTGAATGCACACGGCGGCCGAGTCAGCGTCGAAAGTCGCCCCGGGCAAGGCTCGACCTTCACCATCGTGCTGCCAAAAGGGTAGGCTGCACGCCAGGAAGGAAGACATGGGACGAATCCTCGAGACCCGCAAGGCCACGCACGAAACGCTTCCACAGGTCGGCCGCATCCTTTGGCGCCCGCGACCACCGGGTTGGCCGTGCCGTAACCCCAGTCGTTGCCGCGGCTGATGGTGTAGAGCGGCGTGCGGTGCCGCTGCGCGATGCGCAGCAAGGCCGCCACCTGGCCGCGCTCGCGCACCCGCAACGCGCCGCCCAGACGCCGCGCGAAGCGGCTGGTGTCGACGGTGTAGCGCGCGGTCGCGCTGGCGCCGTCGAGTACCAGGTCGGCACCGAGCACGACGCGCCATTCGGCGAGGGCGGCGGACAGGTTCTCGTCGGACATGAGACGATTCTCGCAAGCTTTGCCCGCCCTGTCAGCGGCAGCGCATCGTCTCGGTCACCCGCTCATCGAGCGTCGGTCGTGGCCCGCGCCGCTTCACCGTAGCGTTCGACCACATCGAAGAGCGCATCCAGCGCGACCGGCTTCTTCAGGCAACCGATGAAGCCTTGCCCGGTCGCCTGCTTCTCGACGCGTGCGTCGGCGGTCAGCACGACCACCGGGATGTGCGCCAGATCCGGCCGCCTGAGCAGCTCGTCCATGATCTGCCGGCCGTTCATGGGCGTCATGTTCCAGTCGAGCAGGACGAGCGGCGTCAGCGGGTGGGCCTGCAGGTACTCCAGCGTGGTGGCTCCGTCGCGCGCCTCGGCGGCGCCGTAACCCTCGTCGACGAGGGTGTCGCGCAGGGCCTCCCGCAGGTCGTCGTCGTCATCGACGATGAGTACGGGACGGTTATCAATGAATGACATGCTCGTCCTCCTGGTACCTGAGCGGCAGACGCACGGTGAAGCTCGAGCCGCGACCGGGTGCGCTGTCGACCTCGATGCTGCCACCGCTGGCACGCACGATCTGGCGGCTGATCCACAGGCCCAGGCCGAGGCCGCCGAACTCATGCGCGCCCACGGCGCGCTCGAAGCGCTCGAAGATGCGCTCGTGCTGGCTGGCGTCGATGCCGATGCCGCGATCGACGATGCGGAAGATGACCTGTTCGGCAGCGACGGCGAGCTCCACGTCGATGGGCTTGCCGTCACCGTACTTGATCGCGTTGCTCATGAGGTTGCTGAGCACCTGATCGATGCGCAGGCGATCCCACCGTCCGGCGACTCGCACCAGCGCATGGATCGCGATGGGCGAAGCCGCGCGCGCGGCTTGCTCCTCGAAGCGCGCCGCCACCTCGCGCACCAGCTGATCGAGATCCAGATCCTCGAGCTCGAGGTGCAGCCGACCCGCAGTGATCCTGGACACGTCGAGCATCTCGTTGATGAGCTTCTCCAGGCGCATTCCCGAGGTGGCGGCCTTGCCCAGCCGGAGCTGCAGCTGCGTGGCTACCAGCCTGCCGGCCTGGCTGGCCCGATCGAGGCCCTGGATGTGCAACAGCAGCGCCGCCAGCGGCGTCTTGAGCTCGTGCCCGGCGATGGCGAGGAAGTCGTCGCGGATCTCCACCGCCGTGCGCACATCGCGGTACAGGCGCGCATTCTCGACCGCAAGCGCGGCCCGGTGCGCCAGCTCCATGGCGAAGTCGACGTCGGCCTGCGTGTAGTGGCGGTCGCTCTCCGACCACACCAGCGTGAGCGCTCCCAGAGGCTGACCACGGGCGATGAGCGGCACCACAATGATGGAGCGCGTGTTCAGCTGACGCAGGAGCGCCAGGTGCGTGTCATCGGTCGTCGAGGCCCTGAGCAGCTCGTCGGTGATCGTCTCGTAGCGCAGGGGCCGGCCGGTGCGCATGACCTCCAGGCCGCGCCTGGGCGCGTACTTCTCGCGCAGGACCCGCTGCAGCTCCAGGCGCGCGGGGTCGTCGTGCGCGCTGGCGACCTGGCGCGGGCCGCTTTCGCCCACCAGGTCGATGACGCACCAGTCGGCCAGGCAGGGCACGGCCAGGCGCGCCAGCTGCTGCAGCACGGCCTCGCCGTCCATCGACGAGCCGAGCAGCTTCGAGGCCTCGGCCAGGAAGGTGGCCCGCTCGCGCGTGCGCTGCTCGGCGTCGCGCAGCATCGCCCGATCGATGGCCAGCGCGCACTGTTGCGCGATCGCCTGGGCCAGCTCGCGATCCTCGGGCGCGAACGTGGTCGAGTGCATGAAGGACATGCCCAGGATGCCCAGCACGTGCTCGTCGAACATGAGCGGCAGCACCACCGAGGCCTCCATGATGAGCGGCTCGTACCGGGCCAGCTCGGGAAAGCGGCCCAAGATCGCGGCGCGGGTGCTGAAGAAGCAGCCGGTGCGCTCGCGGACGACGACGGTGGCGGGAATGTTGGCGTCGAGCGACACGGCCATGAGCTGCTCGACCAGCTCCGCGCGCAGGCCACGCTCGGCGACCAGGTGCAGCTCGCGCCTGTCATCGCTGATGAGGTACGCGCTGCAGGTCGACGCGCGGAAGACGTACCGGCACTGCTCGACCGACGCCTCGCAGGCCTGGGCCACCGAGCGCACCTCGGCGAGCGCCGCCGTCGCCGCTTGCAGCCGCGCGCTGCGCTCGCTCGCGCATTCGGCCGCCTGGCGGGCCTCGACCTGGGCGCGGAAGAGCATGGCATTTTGCACGGCGAGGCCGGCGCGATCGGCGATGGCCTGCAAGAACAGCTGATCGTCCGGGCCGTAGGGTCGGCCCGGCGTGTTACGGCCAATCATCAGCACACCCAGGACGTCGCTGGCCGCACGTAGCGGCACGCCCAGCAGCGAGTGCGTGGGGTAGCGCTCGCGGAACGAGAGTCCCACCCTGGTCGCCAAGGCTTCGATGCGGGTCACGTCCCCGGGCATGATGCAGGGACGCTGCGAGCGAACGATGTAGCCGCTGACCGAGCCTTCCAGTGGCAGGTCCTTGCCCATGAACGACTCCACCGCCAGCGCCAGCGCCCGCGCCGCGGGATCCGGGTGGTAGTAGGCCTTGGGCGTCACGGCCTCACCGCCGGGCGCGAGCAAGGAGATCACACATGTGTCTCCGATGAGCTCGGCGCACAGGCGGGTGACCTCGGCGAACGTGGAGTCCAGATCGAGCCGCGCGCCAGCGAATGCCGTCGATGCCTCGGACAGCAGCTGCAGTCGGCGGGCATGCTCATGCATCTCCTCACCTTCCCTGCTCATGGCGCCCACACCGACCTCCGGACACACACACACCATGCCTTCTTGCCGGCGCGGATTTCAACCTCGGCGAGCCGCTGGCTACGCGACCTGTCCGTCGGGGTCCGACGGTACGTCAGCGGACCTGGGTGAACACGAAGTCGCGCGCGCTCGGCGCAAACCTGGGCGATGCTTGCGCATGGCATCCGGTGCATGCGCCGATGCCTGTACCTTCCATGTAGACCTGCCCGTCGGTCTCCTCGTACCAGTACCAGCCCGTTCCGCTCGCGCCGCTCGCGGATGCGAGCTTGACCGCGACCGCCCAGCCGTACATGTTGCTGCCGTCGGTGAGCTCTTTCACCGAAGCGGCACCCGCCGGAAACGTCGTCCCCGACTCGCCGGCGCGGGGTGGGGGGGAAGACTCGCAGCCATCTCGATCTGGGCGTCGAGTTCGTCGCGCGGCTTCTCCAGCCCGCTCATGAGGGTCTCCTCGAGATCGCGTGCCAGAGGACCCAGGCGCACATCACGACATGGCCTCGCCGTAGTGGCGCCGGCGCGCACTGTGGCAGCGCGTCGCAGCGCGGCCTCGGCATCCGGTGCACGACGGGGCGGCCGCGTGGCGGCGCGGCGAGTGCGAGCATGGGGCGGCCGCCCGCGCTACAAATGTCGTGACCATGGCCGCACCCGAGCGCCGCACGCGAAGCTCCGCCGCCGCATCCTCGAGCTCCGCCGCTTCCGACGCGCCGGGCCGGCGCGCCGGCTTCGTGCGCGTGCGCGGCGCGCGCGAGCACAACCTCAAGGATGTCGACGTCGACCTGCCGCGCGACGCGC
>Ga0209515_10009746_pt1 | contig 10866 bp, 9 predicted proteins | sample Subgroupgradi54m_FD_187454 | JGI IMG/M metagenome (GOLD analysis project Ga0209515, IMG submission 187454) | Subsurface groundwater microbial communities from S. Glens Falls, New York, USA - GMW60B uncontaminated upgradient, 5.4 m (SPAdes)... ...
ACTATACCACCGCCGTATTCTTCCACGCCTGTCGCACCAGGAGGTACAGCCGGAGGATTCAACCCTAATCCGCCACGGTCTACATTTACGACCTTTTTGCGAGTGGGTATGAATAATCAAGATGTTACAAAGCTCCAAACATTTCTAAGCCGAGACACCTCTCTCTATCCAGAAGGCCTGGTGACCGGATACTTCGGCCCATTGACTGAGCAAGCAGCAATTCGTTTTCAGGAAAAGTATGCAAACGAAATACTTAAACCGTTGGGTTTGAACCATGGCACAGGAATCGTTGGATCCGCCACGCTAAGAAAGTTGAATGAACTTGTGAAGTAGAGTTGCAAATTAGAATCAAAACGAATCCATTTTTTCACAGAAGGTCACCCAGAAAATTGTTCCGCTCTTTCCACCACAGAGCATTAAGTTCCTATGCATTAAATTCCGTCACGGCACAGCATCCGCATTTACTTTTTACTAGTGGACCTCCTCCCCGCACTCCTTGAGTACAAGTCGTACGGGGCTTCCAGCCCTGGTTCATGAGAATCAGAAACGACCTGTGGTACCTTGGTCTTTTTTACCTTGGTTTGCTATGTACTTTTTGGCGGAATTCAAAACCCCTTGGAATTTCTTGGCGGAAATACCAGCCCGAGCCCGCGCCTTTGGCGCGGGCGAGGTCAATCTTTCTTCAAATTCAGGATTGTGGACCCGGGGAGAATCGAACTCCTATCTACGCGTGTCCCGATAAATCTTGGTGGACCTAGCGAGAATCGAACTCGCATCTCCCGGATGCAAACCGGGTGCTCTACCACTAAGCTATAGGCCCACCAAGATTTATCGAGGATCCTCGATTTCTTTCAAATTTTATAGAAATCGGGACAAGTGCGCTATTCGGCCGTTAAACTACGGGCCCCTGGCGGAGGGTAGAGGACTCGAACCTCTAAGGGCTTTCGCCCACTGGTTTTCAAGACCAGCGCAATAGCCATTCTGCCAACCCTCCGTCATTCGATAGCTTATCTTTTCAAATCCGTTATTTCAAGGTTACCCCGCACCTTTTGAATTAAAAGGCGCGGGGTTATAATGATTTTTTAGTGGGGCCCATAGTATAGTGGTAACACACCTCCATGGCATGGAGGAGTCCGGGGTTCGACTCCCCGTGGGTCCACCACCGAACAGCTGTAAGCTGGTTTTCTTTTAGAAATATATAGCGTCAATCAAACAGTAGGATATAGTTGATTTACTAAGTGAGGTTTTAAGTCATTTAAGTCAAGCGATGTGATATAATTAAAGAATCTCTTGAGATAGGTTGGCATTAATTTAAATGCAATTTCTAGGATCCGTTATTGTTTTGGGGTTGCTGGCTACACTCGTAAATGCGAGTGATCTGTCGTTCTCGCGTAGAGAGCTTCAGCAATACTTTCAACTTGCCCAAATAGGAGATATTTCTCCGGCTCCGGGCGAAGCTGCACCTGAATCAGTACCAGTGCCAGATACGCCAGTCGATATCGCTCCAGCGCCTGCTAGCGAAACGCCCCCAGCTAATCAATTAACACCGGAGGGAACACCTCAAGAAAGTGGCGGGCAGCCAAGTGAAGAAGCGGCTTCCGGAACTCCAGGCGGTGGGCAATCAGAAAGCAACGTGAGTTCTACCCAAAATGAAAACTTATCACCGCAAGAATCGTCAACTAACAAAGAAGTTCCTGGGGTAAGTACTCCCGAAGCAACTTCCTCTTCAGTGCCTTCTAAAGGATCCGACCAGCGAAGCGCGAGTGACCAATCTTTACCTGCAGCGCCAGCACTTGTCGTACCGGATGAGATAGTAACTAATGTAAGTCAAATTAGCTCGGAAGCAATTGAGAAAGCAAAGATCGAAGAGAATCAAATTGCCGCGGCGAAAACCCCCGAAGCGCAGAGTGCCCTAATTATAAATTTCGCTGACGAGAAAGTTGATGATATTGGTGCTTCGCTCAGAAAAAGCAATTTTGCTGAAGTTGATTTTCTAATACAGCGACTTAATGACCAGATTGATCAAGCGATAGATTCTGTTAAGCATGTGTCGCCGGAAGCGCAGGAAACTCTCCGTAAAAAGCTTGTTAAGTTTTCCCGCGAAGCAGACGCAGATCTTCGCAATCAAGAGCTCCTGGTGCCTGAAGAATTAGAACAAGACATGGAAATATCACGGGCGAAACTGCTTCTCATCCAAAGCCAATAATATGTTCAACAAGTCTCAAAAAAACCTTATCAAAAAGTTTCTAAGATCAAGAGCTCTAAGGAAGAAGTTTCTAAGATCAAGAGGTCTAAAGATAGCCGGCCTTACTATTATCGCTATTTTAATCATTGGGGAAAACGTGCTGTTAGCCTATAACCGATCGCATTCTGCCGCCCCAATACTGGGTTTAAAGTTATACGGGGTCAGGATTTCAGAGCTGAATCAGGGACAGATTAGGGCAGTGGCGCAGAGGGGATTTTCAGAGAGAAACCCGGGATTAAAGCTGGTATACGAAAGACAAATTATGCAGGTTTCACCATCAGATGTTGGGGCGACAATCAATACTAAAAATATTGCTAAAGAATTAACTCAAGTCGGTAGAGGCGGTAATCTTTTCAAAAATATTTTTCTCCAGGATAAAGCATTGTTAGGATTCAGTAACTGGCACCCAGCAAATGGTACTATCTCTAAAAGCTTTCTAACTTTAAAAATTTTGGAAATCCAAGATAAGGTCAATCAGGATGCATTCCCGCCAATGCCGGACTTCCGGGGAAACATCAGGGATACGCTCCCCGCTAAGGAAGGAATAAGGGTCGATGCCAGTAAACTCGTGCTCTTAATTTCTCAAAAGATTTTTAACCCTCCTGCCAAGCCAGTTCTTATTCCAACCGAAAAGACAACTTCTTCGCACGACCCAAGGGAGTTAGATCCGCTTCGCGAACAGGCTGCAAAAATTCTCCGAGAAAAAAAGCCTATTCAAATCCGAAGTGGGGAAAAAGTTTTCTCTCTAACCCCTGATGATCTAAAAGACATGCTTACAGTTGTCGAGCGGCCAGACGTAAAAGACCCGAAGCTAATGCGCTTATATCTTAGGCTCGATGAGGTGAAACTCAACCGGAAGTTAGGACAATTTGCGAGTGAGGTTGAAGCAATAACGGGAGCGGAATTTGACGATCATGATGCTCGGGTCGCTCTATATGCAGAGGTGTTCTCGGGTATCCGTCGGACTATAGATATTCCCACTGGCAAGAGAGCTGGTTATAAAAAAGAAGTCTCTAATAATGGAGGTAGGTCGACATATTTGTATTCAAGTGACTGGCAGAAATATACCGCGGCGGTTGGATCTATATTCTCAAAAGCGAAAATAGCTAAGACAAAGCAGAGGAGTACAACTAAAATAGTTTACCTTACGTTCGATGATGGACCGAATGCCGTCTATCATCCTCTTCTTCTAGATATTCTGAAGAAATATGGTGTCAAGGCAACTTTCTTTTTGGTCGGCAATAATGCGGCTAAATATGACGATGTTGCCAAAAGGACTGTTACTGAGGGGAATAAAATTGGGAATCACTCACTCACCCATCCTTTCCTACCTAAATTATCAGAAGAAGAAATTATAAAAGAGATTACGGAAACCGAAAAAATCTTAAAACCCATCAATAACGATCAGAATGTTATTCTATTTAGACCTCCCTACGGTGGAGTAAATACTTATGTTAAAGAAGGCGCCTCTAGCTATCAGCTAAAGCTTACTCTCTGGGACGTGGATCCTAAAGATTGGTCAGAGCCAGGAAGCAATGAGTTAGTAAGTAGAGTAACCTCCAATGTTCACAACGGCTCCAATATTTTGCTTCACTCTAACCATTTAGTTACAGTGAAAGCGCTACCTAAAATCATTGAAACTTTGCAACGAGAAGGCTACACATTCGAATTGCTTCCATAAGCTTTAGCTCGCTAGACCTAGATTAGCTTCCTGCAGCTGTTGCCAATCCTGTAATTCTTCGATAATCTGGTTCCAACTGATTCTCACGAAGTCCACAATGGGAGGGTTGGCAGAATGGCTATTGCGCGGTTCTCGAAAAGCCGTGGGCGAAAGCCCTTGCAGGTTCGAGTCCTGCACCCTCCGCAAATATAAATATAAATTAGCATACCTGAGGAGTATACTTGTTCTGTATGAGGATGGAGGACTCGAACGGGAAGGGGTAGGGAAACGGGAGTTTCCCTTGGCGGAAATACTAAAACCGAGGGGTTTTAGAGAGCGAATGAAGATGAGCGACGTGAGATGTCCTGCACCCTCCGCAAATTTGTATTTCTTGTTCTATCTGATATATTAATCGTGCATTCGGGACTTCTTGCCCAGAGGAGTACCTAAGTGTGACGCACATTAACATTCAAGTGCCATCGAGGGGATAAATAAGTGAAACTCTGGCCGGTTTCGCAAGAAAGGAGGTGGTAAAAGAATGAAAGTCCGGTGCAACAACCCCGAGTCTCTTCGGTTTCTTCGCCTGCTTCCTCAGGAGGAAATGGACGAACTTCGCGGGAATACCTGCTGGCAGCAGATCGAGTTGATCACTCCCAAATTCAAGGAGGAGGTTCTCTTGACCGAAGTGCGCCTGCTTCTCGAAACCTACCTTGACTATATCCTCAAGTCCTCGGACAAGAATATGGAAGAGGTGGAGGAGCAGCTCGATCAGCTCGAGGAGATGCTGAACCTGAAGGGCAAGCTCCCGTCGGTTTACCGCTCCATTGTGGAGAGATGCATGGGAGTCGAAGGAAAGGAGGAGATCAAGGAGATCCTTCAAGCGCTCCGGGAGCTTCGGAAAACAAGAGAAAGAAAAAAGCGAAAAACCCCCACTCGTTCTCGTAAACCGACGAAAGGAAAGAAATGTCGTCAGCCCGAATCGATGGCATCAAGCTAGTCGAACCGGTAGGCCAGAACCGGCTTCGGCGCTAGAAGGCGCCCCATGAGATAGCACGCAAGCAACATCTCACGGGGCGCCTAACACTTTCTAAACGCGCCGCATTCTTTTTCTAATATTTTCAATTACGTAATTAAGTACGTACCTTGGATAATTTATTACTAAATCCTGGGCATGAAGATATTCAAAATCTTTTCCACCAAAGCCCCTTTTGAAAATCGAGATTCCGTAAAATCGGTGATTCTTCTTTTCAGTAGGGGACACTCCCCAGAGGTTATATCGTATCATTCCTCTCTTTTTCGCCTCCTTAATCGCCTCCCATTGAATTAAATATGCCCCCGGATATTTTCGGCCGCGATCGGTGCTTGCCCCATAATGATAAACCGCCTCTTTGCCGTAAAAAATAATCACTGCTTGAGCTAGCAGTTTACCGCCGAGCTCCGCACTGTATAAGAGTGCCTTACTGGCATCAGCAAACACCTTAAATTGTTCATAAATGAAGTTATAACTAAAAGGCGTAAATCCCTGCCTTCCGGCAGTTAAGATTTGAGCGTCGTAAAACTTTTTAATTGATTTGGGATCAGTGGTAGTTTTAATCTTCACGCCTGATGAGATTGCTTTCTTGATTTCATAACGGGTCGTCTTTCTCATGCCGACTAATAGCTCATCTTTGGGCTTTGTGATGTCAAGCTGGGTAGTAAGCTCTGCGTGGAGGTGGATGGGGGCATCTCTGAAGCCGAAACCAGAAAATATCTTTTCTGAATTTTGATTCGCCTCCAGCTGAGGGCGGACTCTCACAAAAACGCACTTTTTCTCTTCGGCAATTCTTTTAGTCTCGCTAACGAAAACTTCGATTAACTCTTTGTTTTCCCAGTCAATAATCGGTCCGCCGGGCACCGTTAAATAACGGGCCCGCTTGGCCGTCTCCACGATAGAGAGCATCACTCCGAGAAGCTCTCGGTTCCTATAAAAACCGGTCCGTTGGATTTCATTCCCAAGAGCCAAGTAGAAATTCCCCCAATACCACGACTGCAAGAAGCTCACTTCGGGATGAGAGATGAGAAACCCTTCCCACTCGTTTTTATCCGTTATTTCTTTAATTTGCATACTTCCCGCTTCATGCTTTTTGCTTCACCCATGCGTTAATCAATTCCGCAATTTGCTCCGCTTCTTTTTCTGAAACATTGATATGAGTCGGTAGATTAAGAATTTTTAGAGAAATCTTTTCAGCTACCGGACATTGCCCTAGCTGGTAGTTCGTTAAATGAAGGTACTTTTGAGGGGAAACTGGGGCATCGTACCAAATGTCAGAAACGAATATTTTATGTTGCCTTAAATAGTCGATTAGATCATCTCTCTTATCCGTAAAAATAGGGAAACGTAAATTGTTGGCATAATCAATTTGCTGCGCGAGCAAGGGAGATAAAAAGGAGCTATGAATTCCTGCTTTGTAAATATGCGCAATCCGCCGGCGGTGAGCTAAATCAGAGGGAAGCTTATTAAATTGCGATTTAGCTAGATAGCAATTCCATCCAGGGAGTAGGTGTAGTCCCTGCAGGTCTAATCTGCCAATCGGTTGAGATAATAAATGTAATTTTTTAAGTACAAGGTGAATTAATTTACCAATGCCGATTCCGTAAAGTTTCCTAATCTTCCAGGTAAAGAGTGGGTAGAACCGTTCCATTAGTTGCGTGCCGCGCCCGAGGTCGGTTAGGGGATACGGAGCCCTAATTCGATAATTGGAATTTCTTACAATAAGCGCGCCGCCGGAAACACTATCGATAATCTTGTCTTGGCTGAAAGAGAGAACAGCAAAATCACCAAAAGCTCCAGTTTCTTTACCGTCTAAATAAACACTCCCAACACTATGGGCCAGATCTTCAATCAATAAAGCTCCTTTTTCAGCGCAGATTTTAGCGATCTCGTGGGTAGCCGCGGGATAGCCAAGAGTATTTTGGATAATGACTGCTTTAATATTGGGGTTGGTCTCTAGAGCCGCTTTCAGTTTTTCCGGAGAGAAGTTCAAGCCCTGCTCATCAATGTCAAGATAAAAGGGAATACTCCCGGCCTTAACGACTGCCTGGTAGAGAGCGAGGCAAGTAAAGCCGGTTATGATGACTCCGGTTCCCTGGGGCAAGTTATCTATCTTCTGGATGATCCTTAGGGCGAGTTCTATCGCCTCACGGCCTTTATGGAGAAGAATTACCTCGCCGCCGTATTTAGTCCCCAGAAATTCCCTTAGTTTAAGGTGATGGTGGCCGAGCCGAGGCGCGAGCGCCCTCAAGGCAGACCGGAAATTGTAGTTTGATCCTAAGGAATTAAAGACAGTCATCCAAGTTCCTTAATAATTTTAGCGCAAACTTCTTTGGTGTGGGTAAACTGGGGTGAGTGACCGGCATCTTTTACAATACGAAGTTTAGAATTAGGAATGAGTTTATTCATTAATTCTCCGTCAGATAGGGGGGTGGTTTTATCTCGCCCCCCCCAAATAATTAGGGTCGGCGCGATGATGTTTTTAAGCTGGGAAGTTAGATCGGTGGAGATCAAATTAGTTATGGTTTGGCGCATTAGGGGACTCGCCTCCCTGTAGTCGTTTACTCCGGCCGACTTATGAAGAGCTTTCCTCGCGGATTCGGAGGCCGTAAGTTTTTTGCCAACCCTAGCTAAATTTTTGAAGACAAATCTTTTAAATCGAACCGGCAGTTCATTATGATAAATACCGGCTGAATCAATAAGAATAAGCCGCTCTACAAGATTGGGATATTTAAGAGCAAAAGTAAGTGAGATGCGGCCACCGTTTGAATGACCGATTAAAACCACTTTTTCCTTCCCCACTTTTCCTTTAAGCCATTCCGCATAATCACCCAACATCCAAGCTCGATCAATCGGTGCGGTTAGTCCGGGAATTTCTAAAAGATGTGGTTTGAATCCTTTGGCTTCCATCAATTTTATAAAGGGAGTCCATCTATCCATAGAATAACTCCACCCATGTAGAATGAGTACTTTATTCATTTTAGAATTTACATTTTTCATTTATTAATTTTCACTGAATTTCCAATGCTCCAATGTCTTAAACGATTGAAAATTGAAAACTGGAAATTGAAAATTATCTATAGTCCCCACTGCCTGCGTCTTATCTGCCATATTTTTTCTCGCCGACATAGCTTTTTTGCGTCTTCTTGATTCTCCAAAAGATGTTCAACGACTCCCTCTAAAAATCTTGCCCCTTTAAATAAAATTGTTTCACCTCCTTTAAAATTTGCTTGAAGATATTCTAAGACCTCCGTCGGCCTCAAAAATTTCTTAATAAGATCGCTTTGCCCGCCGTAGCTCAAAGAGCGAAGGCGGGGATACGTATATTCCGAAACTCTCGGTCCCATTAGCAAGACCCTATCGAAGTTATAGCTCGAGATAATGTTTCCCAGTTTCTCGTGTTCTTCCTTTTCCGTTTTCCCCTGCTCGATCATATCACCCAAGACTACCCATTTTTGACGAGGTGCCTGCCTGCCGGCAGGCAGGGGCATTTTACCGAACATCGTGAGAATCACCCGCATGGAGTCCAAATTAGCATTGTAACTGCTATCAACAATAGTTATGTTTTTAGTCCCCTTAAAAACTGAACTTCGGCCCGGGGGAAGAGTAAACCCTGAAAACGAATAATCTGGCGTTGTCTTTAAATATTCCATGAGATCCAGAGTCATTTTGACGCTATAGAATGTGTCCTCGGGCAGGAGGTAATTAAACAAGTAGTCCTTTCCATCAATGCGGAAATGGGTTTGGCCAAGAGAGGTAATTTGATATTCCTGAAGATGGTCTTTCTCATATACCTTCCTTACTTGCGCCCTCGTTCGGTGGAGTTCTCCAGTCATCAGATCTGAATCTCCATTGATTATTGCCAGCTGCGTTGTAAAAGCCACAAGGTTGCCGAATTCATAAGCCACTGCTTTTTCAATCGAGTTAAATCGCCCTCCGCCAGCTGGCGGATTAACTGTCTTATCAAAATTCATGCCGTGTGTTTTTGAGCTATTGAGCCAAAGAGTTACCTCTGGTTTAAGCAGTGTTCCCAGAAATTTACCCTCGCCCGGCCGATCACAATCTACTTCCACCACGTAAATTTTTTCTTTTGGTGGAGATTTGAAGATAGCGAAAGGCGTTTTAAAAAAAAGAAGAGGCCACTCTTGAGGCAGGAAGGTTTTGCGCTTGAGTCCCAAGATATCAAAGGATATCCCGTAGGAGCTATTCGCTCCGTGGGAGTAACGGGCTCTTTTGCCCAACTGGGTTTCTATGAGATGAAGTAAGGTGGTCTTCCCGCTTGAGCCGGTAACAACAATAATTCTCGGCCTCCATTGTCGCAGGCGAATCTGGGCAAAAAACCGAAAATAGTAGGCAAGCGGGAAATAGAGGAGATTCTTAAGCCCTTTTAGCATTGCTCCTATTGTATAGAGGAGGCGATTATACTGCTAGTTTGTCTACAGTTTCAAATTGGTAGCCGTTTTTTTGCAGATGCCGAATTATAAGGGGTAGCGATAAGACAGTTTCCCGCCGGCTGAATTTCAGATACGTTTCATGGCCGTCGTGGAGAAGAATAACGGCCCCCGAAAAGATTTTACTTAAAATATCGCGAGCGATAATTCTCGCTTTTGGTTGTTTCCAATCCTCGGCGTCAATATCCCACATAACCATTTTAAGGCCGTATCCCTTAAGCTTCTTTTCTAACCAAGGAGTGGTTTTTCCCCAAGGCGGTCGGAAGAAAACCGGTTCTACTCCGGTTAATTCACGAATTACTTCACTAGTTTTTTTTATTTCTTCCGCCCAAAGTCCGGTTATCGCTAAAAGCTTCGAATGAGAATAAGTATGATTGCCAATAAGATGTCCCTCCTTAGCAATTCTTTTCCCTATTTCGGGGTAGCACTCAAGATTTTTACCGCAGACGAAAAAGCTGGCTTTAATCCGGGCTTTTTTAAGAATATCCAGGATATCGGGGGTATAAATTTTGCTGGGGCCGTCGTCAAAAGTGAGGAAAACCCTCTTTACGGCCTTCTTCTCCATGATTCCTTAAACACGCGCTCTTCCTTTTTAACCTTGCCGTGAACCGCGATAACTTTCGCTTTTAGTCCTTTTAGCTCTTTTGCCTGTGAAACAGAGGGATTAAAATTATAGAAGAGAGAGAAGAGAAAAACGCCCGAAACCAATAATGGTACCAAAACGAGATTTTTAAGAAATGACCTTTCGTGACGAACAGTCGGTAAGCGGACGAACATATCTTTCTTAAGGAACATTCTTCCTAGACCGTTCGGGGCGTAAGTTAAAAGCCCAGAGAGGAGGCCATGGCGGAATCTCCTGCCGGAAGTCTGGACCATGAAATGACGATCTAAAACTACCTCGCCAAATTGAGCTGCTCGCCGCGAAAGGTCGACATCTTCCCCTAGCTTAAGCTCGACTTTAAACCCTCCTACTTTTTGAAAAATTTCTTTTCGAATAGCCATATTAGCTCCGGGTAGAGGCCAGCTCTTGTCGGGATGAGATATTTTATCAAGGAAGAACATCCAATAAACAAAATATTTAACTCCGAGTCTTGCCATAAGAGGACCGGAAAATAGGTGATAAAGACCGCCAAACATGGCAAGCTTGGGTCTTTCTTTAAATTCTTTAATAATTTGAGAAATCCAGTTTGAAGGCAAAATTGTGTCGGCATCAGTAGTAGCGATAATTTCTCCTTTTGCTTCCATAAAACCCTTTTGTCTGGCAAATGCCACTCCTGGATTTGGTTCGAAAAGTACTTTTGCCCCGAATTTCTCGGCAATCTTTGCCGTCTTATCCGAAGAATTATTGTCAACCACGATTAATTCAAAATTAGAATAATCCTGCTTGATTAAGCTCTCTAATGATAAAGGTAAAAACTTTTCTTCATTCAGCGCCGGAATGACCACTGAGATAAAAGGGGATGCCGGATTCTTGTGAATT
>Ga0209515_10009749_pt1 | contig 10865 bp, 10 predicted proteins | sample Subgroupgradi54m_FD_187454 | JGI IMG/M metagenome (GOLD analysis project Ga0209515, IMG submission 187454) | Subsurface groundwater microbial communities from S. Glens Falls, New York, USA - GMW60B uncontaminated upgradient, 5.4 m (SPAdes)... ...
GCCAGCGGGAACTGGCCAAACGGAGCCAGCTGGCCTCCGGAACCCTCAGCCATCTTGAAACGGGGAAATTCCGTGGGGATCTGTCTACGCACCAGAAGCTGGCCAGAGGTCTGGGGATCACGCTGACGGAACTCTACCGTGATGTGGAGCAACTCGATTTCGGTAATGGGAGCACCAGCCCTGTCAGCCCCACCTCCGAGCAGATTGAGACCTTCCGCTACAACGAGAAAGCCCAGGCCGTCCTCTTGGCCAAACAGATCTTCCAGAAGCCCTTCCTGCCGCAGCTGCTGATTCTGCAACCTAAGGGTCAGACGCATGTCGAACAGACGCCGAGCGGGGACAAATGGGTGTGTCTGATTAAAGGGCTGGTCGACGTCCGAGTGGGTGAAGAGCATCACCGTTTGGAGACACCGTATGAGTCGATCTTTCTCAAGACCTCGGAGCCGCACCAACTGACGAATGTCGGGGAATCACCAGCTGAGTGCATCATGGTCACCAGTCCAGTGGGGGTGTAGCGATGGCCAAACATATGATCCTGGTTTGTGATGATGAGGAGATTGTCCGCGCCTCGGTCAAGCTGGTGCTGGAGAAGGACTACCAGCTGGTCTTTGCTGGGGATGGCGAGGAGGGCTTGAAACAGTTCAACGCGCAGCCGGTGGACCTGGTTCTGCTCGACCTCAAGATGCCCAAAATGGACGGCCTGGCCATGCTGAAAGAGCTGATGAGCCGCAAGCCTCCTCCGCGGGTGCTGATGCTCACCGCCTATCACAGTGTCGAAGTCGCGCAGCGGGCCACCCAACTGGGGGCCATCGATTACGTGACCAAGCCGTTTGAGCGCCAGGCGCTCCTGGATGCCGTGGATCGGGCGCTGAGTCTGCGTGAGTGGAATCTGCCGAATCCCGGTGCCCCGGCAAGTTGAGGACCTCAATGGCCGCTGTGCGCACTGCACGCTCCACACGCACGATCACCGCCGGGCTAGTGCTAGCTGGTACAGTCCTGCTGCCTCTTATTATCGCCACGCTCGCCTTGGGACGGCTCCAAGGGATATTCGGAAGTCTCTGGTCGTGTGTATTGCTGATCGTGACCGCCCAAATGGCGCTTGGCGCCGCATGGTGGCTCAGCATGCGCAGGCACCCCGTCTCCTCTCCGATCCAATTTGTGGACGCGACCATTCATCACCTGCTGAAAATCCGCAGCCTGCGACGACTGCTGCGCCTGGTGACCCATGCCCTGGTCAGAGCGTTTGGTGCAGCGCATGCTACGCTGTTTCTGGAAGAGGCCCTGACCAAGACCTACCGGCTGGCCGCCACCCATGGACCTGGGAAGCCGCCAGCTGTCCAGCAGCTCGATCCCTCAAGCCTCGTCATCCTCTGGCTGCTGGAGCACCGCAGAGCACTGCGTGCCCGCGAGTGCCCCAGCGGACCGGAGCCGCAACAAGCTCACCACGCGACGGATGGCAAGAAAAACCAGGCTTCCCCCCAGCGACGGCTCGGATGGGTGCTGCAAAATCTCCATGCGGACCTGGTAGTGCCAATCTTCAGAGGCAGGCATCTGGCGGGGTTTGTTGCGGTGGGACCAAAAATCAGCGGGCGTCCCTACTCCGCTGCGGAAGTGGCGGTCCTCAGCCAGCTGGCCCGCAGTTCGGCAATCGCGCTGGACAATACCAGGCGGTTGGAAGAACTGGAGACTGCGGCCGATAAGCTCAGCAGCACCCGCACCCTGCTAGTGGAGCAGCAGCGCCTAGCGGATGCTGGCAAGTTAGCGATGGGCCTGGCTCACGAAATCCGCAATCCACTCACCGGCATCAAGACCTTCACCGAGTTCCTGGAGGAAAAGTACGACGACCCCGAGTTCCGCAAGGATCTCGTCCGCATCATACCTGCCGAGGTGGCCCGCATCACCCGCATCGTCCAAAGCCTCTCCGATTTCGCCAAACCGCCCCTGCTGAAACTCCAGGCAGTGGACATGCAGCAGGTCCTCGCGGACACGGTGAGTCTGCTGTCCAACGAATGCCTCAAACGGAACGTGCATGTGACCAGACAACTTGACTCGGAGCCGGTCTATCTGACGGCGGATCCCGCCGCGCTCAAGCAGGCGTTCCTGAACCTCTGTCTGAATGCGCTGGATGCGATGGAGAAAGGCGGGACGCTGTCGGTCAGCTCCCAGCTGGAGGAGACGGTGGCGGTCATTAGGATTTCGGATACGGGAAGCGGCATCCCGCCGGAACACCTCGCGACGCTGTTTGACCCGTTCTTCACCACCAAGCAGACCGGGATGGGGCTTGGGCTGGCCGTGGTGAAGCAGCTGGTGAATCAGCATCTTGGGACGATCACCGTGGACAGTAACGTTGGCTACGGCACGACGTTCGAGATCCGCCTACCGCACGCCGTGCGTCTAAAATCTGCTCAGGGGATCCAGTCGCCCGGTTACGGCGCCACGGCCTCAGAGCCCCATCGGCTGGCCACCCCCATCCGAGTGCTGGTGGTGGATGATGAACCGAAGATTCTGGAGTTCCTGCGGGAGCGCTTTGAGATGCTTGGAGCGAGAGTGCGCACCGTGGCTTCAGGAGAGAACGCGCTGGCACTGCTGGCCCAGGAGCCTCAGGAACTGGTGGTGCTGGATCTGAAGCTGCCCAATGTGGACGGGTTTGACGTGCTGAAGCGGATCAAATCCCACCATCCAACGACGGCAGTGGTTGTCGTGACGGGGATGTATGACGACCAGATTGATGCGTTTGTCCGAAGCCTGGGAGCGCTGGCGTGTATTCACAAGCCGTTGGATCTCCCCCGGCTGCAAGAAGTCGCCTACCAGGTGGCCGCCCGCTCCTGCCCTCCGGCCGCCGTCTAATCAGCCATCCTGCGCCGGTTCGGACGAATTCCCGAGCCGCTTGACGATCGCGTCCAGATCGGCCAGATTCAGCGGCTTCTTCAGCAGTCCCGCCGCTCCCAACTGCTGGAATTCCTCCGACTCCGCCTCGACATACCCGGTCACCACCACGACGTGGACCTGGGGGTTGGTTTTCTTGACCTCAGCCAGCACCTCCCGCCCGGAGAGTCTGCCTTTGAGGGACAGATCGAGCAGCATCAGGTACGGCTGGTGCTGGCCGATAAGCGCGAGACCTGCTTCCCCGCTCTCTGCCGTGAAGACCTCATGGCCGTCCATTTCAAGGCGGCCCTTGAGAATGCCCTGGATTTTGGGCTCGTCATCCAGCACCAGAATCTTCATGTGGTGTGTCCCTGCGTAGGTCCGGCATGATGCTGCAGCCGCAGAGCAGTGTGCTTGACGGTCCGGACCAGCTTGGAGAAGCTGCGGCGCTGGTCCACGTACCGCGCCCCCAATTCCTCCACCTCCTGCTTGTGGAACGCCTTCAGATTGAGGCCAAAGACGATCACTTCCTTGGGCTTGTAGGGCGACTGCTGGATCCGTGCGCAGATCTGCCCGCAGGAGAGCTTGAAGAGTGAATCGAAGTTGATGAGCACGATATCCGGCCGGAACGCCATGAGCTTCTGCAAGGCCTCGTTGATGGAGTAGGCAAAGTCCAGCTGATAGTCGCCCTCGCACTCATCGCGGTTGGCAAACCGCTCCTGCAGAAACTGGGCGAAGCGGGTATCCTCATTGGGCAAGGCTTCTAGGAAAAACAGCAGCTTCGCCTTGGGGGTGCCCTCAATGGACTGGGTGGCTTCCAGGGCGTGCTGGAGTCGCCGCTCGGTCGGTGCCAGCACCCGCACCACCGCGTCCTTTAGCTGCTCCAAGGCCAGGGGTTTGGCGAAGAAGGCATCCACCCCTAACTCCTCTGCAGCCGCTTTATGCTCCTCATCATAGCCGGTGGCCACGAAGACCTTGACGCCTGGGTACTCTCGCTTGAGGATTTTGACCAGCTCCAAGCCGTTGATGCCGGGCAGCTTGATGTCTACCAACGCCAAGGCGGGCTGATCGGTCTTGAGGAGTTCCAGCGCCTGTTCAGCGGAATTGGCCGTCATCGTCTCATAACCCCTGGTGGCAAAATAGGAACTCAGGGTCTCCACCAGGGCCTGCTCGTCATCCACCACCAGGATCTTGCCCTTGATAATCGCCTGCTGCTCGAGGTACGCCGCAAAGTCCTCGCAGTCGGTGTAGTAGTTGCTCTCGCAGTAGTTATAGAGGTAGAGGGATCTGTCGGCCCCGGCCCATTTGTGGCCGCTCTCCGGCTTGATGCGGCAGAGCACCTTGGAGTTATGGAAGAGAGGGCATTTAGCTGCCATGGAGCTGTCCTGTGTCTGTGCTGACGCTAGTCTTCAGTATACCTGAACCCGCGCATCTGCCTGAACGTCACCGGCCGTTTCCGGTAATCCGTCGTGCCGCCGTCCGTCGTTCAACATCTTCGTCCTTCATGACCGGCAACCGCACCTTGAACGTCGTGCCGGTGCCGTAGGTGGAGTCGGCACTGACGGTGCCCTCGTGCGCCTCGATGATCCGACGGACGACAAACAACGACCCCATCGCCTTCTCCGCCGTGGCTTTCGTGGTGAAAAATGGGATGAAGAGCTTGCGCAGGTCCTCCGGTTTGAGCCCGATGCCGTTGTCGCTGATAGTCAGGAGCACCCACTGGGTGAGCTTCTTCGTAGACGGATCGGGTTCCGTCACCGTCGAGCCGGCCAGACGGATCAGGCCCTTGTACCCGGACGGAGGCGGGGGGAGTTTGCGGTCATCCTGTCGGGCCTGGATGGCATCCCACGCATTCTCAATGAAACTGATGAAACACTGCGCCAAATGGGCCCGGTTGCCCCAGATGCGGGGCAGCGTCTCCGGTAGTTCCTGTCGGAAGTCGAGGCGGTTGAAGGGGACTTTGTACTGCGCGATGGGCAAGGCGACGTTGACCGCCTCCGCCAGCAGCAGGGGCCTGGCCTCCTCCTGGGAGGCGGTGATGCCACGGATCGTCGCAATGATATTGCTGCCCTCCATCGCCTCTTCCTGGATGCTCTTGAGCGACTCCACTTCATCCTGAATTATGCGGCGCACGGCTTCCGGCAATTCAGTACTCTGTTTTAGGAGTCTGCGGAGATATTCCTCCCGGTTCTGGGCGGTGCCGGCGATGATGCAAAAGGGGTTGTTGAGCTGATGGGACATGGAGCTCGCCATGGTACCCAGATCGGCAATGGAGGCGGCATGGAACAGCTCCGCCTGTCGCTCCCGCTCCTGTTGATAGAATTGGGCGTTTTCGATTGCCAAGGCCGCCTGGTTAGCCAGCGTCTGCAGCATGTTCAGATCGTCTTCCGAATACATCGTCCCAGTGCGCTTGTTGCCCAGCGCTAGGAATCCGATGAGCCGGTCGTTGACGAAGCTGGGTACCACCACTGCAGCATCAAGATTTTTTAGCCGGGTCTCAAGGCGGGACAGAGAGACAGTGCGACTCCGCCCGGTGTCGGCCAGCTGGCTGATCTCCTCCCGGACCACCGGGGCACGCTCCTGCATGAGCCACAACACCAAGGCTTCGTGTGTCCCGGACTCTATGGAGGGTGTAGCGGCTTTGCAGAACGGACGCACTTGAACTTGCAGTACATATTGCTCACGGCCATTGTCCCACAAGAAAATGCCGGCATGCTCAAGTTTCATAGCGCGCACAAGTAGATAGCCAAGCAGTTTAAGCAGCCGCTGCAGGTCATGGATCTGGGTCATGCCCTTAGCAGAATTTAACAACATGGTTTGATAGCGGCGTTGCTCTCTTAATAGGCGAGCTTCAGCTTTTCGTTGGAAGAACAAATTTACATAATGTCCCGTGGTTGCCAGAAGAGCCATCAGCCCCAAAGGGACTCCCCACCATCGTCTTCCGAACAAGCCTTCAAACAATTCCTGGCCCATTATCGCCAGTAAAAATGGCAATCCAAGAACAAAAGTGTACACACCGATAAAGATGGCTCCTCTCGTGAAGACGAGGTGAATATCCATCAGCTGGTAGCGCACCATCGCATACGCGAGTACGAGGAGATAAATTAAGAGGATATAATCGTCCCACGGTGGGGACTTGAGTAAGCCGAAGACCCGAGAGAAATACTCAAGACCAGCGGCGATGGCAATGGCGTTGGCAATGGTTAAGTACCTGAATTGCAGACGACTGCGCCCACTGTTGAGCTTTGCTTCTCGAAGGGTCGCTCGTAATACCTCGCAAGTCGACACCACGAAATAGGCGAAGAAAACGTAATAGATTGGACCGGGCGACGAGATCAAGAATTGATAGGGCTGGGATTGCAGAACTCTCAGGTCACGGATAAAAAGCGGCGTATAAAGGACGGTGGTCAATGCAGCCGAAAACAAATACGCGATGCGCAGAATTTGTCTTCTGGCTGGCGTAATCGTGGCGAAGGAGTATACGAAGTGAATGTAGACTGCTGGGAGCCACACTGCGAACAGATAGTTAGATCGGAGGACGGTTAGTGCGAGGCTTCGATCGGGAATGACGTTCTCAAGAAAGGAACCAACGCTCCATCCGCTCACCATCAGCGAGAAGAGCGCGAAGAAAATGTTGAGGCGATTCCTGGGGTTTTTGAAATAGACAAACAGCCCAATCAGGAGATTGGCGACAAAGGAAATTGCTCCACTTACGATCAGAAACGGCATCTGTCACGTCAGCAGCCCTTCTTCGGATCGCCTCTTCAACTCCGCCAAAATCTTGGCTGTCACTTTCTCCACAACGAAGGTACCGAGCAATCGTTCCCCCCAAGGTGTCAGAAGTGCTTTCCGAAAGCTCGTACAAATTGTCACCCTCGTCTCACGGGACGTTTTCGACACAAACGACCAGCGCGCCGTCAGCCCTTTAAACAAACCCTTCGTTTGAGTAAACCGAATAGCCTTACAGGGAAACTTTACCCCCTCGCCGCGCCAAGAAGTTCGTAGCCCAAATAGCCGGCTGTGAACTTCAACGAACATCTTCTTTTCATCTTCGGATAAAATTTTACTCCCATCGAGAAAAAAACTGACGAAACGCGGGTACGTTTTTGCAACATCGTAGACCCTTTCCGCGCTACGGCTGATGCTGACGCTTTGTTTCCCGAGATACATGAGTTCAATTCCTGTGAGTGTCTGAAGGGTCAAATGCCTTGATAACCACGGCCGAATTCTTTGCGCCGAAGGCGATGCTATTACACAGCGCCACCTCGACCTTTTGCTTTCTGCCTACGTTGGGTACGTAATCCAGATCACACTCAGGGTCGGGAATCTCGTAATTCGTCGTCGGATGCACGTACCCTTCCGTGAGGGCTGGAATGAGACCTGCGACCTGTTGGGCACCCGAGGCGCCGAGCGGATGACCAAGCATGGACTTGATTGAAACGACAGGGATATCGTATGCTCTTGTCCCTAACACTTTCTTTACGACGGCGGTTTCATAGCTGTCGTTAATGGGCGTACCATTCCCGTAGGCGGAATACAAATCGATGTCTTGCGGCGTCAGGCCAGCATCTTTGATCGCCAGTCGTAGCGCTTCAGCCGTATATTCTCCGCTGGGATGAGGCTTGGCCATGTGCCATGCATCGCATGTTGCAGCGTAGCCGGCCAATTCAGCGTAGATGTGTGCTCCGCGTGCGATGGCATGATCCAACTCTTCAAGCACAAAGATCCACGCCCCCTCACCAAGAACAAAGCCGTCACGATCTTTGTTGAATGGCCTTGATGCTTTCGTCATATCGCCGTTTTTTCTAAACGTCACCGCCCCCATCTGGCAAAATGCTGCCAGGATACCAGGCGTGACGCATGCATCCGCGCCGCCGGTTACAACGATCTCTAGCTTTCCCCCACGGATTGCCTCCAGCGCCATACCCATGGCATCCGCGGAAGCCGTACAACCTGTTGACATCGTCAGGCTCGGACCTCGGATTTGGAGCGCTCTGGAAATTTCGCTCGATAGGGCTCCGCCAAATCCTGCAATACCCAGATAGGGCCTGACCCTTCTGACACCGTGAGTTTCTAGCACCCGAAAGTCTGGCTCAACGTACTCCAAACCAGACGTTGCACTTCCGATGATCACGCCGACTCCGTTCACAATGTCGCTCTTCAGCTCGATGTTGCCATCCTTGACCGCCAGCACGGCAGCAGCGATTCCCAAGTGTGCGGCACGTCCCATGCGCTTGATTTCTGACCGATCCGAAATAAAATCCGCTGGGCTAAATTGCCTAATTTCGCTTGCCACCTTGCATGCAAATGATGAAGCGTCAAAAGATGTGATCTTGTCAACGCAGTTTTTGCCTTCCCGTAGACCCATCCAGAACTCATTTTTTCCGATGCCATTCGGAGAAATGACTCCAATTCCTGTAATCACTGCTCTCTTCCTATTACGATCGGCTGAGGGATTTAGAGTCATGCAAGCACACTTAGCATTTGGGATGAACCCTTTGCTCTCTCCGGTCAAGCCAAGCCTCGATCTTCACCCGCTTAAAGCGCCAGACCTTCCCCACTTTTGAAGCTGGAATTCTACCAGCCATGGCCATTTTGTAGATCGTGGCCTTGTGTAGCTTCAGATACTTGCTGACTTCTTCAAGCGTCAGAATCTGGTCGTCCATACTTGTTCCTATTCGGTCTTGCTATGTTTTCTTCTGCTTTGCTCAGTTTCAGTAGGCGCTTATTATACGGAGAGAAACGGCACATTTCAAGCCTCTTTACAATGGCCTCTTTACAACGGCACATTAACAACTCGGAAACCGTTATCCTTCCTTGTTGCAGGCTCTTGGCGTAAAAAATGACCTGATCGTTCGTTGAACGTGAAGTTATCTTCATGAAACGTATCGCGTCCTTTTCCGCTTTCTCTTGCCACGGCGACCGTCAAAGCGGGCGTGCACATCGCCCCCGGCCTTCATCCACTCCAAAAACGCACGGGCTGGAAATCGCCAGACGCCACCCATCCTGAAGGCGCCTTTGATTCTTCTCTCTCTGGCAAGTCGGGCCACTGTCAATGGATGAACTCGCATGACCTTCGCCAGCTCTTTTGCTGTTAACACTGCAGGCGCACCTTTTCGTCTCATTTTGTACATATGTTTCATTTGTTCTAATTTGTTAACCACAGCCAGGGACAACTATACCTCATAACTCCCACAGATTCCAATGGTTCTGGGCGTTCAGGGCTTCGGTAAGGTTTTATCTGGATCAACAGGGCGTAGCAAAAACGTCCCGTCGCGTATTCCTCTCTGTGGTGTCTGGAACGGTTGGAGTTACGAGAGGGTGATTTTGACTACGCGGGTATGAATGGAGGGTGTAGCGAGGCCGAGGAGCACTTTCATCTTGGCCACCGCTGCGGGCACGCTGAAGGGCTTGGTCAGGAAACTGAGTTGGCCCAGTTTGACGCAGGCTACCTGAAAGTCATAGGCAAATTCCGCAGCCACCAAGAGCAGCTTCAGATCTGGACACGTATTGCGCAGATTCGCCACGAGGGTTAGAGGATCCGTTTTCTGACCATCTACATCGAGAACGAGCAGGTCAGGCTCCTTCTGAGTCAGGGCGGCCAAGCACTCTTCAACAGTGGGTGTGAGACGGAGAGACGCCCACCCCTCCGACATAAGTCGGAAAGCCTCCTGCAAACCGGGATAGCTCTCACAGAGCAGGATCGTGGGAAGTTTCTCGGCCACCATGACCAGTTTGGACGGTGTACCCCCTTAAACTTGCCTCGGCTCAACCCGAAGCTCCGGCTGCAGTACTTCGGGCGTATCGTTACTTGGTGAATTGACCAACGTCGAAACTGGCAAAGCTTTCATCTGTGTCGCCGGATACGGCTTCAGGAGGGCGCAGGCCTGCTCGGGACTAAGTCCATCGCTGAGCCAGGTCGCCTCGCTCTCACGGGGGAGAATCACGGGCATCCTGTCATGGATCGAGGCGAGCAGCCGGTTGGGTGTCGTGGTGATGATCGTGCACGACGTCATGGCCGTATTTGTCTTGGGATCCGTCCACGTATCCCAGAGCCCCGCAAACGCGAACACCTCCCCTGATGTCAGTGTGATCCAGTGAGGAATCTTGCGGGCGCCCATCCGCTGCCACTCATAGAACCCATCGGCCGGAATCAGACAGCGCTGTCGTTGCAACGGCCGGCGAAAGGCCGGCTTTTCAGCAAGGGTCTCCACACGCGCGTTGATCATCCGGTACCCGATCGTCGGATCTTTGGCCCACGAGGGGATGAGGCCCCAACGCACCAACCGCAGCTCCCGAGGCGCCTGGTTGAGAATTGCTGGAACCGGCTGAGAGGGCGCGATGTTGTACCGCGGTGAGAGGCTTGGGGGAAACACCGCTAACTGGAATCGGTTATCCTTGACGAGCGCTTTCAGATCTGTGAGCGCGTAGCGACCACACATGTGTAAGACAGCATGGGTTCAGATACTTTGGCTACCAAGACATCGCCATGGCTAGCGGTTCGCGTCGAGGTTGGACATCACGCGCTGGACATACCCATTGGCGCGATCATCCACCGCGACTTCCGGAGCGGTACTTAGCGCCTGGCTGAACCTAAACGCCTCACCGGTCCATCCGTAGACATTCCAGAGCCGCTTGCCACTCGCGTAGTTCCAGTTGGGGTCATCCCAGTTTTCAATCCCGACCCAGACTTGGGGATCACCGGTCGTTGGATCCGGCCGGAGGTCCACGCCAGCCGCACTCCCCTTGGCCAGCAGCAGCTCGGGCTTGCCGTTCCGAAAGCGGTAGACCCAGAGGTCGTGAAAATGCGCCCCGCTCGCCCCATGGATGGCGAGGACCACCTCCCGGCCGAGTGTGAGCACCTCGCACCCAATGTAATACTGCCGCAGAGGCAGTTCGGCCTTCAGGACGCGCTGCTGGCCGGACCCGCCGTAGACCAGGGCAAAGGCCTGGGTCGGGCCGTCAGGGACGCCGGCATGCAGCCCGACGATGACCGCATC
>Ga0209515_10009752_pt1 | contig 10863 bp, 11 predicted proteins | sample Subgroupgradi54m_FD_187454 | JGI IMG/M metagenome (GOLD analysis project Ga0209515, IMG submission 187454) | Subsurface groundwater microbial communities from S. Glens Falls, New York, USA - GMW60B uncontaminated upgradient, 5.4 m (SPAdes)... ...
GAAGAAAATGAATCAATTCACTCCTTTTATAGCTTCATTTCTCGTTCTTGCAATTGGCGGACTCATCAACGCATCGTACCTAACAGTAAAACACTATCAGAAAAAACCGCTCGTCTGTCCAATCAACCATGATTGTAGTACTGTAACCGAAAGCAAATGGTCACATATTTTCTACATCAGAAACGAATTTCTAGGAATTTTATTCTTTCTAAGCATACTAGCATCTATTCTCATAACCATCTTCAGCACTAGTACTATCTTCATATCCACCATATCCTATTTCACACCTATTCTCACCGGCATCGGCCTTCTCTTCTCATCCTTTCTTCTCTTAATTCAAGCCTTTGCCATCAAGAAATATTGTTTTTACTGTATTTTATCTGCCATAATTACATTACTACTTTTCTTAAATAGCCTCGCATTGTATCGTTAACCCAAGAGAGCAAAAGTGTAGTATAATGGGAAATTTAAAGAATAAAGATTTCAAAAATTAATTTTTGGGCAAGTAATTCATTACTGTTTCTTTAAATATTAATAAAGATTCATGTTTCTTAATTAGTTTTGAAAATCTTTGTTTGATATCATTAATAATCTCTCTAAACTCATCAGTATCTTTCACTTCAAGTTCTATTGATAAGTCATAATATCCTATTAATTTTGTTGACCAGATAATATTAGGACGATCTTGGAAATAACTCATCAACATCATAAAATTCTGATTTGTCATATCCTGTAATGAAAACCACACTTTATATAATTTATATCCTATTTTAGATGAATCAACGAGTATTCTTGATCCTTGAATTATTTTGTTCTTTTTCAGTTTGTTAATTTTATATGCAACATTTTTAGCTGTTAAATTCAAATCTCTTCCAATTTCTACAAGTGGTTTTCGAGCATTTGTACTCAATACCCGCAAAAGTGCAATATCAGCATCCTCAAGTTCAATTGCCGATTCTCCACCCGTACTGACGATTAGATTAGTCTTCTTTCCTAGCCAAAATCCTCTTTTAAAATAACATATTTCTGTTGTGATAAAAACATGTTTATCTGAAATGTAAGAACTATATTTTCCAAGAAAATCATCAAAAAATTTTTTCAGTTCAAAGTTATTTTTTGCAATTAAAGTAGCATTTAAATCCCAAAATCCCTCACATTCAGTAAGCCATGCCGTAAATTGACTCTTTCTGAAATAATTAAAAATTTGTTCTTCAATGTGTGGTGTTGAGTTTTGAAATTTCATCAGGATTGGATAATACTGAAAACCTAATTTATAAACATCTATTTCTGTAAGATATTTTTTGATGATTCCTCTTTTTTCTAAACTCCTCATCCTATGAAATAGTGTTTCTTTTTTCAAGCCAACTTTTTTAGCTATCTTGCTTAATGATTGCCTGCTATCTTGTTCCAATTCAAAAAGTATTTTTTTATCTTTAAGATCCAATTGTTCAAACATTTTTAACAAAAAGCATAATTATTATTTAAATCTTTCCCTTTATTAAATAATTATCTCAAACAATTTAATATAAAGTAACACTACTCATAGTAAATAAAATGAAATTAGCACTTATTAGTCCACAAAGAACTACACTTGAGTTAGATCCAGTGAGAACTGGAACCCCTTTGGGTTTGTTAAGTATTGCTAGTCTTATACGAAGAGAACTCCCTAATGTAGAAATTCATTGTATTGACGCAATGGCTGAAGGTTCTACAAATAAAGAAATCTCCACGGGAGTATTTAGATATGGTTTAACGAAAAGTGAATTAGAACAACGCTTAAGGAATATAACCCCTGATGTGGTCGGAATTAGTAATATTTTTACCTCGGAATGGAAAAACACACAGTTGTGTGCAGAAGTTGCAAAAGAATGTGGTTCAGTAGTGGTACTCGGAGGACATCATCCCACATATGAATCAGAATTTATGTTACGAAATACAAAAGCAGATTATGTTGTGTGTGGAGAAGGAGAGTATGGTTTTTTGGATTTACTAACAACCCTGATGAGCGGAGAGAGTCCCACAAGTGTAAATGGAATTGCTTTCTTAAAAAATAATTCATTTTTCCAAACGACCACTAGCAGAAAAGCAATTAACCTAGACTTTCTGCCAGATCCAGCCTTTGATTTACTCAACCCATCTTTATACAAACCTGAATTTTCTCATAGTGGAAAGATTCCTGCAGGCAAACACTCTCTCATTGACTACTCTCTATCGCGTGGTTGTCCAATTGCATGTACCTTTTGTACTTCTAGTGATATGTGGGGTAAATCAATCAGAGTATACTCTTCAGAAAGAGTACGAACACAAATAAGAAAAATAAGAAGTGTCGGTTTTGATCATCTCTCACTCGAAGACGATCAAGTTTTAATGATTCAAGATAATTCTTTAGATATTTTGGTTGAAGAATTAGGAAAACAGGGATTCTCTTGGAATATCGATGCGGGTGTTTATTACCCTCTTGTACCAAAAAGGAAAGAATTCTTTCAAAAAGCAGCTGCAAACGGTTGTTATAGAGTATTTCTGCCCATTGAACATCCTGCAATAAAATTTATGCATGAAGAACATAAATATAAAAATATCAAAGTTCAAGAAGATGTAAAAAAACATATTCAAGAAGCTAGTGAAGTTCTCAATAGAGTTGGAATTGAATTCTATGTTGCAATAATGGTCGGCTTCAAAGAAGAGAATCATGAAACTCTAGAATTAGTTCGAGATTATGCCAGATTTGTTAAAGAGCAGGGGGCGGCGTGGGTTAATTTCTTTTATCCAAAACCACCTCCCGGTACTTCAGACTATAACGATTATCATTTAGTCGATCCAGAAAGAAGATGGCAAACAGCTCCCGAATATTGGACTCTCCCAACTCCAGTTTTGAAACCAAAGTCATTAACCATCACAGAACTTACAACGGCAGTGAATCAGATAAGTATGGAAGTAAATGGTTATCCTAACACCCTAGTGAGTGCGAATAATTACAAAATTACGAGTGAGGCAATATCTTGAGAATAACAATAAAAGATCAACGTAGCTTCTGGAATGATCTATATGCCAAGAATGGTAAAATGTATGGAAATTATCCCAGCCAGCTCGCTTATGATGTTATGCGTTTTGTGTTTTCTAGGAATAGAAATTTCACCAAACAAGATCTGTGTAAAATTAAAGCATTAGAAGTAGGAGGAGGGTATGGAAGAAACGCGAGATATATTGCAGAGTGGGGAGTAAATACCACCTTACTAGATATTTCCAGTCAATCACTACAAATTGCAAGAGAAGAAGGACTAGAAAGAAAACTAAAATTGGTTGAAGGAGATATTATCTCTCAGAAATTTGATCAAGAGTTTGATCTCGTTTATGCTAATTTTGTATTCCATATCATGAATCAAGAGGTTAGAAATTCTGCACTTTTAGGATCGTATAAAGCTACTAAAAAAGGGGGATACTTTCTCAGTTCATTCCTCTCCATTAATGATAAAGATTTTGATAGCCTAACTAAAGAAGAAGAGATAGAGACAAATACTTTCCTTCTCAGAGAAAAACCTCAACATTTTTTTACAAGTGAGGAAGTCAATCACTTATTAACTTCTACAGGATTTACCGTTATAATTTTAGAGCAAAGAGAAGACCCCGAAGCAATTATGCAAGTCTGTCGGAATACTTTATATTGGTTTGCAATAGCACAGCGAGGTGAGAGTGATGGTTAAAGGATGGGGCAACATATTTGATATCCAAACACATTCTTATAAAGAAGAAGAGGTTTTTGCAGTCAATAATCTCTATGCCGATTCATTCTTTTCTCGATTGGCAAAAGAAAGACCTAAAGAATTCAAAAGAAAATTCCCAGAACTATCTGATCTCGTCGAATCAGCAGCAGAATTATCTGGAAAGATTATTTCTCCTCAACACCCTCTTAGAGCAGCATATGATAGTATCAATCAACTAGACTTAGATACTCTCGAGGTTGAAGTTGAGAGCAGAAAATCATCAACCCTCAATCAAATACGCCTATTCACTTCTAATAATTGTGAAGCAGTTTGTCCTTCTCATTGTTATACAAAGCAACTTAAAGGAACGTACGATATAGACAGTTCCGTCTTAACAAGAGAACAGAGAAAAGAACTGGTCGTAGAGTCTAAAAAGTTAGGCGCAAAACTTCTTTATATTGCAGGAAGAGGAGAACCTCTGCTCGATTCAGGGTTGTTTGATCTGCTAAGATTTACAAGAGAACAAGGGTTAGAAGTGCTTCTCTTTACCAACGGTATAATGCTATCAAATGATGAGCACGCACAGAGATTTTGGAAAAAAAATGCGGTAGATTTAGTTAAAGATTTTATTAATTTAGACATTCATGTTTATCATAAGTTGTGGAGTACAGTTCCTGAAAAACAGGAAAGTATGATGTGTATCAGATCAGGAACACCAACCTATGAATGGGTTAATTATTCTTTAGCTGGGAGAACAATAAAAATTCCGAGAGGATTATATTCTCACTTACAATTAGGTGATAAACAAAGAATTGGTGTTAAAACTGTAATTGATAAGACTACAATGGATGAAGTAAAGAATACAATCATTCCATTTATTCAAGAAACTGGAATCAGAAGCTATCTTGAACCGTTTATTACCTCTGGAAGAGGTGCTAACCATCCAGAACTAATTCCTGAATTTCAAGCCACACACAGCTCTCCGATTTCGGAGTACCTAGTGAGAGAAGGGTGCAGATTAACATCATACATTATGACTTTATTAGAAGAAGGTACAATGAGTTTTTGTTTGAGTGTTGAATCAGAAATCATTAGAAGAAATATTCAACAAGGGAGAGAATTGAACGTTGTAAGAGAGAATGGATCTCTGAAAGATATTTTTGCACTTAATCATGCACATCCATTTGTAGTACAGAATCGTTATCAGGGATTCTTAGGCGGATGTCGTTGTCAGACTTTCAATGAAGAACTTTACAAGATTGGTGAAAAGAAATCTAAATAAGTTTAGATTAAAAATAAGATAAAAAACAACTTAATATTTAACCCCAGAAGTCACAACCGCAAACAAAAAGGTTCTCTCTTGCTTAATATTAACCAATCCTGCTTCTAAAAATAGTTTCTTCATTTCTCTTCTGGAATTCACATGAACGCATCCAGGCTCAAACTTCTCAAACAACCAATGCACAAAACGAAAGAAGAAATTAATATCAACAACAATCACTTTTCCTCCATTTTTCACCGTTCTCTTCATCTCTTGTAACACTTTTTGTTGATTATAATAATGATGAAACGCTTCTGTGCTCATCACATAATCAAAAGAATGTTCAGAAAAAGGCAGATCATGAACATCTCCTTCTTTTAACACAACAGATTGAGGCAATTTTCCTCGTGCCACAGAAAGCATCTGAGAAGAAATATCCAATCCATACAATTTAGCTTTCCTGTTTGACTTATTCCAAAGAGCGAGCAAAAGTTCTCCCGTTCCGCAGCTCAAATCTAATATTTTTACCGGCTGTGAGAAATTGATCTCTTTAAACACCGGCCTATGAAACTTCCTCATCCAAAACTGAAACAAACGAGAATCGTAGGTTAAAGACCACTTATCAAACATCCGAATATTATCCTCTAATTTCTTATTCATCGTGCCAAATCAACCATTTCTTTAAGGTCTCGCTCAACATCAACAAAATCAGATGAGTTAATCCATTCAAACATCAAACCTATCACGCTCGGTTTCATAGTTAATATCCTAACTTTTCCTTTATCCTCAATCACATTAATTTTGCACGGCATACACAAAGAGATATTCTTATTCTGAGAAAGGAGTCTTCCTGCATATTTAGCCGAGCAGATCTCAATAATCTTCAATTTTTCCAAAGAAAAACCTTTTGCAGCAAGCCGCTCTTGAATATCATAGACCTGAAAAATAGCCCATCCTTTTTGATCGACTGCTTTAAGCACCGCAACAACAGCATCATCAAAAGTTTTAGCAGTATCAATACTATACATAAACTCATCTTGTTTCATCTTCAAACCCCAACCCCCACAAAGTATCGAAGTAACAACCCAATCAAGAATGTAATTAAAGCAACACCCAAACTAAACAAAGTCATCTGTCCAAACTGTCTCTTAAAAGAGCGGTCAAACAAAATTGCCGTATAATAAGACACCGAACTTATAATTAAAAATATTATTCCGAGCAAAAATCCTAATGCAATATAAACAGTTGAAGAAAAGATAAAAGGAATAAGTAATAATCCTACCACAATAATATAAGTAATTCCCGTATAGATCGCAGCTTTTCTTGCATCTTTTCCCGGTTCATATTTTGCCTGCATATAAGCAGAAGATGCCATCGATAAGCTTGCCGCAAGCCCCGTAATGCTTCCAGTTAAAGCAACCATTACATTCTCTCGCAGCGCAAAGGCAAAACCAACTAACGCGCCAGTAAGTTCAATAAGTCCATCATTAAGTCCTAAGATAATACTACTAATAAAAGCAACTTTCTCCTCTTTGATCTGCCCGATCAACTCTCGTTCATTTTCTTCTTCATGTTTAATGACACGTTGAACTTCCTTACGTAGAGATAATTCCGTCGTCTTTGACAAAAAAGTCTTATAGTGTGCAATCAACTCTTCCTCATTCCTCTCCAAATATCGCGCAGTGAATGTAAGTCCCAGGACTTTTCGAACAAGTTTAAACCAAAAAAGATAAAGAGAAGAAACACTAAATTCTTTCCGCCGAGAAAAACGCAGCCAAAAATGATAATGATCTAATTCATGTTTTGCCAAATCATTCAAAATACGTTTAAAACCAGCATCAGTTTCAACAAAAGCAAGCGTAGAATAAACTTTATATGCTCTATATTGATTAAACGCAAAATAATCTAAATCATATTTCATTATCAATCACTTCTTTTACATTTCTCTTTTATTTATCTATTTAATATTATTTTACTACATATTTCAAAATTAAAAATAAATCAATGTCCGCCGCAGCATGAGCCTTGTGTCGGTTTCTTTCCGCCCGCTTCAAATGCTTTAACACACGCCTCAGAGCAGAACCATTTTCCTTTACGAATGGCTCCCTTCCCTTTTGTTTCTTTCATACCACAAACAGGATCTTTTCGAGCAAATAAACCAAATACCATTTTTTAACCTCCCAAAAGAAAAGAACAAGTACTAAGCATGTTCTTTTCTAGCTTCAAATTCTCTTAAACATCGATCGGAACAATACCATCTTTTATCCTTTTCAATTCCTTTCCCTGGCTCTTGTTTCATCCCGCAGATAGGATCTCTTCCTAAATTCTTATTCCAAATCATCTTTTCAATCACCTCATTATAATTCTTGATAATCCTTATATTTATGTTGTATTTAAAATATTTATCCTAATAATACCCTTATATCCTTTTCTTATAATATTTCATCAGCAGCGAATTACTCAGGACCGAAACGGAACTAAACGCCATCGCAGCCCCAGCAATAACAGGGCTCAAAAGCCATCCCGTAAAAGGATATAATATACCTGCAGCAATAGGAATACCTGCCGTATTATACGCAAATGCCCAAAATAAATTTTGCTTTATCTTACGCATCGTATATTTACTCAAATCAATAGCTACAACAACATCCCGCAGATCTTCTTTAATTAAAACAATATCAGCCGACTCAATGGCAACATCCGTGCCAGAGCCAATAGCAATACCCAAATCTGCCTGCGCAAGAGCAGGTGCATCATTAATCCCATCACCAACCATGGCAACTTTCTTTCCTCGATCTTGCATTCTTTCAATCTCTTTTGATTTTTCTGCTGGTAAAACTTCTGCAAGCACAGCATCGGCGCCAACAGATCGGGCAATAGCTTGCGCCGTTCTCTTATTATCCCCCGTAATAATAATTACTTTTTTTCCAAGTGCATGCAGCGCTTTAACAGCCTGCGCTGAATTCTCCTTCAGCGTATCCGCAACAGCAATAAGCCCGCTTATTTTTCCATCAACTGCAAGAATCATCACTGTTTTCCCCTCATTTTCTAGACGTTGCATTTCTTTCTCAACAGATATAGTATCAATCCTCTTCTCTTTCATCAACAATCTATTACCTAAATCAACAGTCACTTTTCCAAGCTTTGCCTCAAGACCTTTTCCCATTACTGCTTTAAATGAAGTAGGATCAGAAACTTTTATTCCCTCATCAACCGCTTTTCGAACAATAGCCTCTCCTAAAGGATGTTCACTGCGCTTTTCCGCAATTGCTGCATAACGAAGAATCTCTTCCCTCCTTAACTTACTCAAAACAACAATATCAGTCACATCTGGCTTTCCCTTCGTTAAAGTTCCCGTTTTATCAAAGACGATAGTATCGATCTCCTGCGCTTTCTGCAACGCTTCTGCGCTTTTAATCAAAATACCCATCTCAGCGCCTTTGCCTGTTCCCATCATAATCGCAGTAGGCGTTGCAAGACCCATCGCGCACGGACACGCAATAATAAGCACTGCAACAAAGACAGTTAAAGCAAAACTCACACTCTCACCAGCAAAATACCATGTCAAAAAAGAAAATAATGCTAAAACCAGAACAATTGGCACAAAATAAGCAGATACTGTATCTGCTAATTTTTGAATAGGTGCTTTACTTCCCTGTGCTTCTTCAACTAACTTCACAATCTGCGCAAGTGCCGTCTCAGCGCCAACCTTTGTTGCTTTAAATGTAAATGAACCAACTTTATTGATAGTTGCCCCAATTACTTTATCTCCTTTTTTCTTCTCAACAGGAATACTCTCACCCGTAATCATACTCTCATCAACCGCAGAATGTCCATCAATAATAACACCATCAACGGGAATCTTCTGTCCGGGCTTCACAATAACTAAATCCCCTACTACAACTTCTTCAATAGGAACTTCAACTTCTTTTTTCCCTCTAATCACCAAAGCAGTTTTAGCCTGTAATCCCATCAGCTTTTTGATAGCCTCTGACGTCTTACCCTTTGCCTTTGCTTCAAGATATTTTCCAAGCAAAATAAATGCAATCAGCAGCGCCGCAACTTCAAAGTAAAGATCCATAAAAGAATATCCTTCCCTTCCAAGAAGTATAAAAAACGTAATTACTAAAGAATAAACATACGCCGTTCCAGTACCAAGTGCAACGAGTGTATCCATCGTTGCCGTCTTAGTTTTACGCAATCCCCAAATGCCATACTTAAAGAAACTCCCGCCGGTTATCATAACAGGCGTTGCTAAAATAAACTCAATCAATGGCATGTAATTTACCAAAAAGGAAGGCAATTCAATTCCAAAAAGAGGCAGAACCATGGTTAAAATAAAGAGTGGGATAGAAAATCCCATCGCAACAAACATCTTCAATTTCAAAGAACGCATCTCCTGTTCTCGTACTAATTTTTCTGCATCAAATACGGTTTCATCATCAAGCGGTGTATATCCTAAATCTTTAATTGTTTGTTTAATTTTTTCCACGCTAACAAGTTGAGGGTTATAGTTAATTTTTGCTCTCTCATTTATTGACAGTACCTTTCCTCTCACTCCTTTAAGATCTTCCAAAGCATATGCAATCGTTGTTGCACAATGTGGATTATCCATTCCAATGATTTTTAATTGTAACACACTCACTCCTTCACTCTTGCCTGCCCCCTCACTCCCTGCCAAAAAAGATTTATAACCTAAATCTTCAATAGTTTTACCAAATACTTCTTTCCTAACCGCAGCTGTGTCATATTCCACAATCGCCTTTTCCGTAGCAAAATTAACAACCGCTTTCTTAACTCCTTTTTGAGCAGAAAGAGCTTTCTCAATCTTATTCGCGCAGCTTGCGCAGTGCATTCCTTGAATACCAATACTGCATTTTTCTACTTTTACAGCCATTTTACCTCTCCCCCAATAGAATCTTACAACAATACTGCTTCATATGTGCATCAATCAAATCAAGCAGTGGATGAATCGTCTTCTCATTCAGTGAAAAATACTTATACTTTCCCTCTCGTTTCACAAACACCATCCCATGATACTCCAACATCTTCAGATGATGCGACACTAAAGTTTGTTCAAATCCCGTCTTAGCACAAATTTCAGAGACACACAGCGGCTTTTTTCGAAGTATATTCATAATAGCAAGCCGCTTCTCATTTGCAAGCGTACCAAAGAACAAACTATATACTCCAGCAGTACTTTTAGATGAATCCATATTCATATGAATGTTAGTTCATATATTTAAATGTTATGGAAGATTTAAAAATAAACCTCATTCCAGAATATTATGTCCACACCAGCATTAGATAAATTAAGAGATCCATTAGAAGCAGCACTATTAGCCTATGAACAACTCTATTCTCAATCAATCAGATTTCAAACGCCTCTTCCATTCACTTCAACCCCTGAAAAACCAAATTATGCACGAACAGTAGTGCCAATTTCAAACGATACAACAACTTTAGGAGAAATGTACGTTATCGTATTCTTACCGCAAGATGGAACAGGTGACAACAAAACATATACAAGAGAGAGATTAATTATTCCCTCAAAATATCAATTCGCAGAAAAACCAGAAAGAGTCTTTCCACGGTCCAAAACAGGTATAGTTTGTGAAGGATTCTTCCCATTATTTTCAATAAATCCAAAAGGAAAAAAAGCAATGTTTGCAGCATCTTTAGAGGAATTAACATTAGACCCTGAAACATCAGAAGTTAGATGGGCATGGAATTTAGGACTCAGTACCAAAGAATATCCCTCCATATTCAATAAAGATATTCCAAATAAACCTGATGTAACTTACACCACCGGAACAAAAGACGGCACTCGCTTTGGAGATCCCCATGCAATCTATAACGCAACAGAAAATATTCAAATTGTAGGATTCTTAAGTATTAGAG
>Ga0209515_10009753_pt1 | contig 10863 bp, 5 predicted proteins | sample Subgroupgradi54m_FD_187454 | JGI IMG/M metagenome (GOLD analysis project Ga0209515, IMG submission 187454) | Subsurface groundwater microbial communities from S. Glens Falls, New York, USA - GMW60B uncontaminated upgradient, 5.4 m (SPAdes)... ...
AACTTGGATTGTATTTTAATATTGCATGATTTATCAAAAGAAGAAGAGTTGGAAAAAATGAAATTGGATTTTGTCTCCATGGCCTCTCATGAACTTAGAACACCGCTGACCTCAATTATCGGTTACTTGTCTGTTTTTGCAGGGGAAAATAAAGAAAAATTAGCAAAAGAAGATTTAAGTTTAATCGAGAAAGCTCAAGCTGCTTCCCAACAACTATTGATCCTTGTTCAAAATCTGCTTAATGTCAATAAAATTGAAAGGGAGGAGATGTCTGTTATTCCGGAAAAAGTGGATTACTTACCGATTGTTTCAAAAGCACTGGAAGGTCTAAAAACTCAAGCCAACCAAAAAGAGATTGTGTTAAATTTAAAATATCCTGAGCAACCTTTACCTAAAATCATCGCTGACCCAATCAGAGTAGGCGAGGTCCTAACTAATCTTTTAGCTAACGCCATAAATTATACTAATCCCGGCGGAACAATTGAACTGACAATCCAGGTTTCTGCCAACACTATCACAACTATAGTTTCCGATACTGGAGTAGGTATTCCCCAAGAGGCCATACCACACCTTTTTAACAAGTTTTTCAGAGTGTCCAATCAGAATCAAGAAATGAGTAAAGGAACTGGTTTGGGGTTATATATTAGTAAATCTATTATTGAAAAGTTAAACGGAAAAATTTGGGTAGAATCAGAGCTTAACAAAGGGAGTAAATTTTACTTTACTCTTCCTGTTGCCACCATCAGCTCTGGTATGTTAGAAAGTAATAGATTTGTTGGCCAGGAAATTCAGGCCGGTGCACTAAACTATTGACCAGATTAGTTAAATTAAGTTACAGTAAATAATATGAATCCGCAAAATAAAAAAATTTTACTGGTTGAAGATGAAGACTTTATTAGAGAACTATATGTCAGACAGCTAACAAAAGAGGGCTTTGAAGTAAAAAGTGCTGCTGATGGTCAAACTGGCTTAACTATGTTAAAGGCCGAACCATTTGATCTGCTGCTATTGGATATCATGCTTCCTGGAATTAACGGTCTGCAGCTTTTACGGGAGTTTAAAACTCAAAATCCGAACTCTCCCATGATTACCATACTGTTAACTAATTTAGGTCAGGAAGCAGTCATTAAAGAAGGATTTGAGCTAGGAGCACAAGCATATTTAATCAAGGCTTCATATACTCCCGATCAAGTCGTGATAGAAGTAAAAAATGCCCTTTTCGGCGATAAACCTGCTGCTCCAAACCCAACTCTATCATCTTAAAAACGGTACAAGCAACAAAGCCACAATATTAATCACTTTGATCATGGGGTTAATAGCAGGTCCAGCTGTATCTTTGTAAGGATCTCCGACTGTATCCCCTGTCACTGCTGCTTTGTGGGCTTCCGACCCTTTCCCCCCAAACTTGCCAGACTCTATATATTTTTTAGCATTATCCCAAGCAGCCCCTCCTGTAGTCATGGAAACTGCCACAAATATTCCTGTGACAATCGAGCCCACCAGCATCCCCCCCAGAGCTACTGGTCCTAAGATAAATCCTACCAAAATTGGGGAGAGCACCGGAATCAAAGCCGGGACCAGCATTTCTTTTTGAGCTGCCGCTGTGACTATTGCCACAGTTTTTGCATAATCCGGCTTAGCACTACCTTCCATAATCCCTTTGATGCTCTTAAATTGACGTCTTACTTCCTCCACCACCGCACCTCCGGCTTTTCCTACTGCCTCTAAAGCAAATGATGCAAAAAGATAGGGGAGAGAACCGCCTAAAAGAAGGCCAACCAAAACTTTTGGATCCGCCAGAGAAAAATTAAGTTCTCTGCCTAGCGCTGAAAATTCTTGTTGGTAAGATGCAAACAAAACTAAAGCTGCCAAACCAGCCGAGGTTATCGCATATCCTTTGGTTACAGCTTTAGTGGTATTTCCCACAGCATCCAAAGGATCAGTTACTGCTCTTACCTTTGAAGATAAATTAGCCATCTCGGCAATTCCTCCCGCATTATCTGTAATCGGCCCAAAAGCATCAATTGTCACAACAGTTCCGGCCAAAGAAAGCATGGCCACAGCAGCAATTGCTATTCCATAAAGTCCAGCCAAGCTGTAGCTAAATAAAATAGCTACTGAAATTAGCAGTACTGGAAAAAAAGTGGACTTCATAGAAATAGCTAGTCCTGCAATAATGTTGGTGGCATGTCCTGTTTTGGAAGCGGCGGCAATATGGGCCACCGGACTATATTGAGTACCAGTGTAGTATTCGGTAATCCAAAAAATCACTCCTGTTACTATTAACCCAACCAATCCGGATAGATAAAGATTTAAGATCGGAAAAACTCCATTATCACCCATTAAAGCAGCAGTTACCGGATAAAAAAGTATTAAAGAGGCTACTGCCGCAACCATTAGACCTTTATACAAAGCTCCCATAATATTTTTTCCCGCTTCGCGAGGCGAGCCGGACAGTTTAATAATTGCACTTCCCAAAATAGAGCCAAAAATGGCCACGGCTAAAAGAACTGGCGGAAAAAGTAACGCTTTACTAAAAGAGGGTAACAGTAGTTGTCCCAGTAAAATTGCGGCAATGGTAGTCACCACGTAAGTTTCAAAGATATCCGCTGCCATTCCAGCATCATCCCCAACATTATCACCCACATTATCGGCAATCACTGCCGGGTTTCTGGGATCATCCTCAGGAATTCCGGCTTCGAGTTTACCTACTAAATCCGCACCAACATCTGCCCCTTTGGTAAAAATTCCTCCCCCCAGCCTGGCAAAAACGCTAATCAGCGATCCTCCAAACCCCAAACCAATCAGAGCTTTTAAATCTCCTCCTGTGTATTGATAAAAACCATAGACAGCTCCCAGTGCCAACCCCACCACCAAAAACCCGGTGACAGCCCCACCTTTATAAGCTAGCAAAAAGGCCTCTGATAAACCCTCTTTTGCAGCTTGCGCTACCCTAACATTAGTTCGAACAGCGACACTCATACCAATAAACCCGGCTAATGCGGAAAGAATGGCTCCTATTAAAAATCCTACTGCCGTATTTTGACCCAAGAAATAATATAAAATTACCGCTAAAACTACTGCTACGCCAGAAACCACCAGATACTGTCTTTGCAGATAGGCAGCCGCCCCCTCTTGGATGGCCGCGGCAATTTCCTGCATCCTCTCATCCCCTGCTGGACGTCGCATAATATCAATAATTAACCATAGGCCATAAAGTAGGGCTGCTCCGACTCCAGCCCAGATAATTAAATTGGTATTATTGACAATAAAATCCATAGAACACTAGGTGTCAATTTACACTACCCTACTTTATTTAGTCAAGAGGAAACTATGCCAAAGCTGGCTGGGGATGCATGGGCATTCTTTTTGGGGTTTGTGCTTGTGGTGAACGAGTTAGTGCTACATTTAATACATCATCCATTTGTTTAACCCAAATAAAATTTAAATCTTTTAAAACATATTCTGGTATATCTTCCAAATCCTTCTCGTTATCAGCAGGAGCAATGATCGTTTTAACACCAGCCCGATGAGCTGCCAAAACTTTTTCTTTCAAACCGCCAATTTCCAAAACCCGACCGCGCAAGGTAATCTCCCCTGTCATAGCTACATCTTTTCTAGCAGGAATTTTGGTGAAAGCAGACACAATGGCTGTTGTCAAAGTAATTCCGGCTGATGGCCCATCTTTGGGTATAGCCCCTTCTGGAACATGTACATGAACATCCACTTTTTGGAAAAATCGCTCCGGCAGACCAAGCGAGTGCCAATGAGACCTAACATATGACATGGCTGCCTGGCCAGATTCTTTCATGACATCTCCTAATTGTCCTGTCAAAAGCAATCCTCCTTTACCTGGCATCAAGGTTACCTCAATAAATAGTACCTCTCCCCCAGCCTCTGTTACAGAAAGCCCAGTTGTCATTCCTACTTCATCTTCTTTTTCCGCCAGAATTGGCAAAAACTTAATTGGCCCCAAAAACTTATGAACAACCTCGGAGGTAATAATAGCTTTTTCAACTTCTCCGTTGCCTTCAGCAATTTTTCTGGCAACTTTTCTTAAGACTGCCGAAATTTCCCTTTCCAAGTTTCTAACCCCGGCTTCCCTGGTATATTCTCTGATTATTGAGTAAATCCCGTCATCACTAAATTCAATCTTTTGGGGAGTTAATCCATGATTTTCTACTTGTTTTGGAATTAGGAATTTTTTAGCAATATGGAATTTTTCATCCTCTGTATAACCTGGGTATCTAATAACTTCCAATCGGTCGCGCAGAGCCGGAGGAATAGTATCTAAAATATTGGCAGTTGTTATAAACATCACATTTGATAAATCAAAAGGCACTTCTAAATAGTGATCGGAAAAATTCTCATTTTGCTCAGGGTCTAGCGCCTCAAGCAAAGCAGCGGATGGATCACCTCTATAATCAGCTCCGATTTTATCTATCTCATCCAACATGAAAACAGGATTTTTACTGCCTGCTTGTTTGATCCCCTGGATTATTCTTCCTGGCATTGAACCAACATAAGTCCTTCTGTGTCCTCTTATTTCCGCCTCATCTCTTATTCCTCCCAATGAAACTTTAATAAACTTCCGACCTAGAGCCCTGGCGATGGATTTACCAATTGAGGTTTTACCAGTTCCGGGTGGGCCAACAAAACAAAGAATTGGACCTCTCATTTTTCCTGACAACTTGTGTACTGCCAGATATTCAATGACTCTTTCTTTGACCTTTTTTAATCCATAATGATCTTCTTCCAAAATTCCATCTGCTTTTTTCAAATCAATCTTACCATCTTTTTCCAGCTTCCAAGGCAGATCTGTTAACCACTCCAAATAGTTTCTAATATAGCCTGCTTCGGGATTATAAGTTGACATCTTAGCCAACCGCGAAAGTTCTTTTTTAGCTTTTTCTAAAACTTCTTTGATCATCCCTGCTCTTTTTATTTTCTCTTCAAATTCATGAATTTCCTGATGTTCAGAATCTGCTCCACCCAGTTCTTCTTCAATACTTTTCATTTGCTCTCTTAAAATTGCTTCTTTAGTCATCTTGGAAACTCGCTCGTGAGTTTGACTGGAAATCTTTTGGGAAATTTCCATAATCCTAATCTCTTTAGCCAAAAGCTCGGTTAATCTCTGTAATCTATCTGCAGCTGAAACCATTTCCAAAATTTGCTGTTTGTCAATGGTTTTAAAATCTATTGACTGGGCAACAGAGTTAACCAGTTGATTGGGATCATCAGAATAAGTAAATAGCGACCAGTTGGCAAAATTGCTTTGGTCAAAAAATGGATTTCCCCCCAGTTCCAAAAATCGCTTAACTTGATCCCTAACAGTTCTAATTAAAGCCTCTGTCTGTTCATTTCTCTCATAAAGCTCAGGTATTTCCTCAATTTCTGCTTCTAAAAAGGGTTCAGTACGAGAAAAACTTTTAAGAAAAACTCTGGAGATGCCTTCGGCCTGAAGAGTATAATCTCCTTCTGGATTTTTCACTACCCGGCGGATCAAACAGACAGTACCTACTCTATAGAGATCTTTATCACTGGGATCTTCGATTTTTGAATTTTTCTGGGTCACAAAAACAATTAGCTTATCAGAATTCCAAGCCAGATCTAGCGCAGCTTTGGATTTTGGTCTGCCAGAAATTATAGGCACAGAGTTACCTGGAAAAATGACTGTATCCCTTAAAGGTCCCACCGGCATAGTAGGTTTGAGTGCTACTGGTGAGGAAAGTGTAGTTGGTTTTATAAAATCAGCCATACTTTTGATCTACTTTTAGCAATATACCAATTCGAGTGCTAAAAGTCAATACCCTTTTTAGCCAGGATTCCTTGCTGAAAAGGATGTTTTATCTCTTTCATCTCTGTTGCTAGATCTGCTATTTTAATTAATTTCCTGCTAGCATGGTGGCCAGTTAACACTAAATCCAGTCTAGCAGGTTTTCTTAAGATTAACCTAATAACTAACTCCTCTGGTAAAAGTTTGCCAGAAACAGAGCCTACAATTTCATCTGCTATCACAATATCCCACTTATCAGACATTACTTCCTTATATAAAAGATTAAAAGCTTCCCGAGCAGCTTTTTTATGTTTACTAATCGGTAGTTTATCCCCTAACAGGTTGATAAATCCTTTGCCTCCCTGAATAATTTTAACTAAGGGTAATTTTCTTACTCCGGCCAGCTCACCAGTAAACCAAGCTTTACCAAACTGTACCATCAAGCATTTCTTTTTATAACCAACAGCGCGCAAAATTAACCCCAAAGCAGCAGTTGTTTTTCCCTTACCTTCACCAGTATATAAAATAACTAAGCCTTTTTCAGAATCCATGTTGCCATTTTAACATCCAGAGTAAATTTTTTGTGAGGTGTTAACACATCGAATATCCACAAGAATGACATTTTTTGCAGCCTTCTTCCATCACAAAGGTGGCTGAACCGCATTCCGGACAAAGATCAACGTTGGAGGTAAGAGGTGTGGCATGAGAAGTGGGATCTTGAAGTGAGAGGTCGGAGTGGTTTTCACCATTTGTTAAATTTAAGGGCACTTGCTCAGAAGACATACCATCAGTACTAACAGCCATATCTTCTGATAAAACCTTGGCTATAGCATCTGCTAAACTCATTACCCTATTTTTGCCAAATCCAACATGTGAAGATCCTCCAATCCCGCGAAGCTGAGAAGCAATCTTTCCTGCCACTTCTTTTGCACTACTTTGCTTATCTGTTCGAGACAGCCTCAAAGATAAAGATACCAACCTACCCATAGCTTCAGCATCTGCCATGGTATGCATCCCGCCTTTACCAACTGTTATAAATACCTCAAACGGCTGATCCTCGCCGTCTCTATTAATGGTAATAAAGGCCTCGCCCACCGGGGTAGTAATCTTATAAGTTCTTCCTCGAAGAATCATTGGACGGGCAGCAATAGGCGCAGTTTCCAACCCTTTTTCCTCGCTGGGCTTTAGAGTTGACGATACATTCAAAACTTGAGTTGTTTTACTGCCATCTCGATAAATGGTAATACCGCTACAGCCGGTTTCCCAAGCCATCGAATAGGCTCTTCTTACATCATCCCTGGTGGCCGAGTTTGGCAAATTAATGGTTTTTGATACCCCGTTATCAGTGTATTTTTGAAAAGCAGATTGCATTCTAACATGATAGTCAGGAGATATTTGTGGGGCTGTAGTAAAAACCTTCTGCCAATCAGCCGGCACATCGTCTAAACCCGCCACAGAACCATTATCCATTACCTTCTGGGCCAAATCAGCCGACCAAAATCCTTCCCTTTTGCCAATCTCCTCAAAGGTTTTATTGGCAATGGTTAAATACCTCATCTCATCCCCGGCTTTTTTAGCTCGATGAATATAAGCCAGGGCAAAAACAGGCTCAATCCCTGATGAACAATCCCCAATTATTGAAATTGTTCCTGTTGGAGCAATGGTAGTAACTGTAGAATTCCTGATTGGTTTTCCTCCTTCATATGCTAAAGATGCTGGTCTTGTCTTAAAAGAGGAGGATTTTCCATCAGCATAGATTGAATTCTCCCAGTTTGGAAAAGGACCGCGTTTTAAAGCCAGACTTTCCGATTCCAGGTGGCCTTCATCATTGATAAACTTCATTACTTTCTCACCCAGCTCAAGCGCTTCCTTGGAATCATAGGGAATTTGCAATTTGAAAAGCATGTCTGCCCAGCCCATTACTCCCAAACCAATTCTTCGATTATTGTGAACCTCATCATAAATAGTCTTAAGTGTATACGGGTTGGTTTGAACTACATTATCCAGAAAATGAACAGCCTGCTGAGTGACTATTTTTAAGTTTTCCCAGTCCACGCCTGATACATCAGCCAAAACAAACTTACCAAGGTTGATAGATCCTAAGTTGCAAGCATCCCAGGGTGCCAGTGGCTGTTCACCGCAGGGATTTGTACTCTCAATAGTTTCCAAGTTTGGTACGGGATTGGCAGGAGAGTTATTAATTCGGTCAATAAAGATCAAACCCGGGTCACCAGTGGCCCAGGCTCGTTCAATTATCTCATCAAATACTTGCTTTGCATTTAATTTACCAACTACCTCACCTGAATGAGGAGCAATCAGTTCAAAGTCTTCCCCTTTTTCCAAAGCTTCCATGAACTTATCAGTGGCGGCAACAGAAATATTAAAATTGGCAATTTGTTTATCCAAAAGCAGGGTTTTAAAGTAGGCCCTGGCGCTATCATCAGGTAAAAGCGATGCTACCCCCTCATAGACAGGTTTATTTAAATCATCCAATTCTGCTTTGCAACGGATAAACTCCATAATATCTGGATGGTCCACCCTTAAAATCCCCATGTTAGCTCCTCTTCTGGTACCCCCTTGTTTAATAGACTCTGTAGCCGCATTAAACACCCTCAAAAAAGATACCGGTCCTGAAGCGACTCCACCGGTTGTGTTAACTATGGAACCTGCAGGACGAAGACGGGAAAAGGCAAACCCGGTATTGTGTATCATTACCATTCCTGAACTACCAGCAGCATAAGTATTCCATCCTTCTACTGTCAGATCATAATATGGTTTGGCTACAGATGCATGTTTGATGCTTTTTATTTCATGACCAGCATCAGCTATTCTTTGTAAAAGTTGTGCCAGGTTTGAGGCATGATTAGCGACAGTTTTAGCAATAGAATGAAGGCTGTCTCTATCAATTCTTCCATGCGAAGACCAGTAATTAAGTTCATCTGCTAAAGGACCAGGACCTTTTACTTTATCAAATCTCTTTTTGACTAACCCTAACTTTGCCAATTCATCCCTGAATGCACGAAAGTCTAAAGGCAGCGTAGTTTGTTTTCTGCTTTGACTCTTAAGTCTGCTAATTCGTTTAATATTGGCAAGATAAATCCTAATGTCTGTTGCCAACTGGTTAACTTGCGGTAAAGAGCAAATTTGAACGGTATAGGTTATTTGTCTTCCTTTGCCGTAAGGGGCTTTTGATTTAATAGTCGGACGAAAACCCAGTAAACTCACTAAAGCTGCCAAATCTTCAGCCATTGATTGGCTGACAGTTGAGTAGGAAGGACTGCCATCTGAAGCAACATAACCGTCGCTATCCAAAAGACCGGCAATAAAGGCTTTTACAATTTTAATAGGGGATTTGGCAATTATTTCCGGCACTCTAATCAAATTATCTTTTGGACCAAATTTTTCTAAACCGCAAGCTTCTAAAAGATCATGTACAAAGCGTTGATTTAAAGTAGCAACGGAAAGTAATCCTCTTTTGTCTTTTTGTATTGATACGTTTATATTAAACCCAGACAGTACTATTTGAACTCTTTTAAGAACGTCTTCTGTGCCGGAAAACCAGCGAACTCTGTATTGTCTTAATTTGGGAACATATCCAAAAGAACCATCACCTAAAGTAAAACCTATTAACCAACCCATATCTTCATTAATTGTTAATAAGCCCTTATTGAGAGGTTTACTCCATGGCCAATACTGTTCTGCTTTATCCGGACCTAAAATTATATCTCCCTCTTTTAATTTATCTGCCTCTACCTCAATTAATTTGGTACCCTTTAATACCATAAATGGATGCCAGCTGCTGGTTTGTACTTTTGTTCCCTGATAAGTTTCAACTATAAGCTGTTGGTCAGCAGGCACATCATATTGCCAGACATGAGTGACCTGTCTTAGGCCTGTTTGACCTGTTTTAGGATCCATAGAAGCGGTTTGAATATTTAAATCAGAAACATCATAGGCTACACCCGAACCTTGTCTGATACCTACCCGACCATCTATCGTTGCTCTGGCAAATAGGGTACCTATCGGCTCTATTCCACAAAAAGTAGTCCATACCCGGGCATCCTCACTCACGCATCCCCCCCCTGTCTGATGGATAAGTGCGGCATATTTAACAGAATCAAATATCTCAGGCAAAGAATCTCCAACCGGCAGCACAAAACAAGCAGAGTATTGTAGGCCATTTTGCTTTCCTGCATTCATAATGGTTGGGGAATTAGGCAAAAACTGCTGATTGACCATCATTGAATAAAATTCTTTGGCCAGCTCAACTACATCCTTTTCAGAACCTTTAAAATCTAAATCTCCAGAGGCAATATCAAAAGCAATATGCCAAAAACGCTGCGCCACTGTTTCTACCACTTCCAGATTACCACCCTTTAATAGATATCTTTCCTGCAAAATCTTATTAGAGGATTCGGAAAATTGAGGCTGGGGTAAATCCTTTGGCAGCTGTGGTATTTTCTTATACCTGGGGGTAAACCTTGTTTCAAAAGTTCTGCCAGTTTTGTCATGACCATTAGGTTTTCCATTAGCTTTTCTTTCATGCACGCTGGGCATGGACACAAGTTGAGATACTGGTTTATTGCGTAGAAACCGACTATTTTTTCTTTTCAACATCATAGTGTCTCCAATTCTTTTCTAAAGTCTTTCGGGTCAGAAAATGTCCGATAGACACTGGCAAACCTCAAATAAGCAATCGGGTCAAGCTTTTTAAGCTCAGATAAAATCCACCTCCCTAAAGTCGCAGATTCAATCTCAGCTAATCTTCTGGCCCGGATTCTCCCCTCTATCCTATCAACTATGCTGGGTACTTTTTCAACTCCTGGCCGTTTTTCCAAAGCTCTAAGTAATCCGGAGCGGATCTTTTCTCCGTTAAAAACCTCTCTTCTACCGTCTTTTTTCAAAACCGTTACAGCCAGCTCTGCTAACGCCTCGTAAGTAGTATATCTTTTTTCGCACTTTAAACACTCGCGTCTTCTTCTGATCTCACCGCGTCCGGAAACTGCTCTTTTATCTACTACTTTACTTAAGATACTCTCACAAAAAGGACATTTCACAATACCTATATTAACATAACATATTGGGAT
>Ga0209515_10009755_pt1 | contig 10861 bp, 13 predicted proteins | sample Subgroupgradi54m_FD_187454 | JGI IMG/M metagenome (GOLD analysis project Ga0209515, IMG submission 187454) | Subsurface groundwater microbial communities from S. Glens Falls, New York, USA - GMW60B uncontaminated upgradient, 5.4 m (SPAdes)... ...
TCACTGTTTCGTGACTCGACCGTAATTCTTCCTGCCATATTAGGGATGTTGGCTGAGTTAAAGACCACTTCTGGGACCTCGGTTAACTCTTGTGTTCTTGAGTCTGGAAAACAACCTACATAATAATCAAGAAAAGGGCCCTGAGTTTCTCCTAGATCAGCAGAATAATCTGGGTACTGTGGAGCGTTTGCCAGGGCTACAGAATCTGGAGCTAAAGCAACTACTAAGGCACCTAAGCCTAATAATGCCTTGGTAGCAGCTTTGTGAACTTCTCTCTCAAGTCCCATAGCCTTAAATTATATTTGTTTTAAAAACACTGGTCAAATCGTAAAATCACTATCCAAAACTGCTGGATTTATCTTCTCCAATTCCTTTTTTAAATCAGTTGACCGATCAAACTTAAAAGTGGCGGGTGCAGCTGGCGGAGCTGGAGTGGAAGTGGGAGAAACACTCTGTTTGAGTTTTGGCAAAGAGAGCATCGGACTAACTAAGTTGCCAACTGTCTGATTACGGCTTAAGCTAAATATAATAATTATCACCATTATAAAAATAATAAGAAGCTTTTTATTCATCTAAAGCCTTTCCAACTGCATCTTTAGCTTTTAAAACTTTACCGGCTAAAACTTGTAGACTAGACCGCAGTCCGCCAGCACTGGAAAATTGTTGTGCTCGCTGGAAAGCGATTGCTTCAGCTGCAAAATTAACCCAATAATCAGCACTCTTTATCGGAGTATCACTGCCTCCAAAAGCCACTCTGGTTTCTGTTATTCCTTTTCTATCTCGCAGCTCATCCATAATCGCAGCCAGCCTGGCAGTATCCGCTTCAAATCTATTACAGACTTTTTGGTTAATCTGATCCAAATTAGGAGTACCTGCAAAAGTGGCTGATGGCAAAAGAATAGCGATTAAAAGTATCATCATTCCCGCGAAGACGGGAATCCATTTAAAAAATTTATCTTTGGACATTAATTCGGGTTTCAAAATATTTTCCTAAAGTATAATGAAGTTTATCCAAAAAAGCTGTTATAAGATATTGGTCGAACCACACAATAAATATAATTGCTATCCCTATTAACGTAGATAGAAAGATTACCCATCCTGCTTTACGTCTTTTCGTAGGATCTAATCTAGAGAGTGAGCCACTAGTAACACGGTAGGTAATTATGGAGAAAAAGAGGAAACTTAGTACCAGAGAAATTATAATTATAGGAATAAGAGCGATACATGCTAGACTACAAGGAAAAACTATTCCGAGAACCAATGATACAACAATATAGGTGACATATGTAATTATTATTCCCAAAACAATTGAATATACAACTAAACCAACTTTATTCATACTTATAAATTTATCTTCTATTATAAAAGACTAACATCTGCCTTAAAGGTTTGGCCTTTTGTTAATTTATTTTCCAGAATCATCCTGGATAAATTAGCTTCCAAAGTATCCTGAATTAAACGGCGCAGCGGCCTGGCCCCCAAAACCGGATCAAAACCCCTTTTGGCTGCCTGACTAATTAATTCTTGGCTAAATTCTACCAAAAAACCTTTTTCTTTGAGCTGATTTTTCAAAGCTGCTAGTTTTAATCTGACAATTTTTTCCAAATCCTCTTGAGATAAAGATTTAAATAACACTACCTCATCAAACCTGTTAACAAGCTCCGGTTGAAAAACCTTTAAAACCTCATCATTAACTTCTTTATCAAGCGAATCCAGACTTTTCCCCTGCGCTAATCCCTGGGCAATAAGTAGCGACCCGACATTAGAGGTGGCAATTATGATGGTGTTAGTAAAATCAACCGTTCTACCAACTCCATCAGTTAAATGACCATCATCTAAAACTTGTAAAAATAAAGTTAAAATTTTGGGATAGGCTTTTTCAAACTCATCCAACAAAATCAAAGCATAAGGTCTTCTTCTGACAGCCTCTGTTAACTGTCCTTCCTCTCCTTGTCCACCAATTAATCTAGCTACTGATTCTGGATTTTGATATTCAGACATATCGAACCTGACAAAGGCCTGCTCGGTTTCAAAATAGACCTGGGCTAAGGTTTTGGCAGTTTCAGTCTTCCCCACTCCGGTTGGACCAACAAATAGAAATGATCCAATTGGTCGCTGCTCCTCTCTTAAGCCGGTGACTGATCTTCTCAGAGCATTTGCCACTGCTTTAACTGCTGGCTCTTGGTCAATCAACCTTTTATGTATTTCACTTTCCAGATTCAAAAGTTTGCTTCTATCTAAGTTGCCGGTTTCTATTAAGGGCATTTTATTTCTTTGAGATACAATATTCCTGACAATGTCTTTACTTACCCAACCATTAACCGGTTGCGAAGAAGCCTCTTTTAATAGGCTGATTGCAGAATCAGGTAAAACCCGATCATGGATAAATTTCTTGGCCAGTTCCACTGTTTGCTTTAGCGCAATAAAGCTAATGCTAATTTTATTTTTTCTCTGAGCAATGATGGCTCGATCCTCTAAAATCCTTAAAGTATCCTCTGGGCTGGCCGGAGCCAGTTCAACTTTTCTAAATAGTCTAGCAAAAGCTCCGTTTTTTTCGATAATTTTGCTATAGTTTTCTACTTCGGTGGTCGCTATAAATTGAAAATCCGAGGATTCGATATAGGGTTGTATTAGTGAATAAATATTCAAGCTGCTTCCAGCCTCACCCACCCCTAATTCTTGAATTTCCTCTATGACAATAATGACATTTTTGGCAAACGCCACCTCTTCAAAGATGGCCTTAACCCGACTAGCTAATTCCCCTTGAGTTCTCATTCCCGAGACCAGTCTAGTTAAATCCAAAAGCATTAGTCTTTTGGTAGCCAAGGAGCTCGGTGCATCTCCTGTGACAATTTGCTTGGCCAAATCACGAACCAGCGCACTCTTGCCAGCCCCCGGAGGTCCAACTATGATTATATTTCTGCCTGTGTCTTCAGACAAATTATTAACCACTTCCTCAACCACACCGCTACTTCTGAAAAAAGGCGAAAACCCTTCTGTGGCTGCTTCTTTTGTTAAATCCTCACCGACCAAATCCAAACTGGGAGTTGGTACTCCTAACCAGCCTCTGTTTACTCCTTTCAAGTGATGCACTGCAAACTCCTCATCCCAGATATAAGCCATCCTCCAGGTTTGAGTTTTCTTTTCCTGATAGTTTAGCGTTTCTTCAAAATCAGATAGCTTAAGATCAAATTTTAAAAGCATATTATCAATATTGGGAATTTGCTCCAAAGCAGCCACAAAAAAATGGTTAGGATTTAAGTATTCACTGCCGGAAATTTTTGCCAACTCCAAGGCTCTTTTTCCTACCATATCAATATCTTTTATTTCTTCAGTCGGTATGTGGTTTAGCTGCAACTCTAAATTTGCCAATAGATTCAAGACTTCTTTGTTTTGTAACAAAGTGGCAAATTTAACATCTTCTTTTTTAAGAGTAGTTGCTAACCAAGGGTCAGCGGTGGACCAAATTTTTTTGTGTGGATGAGTGAATATATGGATTAAAAAAAGTCCCAGGCCTGCCAAAAATAATCCCCTGGTTGGAAAACTGACCAATGCAGGTAAATTTAGTGTGGAAAAAAGCGGGGTTAAAAACCAAAAACTGGCTATTGCCAAAATTAGTGACGTGGCCATAAAAAAAGCAAACAATCCAATCAGGATTCGACCTAATCTAAACAAAAAACTTAAAATTCGTCCTAATATTGACGCGTCATGAAAAAGCGGAGTAAAAAGGAGCTTCCACATTAACCCTACTGCCAAATCCTCTTCCAGAAAAAGAATAGTATTTTTCCAAGTCCTGATGAAAAAAATAATACTCTCTGGATACCAAAATTCAATTAAATGAATGGGTAATTTTAAGTATTGATACATAGTCTAATTTGCTTTGATTAAATTCCCATTGGTGTCTAATTCTACAAAGTGGCTGGCTCTTCTCTCTCTGTAGGCTGAACACTGATTTTGGGGTAAATCATCAATCGGTTGCCTGGGAGAGTGGACAATGTCCAGAACCCAGCCTGGCAAAAGTGCATTGGACAGACAAGGACCACTGGAAAAATCCCGCCCGGTTTGTTTTTCTAAGTTGTATAAATGTTTTGCCTGATTAATCGCGGTGTCTACTTCGCTTCTGGGGGGGGCTTTGGGCAAACCGGAATTAATTACTAAGGTAAAACCAGCTGTTAGGATAATCACTGTTAAGACCAACAGAAGCAATGACTTTTTAGGCATATACCAACTATTATCTCACAAATAACTTATTTTTAAACCTTAGGGATTATGATTTGCAGTAGTTACCGCTACCGAGAGTTTGTACTAATCCGGTAATTTCCATTTTCAACATAATTGCCGAGATTTTAGCAGCACTCCAGCCTAAAGTTCTGGCTATTTCATCAATATGCATAGTTTCATTTTGTAAGCATTCTAGTATTTTCTTCTCTTCTTCCGTTAGATTTTCGCTGTGCGCTCTCGCCCTGAGCGAAGTCGAAGGGTTATTTATCCCTAGCTCTTCCAAAATTTCCTGGGGGTCAAAAACTGCTCTGGCCCCTTCTCTTATTAAATCGATCGGACCTTTGGCCAAATCTGATGTCACAGGACCTGGGACAGCAAACACTTCCCGTCCCTGGTCAATGGCCAGTCTGGCAGTAATCAAAGACCCGGAATCTTCAGCTGCCTCGGTTACAACCACGGCTTTAGATAACCCAGAAATTATTCTATTTCTGGAGGGAAAATTTCCCGGTAATGAGGGGTAATCCGGCGGAAATTCAGACACGATAGCTCCATTGTCCGTTAATAATTGCTTGGGCCAGCTGTCTATTTTCAGGAGGATAAATACGATTTAATCCACCTCCTAAAACAGCAATTGTTTGACCGTTTTCGGCAACAGCTGTAGAGTGCGCCGAGGCATCTACTCCCCTTGCCAACCCAGATACTATAGTTAAACCAGAAGTTGCCAAAACCTTGGTAAATCTTTCTGTCACTGCCTTACCGTAACCGGTCATTTTTCTGGTACCAACAATAGCAATAGAAGAATCGTCCCAATTTTTTATCTCACCTTTATAATAAAAAACTAAGGGTGGATCATAAATTTGGCCCAAAAGTAAAGGGTAATCATTGTCAAAAAAAGTTTTCCATTTTATTCCAGCATCCTCGATCCTCTGAGTATAGTTTGGTGGATCTATTTTTTTTCTGGTTTCTTGTAAAAGCTCTATTGTTGGCTTAGGGATTCCAATTTCTATAAGTGTTGCTGGGTTACTCTCCCAAGCCAGTTTTGGATCTTTAAAATAATCTAAGATTGCTTTTAACCTAATCGGTCCTAAACCATTTATTGAATGCAGAGCCAAAAGATAGGGAATATTATTCACCTAAAGTCCTTCCGGATTCTGTTGCTTGTTGAGATAGATCCTGGATTAATTTATTTTTATCTGGTGATAAATACCACCGGTAAACTTCTTTGGCAATTGGCGCAGCCACAGTTGAACCCTCTCCCCCTGCCTCCACCAAAACCGTCATGGCAATTTTTGGATCATCTGCCGGAGCAAAGGAAGTATACCAAGCATGAGTTCTATTCTTTGAATCACCAAACTCGGCTGTTCCAGTTTTTCCGGCGGTTGGAACGGGAAAACTAAAAAAAGGCCAGGCAGTTCCACCAAATTTTGGAACAAGCTTTAATCCCGTCTTTATAAGTTTAATTTTACTTCCTTCGGTTATATTTGTAACCAAGACTTTGGCTTTAAACTCTGAAACCGTATTTTGTTCTTGAGTGATCTTTAATATTAGTTGAGGTTTGTAAAGATTACCACTGCCTGCTATAAAAGAAGTTATACCTAAAATTTGCAAAGGGGTGGTTAAAACAAATCCCTGCCCGATTGCCATGTGTAGAGTATCTCCTGGATACCATACCTCACCAAAAGTCTTTCTTTTCCAGGCATCATCTGGTACCAGGCCTACTTGCTCCCCTGGCAGATCAATACCAAGACTAGTACCCAACCGCAATTTTCTGGCCCACAGAGTTAAACTATCCACTCCAATAATTCTACCAACCTCGTAATAGTAAATATCATTTGAGCGCTGCAGGGCTTTTAACAAATTAACTGGGCCTTCTACTTTACCATATTCATTAAAATACCAATTGCTAAATTTAAAGTTACCCAGGTAAATAACCCCGCTATCTTCCACAGTTGTCTCTGGATTTATTTTACCGCTTCCAATAGCGGCTAACGATGATACTATTTTAAAGGTGGATCCAGGGGGATAAGTTCCGCCGATAGCACGATTTAGTAGCGGCGAGTCAGATCGGGAAAGAATTTGCGAAATTGCCGTATCATCAACCGGATTGGTAAAGATATTCGGATCAAATGAAGGCAAAGAAACAAGTGCTAAAACTTGGCCTGATAAAGGATCTATCGCGACAGTCGCACCGCAACAACTGCTAACTTTAGGTAAAGCTCTGATAAGCTCCTGATAAATTTTATCTTGCAAATCCGCGTCAATTGTCAGGTAAATATTTTGACCAGGTATGGGTGGATTTATTCTTAAAGTCCGCAGCTTTTTACCTTGTGAGTCAACTTCAATAATCTCCCCTCCGTCTGTTCCTCTTAAAACTTTTTCGTATTGGGTCTCTATTCCTGCCTGCCCGATTCTATCCCCTTGCCGATAATTTTTATACTGCGGATCTTTTAAATTATCTTGCGAAATTTCACCGACGTAACCGACCACATGAGCCAATTTTTCCCCCATTGGATATTTACGCTGGCTATCAACTTCCAAACTGCTAGATTGAGGGTCATTTTTTACCTCCAATTCCAAAGCTTCTTCTCTACTTATTAACCTAGCTTTTTTGTGATCGCTGTCATATAACCTAAAGGCAGGAGAGTTAGCTGCTAAAATTTTTCCATTTCGATCAAAAATTACACCACGAGTTGCATGAATAACTTTAATTTGAACACGATTTCCATTAGCCAATTCTCTGTTTTCTTTACCTTGAATTATTTGCAGATGAAAAAGACGTAAAAACAAAACAAAGAATAAGCCAAAACAAATTACATAAAAGTAGGTTATTCTCCAAGGTCTTTGGCCAAATTGTTCTTCAAATCGCGGATTGTAATTAGGGATTAATGTATCGATCCATTCATCATCCTGGCTTTTTTTAAAATGGTCTTTTTTTTTAAAATCTCCTATCTTGGTGGAAACTTTAATAACTTCATCGATAAAACCCGGTCCTAAAGACTTCCTTTTTTTAAACATATTTTACAATCTTAATTTAATCTCCTTTCTGACAATAAATCTTTCTTCCCAAACTCTAACCAGAAAAAAAATCGGCAGAGAAACTAAACTTTCAAACAAAACTTCTGGGAGTAGCTGAGGCGACTGGTGATTTAAAAAAGAGGTAGAGATAAGATCTATTGAAGATAAAATAGCCGTTGCCGGCATGATTAAAAATTGACTGGCAGATAGCCTGGATTTTGACAATATTTGAGTTAATTGAATTAAAATTAGATAGATTAAACTTTTAAATCCTAAAGGTTGTAAGCTAAGATGAGAAATAAACAGGCCAAACCCAAAGGCTAAAATTAAGTTAAATCTATCCGGTCGAACCAGCGCCCGAGCGATTAGAATAATCAAAACCAGATTAAGAGGCAGGCTTGTTGATTGTATAAAAGAAATAATTATTAAAATAACAATTAAAGTTTTCATGATTAATATCTTAAAACTCAAATGTCAAAACTCAAAACTACAACTCAAATCTAAAAGTTCTGAGATTTGACATTTATTCTTGTATCACAAACACCAGCTCCAAATCTCTAATATCAAAAACAGGTTTTACCTTAGCTTGTTTAAAAATCTCATTTTGTCTCTCCAGTACCTCTGTGACCCTGCCTAAAATCAAACCCCTTGGCAAAAAACTTTCTAGCCCTTCTGAATAAACCAAATCGCCTACACTAATTTTTTCCTCATGCAGTATTTTGTCCATTAATATCTCGCTGCCGAATTGCCCAATTAAAACTCCTTTGCTTTTTCCCTCCAAACCTTGAGAAAAAGCAGCCACCTTAGAATCTGGATCTGTCAGCAGTTGTACATTAGATGCTTTTTCCGAAACTTGGATTATTTTACCGACAAAGTTATCATTAAAAACTACCGCCGCCCCCAATTTAATATGGCTGTCTGAACCTTTGTCGATCTTTAAATATCGACCTGCTCCGATCGGACGAGTCGGTATCAGATTATATGTCAAAGGATCCAGGTGAGTCTGTTGAGAAACTAAAGTCTGTGTTTCAGCCAAATTTTTCCTTAAATTAGCATTTTCTGAAAGAAGCTTACCAATTTGTTCTTTTAAGGCTTTATTTTCCTGGGCAGTTATACGCAGTGAATAGATAAAATTAAATTGCTTGAATAAGTTTACTTTTGTTTGGTAAAGACCAAAAGAAATCGGGTTGGTAATATAAAAGATCAGCCTCTTGGGAACTGCCAATAAATTGAGGCTATCAAAAAGCAAAATTATTAGACTTAACAGTGTTAGTAGAAAAAAAGTTCGAAGATTTGGAATAGCTTTGCTCATGGCGCAACCAATATAGCATATGAAGTTAAGCTTGTCTAAGATAAAATCTAGGGGATGTCTTAATGTATTTTAGCAATGAAGCGACTAGCATTAAGAATAGTCATATTAATAATCTTTTTGCCTCTTCTGGTAACAATAATGTCACTTTTATCAAGGGCGGATTTATCTTGTTTTTTTGCTTCTTCAAAAATAACATGCAATGCATCCCCTTCTCTGTCATATGAAAACCATAAAGGAGGCTTTGGCATTCCAAGAATATAGCGTAGTCCAAGTTTTGGCAATATACTGTTTACGAATGTTTGCTCCATATTAAGTCCTTATTGAATAACCAAACAGTATCGGTTGTATCAAAGGCGGTAATGATAAACCCATCGTTTGTTTCTTCTTTGTATACTACCACAAAATAGGTTCTTTTGGAAAGTTTTGAAACTGCCAATAATTCTTCTGATTTACCCTGAAAAATGTAATCTGGATTTTTAACTGTGTTTAAGATTTGCTTCTGTTTATTAGTAAAGCCAGGATGCATGAGAACTACATGTTTCCATCTTTCTTCTGTAAGGCGAATTAAAATTCCATTTTTGGAGGAAGTAATTGCTATTTCCATGACTGGGTTAATATAGCATATGAGGTTAAGCTTGTCTAAAACAATAAATTCTTCGATTAAAATCACTCTTTCTGATAAACTTAAATCTAATGATACTGAATCAAGAAAGACAGGGTGAACTGTTTATCTTTGCGGAAACTATATTCTGGAGTCTGTTTCCTGTTATCACAATTCTCTCATATAACAAATTATCACCGCTTGTATCGTTGGCAGCCAGCACATTTTTTGCAACTATTTTCTTTGCAATAGTAGTTACAATACAAAAAAAGTGGCATGAAATAAAAAACAAATCTGCCCTTGGTGACATACTGTTAGCGACATTCTTTATAGGAATCCTTTTGTATCTTCTTTATTTTTTCGGTTTACGATATACAAGCGCAGGAAATGCTAGCATCATTGGTTTAACAGAAATTTTTTTCAGTTACGTATTCTTCCATATCTGGCGAAAAGAATATATACCAAAACAACATTTAGTCGGTGCCTTCTTAATGATTACTGGAGCTCTTGTCATTTTATATCCAAGCTTTCAAAAATTCCGTGGCGGTGAACTTTTAATACTGACCGCAGCTTTTGTAGCTCCTTTTGGTAATTTTTTTCAGCAACGAGCAAGAAAAATTGTCAGTAGTCAGAGCATGATGTTTATCCGCAGTTTAATAACTACCTTAGTCATATTTCTTCTTATTTTTATCTTCAAAACTACTTTTTCATATTCTGATTTAAAAAGTTCCTTCATTTTTATAATAATAAATGGTGTCTTTTTACTTGGTTTTTCCAAAATCCTCTGGATAGAAGGTATTCACAGAATTAGTGTTACAAAGGCAAACGCGCTCTCTAGCATAACACCCCTTCTCACGCTTTTATTCGCTTGGTTATTTTTACAAAACATCCCGACTATTTGGCAGTTATTTTCTGTTGTCCCGATGTTTTTCGGAGTAATACTTCTGGGAATGGAAGGAAAAACGATCTTCTTTGACAAAAGGCGTATCCCAAGTTAAACTCTTATCAGTTCATGAATACCTTTTTAGATAAGCTTAAAGCTAAATGGGATGAGGGGAAATTTGTCTGTGTTGGTTTAGATTCTGCTGATTTCTCCATTATTAATAATGTAGTTGAGAAAACCCACAACTTAGTTTGTGCATATAAGCCTAATAGCGCTTTTTTTGAAGCTGAAGGAGAACAGGGTTGGCAAATCCTTAAAAAAGTTATTGATCAGATTAAACAAAACTTCCCAGATATCCCCATTATTTTAGATGCTAAAAGAGGCGATATTGGTAATACTAATGCGGCCTATGCCAAAGCGGTTTTTGATGATTTAGAGGTAGATGCCGTGACAGTTCATCCTTATTTAGGCCAGGATAGTCTGGAGCCGTTTTTAGCCCGAAAAGATAAAGGCATTATTGTTTTAGTTAAAACTTCCAATCCAGGAGCAGGAGAATTTCAGGATCAAAAGATTGATGGTAAACCCTTATACCAGGTAGTGGCAGAACATGTGAAAGCTTGGAATACAAATAATAACTGTGGTGTAGTAGTCGGCGCAACCTACCCAGAAGAACTCTCTGCGGTTAGACAAATTGTCGGCGATATACCCATTTTAGTACCTGGAATTGGTGCTCAAGGTGGGGATTTAGAAGCTACACTAAAAAATGGCTTAAATAGTAAAAAACAGGGTCTAATTATAAATTCCTCCAGAGGAATTATCTTTGCTGAGG
>Ga0209515_10009757_pt1 | contig 10860 bp, 11 predicted proteins | sample Subgroupgradi54m_FD_187454 | JGI IMG/M metagenome (GOLD analysis project Ga0209515, IMG submission 187454) | Subsurface groundwater microbial communities from S. Glens Falls, New York, USA - GMW60B uncontaminated upgradient, 5.4 m (SPAdes)... ...
CGCTCGGCATCATGGGAGTGATGATGATGATGGTGGTGCGTATGCCCATGGTGATGGGCAGAGCAGTTATCGGAGGAGTTCATCGGCGGCTACTTCCCAGGAAGGGCGACCTCGTCGAACAGGGCCTTGACCGCTTTGTTGTACTTTTCCTCACCGACCGCCATGGTCCGCAGCGCCGACATCACCCGCTCATGCCGCCGGGCATGCGAGACCAGTGACCAAGCGGCGGCACGCGCCACCAGCGCACGCTCGAAGATAGCCCGCACCCCCGGCTCATCGCTGCGGCTCAGTTCGACCATGGCGTCCTTGGGCAGCATATAGGGCAGATGGCGCGCTACCTTTTCAATGAACACGGCGTCGCCGGTGGCATAATACGCTGCCCAGCACAGATCCAGTTCATGGGCGGTCTGGGGCAAAAAGGTGGCAGCCTCGAACACCGGAAATCCCGTCAACCGGCTGACTTCGGTGTCCGACAGGCGGCCGGTAGCGCGCAGCCGGGCGACCAGCACCTCGCGATCGGCGACGCCCGACAGCCACACCGCGGTCGCCGCCGTCAGCACCGCCGGACCACCCGCGGCGCTCACCGCGTCGACGAAGGCATGAGCCCCGGCCGGATAGGTGCGCAGCACCTGGAGATAGAACATGGCGACGATGTCGATGGACTCGGCGCGTTGCAGCGCCTGCGTCTCTACCGCGGGCAACCAGCCCAGCGCCGTTGCCGGATCAGGCGCCAGGTAATAGTTGGACATCAGATCGTTGAGACGGCGACCGTCGATGACGGCAGATGCCTCGACCTCGCCGGGGATCGCCCAGACCAGGCAAATGGCCAGGATCAGGCCCACCAGACTGCGCATTTCCACTGCTCTCCGCACCACGCGAAACCCGCGGCGAGAAAAGCACAGTTGCGCCGCGATGTCGATGATCGCGGCGGCTGGAGCGCTTCAGTTCGCCGCCGGCCTTTCGGCCGACCCACCGTGCATGAAACAGCCGCCATTGCGGCGGCGGCCAAGCGCGGAGCGCGCCCGGCGAGGGCAGTTTTTTCTACCGGCCGACCGCCCGCCAGCCGATGTCGCGGCGGCAGAAGCCGTCCGGCCAGTCGATCAGGTCCACCGCCTGATAGGCCCGGGCCTGAGCCGCGGCCACCGTCTTGCCGGTGGCGGTGACCCCCAGCACGCGGCCGCCGGTGGCGATCACGCGGTGATCCTCGGTGCGGGCGGTACCGGCATGGAACACCACCACGTCGTCGAGCGCCCCGGCGCGGTCAAGGCCGCGGATGGTGGTGCCCTTGATGTAGCTGCCGGGATAGCCGTTGGCGGCCATGACCACCACCAGGGCGGCATGGTCGTGCCATTCCAGCGAGACGTCGTTCAGGCGGCCGTCCCGCGCGGCGATCAGCGCCGGCAGCAGGTCGGATTTCAGCCGCGCCATCAGCACCTGGCATTCGGGATCGCCGAACCGCACATTGTATTCCAGCAGCTTGACGCCGGCCGGGCTGATCATCAGGCCGGCGAACAGCACGCCCTTGTAGGGCTTGCCCTCGGCGGCCATGCCGCGCACCGTCGGCAGGATCAGGCGTTCCATGACCTCGGCCTCAAGCGCCGGAGTCACCACCGGAGCCGGCGAATAGGCCCCCATGCCGCCGGTATTCAGCCCGGTATCGCCGTCGCCGACTCGCTTGTGATCCTGAGCCGCGCCCAATGCGATCGCGGTCGTGCCGTCGACCAGGGCGAAGAAGCTGGCCTCCTCGCCGTCAAGGAATTCCTCGATGACGATCTCGTCACCGGCCGAGCCGAACACCCGCGCCGACATCATGTCATCAATGGCCAGTTCGGCCTCGGCGATGGTCTGGGCGATGATCACGCCCTTGCCGGCGGCGAGGCCGTCGGTTTTGACGACAATCGGTGCGCCATGGTCGCGCACGAACCGCTTGGCGGCGGCGGCATCGGTGAAACGGCCATAGGCGGCGCTGGGAATGCCGTATCTGGCGCAGATGTCCTTCATGAAGCCCTTCGAGCCCTCGAGCGCGGCGGCGGCGGCGCTGGGACCAAAGGCGGGAATGCCGACCGCTTCCAGGCGATCCACCAGCCCGTCGACCAGCGGCGCCTCGGGCCCGACCACCACGAAGCCGATACCGGCATCGCGACAGAAGTGCAGGATGCCGTCCACGTCGTCAGCGGCGATGGATACGCAGGTCGCCACGTCGGCAATACCGGCATTGCCCGGTGCGCAATACAGCGCGTCGCACTGCTCCGAGCCGCGAATCGCCCAGCACAAGGCATGCTCGCGCCCGCCCGAACCCACCACCAGGATCTTCATGGCCATTCCCTTTCCTGCTCCTGGCCCGGTTTGTAGCGCGCACACCCCCTACCGGACCAGCGAAAATCCTGCTTGAATGGGGCGATGACCGACTCCCAATCCCCCCTTCGCCCCAACCTGCCCGAATACACCGTCTCGGAGGTCTCGCAGGCGCTCAAGCGCACCGTCGAGACCAGCTTCGAGCACATCCGCGTGCGCGGCGAGATTTCGGGGTTCAAACGTCATTCCTCGGGCCATCTGTATTTCTGCCTGAAGGATGCCGACGCGGTGCTGGATGCCTGCTGCTGGCGAGCCCAGGCGCAGCGGCTGGGGTTGACCCCCGAGGACGGCATGGAGGTGGTGGCGGTCGGCCGGCTGACCACCTATCCCGGCCGCTCCAAGTACCAGATGATCATCGAGCGCATGGAGCTGGCCGGACAGGGCGCGCTGCTGAAGCTGCTCGAAGACCGCAAGCGCAAGCTGGCCGCCGAGGGCCTGTTCGCGGCCGAGCGCAAAAAGCCGATTCCCTATCTGCCGCGGGTCATCGGTGTCATCACCAGCCCGACCGGTGCGGTCATCCGCGACATCCTGCACCGGCTGAACGAGCGCTTTCCGCGCCATGTACTGCTGTGGCCGGTCGCCGTGCAGGGCGAGGGCGCCGCCGCCCAGGTGGCTGCCGCCATCGCCGGCTTCAACGCCCTCCCCGCGGACGGGCCGATTCCCCGGCCCGATCTGCTGATCGTCGCGCGCGGCGGCGGCAGCCTGGAAGATCTGTGGGCCTTCAACGAGGAGGTGGTGGTCCGCGCCGCCGCCGCCTCGCACATTCCGCTGATTTCGGCGGTGGGCCACGAGACCGATACCACCCTGATCGACCACGCCGCCGACCTGCGCGCCCCGACTCCCACCGGAGCGGCCGAAAAGGCTGTCCCGGTGCGGCTGGAACTGGTCGGCCAAGTGTCCGACCGCGGCAACCGGCTGGTTACCGGTCTGGCGCGCGGCCTGGAGGAACGGCGGCTGCGGCTGCTGGCCCTGAGCCATCGCCTGCCCGACCTGCGCCGGTTGCTCGACGATGGCCGCCAGCGCCTGGAAGACCGCGCCGAGCGCCTGACCAACGCCCTGCCCAACCTGCTGCACCGCCGCGCCGCCGACCTGCACCGGCTGGCGGCCCGGCTGATCAGCCCGCGCGAGCAGATCGCCGGCAAACGTCATCAGCTCGACCAGATCGTGCTGCGCCTGGATCATGCCGCGCAAGCAGTGCTGGCCCGCAAACAGGCCGAGTTTCACCGCGGCGCCGACCGACTGTCGACGCGCCGGCTCGACGACGACCGCCGCCGCGCCGCCCGCGATCTGGCCGCTCTGTCCGACCGTCTGGCCGCTGCCCTGCCGCGCCTGCTCGACGACCGCCGCGGCCGGCTGGCGCAGCTCGAGTCGCTGCTGACCAGCTATTCCCACCAGAAGGTGCTGGAACGCGGGTTCGCCCTGGTGCTCGACGACGCCCGCCACCCGGTCGTCGCTGCCGCCGATGCCAAGCCCGGCAAGGCCTGGACCGTACGATTCGCCGATGGCGAGGTGGGCGTGGTGGTCGGCGGACAGGCTGCACCCAAGCGCCGCAAACCCAGCAGCACCGGGCAACAGGGGAGCCTGTTCTGATGTGGAACCGCCGAACATTCCGCCGACGTCTTCCGTGTGTCGTCACCAGCCTGATTGTCCTCCTCCTCACCGCCCCCGCGCTCGCCGACGTGCCGCTGAGCGGGGCGCTGGAACAGGGCGGCATCGCCCTGGGCCGTGCGGCGCCGGGTGCCGCCGTCACCCTGGGAGGCCGCAGCGTGCGGGTCGACGGCGACGGCCGATTCGTGCTGGGCTTCGGCCGCGATGCGCCGGCCCGGCTGACGCTGGTGGTCGACGGCCAGGAACAGGCGCTGGCCATCGCCCGGCGCGACTGGCCGGTCCAGCGCGTCGACGGCCTGCCGCCGGCCAAGGTCACTCCCGACGCCAAGGCGCTGGAGCGTATCCGCGTCGAGGCCAAGCTGATTGCCGAGCGGCGCGACCGCGACTCGGCGCCGGCCTGGTTTCTCGGCGGCTTCGCCGCTCCGGCCGACGGCGTCATCAGCGGCGTGTTCGGCAGCCAGCGTATCCTCAACGGCGAGCCGCGCGCCCCCCATTCCGGCACCGACATCGCCGCTCCGGCTGGCGCCCCGGTGCGCGCCGCCGCCGATGGCGCCGTCAGTCTGGCGCATCGCGATCTTTATTTCACCGGCATGACGGTGATGCTCGACCATGGTCACGGCCTGTCGTCGGTGTATGCCCACCTGTCGGCCGTCACCGTCGCCGAGGGTAAAATGGTGCGGCGCGGCGACGTCATTGGCAGGGTTGGCGCCACCGGACGGGCCACCGGACCGCACCTGCACTGGGGAATTTCCTGGTTCGATCAGAAGCTCGATCCGGAAACGGTGGTCCGAACACTGGGTCTCGCCAGCCAGGGTAGGCGCAACCCCACCCCTTAGAGGCGTTGCTGCGGTGCACTCCTTAGGGCAGCCTGACCAACGGACTATTGGGCCCGCTGCCGATGGGGATCGCCACCTTGCTCGCCGACAGACCGAGGATTGTTCCGCCTGTTTATGGATCGCGTTTCTTCCCTGGTCGGGCGGCCAGGGCCCGTTCGGCGACTCCGCAAGGCAGCGTCTGGGTGTTCCTGGAACTGCACCAGGGCTGCGCCTCGCCGCTGACCTGGGGGCTGGTGGGCGAAGGCAAACGTCTGGCGGAACGGCGCGGTGTCGAACTGGGCGCGGTGTTGCTGGGCCCGTCGATGCGGGCCTTGCAGCCGGTGGCGCTGGAAGCCTTTTCCTACGGCGTCGATACGGTCCATATCGTCGAAGCCTCAGCGTTGGGCCGCTATGATCGCGACACCTTCACCAATGCCCTGGCCGGACTGGTCGAGCGCTATCGGCCCGGCGCCGTGGTGTTCGCCGCCAGCCAGATCGCCCATGATCTGGCCGACAACCTGTCGGCGGCACTCGGCGTTCCCTCGGTGGAGGCCCTTGTCGACCTGAACGACGACACCCCGGCCATCGCCGCCATCACTCCCGACCCCGCCGCCCTGCCGAAACAGCAATCCGGCCGCACCGGTCAGATCATCCTGGAACCCCTGTGGGGGACCGGCTGGGCACGGGCGTAGGCGCCCGTGCTCCCGGAAACGGACCGTGCCTGCGGTCACAGATCGATTTCGAATACCCCGTCGATCTCCACCGCGACACCGAGCGGCAATGCGGGCACACCGACGGCGGTGCGGGCGTGGCGGCCAAGGTCGCCGAACACCTCGACCATCAGGTCCGAAGCGCCGTTGAGCACCTTGGGCTGATCAATGAAGTCCGGCGTGCAGCAGACGAAGCCGCCCAGCCGCACCACCCGCTTCACCCGGTCGAGATCCCCGCCGCAGGCGGCCTTGACCTGGGTGATCAGATTGAGCGCGCACTGGCGGGCGGCCTGATAGCCCTCGTCGATGCTCAGCGACTCGCCGAGCCGCCCCAGCACCTTGGGCTTGCCGGCCTCCATGCCGATCTGGCCGCAGACAAACACCAGCGGGCCGGAGATTACATATGCAACGTAATTGCCCACTGGAACGGCGGCCTCGGGCAGGGTGATGCCCAGGTCCATCAGGCGGGCGTCGATACGTCGGCTCATCGGGTTCTCCTATGAATTCGGCGGCAGTTTACACCAATGGCACTGACTTTTGACCCATGGCCATTGGTTGGCCGCCATTGCGGCGACATCGAAATGCGCCCCGGTGATTAATAGACGGACGGAGAGATTGCAGGTAACGCAGATGAACACGGATAGCAACGGATGAACGCAGATAAGGTAGTGACTGAGAACCGTCTGATCATTCCGCCCTTGTGATCGAATTTGTTCCAGAATTTCATGCCTTGATATTTTTGAAAAGGCCTTGGCTTCCGGCAATCTCCATTCAAGCGACCATCTATTGTTCTGACGGATACATCCGTGTTCATCCGTGGATATCTGTGTTCATCTGCGTTACCTGCGATGCAAGCCACATCGACACCGCGGAGCGTCGGAGTCGATGTCGCAGTTATTTGCGGTCGTTGTCTAATCGCCATCCGGTCCGGGCACCTGTGACCCGAACAGGCGTCGCCACTCCAGGGTGGCCGGCCCATGCTCACCGGCCGCATCCAGCCGCTCCGCCAGCACGCAGCGCCAATAGGCCGCTTCCCCATGGCTGTGCCAGGCCGGATCGACGAACAGTTCGCCCTGACCGCCGGGCAAGGAGAATTCGGCGGGCGTGCGGCGCCGGGCCCAGGACAGGAAGCCGCTGAACAGGCCCGGCAGGTCGCGCGGCGCCGCCTCCTCGGCAAGATATTCGCGGGTCAGCACCTCGGCGGCAAATGTCGCCAACGGCACGCCGCCATGCCGCAGCCAGGCCTTGACCAGGGCCAGCAGCCGATGCAGCCGGCCGCCCTGGACCTGATCCATCACCCGGAAAGCGGCAATCTCGGCGGCGGGGTTGCTGACGCGCCAGCCGATGCCGTGCGGGTCGGGGATCAGGAAAACGCCCCCCTGACGCAGGCACGGGGCGATAGCCACCAGACCGCCGGGCAACGGCGCGGTGACTCTCCAGCCATCGGCCAGCGCCGACGGCCCCAGATCCAGAGCTATCGCCACTTCCTCCCGCGCCGCCAAGGGATCAATCTGTCGGTCGCCGGGCAGCAGGATATACAGGTCCACCGGCGGCAGCGGCCGGATGGCGGTGCGCTTGCCGAACGACCCGGCGACGAGGTGATCCTCGCCGCTGTCGCCGAGCATGCCGAAGTGCTGCCGCAAGGCCGGCAGGACTTCGCTCGCCAGCGCGCGGCCCGAGGCATACTCCTCGGCACTGGGATGCAACGCGGCAGTGAAGTGTTCCAATGGGCTCATGGCTTGTTCATACGGCCAAAGCGCGCCGCGGAAAAGCTTACCGAAGTCCGGCCCCGGCTTCCGACATAATCCGTCGTGACCAGGGGCCTTGCCCCGAGTCCCCTATTCCCCTGCGCAAGATTGCATGCCACAAGTGGTGGTGAACGGTTGTGCGCCGAGGCTGATAATGTCTGTCCTGACCCTACCCGCCTCTTTCCGCGTCGGTATCGAAGAACTCGACACCGACCATCGGCGGCTGTTTTTCGGAATGAACGCACTGCACGACTCGGTCCTCAGCCAGGATCGGGGGCGCGCCGGCGTGTTGATCGGAGAGCTTGGCCGACTCGCCGTCGCCCATTTCGAACGGGAAGAGGCGATGCTGACCGCCCACCGCTATCCCCTGCTCCGCCACCAGTCATCCGGCCATGAAGCGGTCTATGCCCGGCTGCGCACCATCGCCCAACGGGTCGGCCAAGCCGATTGGCGGGGACTGGCCGACACCATCGAAGGGCTGGTGATGCTCAAGCTCGAAGGGGTGATGGTCGCGGATATGGAATATCGCTGGTGGTTCGATGCCCGCGGCATCATTCCGGTGGTCCCGCCCGCCGAACCCACCACCCTGCCCTATCGCGCCGCCGTCACCGCCTGATCAGACGCTGTGCCTGACGCATGGCGCGGCCGCAATGGCCGCGCCATGCGTCACATTTGACACGCGGCGCTCTAATACGCCTTCTCCCCCCACATTTCCGGGATAAAGCGGACCACCCGGTTGCGGCCGGTTTCCTTGGCCTGATACAGCGCCACGTCGGCAAACTTGATCGCTTGCCAGAACGTCTCGCTGTCGCCGGGGAAGTCGGCGAGGCCGATGGAGATGGTCTTTTTCAGGACCACATGGCCGGCCGGAACCTCCATCGCCTCGACCGAAGCACGGATCTTCTCAGCGACCTGATCCGCGTTTTCCGGCGGCGTATCCAGCAAGATAATCAGGAACTCCTCACCGCCGTAGCGGATGACCATGTCCGAGGCCCGCACCGACTGGCGCAACACCTTGGCCAGCGCCTTGATCACCGAGTCGCCGGCATCGTGGCCGTGGGTGTCGTTGACCATTTTGAAGTAGTCGAGATCGAGCATCATAATGCCGAGATGCGACTTCTTGCGATGGACGTTGGCGATCAGGGTTTCGACATACTCTTCGAGGAAGCGGCGATTGTTCAGGCCGGTCATGGGATCGCGCAGGCTCGATTCCTTGAGCGTCTCCATCAGCTTCTTGGTCTCGAGCACCGGCGCGGCTTCCCGCAGATAGACGCTGACATAGGGAATCTGTGCTGCCAGCCTGGCCTCGTCTTCGGGAGTCGCCAGTAGCTGCACCACGTTGCCGACCGAACCGGACTGGATGATCGGCAGGCAGATATGGCGGCGGGCGCCCGCCTCTTCCGGCGGCTGGAAGGCATAGCAGATGCCGGGATTGACCACGCCGTCGACCATGTGGCCGGTCCTGCGAGCGCGGCAACCTTCGCTCCGCACCAGGATCTGCGGGTCGCACCAACGACAGGAGGCATCCTGCTGACCGTCGACGAACAGCGGCAACATCTGATTACGGTTCTGGACGATTTCATAGAGTGAGAATTCGGTCACACTGAATTCGTTCTCCAGCGCCCGCGACAGCCGCTGAAGGATTTCGATTTTGGTCTCATCCTCTTCGATCGCCTGCTTGAAATGGGCGGCACGAGTCAACCCGTCGACCATGCCGATGGTTGCTTCAAGCTGGTTCTCCTCGGGCAGGGTGACCCGGTTGGTCAGCCGCGCCGCATTGGCGCCGATTCGCGTCAAGCCATCGTCGAGAAAGCGAAGCAACCGATTCATATCGCCGGCAATCTGCCCGACCTCGTCGTTGGTCAACTGTTCGACATTGGCCTTGAAGTCGCCGCGCAACGCGCGCTGCACGGCCTCTTCCACATGGACTGCGGTCAGCGTCACCGGGGCGACGGTGCGGCGAATCAGGAAGAAGGTGATGATGGCGAAGACGCTGATGGCCCCCACCACCCCGGCCACGGTGACCATCGCTTTCCATTTCAGCGCGCCGATGGATACCGACAGGGTAACCGCCCCCAGCACCGTCCCTTCGGGCACTTCGTGGCATTGCAGACAGTTGGGCGAGCCACGGTCGGTGGCGATGAACGGCACCGTCCCCCGCATCAGCGTGTCCGAGTCGGTCTCGATGATGTCATATTCGGGCTTACCGTCCCGCATCACCCGTTCTTCGATCTCGTCCCGGTTGGTTTCCTGGGACAGGCCCTTGCCGAACTGCTTTTCGACCAGGACAGAGCGCACGACTCGCGCCTCCGCCAGGCCCTGCACCTCCATCAGCCGTCGCAGGAAGCTCTCACGCTTGTCGATGACCCCGTTGATCATCGATTCGGTGAGATGGACCCGGACAATCTCGGCTGCCGTGCGGATATGGTCCGTCGACGACGCCAGCGAGATGGTGCGGAAGGCATACAAGCTGATCGCCACGAGGATGACGATCAGGCTTGCGGCCATGATTCCGAAGAACAGAGAGATCTTAGTGTTCAGACTCATACGGCAGTCCCCGCCCTGTTGGCCGGCTCACCCACGGTCGGGGAACCGGCGACCCCTGCGCTACGATAAGCGGGCCGAACGCCCGCGACAACGGCAACAATGAGCGGGACAGTCATTTTCGGCCTTTCCCGCACCCTCCCCCCTGCGACGAGTCGTCGCACCCCAGACGCGGCCAATGGTTGTCCCCGCGCTTGGCAATCTCAGTCCAGTTGGGGTATTGTCCTGAGAATGAAAAACGGTCTTCCTTGTATGTGCTGGGGGTTGCCATGTCCATAGCTTGGCGTGACGCGATGAGTGTCGGCGATCCAGTCATCGACGAGGATCATCGGCACCTCGTCGATCTCATTAATAATTTTGAGACCGCGGTCAGCGGTGTCATCAATCATAAGCGGATCGCTCGGGTGCTGCTGGGCTTGGTGGAATACACCGGAGAACATTTCGCCCGCGAGGAAGACCTTCAGCTCAAGGTGCGCTATCCGTTCCATGACAGCCACCGGCGATCCCATCGCGACGTCCTGAAAAAGTTGTCCGATATTGTCGCGGTCTATACCAAGACTCCAGACGGCCCAGAACGGGACCGTATGGTCACCGACCTGGGCACCTTTCTCAAGGAGTGGCTGGTGGATCACATCATCCAGTCGGACCTCCGGATGAAGCCGTATATCCAGGCTTGGCGCGAGCAGCAGGTCGGAGTCGACAAGCGGCGCAACATGATGGGGTGAGTCTGAGACGCCGAGCCGGTATCGGTGAAATTCGAGTAGGACGCGGCGATGAACCACCAAGGCACAAAGGACACCAAGGAAGGCACCAGGACAGAGCGTACCGATTCCCGCTCCTTGGTGGCTTCCCTGGCGTCCTTTGTGCCTTGGTGGCTTTTTCTCGACACCGGGATGAAAAGGCCGCGAACGCCGACACCCCCGGCCGGGATCGGCGCGGGGGTGTCGGGGATGCTGTGTGAACAGGTTTTTCTCAGAGACGTGCGTTTCGAAGACCTGGCGACGACCTACTCTCCCGTGCCTTGAGACACAGTACCATTGGCGCTGAGGGATTTAACGGCCGAGTTCGGGATGGGATCGG
>Ga0209515_10009758_pt1 | contig 10859 bp, 9 predicted proteins | sample Subgroupgradi54m_FD_187454 | JGI IMG/M metagenome (GOLD analysis project Ga0209515, IMG submission 187454) | Subsurface groundwater microbial communities from S. Glens Falls, New York, USA - GMW60B uncontaminated upgradient, 5.4 m (SPAdes)... ...
TTTTGTGAACTTCCACGGACTCTCTGTGACGGAGACCACCGAGCTTCGCAAGAAATTGCGCGAGGAAGGCGTCTCATACTACGTCGCAAAGAAGACCCTCATCGGACGCGCGCTCGATGCACATGGTGTGACCGGCACAAAGCCGGAGATGCCCGGTGAGCTCGCTATTGTGTGGGCCAAGGATGCCGTCGCCGCCCCCAAGGGCATTGCGGACTTCGCCAAGACGCGCAAGGAGAAACTCACGCTCGTCGGAGGAATTTATGCGGGTGCATACATGTCGAAGGAGGACATCACCGCACTTGCGGCGATCCCGTCCATGCAGGGCCTGCGCGGTATGTTCGTCGGACTCTTGTCCAATTCGATCGGTGGTGTCGTTCGTGTGATCGACGCGAAGGCGAAGCAGATGGAAGGTGCAGCAGCGTAATGCAGTTGCCAGTTTCTAGTTGCCAGTTTCCAGACAAATACGCCCTGTATTTTCCTGGAAACTGGTCACTGGCAACTGGAAACTTGTTTACCAGCGGCAAGAAATAATTAAAATTCATAAAAGTAAAAAATGGAAACAGAAATAAAAAACACGGTTGAGGTTCCGGCAAAGTTCAAGGACGTTGTCGCCGGAGTGGAGAAGTTGACGCTCATCGAGCTCCACGAGCTCGTGAAGTTGCTCGAGGAGAAGTGGGGCGTGTCGGCGGCCGCGGCGGTCGCAGTCGCGGGTCCGGCCGCGGCCGCGGCCGAGGAGAAGACCTCCTTTGACGTTGAGCTCGCGGCGGGGGGCGCAACACCGATCCAGGTCATCAAGGTGGTCAAGGCCGTCCTCGGTCTCGGACTCAAGGAGGCGAAGGATATGGTCGATGCGGCACCCGCAATGCTCAAGACCGGCATGAAGAAGGAGGACGCGGAAGCCCTCAAGAAGCAGGTTGAGGAAGCCGGCGGCAAAGTCAATCTGAAATAACATCCTTTTCACTTACCCCTCCTCCCGAAGTCTCACCTCCACGCAGACGCCGAGGAGACACCTCCGGAAGCGGGGCGATAGCGAAAGAACACCTCCAAGGGGGGTGTTCTTTTTCGCCCTTTTCCGCTATTATGCCCCGAAGATCATCGCCCCTCGGGGCTTAACCCAAAGGAGAAAGTTGATGGAGATCGTATCTCAAGGCAAGGTTTTTCTTTCCCCGGATATTGCGCTCTCTGCGGCGCGACGCTCACGAGACACCTGGAAAGAGGAAAAGACCTATGTCAGTGCAGTGACATTCCGCGACCAAAAACATCTCGGTACGTTCCATGACGTGGATGAAGGACATCCCGATGGCCCCCGCCTGGTGCTCCGCTCCTTGGATGGAAGCGATTTCACGGACGTTGCATTTGCGGAGATAAGGTCGGTTACCGTTTTGCGCCATCTTCCGCGTCTTTGGGTCGACGGCCCCCGCTTTGTTGCTCCGCCTTCCGTTCGCGAAGGTCGCGACATGTATCCGTGGGGAAAAGGAACGGGTTTCCTCTTTCCGTCATCCAGGTCTAGTTCCGTCTGTGCCTCCTTGCCGATGAGCGCCGAGTGCACGGAAAAGCTGTACGACGGCCACTGTCCCGGGATACAGGGTGGTTCCTGCTTGTCGGATCGATTCGACCTCGCACAGCACAACTGGTCTCTGCCCCTATTTTTCTTGGCGCAGCGGTGAAAATTGACCCAAAGCGCGTTGCAAAGACATCATCTTCGTGGTGTCTTTTCTTATACCCGCCTTTTGGGTAGCGCACTCACTTTTCCGCAAGTACAATAATCCCATGGAAATCCTTGCGAAGCTTTTCGGCTCTCTTGCCCGCGTGAAGTTGATGCGCCTTTTCCTTATGAACGGGGAGGATATTTTTGATATTAAAGATGCATCGCGCCGCACAAAAGTTAGTCTCGGAGTTCTCCGTAAAGAGATCCGCCTTCTTGCGGAGATCGGACTCATCAAAGAGCGCTCATTCGTCAAAATGCATCCGAAGAAGAACGGAGAAATGGATAAAAAGAAAGCGAACGGCTGGGTGCTCGATAAAAAGTTTCCCTTTCTCGTCTCACTTCGCAATCTTGTCACGGAGATTGCGATCGGAAAAGAAGATGTCGCCGCGCGCTTTAAGAACGTCGGTCAGATAAAACTTCTCGTCATCGCCGGAGTATTTCTGGACGAACCGGGCTCACGTGTCGACATTCTTGTTGTCGGCGATAAACTGCAAAAGCCGAAGATCGAAGGCGTCCTCCGTCGCCTTGAAGCCGAAGTGGGGAAGGAACTCGTCTACGGTATCATGGAGACCGAAGAATTCAGGTATCGTAACGGCATCTACGACAAATTCGTGCGTGATATCCTCGACTATCCGCACCAGGTCGCGATCAACAAGATAAACGTGAGTTAGTAATTCTGTGAATGACGCACTATGTTGCTCTTTTTTGTCATCTTATATCTTCTCGTCACGATCCCGGTGTCGATCATTGCGGCGAAGCGGTCGAGCACCTCTAAGGACTATGTCTTGGCGGGGCGTAATCTCGGTTTCACTGTCGCGCTTGCGACCGCTTTCGCGACGTGGTTCGGCTCCGACTCGGTGATGGGGGCGGGGAGTGCGATGGCGCAAGGCGGATTCTTGAATGTCATGACCGATCCTTTTGGCGCAGGACTCTGCCTTATTCTGATCGGGTTCTTTTTTGTCCCGAAACTCTATCATTTGAACCACCTGACGATTGGCGACTATTTTGCGGAGCGCTACAACAAGACCGTCGCGACGATAATCTCTCTTGCGATCATCATCACCTATTTCGGCTGGACGGCGGCGCAGTTCGTCGCGATCGGCATCGTCCTCAATCTCTTGGCGGGTATTCCCGTTGTCTGGGGTATGGCGGTGGCCGCTCTTCTGACGGTCATTTACACCTATATCGGCGGTATGTGGTCGGTGTCCCTCAATGACACCATCCAAATGGTTATGATCATCATCGGCATGGTCGCGGCGACCGCCGAACTCATTTGGAAGTACGGTTTTCATGATATCATCGCCCAAACCCCGCCGGAATTCTTCGATCTGACACCGGGGGGAGCGGGAAGCATGAAAGACTGGCTCGCGTGGCTTGCCGCATGGATCACGATCGGTTTTGGCTCGATACCTCAACAGGATGTTTACCAGCGCACGATGTCGGCGAAGTCCCTCGTTATTTCAAAATGGGCAAGTATTTCCGGAGGTCTGATGTACTTCGTGATCGTCATGATGCCGCTCTTTTTCGGCCTCGTCGGACGCGCATTGCATCCCGAACTTCTTGCCGATGGTGCCGATCCGCAAATGCTCATCCCCACACTTTTCATTTCCAATGTGAGCTTCGTGACACAGGTCCTTTTCCTCGGCGCTCTTATTGCCGCGGTGAAGTCGACGGCGTCGGCGGCGATCCTTGCCCCGGCGACGCTCCTTGCTGAGAACGTGATCAAGCCGGTCGTGCCGCATATGAGCGATCAGGCGCGGCTCCACCTCATTCGCTACAGCATTGTCGTTATGGCGCTTATCGCGCTCGGGATCGCGATCCATCAAGGAAATATCTTTGATATTGTTTCCAGCTCCTACTCCATAACATTGGTCGCGGCGTTCGTTCCTCTGACCGCTGGCCTATACTGGAAGCGTGCGAATACCCTGGGTGCCATCCTTGCGATCGTCTTTGGTACGGTGACGTGGCAATATTGGGAGCATTTTGGGGCGGGGGACGAAGCGGTCTTGCCGTCGATCATCGCCGGACTCCTCGCGAGCTGTCTGGGTATGGTCATGGGCGTCATGCTGGAGAGATTCGAACACCGCGAGGAAAGCGTCCTCCGGCATCAGGAAGCCCAAAAATAAGGCTTGTTCGCCCGTCCTGTGTACAAGCGCATCCCAAAAGGGCCTTATCTTGGTATAATTACCTTCAGGATAGCGTTATCCTAATTCTCGTTTCATTATTTATTACTTTTTTGTATCGCTATGATCGAAAGTCTCCAAATGGAACTCATTGATTCCATAAAAACAGTTGCGCTCGGTATTGCGGCGCACGTGCCGTCGATGCTCGCCGCACTCGTCTTTATTATCATCGGTTGGATCTTCGGATCGGCGGCCGGGAAGGTGGTCGCACACCTCGTCTCTTCGCTCCGCATTGACGATGCTCTCGCGAAGGCGGGCGTCACGGAAGTCGTATCGCGTGGAGGCTACAAGCTCGATACGGGCGCCTTCTTTGGTTGGCTCGTGAAGGCGTTCTTCATGGTCGTCTTCACCATCGCGGCGTTCGACGTGCTTGGACTCTCGGCGGTAAATGAATTCCTCCGTGTGGTCGTGGCCTATATACCGAACGTGATCGCGGCGGCGCTTATCCTTCTTGTTGCGTCGATCGCGGCGGATCTCGTCGGTGGCGTGATATCCGGCGCGACAGGCGCCATGGGTGCATCGGCGGCTCACCTTCTCGGCACGGTGGCACGTTGGGCGATCTGGGTCTTTGCATTCATTGCGGCCCTCTCGCATGTCGGTATCGCCGAGCAGTATATGTTCACGCTATTTACCGGATTCGTCGCGATGCTCGCGATCGCCGGCGGGCTTGCCTTCGGTTTGGGTGGCAAGGTAGCAGCGGAAGACTTCATTCGCAAGTCCCGCGAAGAAATGAAGTCGGGAAGGAAGGCGTAGGTTCCCTCCGCATCACTTGAAAACATCCCGCTCTCGGGATGTTTTTGCTTGATATCCCCCAACAAGGTTAAACCTTCGCGCCGCGCGAAGGTTTAACCTTGTTGGGGGCGTCGAACGTTACTCAAAATGCTGATCTCCTCGTGTTGAGAGTAACGTCGAGAGGATCGGATAGCGCGCTAGTTTCGGGTCCGCATCGAGAAGAGCTCCCGCTTCTTCACGGGCCGCTTCGACCATTTTGATATTCTTGATCGCTTCCATGCCGATGTCGGAAACGCCCCACTGTTTTCCGCCCGCGGCTACCGAACCAAGCTCGCCCGCACCGCGGAGTGTGAGGTCCATTTCCGAAAGCTCGAAGCCGTTCTTGGCTGTTGCGAGGGCCTTTAGGCGTGCCCAGGATTTCGCGGACTTTGCATCGGTGAAGAGGTAGCAGTAGGCTTGATACGACGAGCGGATGACGCGCCCGCGGAGTTGATGGAGCTGGGCAAGCCCGAAGCGCTCCGCCCCCTCGATCATGATCACGGTCGCATTCGGGACGTTGACCCCGACCTCAACGACGGAGGTGGCGACGAGGATATGCGTTTTTCCGGACGCGAAATCCTCCATAATGCGGTCCTTCTCGCGCGGCGTCAGCTTACCGTGTAGCACGCCGACCTGATATTCGGGAAAGACGTGCTCGGCAAGGCGCTTTGCTTCACTTGTGACGTCTTTTGCCTGGAGAGCCATTTCTTTGTCCGGGTCCGGCTCGTCGATACGCGGGCAGATGACGTATGCCTGGCGTCCTTCCTTGAGAGCGCGCCGTATCGCCTCGTATGTTTCTTTGCGTTCGGTCGGCCGCACGATCCGTGTTTCCACGGGCTTCCTGCCCTTGGGCATTTCGTCCAGGAGCGTGAGGTCGAGGTCCCCATAGATCGTGAGGGCGAGCGTGCGCGGGATCGGTGTCGCGGTCATTGAGAGTAGATGCGGGACACGTCCGTCCTTTTGAATGAGCTTCGCACGTTGGCCGAGTCCGAAGCGATGCTGTTCGTCGATAATGACGTAGGCGAGATGCTTGAAGGTGACACTTTTTTGAATGAGTGCGTGCGTGCCGACAACGATCGGGATCTCCCCGTTCGCGACCCACTTCAAGAATTGCGTACGCGAAATGTCCGTTGCCGCCGCCGGATCCATTTTTGAGGGAAATTTTTTGCATCCGCTTCCTGTAATGAGACCGACAGCGATGCCTTTCCCGACGAAGTGGCGGATGAAAGATTCGAACTGCTGTGTCGCTAGGATCTCCGTGGGGCACATATAGGCGACCTGGAGGTTCCCATAACTTTGGCCGTGCGGGCGTGTTGTGACGACCGCTGAGGCGGTGATGGCCGCGACCGCCGTTTTACCGCTTCCGACGTCACCCTCGAGAAGGCGGAGCATCGGCGTTCCGCGGGAAAATTGCATGAGGATCGTGTCGATCGCCCGCTTTTGCGCGCTTGTCGGCGGGAAGCCGAGACTTTTAACGAATTCGTTCATTCGGGTACGGTCGATAAGAATGGGGAATGACGGATTCGCTTCGTAGAGACGACGTGCTCGGCCGCGATCGAGCTGAATGAGGAATATCTCCTCGAAGGCGAAGCGTTTGCGCGCCATGAGGGCGTGTTTTTCATCACGCGGAGTGTGGATCCACTGCATGGCGGTCTTCAGGGAGGGGAGGTGATACTTTTTCAGTATCACCTCGGGTATCGGGTCGACCAAGGTGTCGAGGATCCCGCCGGCAAACAGTCGCGCGATCGCATGAAAGAACCAACGCGACGTGATCCCTTTTGATTCCGGATAGACTGGCGCCAGCCCGATGTCCAAAGGCTGCCTTTGGACATCCTCCGCATTGGCTTGTTTGGCGAATAAATTTGCGGAGAGATCACCGGGAAGCTCTTTTGCTTTTTCGATCTCCGGATTCATGAGGGTCATCCCGCGCGCTCCTTTCTTCGCTTCACCCGACACCCGCACGAAGTCGCCCTCGTGGAACATCTTCGCGACATAGGGTTGATGGAACCAGAGGATCTTCACCGCTCCCGTTGCGTCCTTGAGCGTGCCTTCCGCCATGGGAACGCCTCCGCGGAAGGATTTCTTGGTCGCGAGGTGTGTGAGCGCGCCGTAGAGTGTTACCCGGTCGCCGTCTCCCGCGCCCGCGATTGTCGCGATACCGCCCGCATCGGTGTGCCGCGCAGGGAAGTGATAGAGAAGGTCCCGTACGCCGGTAATTCCCAGTTTCTTGAGCGCCGCTTTCTGTGCGGCATCAAGACGGGGAAAATGTTTGGAAAGCGGATCGTCGGGAAGCATGGGATTCATCATACTATATGGTGCCCCTTGGCCGTGTCGGGGGCTGTATTGTACAACTACGGCCTTATTTGCCGATGTTTGTGTCGGCGGTTATACTGGCCGCAGTCGCTCATTTTTCAGCCTTTTTTGGAGAAATAAGTATGTACGGGGGCCTCATGCAACTGCCGTGGTGGGGCTATGTGCTCGTAACACTTTGCCTCACCCACATCACCATCGCATCGGTAACGATCTATCTGCACCGTAGCCAGGCACATCACGCCGTGAAGCTCAGCGCCATTCCGAGCCACTTCTTTCGTTTTTGGTTGTGGCTTACCACGGGAATGAACACGGAAGAATGGGTGTCGGTTCACCGCAAGCATCACGCAAAATGCGAAACGAAAGATGACCCGCACAGTCCCGTTGTGTACGGACTTTGGCGTGTATTGTTTGCCGGTGTTCTTCTTTACGTCAAGGAATCTCTCAATCCGGAAACCATTGAGCGTTATGGAGCTGGAACGCCCGACGACGCGATGGAACGGCATCTCTACGTGCCTTTCAAGTGGTACGGCATCGTTTTCATGTTCGGTGTGGACCTGCTTCTTTTTGGGTTCATTGCGGGGCCGATCATCTGGCTCGTCCAGATGCTTTGGATCCCGTTTTGGGCGGCCGGAGTGATCAATGGTGCGGGGCACGCGGTTGGTTATCGTAATACCGACACCAAAGACAGATCCACGAACATCGTCCCGTGGGGCATTGTGATCGGCGGTGAAGAGTTGCACAACAATCACCACGCACATCCCACCTGGGCGAAATTGTCCCTGAAATGGTTCGAATTTGACATCGGCTGGCTCTACATCCGAATTCTCGAGATCATCGGCTGGGCCGAAGTGCGTCGGATGACATAGGTTCTGCGGCGAACCCCCAAGGTTTGCCGCTTTTTTGTATCCGAGAAGCGAGGTATAATTTTTATTATGAACCATACCAAGCAAATTATTTTTCTCGTCGTCATTGCTCTCATCATCGCCGGCGGAGCTCTTTACTCTTCGGGGAAAAGTGCCCCGGTCGCAAAAGAAGATCTGTCACGGTACGCGAAAGCGGTCGAGAGAAAGGAAGTTTCTCTGAAGAACGGCGACACATACGATCTTGCGGTCGACTATGTCGTGAAAGATTTCGGCGGAAAAGCGTGGAAGATGCTTGCCTACAACGGCTCGATTCCGGGTCCGACGATCCGTGTGACACAGGGTGACCGTATTACGGTCAAATTCACGAACAAGTCCGATGTGAGAACGCTTCTTCATTCGCACGGCGTGCGTATGGAGAATACATCCGACGGTAGCCAACTCGTCCAAAAAGAAATGGAGCCCGGTGAGTCTTTCACGTATACTCTGACGTTCCCCGACCCGGGCGTCTTTTGGTACCATCCGCATGTTCGTGAAGACATGGAACAGGCGCTCGGACTTTATGCGAATTTCATTGTGTCCCCCAAGGATCCCGCCGAGTGGAATCCCGTCGACGGAGAAGAGGTGCTTGCCCTCGGCGATGTCCTCGTCGAAGACGACCACATCGCGCCTTTCAGCAAGGACTTCGTCACACACGCTCTCATGGGGCGTTTCGGTAACACAATGATCGTGAACGGTAAGCCCGCGGAAGAATTTCACGCGAAGGCCGGTGACGTACGCCGCTTTTTCATCACAAATGTTGCGTCGGTGCGTACCATGAGTTTCCGCATTCCCGGCGCGTCCATGAAGCTTGTCGGAGCCGACGCGGGACAGTACGAGAAGGAAACTCTTGTCGATGCGGTCACCATCGCACCCTCCGAGCGTGCGATCGTCGAGGTCTATTTTCCGAAAGCGGGCGAATACACGATGGAGCATAAAACTCCCGACACATCCTATGTCCTCGGAAAGATCATTGTGGGCGAAGGTACGGGAAGTGACGCGCGTTTGCGCGCGTTCATGGCTCTCGGCGGAGCGACCGATCGCGAAAAAGAAGCATTTGCCGCCGCACGCACTTATCTCGATAAAACCCCCGATAAGCAACTGCGCCTTGCCGTCAATGTCGACATGAATACCATCATGTCCGCGTCGATGGGGGCGGGTGAGTCATCCCCCGGACATACACACAATATGGCGGGCATGACGGGTGGCACCGCGACGACAACACCTCTCGTCCCCCTTGAATGGGAGGACCATATGGGTGCGATGAATATCTACTCCACCGACAAGACGGTAAAGTGGATCCTGCGCGACGAGTTCACCGGCAAGGAGAATATGGATATCAATTGGACCTTCGTAAGGGGGAGTCTGGTGAAGATCCGCATCACGAACGACCCGTCGAGCATGCACCCCATGCAACATCCGTTCCATATACACGGGAATCGCTTCCTCATACTTGCCGTTGATGGAAAACCAAACACAAACATGGCGTGGAAAGATACAGTCCTTGTTCAAGCGGGGCAGACCGTGGACATTCTTGTCGACATGTCGAATCCGGGTAAATGGATGGCGCACTGCCATATCGCCGAACATCTAGGGAGCGGCATGATGTTCGGGTACACAGTCACCTCGACCAACTAAGCATATGCCGATCATTACCGGCGTCGGAAGAAGTCACGGAATCGACGCATACGAGGTGGGCGTTTTGGCCGCCCAAGAAGCGCTTTCTCGTCTCGCGGGGGCACCGACGGGTCTCGTTCTTCTTTTTGCATCGGTCGCCCATGATCAACAAAAAGTCTTCGCCGGAGTACGTGCCGTTGTGGGCCCCGTTCCCCTTGTCGGATGCTCGACTGCGGGTGAGATAACGTCGGCGGGGCCGGGAGAAGAAGCATCTGTTGTGGTCATGGCAGTTCACGGCGGATCAACCGCGAGCTTTGCTGTCGGGAAGGCCGAAGGCCTCATGCAGGGTAGCGAGAAAGCGGTCGGGTCGACATTGGCTAAGTCTGTCCTTTTGGCCATGAACAAAAAACCGCTCTCCGGATTTTTTTTGTTCATCGACGGACTTGCGGGAAACGCCGTCGATACACTGCGCGGTGTCAGCGCCGTCATAGGCGAAGAGATTCCTGTTCTGGGAGGGGCGGCGGGTGACGAGTTTCATTTTAAAGAAACATATCAATACTACGGTGATGCGGTGTATACACGAGCCGCTGTCGGCGTCGGAATTAGCGGAGATGTCCATCTGGGGTTTGGTGTGCGCCACGGTTGGGGAACAATCGGTGTTCCCCTCAAGGCGACGAGATCCGAAGGGAATGTTCTCTATGAGCTCGACGGCAAGCCGGCGGTAGCGATCTATGAGAAGTACTTTGGCATTACGCTTGATCAGCTTGCTGGGGTCGGCATCGCCGAGGTGGCAGTGACCTATCCTCTTGGTTTTGCCGTCCCCGGCAGAGATGAGCTCCTCATTCGTGATCCTATTTCATGTGACGAGAGAGGGGCACTTTTCTGTACGGCGGAGATCCCCCAAGGAGTCGACGTCCGTCTCATGATCGGTTCAAAAGACGCGGCTCTTGTGGCGGCGACAAAAGCGGCCGAGGATGCAAAGCTCATGCTCGATGGGAAGACACCGAGGGGACTCATTGTCGTCGATTCTATGGCGCGAAAGAAACTTTTTGGCGCCGACGGCGGCGAGGAGATCCGCGCGATCCAGACAGTTCTGGGACGTGACGTGCCTCTCGTCGGTTTTTACGCGTATGGCGAAATAGCTCCCCCCGGAGGACAGGGAGAGGATGGCCCGGGGCGTCAGAGTATCTTTCATAATGAGACTGTGGTGGTCATTGCCCTGGCGTGAGATAACGTGTGCGGGGCGGGTGCCTCTTTGCGGCGCGAATGTTATGATGAACTGATATAAGACTTACGCAAAACGGCGACCTTCGCATTTTTCTCCCGAACGCCTCGGGAAGCAGTACCAGTGCGTACAGCTTCTCCGAG
>Ga0209515_10009759_pt1 | contig 10858 bp, 11 predicted proteins | sample Subgroupgradi54m_FD_187454 | JGI IMG/M metagenome (GOLD analysis project Ga0209515, IMG submission 187454) | Subsurface groundwater microbial communities from S. Glens Falls, New York, USA - GMW60B uncontaminated upgradient, 5.4 m (SPAdes)... ...
GCGATCCCGAGATCCCGCAACCGGGTCATGAGCATGTCAGCGCGCAACGGGACCATCGTGAGGACCTTATGCGGCGGGCGCGGTCACGTAGAGATAGCGGGCGGGGGTTCTGGACATGTTCAGCACGCGATGCTGTGTGCGGCGCGGCAGGTACAGGCATTCGCCGGCGTTGAGCGGAATCTGCCGTGTGCGCGGTGCGGCCGCGCGACGCGACGTGAGCACCTCCACGCGGATCCGCCCGTCCAGCGCAATCAGGAGTTCTTCCCGCGCGCGCGTTGAATGCCAATCCATGGCACCACCTCGTGCGAGCACCACCGACCCGGCCCGCAGACCGCGGGGCCTGCGCGGCAGAAGCGCTCCGGTCCGACGGTACGAAACCCGCCGGATCGTCATCCCCGCGACGGCGTTGGCGGCTGATTAATGAGGTGCGCGAGGTACGCCGCTCCAAAGCCGTTATCGATGTTCACGACACCGATCCCGGGCACACAGCTATTCAGCATCGCCAGCAAGGGTGCGATGCCTTGGAAACTGGCGCCATAGCCGATGCTCGTCGGCACCGAGATGACCGGACACCGGACCAACCCGGCGACGACGCTTGGCAACGCACCCTCCATGCCCGCCACCACGAGAATCACCCGCGCTCGCTGCAGCGCCGGCCATTGTGCGATGAGCCGATGCACGCCCGCGACGCCGACGTCATAGAGCCGATTCACCCGGTCCCCGAGCAGTTCCAGCGTGACCGCGGCCTCTTCCGCCACCGGCACATCCGAGGTCCCTCCGGTCACGACGAGCACGGATCCCCGGGAAGACCGGCGCCCCGGCTGCGGCGCAAAGGCCAACCGGGCCACCGGATCATACCGCAGCGACGGCACAGCGTCACGGATCGCGCCGTACGTCACCGGGTCAAGACGCGTCAACAAGACCAGATCGCCTGACCGCGCAGCCCGCCGCGTGATGTGGATGATCTGCTGGGGTGTTTTGCCTTGGCAGAAGATGACCTCCGGCAGCCCGCGCCGCAGCCGCCGATGGGTATCCAATCGCGCAGACCCGACGTCTTCAAAGGGCAGATGGCGCAACTGCTCGACCAATGCCCCGGGCGTGCGGTGACCGTTACGGACGTCACGAATCCATCGCTTGAGCCGCTGTTCGCTGACCATGATCGGCCGCTGATGTCCCTGCGTCAGCTCACGGCAATCAGATAGATGATCAACATCGCCAGCAGACCTGCGGAAATGACATAGAAGTCGTAGAAGTAGAGAAAATCGACGGCTTGCTGCGGCCAGGAGTCGCACGCTGGAACGGCTGCCGCTTCCGCCGTGCGGCGGAAGCGCATCGAGCTCTTGAGCGCTTCCACTTGGTCCGGCCGGAATCGCAAGAACTGGCCGCCAAGCTTGTAGCCGGTGAGTGTGCCCTCGCGCACCAACTGCTCCACATCAGCGTCACTGACGCCAAGAAACTGCGCGACCTCCGCCGTGGTCCAAAGTTTCTCCATTGCAAGGCTGATTCCGCCGATTGTGAAAAATGATTACGCAGATTCAATCTGCGAAATCATCCCTTCAAAATCTGCGAAATCGGTTACTTAATCTTCTCCTGCGCCAACCACTCTTCAATCTTCGAGCGCTCAAACCGCCAGGATGATCCGTCGCGTTGCCCCGGCAGCCGCCCGCTCTGGGCCCACTGCACCACGGTCTCTGCCTCCACCTCCAAGTACCGTGCAAGCTCCTCAACGCTCATCCAGGGCTTGAGTTCACTGCCCCCGGCCATTTCCAGCGGCCCGTTGAGCACCGCCCCTTCCTTCATAATGACGCGGGGGCTGGTGATGCGTCCGGCGACGCGCGCACTGGAGAGGAGCTCCACGCGGCTCGAGGCGGTGATGTTGCCGTTGACCGTCCCGGCGATCGTGATGGCTTCCCCGCGAATCGTCGCTTTCACCTCAGCCTTCTCGCCGATCGCGAGATTGCCCTTGGTGTCCAGGGTGCCCTCAAAGCGCCCGTTGAGCTGCAAGTTCACCGGATCCTTGAACGTCATCGTCCCGGTCATGCTGGCATCGACTTCGAGCCACCGTTCTCCGCTACCCGCTTCATCCTTCGGCCGACGAAACGCCATCCGCGCCTCCTCTCTCTCTACACCCAGTGGGCCCGCCCCACGCCCTGAATATGCAACAGATTACTCAAAATCTCCTCCTGTTGTTCTTGATTGTGGAGCTTCAGGTTCAGCTCCACATGCGAAAGCCCGGCCCGATCCCCTTCCTTGATATCAAAATCCCGGATTTCGACATCATACGCCGCCAGCACGCGCCGAATCTGCGTGAGCGCATCGGCGCCGCCGGGGGCCTCAACAACCAGGGTCCGGTACCATCCTCGCCGGATCGACCGCTCGATCCGCGAGAAACCGTACAAGATGACGATCACGACGACCGCAGCGGTACTCCCTCCCCACAAGAACCCGGAGCCCACGGCCAGCCCGATGCCTGCGACCGCCCACAGACTGGCCGCGGTCGTGAGGCCCACCACGGAGGCCCGGAATCGGATGATGGTCCCGGCACCCAGAAACCCGATGCCGCTGATGACCTGTGCGGCCATCCGCGTCGGGTCCACGGCCACGGTTCCGGCCAACGACTCCATCAAGTAGATGCCGGTCATCATGACAAGACAGGCCCCGATCCCCACGAGAATGTGCGTGCGAAAGCCTGCCGCGCGGCCGTGCCGTTCGCGCTCGTAGCCGATAATCCCGGCAAGGAGTGTCGTGAACAAGAGACGCTGGACCACCACCCATTCAGTCATGAAACGCGACGGCCTCCTGGTTTAGAACCGGTTTCATAAATCCGCGCACGCCGCGTTGCGCGCACCCGGCCCCCGCGGCCAAGGCGCGACGACGACGGCGTAGTCGCAGCACTACGCCAAGGAGGAGCCACGCCGGCCGCGGGGCCGGCTGCCGCAACCCCTTGGCGGACTGCAGGCTGGGCCGATCGGCGTCGCCGTGCTTCGTTGCTCGTCGCTTGCGTACTCGTCTTCGAGTACGCCGCACTCCTCGCGCCTCGCCCGGCTTGCCGCTAGGCCCAGCGCGGCCGCGGGGATTTATGAAGCCGGTTCTAGACAAGACAGAGGTTTGGATCCGCGTTCAGCGACAACGCCGCCACGCGGCCCGCTTGGAGTAAGGGAAATCCGATGCCGGCCACCATCGCCCCGTTGTCGACGCACAGCTTCGGGGGCGGAAAGACGACCTGCAACTTCTTCGAGGCCCCCTCCTCGGCGAATCGCGCGCGAAGCCGCCGGTTCGAGGCCACGCCGCCGCCCACCACGATGCGATTCAGACCGGTGCGTTGGCAGGCGCGCAGCGTCTTCGTCACGAGGATGTCCACCGCGGTCTCTTGAAAACTGGCGGCAATGTCCGCAATCGCCTGGCGCTCAAGATGTGCAACGTGCGGCTCTGGGCTCTGGGCTCTGGGCTCTGGACCATGACCCTCAGCCCCCACCCCTGAGCCCTGAGCAGTCTTTTGCACGTAGTTGTAGACGGCGGTTTTCAGTCCGCTGAAACTGAAATCAAACGGCTGTTTGGTGTTGCCGCGGGGAAACAAGGCTTTATTCGCCTGCCCTTCATCGGAGAGTTGGTCAATCACCGGCCCGCCCGGATACCCGAGCCCAAGCAGCTTTGCGACCTTGTCGAAGGCTTCGCCGACCGCGTCATCCTTCGTCTCCCCCAGCACCTCAAAGCGGCAATCGGGATGCGTCACGCACAGGAGCGTATGTCCGCCTGAGACCACCAGGCCGATGTACGGAGGTTTCATAGAGGGATCGGTCATTTCGCCGGCATAGAGGTGGGCGGCCAGATGATCCACGGGGATGAGCGGCCGGTTCAACGCGAGTGCCAAACCTTTCGCGAAGGCGAGCCCGACCAACAGGGCTCCGGACAATCCCGGACCTTGCGTGATCGCGATCCCGTCGATCTGTTCCGGCGACAGGCCGGCTTGCTCGAGCGCCTCGGCCAGCACGTTCCACAGGGTTTCCACGTGGGCGCGGGCCGCGATCTCCGGAATCACCCCGCCGTACGGACGGTGCTGCTCAAGGCTTGAAGCCACCACGTTCGACAGCAACCGGGTGCCGTTTTCCACAATGCCGACCGCCGTCTCATCGCACGAGGTCTCGATGCCGACGATGCGGATGACGCTAGAATTCATTTCAAAACCTCACACATCACACCGCAAAGGCGCGAAAACCCGCAAAAGCGCAAAATAAAGTGCGTGAAATTTTTCTTTGCGTCTTCGCGGTTTTTTGCGATTTGGCGGTGACGAGGAGGTTGTGAAACGGTTTCTACTCACGGCGTGGCCTTCTCCTTGGACTGATACACCTTAATCCCCTTCAGCAAGTCCACCGCGCGGGCCAGCTGGCTGTCCATCTTCGGTTCGGTCGCCTTCGGTTCTGCCGCTTTTGATTCTCCCGCCGCCGAGGGCGCGGCCGTCTTGTTGGCGTTCTCGGACTCGACTTTCTCGAAGATCTCCTTGCTCTGCTGGTTCTTCGATTTCTCTTTCTCTTCCGGGGGCGCCTCAAACGGCACCACCACATCCGGCATGATCCCGGTGCCGTGGATCGGCCGGCCCGACGGCGTGAACCATTTGCTGGTCGTCAAGCGCAGCGCGCTGCCATCCTTCAGCGGGAAGACCGTCTGCACCGAGCCCTTGCCATGCGACTTCGCGCCGATCAACACCCCCCGCTTGTGATCCTGGATCGCCCCGGCCACAATCTCGGAGGCGGAGGCGGAGCCTTCATTGATCAACACGACCAGCGGCAAGTTGTTGATGATCCCATCGCGGCTGGCCCGGAACTCCATGTTTTGATTGCGCAGCCGCCCCTTGGTCGTGAGGATGATCTGCTGCTGATTCAGGAACAGCTCGCTCACCGAGACGGCCACGTCCAGCAACCCGCCGGGGTTATTCCGCAAATCAAACACGATACTGTCCATGTTTTCCGCCCGGAGCTTGCTGATCGCTTCATTCATATCGTGCGGGGTATTGCTCTGAAAATCGGACAGGCGGATGTAGCCGATGTGGTCCTCGAGGATCTTCGCCTCCCGCACGCTGGCGAACTTGATGTTGTCCCGCGTGAGCGTGACGTCTTTGAGCGCGTTGTCTCCCTCGCGCAGAATCGTCAGCATGACGGAGGTCCCGGGTTTGCCGCGCAGCTTCTTGACGGCATCATGCAGCGTGATGCCGCGCGTAATTTCTCCGTCAATTTTGACGATCCGGTCGCCCGGCTTAAGCCCAGCCTTGTACGCCGGCGTATCATCAATGGGAGAGATCACCGTCAACAACTCATCCTTGATCGTGATCTCGATGCCCAAGCCGCCGAACTCACCACCCGTTTCAATCTTGAGCTCGTTGTAGCTGTCGGGGTCGAGGAACTGACTGTAGGGATCCAAGGTTGCGAGCATCCCCTTGAGCGCGCCGTAGATGAGCTGCTCGGCCTCGGGCTGCTCCACGTAGTCGGAGCGGACGATCGAGAGCGCCTGCTCGAAGAGCTCCAGCTGCTTGTAGAGCTTGTCATTCTGATCCGTCACCGTCGGTTCGGCCTGCACGGCCACCGCCTGTAGCGCAAGGAGCATCACGCCGCCAATCAGCCCTGGCAGCCACGTCCGCCGTCTCATGACCGAACCTCCCTCTCATCCACCGCGTTGCGGGTGGGGTGCGTTTTCTCCAGCTTGCGTTTGAGCATCTCTGTCATCTGTTGCGGGTTGGCCTTGCCCTGCGTCTGCTTCATCGCCTGTCCGACGAGAAACATCAGGGCGTTCATCTTGCCCTTTGCATAGGCGTCCACGGATTGCGGATTTGCGGCGATGATCTGCTCCGCAATCCGTTCCAGGGCGCCTTCGTCGACAATCTGGCGCAGGCCGCCTTCCTTTACGAGCTCGGCAGGATCAACACCCCGGCGCACCATCTCCTGGAAGAGCTCCTTCGCCATCTTGCCGGAGATGGTCCCCGCGTCGATCAATTGTAGCAGATGTCCGAGCCACTCGGGGCGCAGTTTTACGTCGCCGACCGCCAGGTTCTGCGCGTTCAGGTACGCCGACAGATCGCCCATGATCCAGTTGGCGATCGGTTTGGGCTTGGCGTAGGTTTTCACCGCCCCCTCAAAGAGATCCGCCAGCGTCCGGTCCTGGGTCAGCACCCCGGCATCGTAGGCGGAGAGCTGATAGGAGGCCTCAAAGCGCGCGCGCCGCTGGGCGGGCAACTCCGGCAGCGCCTGCTTCGCGCGCTCGACCACCTCTCGGCTGATCGTAAAGGGCACCAAATCCGGCTCCGGGAAGTACCGATAGTCCGCCGCCTCTTCTTTGCTGCGCATCGGGGTCGTCAGCAACTTCTTCGCATCCCACAACCGGGTCTCTTGCACGATGCGCTCCTGCTTCTCGAGGGCGAGCGTCTGCCGCCGAATTTCATATTCCAACGCCTGCTTCACCGCGCGGAACGAGTTCAGGTTCTTGATCTCCACTCTCGCGCCTAGTTCCGCCGCTCCGGCCTTTCGCAGCGAGACATTGGTATCGCAGCGCAAGCTGCCCTTCTCCATGTCGCAGCTGGACACGTCCAGATATTGCAGGACCGCCTTCAAGTCCACGAGATACTGGTACGTCTCCTCCGATGTGCGCAAATCCGGCTCGCTGACGATTTCTAGCAGCGGCACGCCGGCCCGGTTCAGGTCCACGAAGGTGTCGGTCTGATGCGCCTCGTGCAGCAGTTTGCCCGCGTCCTCTTCCAGATGGATGCGCCTAATCCGGATGCGCTTGGCCTGCCCGCCGACGGGGATGTCCAAATGCCCGTGCTGGGCGAGCGGCTGGTCAAACTGCGAAATCTGGTAGTTCTTGGGCAGGTCGGGATAAAAGTACTGCTTGCGGTCAAACTTCATGACCGGGGCGATCTCGCAGTCAAACGCCGCCGCCACGCGGATGCCCCACTCAAATGCCTGCCGGTTCAGCACCGGCAACACCCCCGGCAAACCTAGGCACACCGGGCAGGTCTGGCTGTTCGGCGGCGCGCCGAAGGTGGTGCGGCAGCCGCAGAAGAGCTTGGTCTTCGTGCTCAGCTGCAGATGGACTTCCAAGCCGACGACAGTTTCATACATGGTCAATGGGGCACCCGCAGGCTGGCGCGCAGTGTGGGCCAATTCGCTTTCTGTTCATAGGCATGCGCGATCTGTAAGAGCAAATCTTCCCGAAACGGCGGGGCCAATAACTGCAACCCGATCGGCAATCTGTCGGCGTCGCTGCCGCAGCAGATGGAGATGGCGGGGATGCCGGCAAGGTTCGCGGAGATGGTGTAGATGTCCGAGAGATACATTTGCAGCGGGTCTTCCATTTTTTCCCCGGGGCGAAACGCGACGGTGGGCGAGGTCGGCATCGCAATCACGCTACATTGTTTGAACGCCTCATCAAAATCGCGCTTGATGAGCGTCCGCACCTTCATGCCCTGGAGATAGTACGCATCGTAATAGCCCTGGGAGAGCACGTACGTGCCCAACAAGATGCGCCGCTTCGCTTCCGCGCCGAAGCCCTGGCTGCGCGTATCCAGGTACATGTCCATCAGCGAGCCACCGTTCGCGCGAGCACCGTACCGCACACCGTCAAAGCGGGCCAGGTTCGAGCTGGCCTCGGCCGTGGCGATAACGTAATACGTCGCGATCGACTGGCCAATGTTCTCCAGCTCGATCGGTACGGTTGATAGGCCGAGTACCTTCACCGCCTCCTGGACCCTCGCTTCCACGTTCCGCTCCAGTCCCTTCGAGGGCAGCGTTGGCAGTCCGATCGTCACATCCTTCGGCAGTCGGTCCAGCGCGGCTTCGTAATCCGGCACCTTATTCGGCGCCGACGTCGAATCGCGCGGATCATGCCCCGCAATCACCGAGAGCAGAATGGCCGCATCGCGCGCATCTTTCGTCAGGGGGCCGATTTGGTCGAGCGAAGAGGCAAAGGCGACCAGGCCGTAGCGCGACACGCGGCCATACGTGGGCTTCAAGCCCACGATCCCGCAGAACGACGCGGGCTGGCGGATGGAGCCTCCGGTGTCGCTGCCGAGCGCGGCGATCGCCAAGTCCCCCGCGACCGCCGCCGCAGAGCCGCCGCTGGAACCTCCGGGCACGCGCGCATCGCCTTCTTTTGAGCGCGGGTTCACAGTCCCGCCGAAGGCGGAGTTCTCGGTCGAAGAGCCGAACGCGAACTCATCCATGTTCGCCCGCGGAATGATGACCGCGCCCTCTCGCCGCAGCCGTTCAATCACGGTGGCATCGTATGGAGAGCGGAATCCTTTTAGGATGCGCGACGCGCAACTGACTTCGACCCCGGTGCTGCAGATGTTGTCTTTGATCGTGATGGGGATTCCGCGCAGCCGCCCGGATGGTGATGCCTTCCACTGGTCGCGCAGCTGCTGGCGCATCCGATCCGGGTCTGGCGACTCCAAGTACGCATGCACCTTTGGATTATGTTGCTCGATGCGGCTTAAGACATCGTCGAGCACCTCTTCGGATGAGGCCTGCTTCTTCTCGAAGAGGTCCAGGAGTTCGTGAATCGTCTTGGAGGCAAGCTCGCCTGAGGCCATGCGAGGTTACGACTCGATCACTTTGGGGACGGCGATAAACGGCGGATGCGCCGCAGGGGCCAGGGCCGCGACCGCCTCCTGTGACAGCGAGGGCTGCGGTTCATCCTTGCGGAGGATGTTGGACAGCGGCAGCACATGGCTGGTGGGCTCGACACCGGTCGTGTCTACCGCTTGCAGCTGTTGCACGTACTGGAGGATCTCATCGAGCTGGGCCGCGAGCTGCGTCAGCGCCTTCCCTTCCAGACGTAGCCGCGCCAGCATGGCGACTTGCTTGACGATATCCGGAGTCACGACGGCCATTGGAGACTTCTGTTTATAACATTCACCCTAACCAAAGTCAACGCAACGAGTTCAGGCGGCGGCAGGTCCTAGCTCACGATGCCATGGGCCGCGGGTCCTGTCGCTGCGCGACCCCAGCCGTCCTCGCGCCGCTCCGCCACAGTTCGTTGGCGGATCGTTCGCTCCGGGCGGCTGGGGGCCTCCGCTCCGCGCCACCCGCGGCCATGACTATAGCGGCGGGTGACACGGCGCCAGGGCCCCTACGCGACCGGAGCCGACGACGCGCGATAGGCTGCGGCGCGGCGAGGACGCGTGGGGTGGCGCCGTGGCAGGCCCTGCCGCTATGGGCCGAGAAGTCACTTCAGTTGCCCGAGGGCGTTCGCCAGCTGCGCAAACTGTTCAATGGAGAGCGTTTCGCCGCGGACGGCCTCCGGCAGGCCGAGCCGTTGCAGCAGGGCGGGGATCGTCGAACGCTGGGCCAACCCTGCTTGGCTGAGGCAATTCGCCAGCGTCTTACGACGATGCCCGAAAGCCGCGGCCACGACTTCGAAAAACCGGCCCTCATCGCGCGCCGCCACTGGAGCGATGGGACGCGGCAGCATGCGCAAACAGGCGGAGTCGACATCGGGCTGCGGGAAGAAGGCGCTGCGCGGCACGCGCAACGCAATCGACAACTCCCAGCCGAACTGTCCGAGCACGCTCAACCGACCATACGATTTGGTCCCGGGCTTCGCCACGAGCCGTTCGGCCACTTCCTCCTGTACCACAAGAATGGCCCGGCGCAGATGTCGGCGGGCCTGTGTCAGGGCCACAACAATGGGCGATGTGATGTGGTAGGGGATCGCCCCTACCACGGTTGCGCCGGCATGGGCCTCCCACGGGAACGTCAGAATATCCTGATGGAGGACGGTGACATTCGCGCAGGAGGCGATGCGCTCAGCCAGCAGCGAGGCGATGCCACGGTCCACGTCGACCGCCACCACTCGGCCGGCTTGCCGCGCCAGCGGCTCGGTGAGCGCACCAAGCCCTGCGCCGATCTCGACGACCGTTTCGCGCCCCGAGAGATCGCACTGTGCGACGATGCGCTCAATCGCACGCGCGTCAATCAAGTGGTGCTGGCCCAGGCGCTTCGTGAGCCGCAGCCCATGGACCTGCAGCAGCGCCTTCAATTCAGACGCGGTAAGCATGAGTTAAGGTGCGAGGTGGGGGGTGTGCGGAAGAGCCACTAATGCCTCTCACCTGTCACCTCTCACCTAACCCTCTGCATCGCTAGACGGCTAGCCAGCTTGAGCGCGTACACCATCGACCCGGCATCCGCGATGCCCCGGCCCGCAATATCCAAAGCACTCCCATGATCCGGCGAGGTGCGGACGATCGGCAGGCCAACCGTGAGCTGGCATCCGCGGTCCCGGGCGGCCATCTTAAATGGAATGAGGCCCTGGTCATGGTACCAGCAGATGACCGCGTCGTAGCCGTCGGTCTTGGCGAAGAATCCGTCCGCGGCCACCGGTCCGTCACACGCAATCCCCCGGGCTCGCAGCTCGCGCAGAACCGGCAGCAGCACGCGCTGTTCCTCCCGGCCGAAGAGTCCGCCTTCTCCCGCATGAGGATTGAGCCCGCAGACGACCACGCGAGGCTGCTTGACGCGGAATTGTGTGCGCAGACTCTCAAGAGTCAGGCGCATGGTCGTGCGGATCAGCGACGGCGTGACGGCTCGCGGGACCTCGCGCAGCGGAAGATGGCGCGTCAGCAGGACGACGCGCAACTGATCGGACACAAACATCATGGCAACGTCCTGCCGTCCCATCGCCCCGGCAAGATACTCGGTCTGCCCGACAAAACGTGGGGTGGAGCGCTCGATCGCCCACTTGGTGACCGGAGCGGTGACCAGCGCGTGAATCCGCCGCGCGCGCCACAGGGCCACGGCGCGATCAAGGTAGTCGAGAGACACCCGGCCCGATTCACGAGATGCGTGTCCCGGACGCCAGTGGAGCTGCGCGC
>Ga0209515_10009760_pt1 | contig 10857 bp, 6 predicted proteins | sample Subgroupgradi54m_FD_187454 | JGI IMG/M metagenome (GOLD analysis project Ga0209515, IMG submission 187454) | Subsurface groundwater microbial communities from S. Glens Falls, New York, USA - GMW60B uncontaminated upgradient, 5.4 m (SPAdes)... ...
ATCCGATTCGGTCGAAGGACGTGTCGCGCGGTCGCGCGCAATCAGCCCCCGAGCCGTTCACAACGTTTGTGGGAACGTCGGCGAAGCAGATCGCTAGATGAGCAGGGGGGCGAAGCGTGTCGCGAGATCTGTGGGGGATATCGATGGCGGGAATGTGTGAACCTGGAGACTGGCCCCAGAGGCGTCGGCGAACGTCTCAGCCGTCAGAGCGACTGGAAGCGGCGAGAAATCAACCGTGAGTCGAACCCGAGATTCGACGGGTCCGCCTTGGTTTGATGCGTCGCTGGCGTGACCGCAGCAGCACTGCGCGATCCTCGCGGTGTCGTCACACTCGTGATGGTTCGTGGCGCACGCCTCGTGCTCGGCGCCCCGTGCAATCAGGTTCGCCGCCAGCGTCGAGACGACGGCTGCGATGAGAACGATCGCCGAGAGCTTCCTGTGTACCGACAACACGATGCAGATCGTGTAGCAGAGACCGTGCCACTCGCAGAACCGCCACAAGCAGCCGGAATTCGTCGAATGCTTGAGACGGTAACGGGCGCCGCGGATCATTTCGGCGGACTGCCGGATTTCCGGCAGCCCGAACGCGTAGGGGCCGACCTAGGTGTCGGCCCGGGCCGACATACGGGTCCGCCCCTACACATGCAAGCTCGCGCCACACAGACGCGAAAAACGCTTTAGAACCGGACGCGCAGACCGAACTGCACCGATCGCGGATCGCCGACCGCCGTCGTCTGACCGAACGTTGACGACGGATTCGTCGGATACGCCCCGGCACCGAAATTCGGGTTCACGGTCACGGAGTTCACGCGGTTCGTGAGGTTGAACGCCTCGACCAGACCTTCCACCCGCACGCCCCTGCCGACCGCGAACGCCCGGCTGAGCCGCAGGCTCATGATGAAGAAGTCCGGCCCAGCGGCGACGTTGCGCTCGATGAACGCCCCGTTGACGATGGGCCGACCGGCGGTGGCCTGCACGGTGGTCACGCCCGACGTGATGTTGAGCGGCAGCGCTGAGTACGACTGCAGCATGCTGCTCACCTGAAAGCCATGGGTGAGCATTTCCCACGTCGTCGTCGCCGGCGTCATCGGCGAATTGATGGAGCCGTAGAGGACAAGACGATGCCGCTGGTCGTCGTCTGATCGGCCCCAGTCCTTCGAGAGGTCCGTCGGATCGATCGGCGAGCTGAAGAAGTTCTCGCCCACGTTGTCCATCGACTTCGAGTACGTGTAGGTGACGCGGTAGTTCCCCCAGCGCGTCGGGCGCTGCACGAACGACGCGTGGAAACCGTGATAGTTGGAGTCGGCCACCGACGAATACTGGCTGTTGTTCGCGAACGTCGAGATCGGACGGCAGCCGTTGTTGGTCCCCGCAGCCACGCAGGTCGGCACGTTCTGGTTCACGGACATGACCAGATTCAATCCGCGAACGTACTGATAGCCCACGCTGACCGTGCCACGCGCGCCGAGCTGCTGCTCGACCTCGACGCTCGCCTGGCGGGAATACGCGTCCTGCAGCTGCCGGTCCATCGTCGTCAGATTGAACAGCGTCGTGGTCGCCACGGCGCCGCTCAGGATGTTCGGAAAGACGGGGGCTCCGGCCTGCGTCGGCGACAAGCTCACGTTAGTCTGGCGCAGGTTCGCAAGGTCGGACGTGTTCCCGGCCGACAAGAGAGCGTTCGCCAGGGCGCGGAGCGGCACGCGGTCGAAGAACAGTCCCGCGCTGCCACGCACGACCGTGCGGCGGGAGTCGAACGGCGACCAGGCGAACCCGACGCGCGGGGAGACGTTGTTCCGGTCGGTGTCGATCGTTTCCAGAAACTGCAGGTCGTAGCGCAGGCCCGCGTTCACGGTCAGACGGGCATTGGCCTTCCACTCGTCCTGTGCGTAGAAGCCAACGTTGGGGTTCGTTTGCGAGATGACGGTCGCACCGAACGTCTGGGTAAAGCCTGTCGAGTTGTTGTAGAGGCCGGCAAGAAAGTTCGCGAGCGACGAGAACGTGTAAGCGCCGCGATTCGACCGCGGAAACGTGATGGTGTCGTCGTTGTAGACGAAGTCCACACCCGCTCTGAGCGCGTGCGCGCCGGCCTGATGCGACAAGTTGTCGACGATCTGGTACATCGTGTTCACGCGGGAGGTGGGGCTGCCCGAGAGCGTGCCGAACGAGGCCACTCCTGTGATGCTGACCGCCGGTCCGACAGAATCGGAAGGTGGCGCCTGCAGATTGCCATACGCCACCTGCGCCCGCGTCTCGTTGACGGTCCGAGCTGACAGCGACACGGTGTTGCTGAACGCGACGGTCTGATCGATGTTGTCCAGGCCCGCGGACGCGGTGGGTGCGCTCAACGCGCCGACGCCGCGCGAGTTGCTCGCGTTGGCGCCGTACAAGCTGTAACGCACGCTGAACTGATCCCTGCCGCTGAACTGGTGATCCACTTTCCCCATCACATTCGTGGTGTGGACCGGGTTCAGGTATTCCCCGGTGACGACGGGCGACCCGGGATAGCCGACGGCGGCCAGGCGCGCGTTGATGGTGGCGACGTTTGCCGGCGAAATCGTGACGAGGCCCGACTGGTCGAGCCGGCGCTGTTCGAAGTTCGAGAAATAGAACGTCCGATCGCGGACGAGGGGACCGCCGAGGCTCAGGCCATATTGCGCCTGGCTCATGGGCAGCGTGGTGCCAGAGAGCGCATTGGCCGCGTTGAAGCGATCGCTGCGTGCGTAGTCGTAGATGTCGCCGTGCAGGACGTTCGTGCCGCTCTTGGTGAGAACGTTGACATAGCCGCCCAAGGCGCGGCCCAATTCCGCCTGTCCACCTGAGGTCACGACCTGAAACTGGTCTACCGCGTCCACGCCGTACGGCATACCGGTCAGCCCGGCAGCATCGTCGTTGGCCGAGAGGCCGTCCACGATGAAGTTGTTCGAGAAGTTGCGCTGGCTGCCGATGGACACGCCGACACCAGCCACGGCCGACGTTTCGGCGAAGAGCTGCGTGCTCCCAAGGTTGGGCGGAGAGACTCCCGGCACCAGCAGCGCGAGGTCGAGGAAGTTACGGCCGTTCATCGGCAGGTTCTTCACTTCCGCTTGCGACACCGTGCCGGCAATCTGGCTGCGCGCGGCTTCGAGCACGATGGCGTCGGCGGTCACCGTGACGCCCGTTTCGACGCCGCCGACCGTCAGCGACACCGGCAGCTCGAACGCCGCACCGACGGTCAGCGTGAGTCGACGCGTCGCATCGGCGAATCCAGTCTGACGGATGGTGACGTCGTACGGTCCCACCTTCAAATAGGGAAACCGGAAGCGGCCTTCGCCGTCCGTCGCCGCAGTGGCAGTCAGGTTCGTCTCTGTGTGGCGCGCGGTCACCTGCGCGCTGGCGATCACCGCGCCGGACTGATCCGTCACACGGCCGCTGACGCTGGCGTAGTTGATGGTCTCCTGCGCCATCGCGCGGTGTGGCGCTGCCGAGACGCATAAGGCCACGATGGATCCAATCACCGGCCAGGCGGCCGGCGACCAATAGTTCGATCGCATGAACAACACCTCTGGCCGACACGCGATCGGCCGCTACATGTTTTTGTGGGGCGGACGCACGTGTCCACCGTTCTGTAGGGGCGGACCCATGTGTCCGCCCACGCTACGAGGTGTTACGCGCGAGGAGGGGGAGATTCGGGACGGTAGGCGCGAACGATGGCGAACCGCGGCGCAGGGCGCAGCAGGTCACCAGGATCGAAAGTGTTTACGACAGCCGTCGCGGGAGGCAGGGTGCCGATACCGCCGGCCAGCGCGACGAGCGCCGCATCAGACTGGGCGCAGGCGTTGCGCATCTTGCACGTACGCACGCCTTCCTTCGTGTGGTGCATCGGACAGACCTGACCGGGCAGCAGACCCGGGCAGCACTTCTCCTCGTCGTCGGCGGTGGCCACGTTCTGGCAACAGAACGTCAACGGCGCGGCAGCCACGTTCGCGATCTGGCACAGGAGCCACGCGCCAATCAACCACGACAGACGACGACGAACAAGGGACATGAACGTCATCAGCTTAACACGCAGTTCCTCGCTATGATGAAGCGAGGGGTCTTGCAGTCACGTCCGATCCAATTCTTAGTGTTCATGGTATCCGTTTGTCTCCTGACAGCCGGGCTCGCCGCACAGGGCCAGACGCCGGACCGGGAGCAGCCGCCTGCGCACCAGCATCCCGCCGCGGTCCGGGACGACACGGTCAACGCGACGTGGTCGTGGACGACGGATGGGAACGCGTTCTTCGGCTACAACTATCAGAACCGGCTGTTCGCCGATTTCTGGGCCTGGGAATCGCAGAACTGGGGGATGGTTTCAGCCTCACGCAGCATTGGCCCCGGGCGCCTGACTGTTCAAGGCATGTTCTCGCTGGAACCGTGGACGATTGGCACGCTCGTTTACGCGAAACTGGATGGGCCCTTCAGCGGCCAACGCCTGGTGACGGGCGGATCGCCGCAGGTCTTCCAGACGGGCGAGAGCTTTCAGAGATCGCCGATCATCAACTATCAGCATCCGCACGATCTGGTGATGGGTCTGGGCGCGACGTACCGATTCGCGGGCGGTCCGGCGAACTACACGCTGGGTGCGCACCTCGTGGGGTCGCCGGCGCTGGGCCCGACGGCATTCATGCACCGCGCGTCGGCGCGCGACAACCCGCAGGCACCGCTCACCCACCACTACATGGATTCGACCCACATCAGCTACAGCGTGCTCACCGCCGGCGTCGAGGCAGGGCCGATGACGTTCGAGACCTCCGCGTTCCGCGGTGCGGAGCCCGACGAGAACCGGTTGAACATCGAGCCGCCGCGGCTCGACTCCTGGTCGGCCCGAGCGAGCTGGCGGCGCGGACCGTGGTCGGCGCAGTTTTCCGGCGGTCATCTGCACGAGCCCGAGTGGTTCGAACCGGTGGACGTCGTCCGGTTCACCACGTCGATCGCGTTTGATGGGACCGTCGCATCGAGGCCGCTGACCGCGCTGGTGGCCTGGGGCCAGAACCGGGAGCCGGACATCAACATCTCCCTCGACGGCTATCTCGCCGAGTGGGATCTGAGGCTGACCCCGGCGACGACAGTCTACGGCCGCGCCGAATCGGTCCTCAAGGAGATCTTCGGTCTCGGCGTGCACCCGAGAGGCCTGCTCAACCACCCGCGCAATTTTTCTCAGATTGACGCATTGACGCTCGGCTACGTGCGCGATCTGCAGATCGTCCGCGGGAACCGCATCGGCATCGGCGCCGACATCACCGCCTACCGCACGTCAGCGGACATGGTCGAGTACTTCGGATCGCCGCTCTCGGTCCACGTGTTCGTCCGCTGGCGTCCCTTGCACGTTTCTCCGGCCCATGTTCACTAGAAACCGGTTATGCTTGAACGAATAGAGATGCCTCCGCTCGGGGACCCAGGTCCATGTCAGTCGTCGCCCTGTCCGAACTGCTCGGCGCCACCGTGCGCGATGTCTCAGGCACCGTGCGTGGACGGGTGCGCGAGATCGCGATCGCTCCGCAAGACCACCCGACCCGCATCGCGTTCCTGATCGTCAAGACCCCGAGCGGCGAGCGCGTGCTCCCGCCCGAGGCGATCACATCGGCCGGCGCGAGCGTTCGCGCCGCCAACGACGCCGCGCAGTGGGATCGCTTTGCCCCGTCCGACGGCCTGCTGCTCCTCAAGCGCGATCTGCTCGACCAGCAAATCATCGACATCCACGGCCGCAAGGTCGTGCGCGTCAACGACGTCGAGCTCGAGTCGACGCCGGTCAACAGCCATCTCTTGATCAACGTCGTCGCCGTCGACGTCGGCGCCCGCGGGGCCGTCCGCCGGCTCTCGAAAGGGCTCGTGCCATCGTTCACGCTGCGCGCGCTGCTCGCGCGCATTCCGCCGCGGGTCATCCCCTGGGAGTTCGTGGATCTGCTCGAGACCGATCCTGCGCGCCGCGTCAAGCTGAAGATCGCCTACAAGGGACTGTCGCAGCTCCATCCGGCGGACATCGCCGACATCGTCGAGGATCTCGCCCCCGCCGAGCGCGAGTCGGTGTTCGAGACGCTCGACGAAGACGTGGCGGCTGAAGCGCTCGAGGAAATCGACCCCGACATTCAGGTGTCGATCGTCGAATCGCTCGACAGGGATCGCGCGGCCGACATCGTCGAGGAGATGGATCCCGACGCGGCGGCCGACCTGCTCGGCGACATGACGGAAAAGCAGTCGGACGAAATTCTCCAGGAGATGGAGCCGGAGGAGCGGCAGGAAGTCACGCAGCTCCTGGAGTTCGGCGAGCGCACCGCCGCCGGACGCATGACGACCGAGTTCATCGCCGTCGCCGACACCGCGACCGTCGACGATGCGATCGAGGCACTGAAGACGTTCGAAGGCAGCCGCGAAGCGCTCGCGACCATCTACCTGACCGGACCGGCGCAAAAGCTGGTCGGCGCGGTGCCGCTCGTGAAGATCGCCGTGTCCTCGCCGACGGCCCGGCTGTCGGAATTGAGCGAGCCGTACATCGCCTGCGCGCCTGACACGCCGCAGAACGAGGTCGCAGCGCTCTTCGACAAATACAACCTGATCACCCTCGCCGTCGTCGACGAGCACGGGCGGATGTCGGGCATCATCACGGCCGACGACGTGATCACGATGCTGCGGCACAAGGACTGACGCCGGCCATGAGGATGCTCAAAAGCTGGCGAGTGCGGATGGCGCTGTTTCTGGCCGTCGTCGGGCCGGGGTTCATCACGGCCAGCGTGGACAACGACGCCGGCGGCATCGCGACGTACTCGGTCGCCGGCGCGCAGTTCGGCTACACGCTGCTCTGGACGATGATCCCGATCACCGTCGCGCTCGTCATCATTCAGGAAATGTCCTCGCGGATGGGCGCGGTGACCGGCAAGGGGTTGAGCGATCTCATCCGCGAGGAATTCGGTTTGCGCGCGACGTTCCTGTTGATGATCGCCCTCTTCGTCACCAACTTCTTCAACGTCGTCAGCGAGTTTGCCGGCGTGGCCAGCAGCTTCGAACTGTTCGGCGTCTCGAAATACATCGTCGTGCCTCTGGCCGCCTTCATCGTCTGGGCGATCGTCGTCCACGGGACCTATAGCACCGTCGAGAAAGTGTTTTTGTCGGCGTCGCTGTTTTACGTGGCCTACATCGTGTCGGGCGTGCTCGCGCATCCGGACTGGAAGGCCGCGGCGCTCTCGACGCTGACGCGGCCCGAGAGCATCGGCTTCCGGAACTACGGGTACCTGTCGATGATCATCGGCCTCGCCGGCACGACGATCGCGCCCTGGATGCAGTTCTACCTGCAGGCGTCGATCGTCGAGAAGGGCGTGACCGCGCGCCAGTACGCCGCGTCGCGGCTGGACGTCATCGTCGGCTGCCTCTTCGCGGCAATCGTCGCGTGGTTCATCGTCGTCGCGTGCGCGGCCACGCTGCATTCGATCGGCAAGTTCAACATCGAGACCGGCGCCGATGCAGCGCAAGCGCTCCGTCCGCTGGCTGGAGAATACGCGTATCTGCTGTTCGCCGTCGGGCTCTTCAACGCGTCACTCTTCGCGGCGTCGATCCTGCCAATCTCGACCGCCTACGCGGTGTGCGAGGGCCTGGGCCTCGAGTCCGGACTCGACAAGCGGTTCGAAGAAGCGCCGGCCTTCTACTGGCTGTATACCGCGCTGATCGTCTTCGGCGCAGGCGTCGTGCTGATCCCGCGCTTCCCGTTGTTCCGCGTCATGGTGTTGTCGCAGGTGGCGAACGGGGTGCTGCTGCCGTTCGTGCTGATCTTCGTGCTGCTGCTGATCAACGACCGCGAGCTGATGGGCGACCACGTCAACTCGCGCGCGTTCAACGTCATCGCCTGGGTGACGGTCGTGGTGATGATCGTCCTAACGGTCCTGATGGTGCTGACGCAGCGATAACGAGGTGTTCATTTCTTGTCCCCGCCTCGTTGAGGAACAGCGCTCCAGGCTGCGGCATTTGCGCAGTGCGAACCATTCGGCCTGTTTTCGATTGAATGCGCGACCACAATCGATGTCTGCGACCCCATCGAACAGCTATCCGCGGAGAATGACGAGCGGATTCAGCCGCAGCACGCGGGACGCCGGAATCGCGGCGGCGACGACGGCTGTCACCGCAAGGAGTCCGACCGCGCTCGCGACCACCGCCGGGTCGAATAGTGCCGTTTCTGGCAGTATCGATGCGAGCAGACGGCTCGCGACGAGGGCCAGTCCGACGCCAAGTGCGGCCCCTGCGAGCACCGTCCGAAGCTGATGCAGCACAACGTCGCGCCAGAGATCCGTCCCCGCACAGCCAAGGGCCAGGCGCACCCCGAACTCGGGCATCCGTTCGGCAATCGTTCGCGCCGTCACACCGGCGATGCCGACGGCGCCGAGCAGCAACCCGACCATCGCGAGCCCGAGCATCAGCGTCGTCCGGAATGTCTGCGGCGCGAGTGAAGCGGCAAGGAACGTGTCAACCGATTGAATGCGGTCGAGCGCGAGCAGCGGATCCACGCTCGCGATCGCCGCGCGCAATGGTGTCGCGAGCGCCTCGGGTTCTCCGGTGGTTCTCAGCACGAGACCCATCGGAAACGCCACGTTCGCCGTTTGCGTCCAGGCGGCATAGAGCGTCGGCTCCGGCGCCTGCAGGAGATCCACATCCTTGACGTCGTCCACCACGCCGACGACGGTCATCCAGGCGGAGCCGCGTTTCAGCCGGCGGCCGATCGGATCGACGCCCGGCCAGTACCGGTCGGCAAACGACTGGCTGATGACGGCCGCGGCCGGCGTCGACAGGGAATCGCCCCGATCGAACACGCGGCCCCTGCGGACGCGAATTCGCAGCGTCACGAAATAGTCTGCGCTCACACGGCGGAATTGCACCGTGTGGCCCGACCCGTCCGCAGTCGGCGCATTCTCGATGTCAACGAGCGAGAGATAGGCGAAGCCCGGCGTGAAGCGGTTCATGGTGGCGCCGGAATGCGTGACACCGGGGATCGCGGCGATGCGATCGAAGATCCGCTCCATCGCGGCGACGCGCTCCGGACCGTTTGCGTAACGCGATGGTGGCAGTTGCAACTGCGCGGTGAGGAGCCGCGAGGGGTCGTATCCCACGTCCAGGTGCGACGTGCGGATGTACGCGCGCACGAGCAGGCCGCCGGACACGAGGAGCGCCACGCTCAATGCCGTTTGCGCGACGAGCAGCATGCTCCGCCATCGTTGGCGGTCTCGTGACCCGGTTGATCGCGGCGCCGACGTGTTCACGGCGGGAGCCGTATCGGAGGCGTTGAGGGCGGGCACGAGACCCGCGACGAATGAAGAGACGACCGCGCACGCCGCGGCGAACAGGGCGACGCGCCAGTCCATTCGCACGGCGCCGAGCGCGTCAGTGGTCGCAGGCGCGATCGCGAGCAGTACCGGCAAGAGCCACGCACCGGCACCAATCGCCAGCGCGGCTCCGATTGCGTTGATCAGCGCAATCTCGAGGAGCACGAGTCGCGCAACCGACCATCGTGTCGCGCCGATCGCGCGGCGCAGCGAGAGTTCGCCGCTGCGGGACGTCACGTGCGCGAGCGTCAGGCTCGCGATGTTGCAGGAAGCAATGAGCAGCAGCACGAGAACGCCGCAGAACAGCACGTTGAGCGGCGCTCGGAACGTCCCGTACTGCCAGTCGCGAAACCTGATGATGCCGCCCGTCCAGCCTTGATGCGTCCTCGGCAGTTCCTTGGCGATGCCCCGAATGAGCTCGCCCACTTCCGCATTCGCCTGCTCGAACGTCACGCCGTCGGCGATCTGCGCAATCGTCACGATGTTCGTCCTCGCGTCATCCGCTGCGCTCTTCGTGATGCCGAGCGGCGTCCAGAGCTCCGCGTTGAGGAACGTCGGCGGAAATCGACTCGGCATCACGCCGATGACTATGTAGGGGTCGCCGTCCAGCTGCACTTTTCGTCCGACCACGTTCAGCTCGCCGCCGAACCGCCGCTGCCACGCACCGTGGCTCAAGACGATGAGCGGATCCTTTCGCGTCTCCTCCTCGTCCGTGAAGATCCGGCCCAGCATCGGCGTCTCGGTTGAGAGCCGCAACATCTCCGCGCTCACCGGCGCCGTGCTGACGACGGCCGGATCGGCGCCCGTGCCGAGCACGCGGTCGGTTGTGGTGAACGCCGCGAGGTGCGTCAGCGTGCGGCTGCGTTCGCGTAGCCGCACCAGGTCGATCGCGTGCAGTGGATTTCGATGCGCCGGGTCCGACACACCAGGCGGCATGAGGTACACCTGTACGGTGCGATCGCCGCTTTTCAACGGGATGGGTCGAAACTGCGTGGCGTTGATGGCCGCGAACAACGCGGTGTTGACGCCGACGACGAGCGCCAACGTGCCGATACTGGCTGCGGCATACGCCGGGCGGTGAATCAGCCCCCGATACGCCTGGCGGATCTCGAACATGCGGTCAGCATAGAAGGACGTCATAACAGGTTGTCTACCGAGATCTTGCGGCGCGTAGGGTGATAGGTCACGAGGTCGCGGGCGATCGATGTTAGATGTAACATAAGAACGTTAGCACGTAATATATATTACAATCAATAATTGATGAGCGAACCTCGCTGGCTGCTGCTGACGCGGCTGTCGAACGCACGGGTCAAGACGTGGCGAAGCCGGCGTCGTGCTGGTCCCGCGCTTCCCGCTGTTCCGCGTCATGGTGCTGCCGCAGGTGTGTTATTTCTTGTCGCTCGTTTCGATCGGCAGATCGGGTCGCGCCGACCACTCCTGGAACGATCCGTCGTAGAGGCGCACCTGGTAGCCGAGCAGCTTCGCGACGAAATACACATGGCTGGCCTGCTGGCCGATGTGGCAATACGTCACGACC
>Ga0209515_10009762_pt1 | contig 10855 bp, 12 predicted proteins | sample Subgroupgradi54m_FD_187454 | JGI IMG/M metagenome (GOLD analysis project Ga0209515, IMG submission 187454) | Subsurface groundwater microbial communities from S. Glens Falls, New York, USA - GMW60B uncontaminated upgradient, 5.4 m (SPAdes)... ...
GTTTTCACTGATAAGCCGACGCGAAATCGAGTGATGCTCGCGCGGCAGGAGGGTAGGTTGAATCGAATGCGTCACCACGTCAGGACCAGACGCTAAAGTGTTGGAGTGTTTTGTGTTTCGGCTGCACCTCCGCGTATAATACAGTCCGCGGCTGGCCCCCGCCAGAATCGTTGCCTGGATATTTCATCTAGGATTTTTAGGCGAGATTCTCTCTGCTCCCTTCGTCTAGTGGCCCAGGACGTTGCCCTCTCACGGCGAAAACAGGGGTTCGAGTCCCCTAGGGAGCACCATTTTTCGAAGGCGTTTCTTCCCGTCCCCGCTGTGACCAGCTCTCTTTCCCATGCATTTAAGCTTGGCTTTAGCATGGCGAGGGTTTGTTCGCGCTGCGCGCGTTGCCGAAGGCGCCCACCGGACGAACCACTCAGGCGATGCGGGTACGCTCGGACGAAGGGCCGGTCGGGGATGGTGTGGAAGGCGGCGGGCTCGGCGGTTGAGCGACGTGCGGCTCGTCCGGACGGGCACCCGCCCTTTTCAGTAATTCGACAATACGCGTATAGCCACCACGAACCGCGATCTTCAATGCGGTATCGCTCTTGCTGTCCTTGGCGTTGGTGTCGGCGTGGTTATCGAGAAGCAACTGAACGATATCGCTGTAACCTTTGAAGCAGGCGGCCATCAACGGCGTCTTGCCGCTGATGGTGCGCACGTTGACGTTCACGCCCTGGCTGATCAACGACTGCACGACGGCAATACGTCCCTTCAGGATCGCCGTGAACAACGCCGCCGCACCGTGCGCCGTTTTCGTGCGCCCGGTCTTCTCCAGACCCGTGGGCAACTTAAGGAGTTTGTTCGACAGCGATATAACGATCATCAACACCAGGCCCAACATCGCCATCTGCGAGTCGATGCTGAACTCCTTGGCAATTTCGTCGGGGAGATTGGCGCCGACCGCGAGCAACGCCACGACCAGCAGCAGTGTGAATTTGAGGTAACGGATGAGGGCAACGGCAACGAATCCGATCAAGCCACCGAGCAACCAGCGGCGATCGATGCTGAGATAATCGGTCCACTGCTCAGGAAGATTATTGATGACAGCAAGGGATCCAACGATCGCGACCAGCAACCAGTCTCGTGGCGATTCTTTTAATATGACCACGCCTATCTCCTCGTTTGCACAACCCCTGGCGGTACGAAAGCCGTTCTCGACCCCCGCGACGTCCACGACGCAGATTATCACCTAAAACGTAGTGCCAAACACGCGAAAGCGCAAACCTCGGCAGCGCCATGCCTTAGCCCGAAGCCGTCACCCCGGCCAATCGCCGTACCAACCAGCGCGAGATATCGTCGATCTCTTCGGCGCATACGCCGTGGCCCATGGAATAGCGATGCCACTCCAGCGCCAGGCCGGCGGTGGCGAAGCTTTCCTGAGCGTGCTGGCCGAGCTCGAACGGCACCACGGCATCGGCATCGCCGTGCGCCAAGAAGATCGGCGTATCGGTATTGGCGGCGTGAATACTCCCCAGCAATTGCTCCCGATACGGGACAGGTGCCGAGAGGCTCACGATACCGGCCAGCGCCGACGAGTAATGGAGACCCGCATGCAGGACCACCGCACCGCCTTGGGAAAACCCCGCGAGCACAATGCGCGCGGGTGCAACGCCGCGCGCCTGTTCCTGCGCCACGTAGCCATGCACGATGGCCTCGGCCTCGCGCAGGTGTTCAACATTCTGATAGAAGCCGCGTTCGGTCATGGCGATGTCGTACCAGGCGCGCATGACGTAGCCGTTGTTCCAGGTAACCGGCCGATGCGGCGCATGCGGGAAAATAAAACGCAGCGGCAAATCGGCGGGCAACCGAAGTTCGGGCACGATCGGTTCAAAGTCATGGCCGTCGGCACCGAGGCCGTGCAGCCAGATGACGCTCGCGACCGGACGCGCGCCGGTCTCGATCACGACTGGCGGATCGAGCGCCTCAGCGCTCATGCTCACCGCGGTATACGCAACCGGCCGTGCACGTCTCACGCACAATGACTTGACTCAGGCCCGGTAGCACGAGTTTTAGCCGCGCCCAGATCCAGCGCGCCAGATTTTCGCTGGTCGGATTTTCAAGACCGGGGATCTCATTCAGGTAGTGATGATCGAGCTGCTCGAACAGCGGCTGAAACGCACGGCTGACGTCGGAAAAATCCTGCACCCATCCGAGTGCCGGATCGATCGGCCCGGCGACGTACACTTCCACGCGAAACGAGTGGCCGTGCAAGCGATAGCACTTGTGCTCGGCGGGCAGCTGCGGCAACCGGTGTGCCGCCTCAATGGTAAAGAGTTTGAAGATTTCCACGTCAGAATGATGGCATGAGGGCGCCACAGTTTAGCCGCTTCGCGGTGCGCGGGCTATGCGCAGCGGGTAGTATGACTGGATCGCGTACGCGGAAAACCGCCATGAAATCCCCTCTCTTACCGTTGTTGGCGGAACCCGCCGAGCTGGACGCGGCACTCGGCGCACTGACCCTTTTGCTGGTCGATCTCAGCCGCCCCGAGGTCTATGCCGCGTCGCATCTGCCAGGTGCGGTGCATGTCGAGTACGCCGACATCGCGATCGCCAAGCCGCCGGCGATGGGTGCGTTGCCGGACGCCGAGCGGTTGTCCGAAATCCTGGGTGCAATGGGGCTAACCCCGAACATGCACGTGGTGGCCTACGACGCCGAACGCGGGTCGCGGGCAGCACGACTGCTGTGGACGCTGGAGGCAGTCGGGCACCGTCGTTACTCGCTATTGAATGGCGGCCTCGTTGCCTGGCAGCAAGAAGGTCGACGAGTAGTAAGCGACGTCACGACACCGAGCCCAACGCCTTACACGGTCACGCTCAATCAAAGCGCCATCGCAGAAAAAGACTGGGTACTGCGTCACCTCAATGACCCTTCCGTTACCCTCCTCGATGCACGCAGCGCCGGTGAATACAACGGATCGGTGCTGCGCGCTGCGCGCGGTGGACATATCCCGGGGGCGGTGAATCTCGACTACGCCACGGCGATCGACAACACGCGGCAAGCAAGGCTTAAACCAGCAGAAGAACTGCGGCGAAAATTATCAGAGGTGGGCGTGAAGCCCGAGAAGGAAATTGTGGTGTACTGCCAGACTCATCATCGCTCGGCGCACACCTGGTTTGTACTCAAGTCGCTCGGCTTTCCGAGAGTGCGCGGGTATCCCGGCTCCTGGTCGGAATGGGGCAACAGTCCGGATACGCCAATCGAGTGACGCGCCCGCCGTAGCGAGCCGGCTTGCGTTAACTTACCGGATCAGCGGCCAGAGGCTGTCGTCATTCTCGGGGCCGTGGCGCTCGGCGTTCTTTTTCACGGGCTTGGCGGCCGACTCTTCCTGCGCCACCAGCGAGTAAACGTCGCCCACATAAACCATTGCCATCGATTCGTCATCCATTACTGGCTCCTCCGTGGGGGCCTGACCGACTGTAGAGCGTGCTTGTTTCATTGGCTGTTACCTCCAAACCCTTTGTCGTCGCTAAACTGCTCCGGGTTCACACCATATAAATGAGCAAGGACTATGCCGCTCCTCGATCTATCTAACATTAGCCGACAAAACGCGGCTTTCTCGCACCTTCACTCCATCCTCCGACCGCCAAAAACGACACCCTTGCTACACTTTACGTAACGGTCATCAAAACCGATTCAGCCGACATCAGCCGCGCGGCGAACGTTAGCGTCTGTACGCCAAAACGCAATGCACTTTCGGGTATTCGGCACTAGCTGCCGCAGAGGTGGAGCGGACTGCGATTCCATTGCTTACCCATACAACACCGCTGCGACGTTTATTTCAGCCACCACAGCGCTGGAACATTCCCAGAAATTTGGCATCACAACTATGTTCGTAATGCCGAAACGGGAACTGTTATATGGATACCGCGTGGATTATCGTTGCTCACCGAAGTGGCGCCCGCCTGTTCGAAAATCATGGCCGGGAACTCGTCCTGCTCCAGGAGATTCCGCACGCCGAAGGCCGGTTGCAGGATAAAGACGTCGACATCGACGGGCCCGGGCGTGCGTTTGACAGGCAAGGCGAAGGACGCCACGCGCTCGGCAACGAACAGAAACCGACCGAACGCGAGACGGTAAAGTTCGCCCGTGAGCTGGCCGGGTTGCTCGAAGACGGACGCATCCACAAACGCTATACAAAACTGGTGCTCGTGGCCGAGCCGCGCTTCCTCGGTGAACTGCGCGCAGTACTGACGCCACAAACAGGATCCATGGTCACGGCAACACAGAGCCGGGATCTGGCCTGGATGGAGACACAGCAAATACAAAAACATCTGCAGGACATCATGTGGCCGTCACCGCGCGGCCAACACCACTAGACCACTAGCGCCGCGACTAACCGAGGAATTGCGCCAGACGGTTTACGCCCTGCTTCAGGTTCTCCAGCGTATTCGCATAGGAAAACCGCAGGTGCTGCATCGGCCGATGAAAACCAAAATCCAGACCCGGCGTGATCGCAACACCGGCCAGCTCCAACAACGTCAGCGCAAACGCCTGGCTGTCTGAGGTAAAGCGCGAGCAACCGGCATAAAGATAAAACGCGCCCTGCGGCTCAACCGGAATCTCGAAGCCAAGCCCACGCAGCGCCGGTAAAAGATAATCGCGTCGCTCGCAAAAAATCTGTCGACGACGTTCGAGTTCCACGCGTGTCTCAGCCGCGAATGCCGCCAGCGCCGCATACTGAGCCGGTGTGTTCGGCGCCAGGAACAAATTCTGTGCAAGTTTATCTAACGCAGCGATGTACGTGTGCGGCGCCACCAACCAGCCAAGGCGCCAGCCGGTCATGCCGTAATATTTTGAGAAGCTGTTGACGACGAAGACGTGTTCCGAATACCGGAGCACGGAGGATGGTTCTACGCCATAGGTGAGGCCGTGATAGATTTCATCCACAACAAGCACACCGCCGAGTTCTTCCACGACGCGCACAATGCGCGCCATCTCCGCGTCGTCTACGATAGTGCCGGTTGGATTGGACGGCGAGGCGATCAGGACGGCGACGGTGCGCGGCGTCCAGTGACGACGTATCAGTTCGGCGGTGAGTTGATACGCGCTCGAGGCGTCAACCGGAACACCAACGGGAACACCTTCGAACAATCGCACGAAATGACGATTACAGGGGTAGCCGGGATCGGCGAGCAGCACTTCATCGCCAGGCGACAGCAAGGCCCCGAAGATGAGTTGCAGCGCGCCCGAGGCGCCGGGGGTAACAACGACGCGCCCGGCTTCGACCTGCACCGTCGGCGCGTAAGACCGCGCAATTTCTGCACGCAGCTCGGGCAGGCCGAGCGCGGGGGTGTAATGCGTCTTGCCGGCCTGAAGCGCCTGTATACCAGCCTGTACAATCGGCGCCGCGGTCGGGAAGTCCGGTTCACCGATTTCCATGTGGACGATCGAACGGTCCTGCGCTTCGAGCGCGCGGGCACGTGCCAGCACGTCCATCACATGAAACGGTTCGATATGGGCCAGTCGGGTGGCAAATGGGCGCATACGCTTAGGCAGTTCCTTATTGACCGTACGGCACGGAAACCGGCATCATGGCCGCGTCATAAGGCCCTGATTTCATTGGCACGCGTCACAAAAGTTTGTTGCGACCCCCGACCCTTTCTGATATAGATTCGCGCTTAATTTTTTCGGCCCGTACCTGTCACGGACCACGACCATCAGATTATCGCAGGAGTCACTACATGCCGGCTATCCGGAAACGCAAGGAAAAAGCACCGGCCAGGGAAGCCAGCGTCGCTGCCGTCTCGCCTGTCGCAGGGATCAAGCCCTACGCCTATAAAAAAGGCGAGAAGTACATGAACAAGAAGATGCTTGGGCACTTCCGTATCGTGCTCAACGCCTGGAAGAAGGAACTCGAGGAAGAAATCACGCGCACCGTGCACTCGCTGCGCGATGAGCCGGAAAATCCGTCCGATCCGAACGATCGCGCCTCGCAGGAAACCGATATGTCGCTCGAGCTGCGTTCGCGCGACCGTGAACGCAAGTTGATCAAGAAGATCGACGAAGCCGTGGATCGCATCGACAAAGACGAATACGGCTACTGCGATAACTGCGGCGTCGAAATCGGTGTCGAGCGTCTGGAAGCACGGCCGACGGCCGAGCTTTGCATCGACTGCAAGACGCTGGAAGAGATTCGCGAAAAGAAAATGGGCGCCGAGGAGTAACGCTCCCTTCCCTTATTTTGTACGGTGCAGTTCTAAACTAACGGGAACGTGATTTGCCCTCCCTCCTGATCCGCAACGCCCGCATCGCGCGGCCCGACGGCACTTCGCTCGACGGCGACGTGCTGTGCGAGGCGGGACGGATCGCGCGTATCGAATCCTCGATTTCCGCCAAGGCCGACGAGGCGATCGACGCCCACGGTCTGCTGCTCCTGCCCGGCGTCATCGACCCGCAGGTTCACTTCCGTGAGCCGGGCAAGGAATATAAAGAAGACCTGGCCTCCGGCTCGCGTGCCGCCGTGAAAGGCGGCGTCACGAGCTTTCTCGAGATGCCGAACACCGATCCGACCACCACGATGCAAGCCGCGCTCGACGACAAGCTCAGGCGCGCGGCCGCCAAGAGCGTGGCCAATTACGGTTTCTTCATCGGCGCCACCGTCGACAATCTCACTGAACTGAACAACGCCAATCCGACTTGCGGCATCAAGATCTTCATGGGCGCCAGCACCGGCAGCCTGCTGGTCGACAAGCCGGAAGACCTCGAACGCATTTTTGCCAACGGCACACGCCTGATCGCCGTGCATGCCGAGGATGAAGCACGCATCCGCGCGCGCAAGGCGCAGTTCGCCGGGCGCACGGACCATGCCGTGCAGTCGGAGATTCGCGATGCCGAGTGCGCGCTGATTGCCACCAAGCTTGCGCTCTCGCTTTCCAAAAAGTACCGGCGCCGGCTGCACATCCTGCATCTTTCGACGAAAGAAGAAGCCAACCTGTTGCGCGCCGATAAACCGGCGTGGGTCACAGCCGAGGTGATTCCGAATCACCTGTTCCTTAATGTCGGCGATTATGCGAGCCAGGGTTCGCGCGTACAGATGAATCCGCCGATTCGAGCCAAAGAAGACAACACGGTGTTGTGGCAGGCGCTGCACGATGGTGTGATCGATTTCATCGCCACTGACCACGCCCCGCACACGCTGGAAGAAAAAGCGCGCCCTTTCCCCGAGTGTCCATCCGGTATGCCAGGCGTGGAAATCTCGCTGCCGCTGCTGCTGACTGAAATGGCCGCCGGTCGCTGCACGCTGGCGGAAATACAGAAATGGATGTGCTGGGGCCCAGCGGTCGCGTATGGCATCCCCAACAAGGGCAAGATCCTGGAAGGCTGGGACGCGGATTTGACCCTGGTCGACGTCCACACGCTCAAAACCGTTCGCGATGATGAAACGTTTACCAAGGTACACTGGTCGCCTTACAGCGGGCGCGAGCTGACCGGCTGGTCGGAGTACACGATCGTCAACGGACGCATCGTCTTTGAACGCGGGAGCGTTCGCGACGGGGTGTTCGGCAAGCCGCTGCGATTCGAACAATAACTCTGCAGTTCAAGAAAGTGGAACCGCATGGATTTAATTCTCTTATTGAAAGCGTTCGTCCTCGGCATCGTTGAGGGCATCACCGAATTCCTGCCGGTCTCCAGCACCGGGCATTTGATCCTGGTCGGCGACCTGCTGCACTTCAACGACGACAAGGGCAAGCTGTTCGAGATCGTGATCCAGGCCGCGGCTATCTTTGCGGTGTGTTGGGAGTACCGCGGCAAGATCGGCAACGTTGTCGGTGGGCTGACCACCGATCCCAAGGCGCGACGCTTCGTGCTGAACCTTGTCATCGCTTTCATTCCGCTCGCTGTCCTCGGCCTGCTGTTCGATAAAGCGATCAAGACGCATCTGTTCAATTGGGCCACGGTCGCGACCACATTCATCGTCGGCGGTGTGGTCATTCTGTGGGCCGAGAAACGCGAACACCGCGTGCGCGTCGAATCCGTGGACGAGCTGTCGCCGCGGGATGCGCTCAAACTTGGCATCGCCCAGGCGTTCGCCCTCATCCCGGGCACGTCGCGTTCGGGCGCCACCATCATCGGTGGCCTGCTGTTCGGCCTGTCGCGGCGCGCGGCGACCGAATTCTCATTCTTCCTCGCCATACCGACGCTGATCCTTGCGTCGATCTACCAGCTCTATAAGGAACGCCAGATCCTGGTAATGGACGATATCGGCATGTTTGCCGTCGGCGCCCTGGCCGCCTTCGTCAGCGCGTTCTGGGCCGTACGCGCGCTGCTGCGTTACATCAGCACCCACGACTTCACCGCCTTCGCCTGGTACCGCATCGCCTTCGGTTTGCTCGTGATCGCGACCTGGTACTGGGGCATTGTCGACTGGTCGACACCGTAACGACTGTTCCAAGGACGCCCCGTGATCGAAAAAATCATCTCCGTTCTGGCCGGCTTCATCATCGCCACGATCTCCACGCTCGGCTACGGCGGTGTCGCGCTGTTGATGGCGATCGAAAGCGCGTGCATCCCGCTGCCATCTGAAATCATCATGCCGTTTTCCGGTTATCTCGTTTTCACCGGCGAGATGACACTCTGGGGCGTGGCACTTGCCGGCGCCGTCGGCTGCGTGCTCGGTTCGCTGGTCGCGTATTACGTCGGCGTCGTCGGTGGGCGGCCGCTGGTGGAGAAATACGGCAAGTACGTGCTGATCTCGCATCACGATCTCGCCATTGCCGATCGCTGGTTTCAGAAGCACGGCGACATCACCATCTTCATTGGCCGGCTGCTGCCGGTGGTGCGTACCTTTATCGCCTTTCCGGCCGGCGTCGCACGCATGGACCTGTGGCGCTTCAACGTGTACACCTTCGTCGGCTCATTCATCTGGTGCTACGCGCTCGGCTGGGTCGGCATGACGCTCGGCCAGCACTGGAATACCCTCGGGGTCTACTTCCACCAGTTCGATGTCGCCATCGGCGCCGTCATCGTGGCAGGCGCGGCCTGGTACGTCTGGCGCCACCTCAAACACGCCAAAAAGCGCTGATATTCAGGCCTCCGGGCCGTTTTCCCGACTACACTTAGGGCCTACTATAAGGCCACGGTGGAAGGCTTCTTGCATGGACAAAGCCTACTACCGGAGGAAACCGGGGGCGTCATGTCAGCAGTTCTGAACAACGGAGCAACAACCAAACCACACGTGCTGGTCGCGGACGACTCGCGCGTCATCCGCAAGGCCGTGAGCAAGATCCTCGGCAACGACTTCGAACTGATCGAGGCCGACGACGGCGAATCGGCCTGGGAGCAGATCGCCCGCGACGATCGCATCGAAGTGGTCATGACCGACATCGAGATGCCCAAGCTCGATGGCTACGGCCTGATCTGCCGTGTGCGCGCCGCCGAAGAAGTGCGCCTGCGGGACATCCCCATCATTGTCATCACCGGTGCCGAAGACGAGGTCACGCGCGAGCGCGCCTACGCCTGCGGCGCGACCGATTTCATCACCAAGCCCATCGACGGCGTGCAGCTGCTGGCGCGTGCGCGGGCGCACGCAAAACTCGATGAGGCGATCCGCAAACTGAGTGAAATGGAAACCGCGCTCGGTGAGCAGTCGGCCACCGACGCCCTGACGCAACTGCACAGTCGGCGCTTTCTGCTCGATCGCGGCGAACAGGACTTCGCCTACGCCAAGCGCCACAGCGGCGAATTGTCCGTGGTCCGCATCGATGTCGACAACTTCCGTGCTCACTACGACACCCACGGCGATGATATTGGCAATCAGCTTATCGTCTGGATTTCGAAAATCGTTTCCGCCAGCGTGCGCACGGAAGACACCGCGGCGCGCGTGCAAGGTGCACAGTTTGCCGTGCTGATGCCGGGCACCGGCCGCATGGACGCCGCCGTCGTGGCCGAACGTATTCGCACCAGCGCCGCGGCGGCGGCGTTCGTTCACGGCGGCGTGTCGCTGCCGATTACGGTGAGCCTCGGTCTCGCCACCCACCGTCACGACAGCGGAAATTCGTTTGAAGAATTACTGCGTTCGGCCGACAAGAATGCCACGCTGGCGAAGGCCTCCGGCGGCAACCGCCTCGGCGTCGGCTATGCCGAGGAGCTCGCACCCGAAGAATCAGTGATCGAAAAACCGGACATGGAAACCGCGCTCAAGATGATCGAGCACGGCGACGCCGGAAAGCTGACGCCTTACTTGTCGGAGTTGGCGGTACGCCTGCTGCCGTTGCTGGAAATGTGCAATCGCAATCTCGATCTCGACATCCGCGACGCCATCGACACCATGAAGGACAAGCTCGCCTCGATGAAGTAGTATTTCTCCGCACGGAGAAATGAACGAGGAACGAGTGAGTCATCGAACTGCGCCGAAGCTTGACGCCACCAGTATCCCATCCGCTGCCCCGCAAACCCCAACCGCGTTCGTCCCTGCCTGGTGGTGCCGCAACGCCCACCTGCAAACACTCTGGCCGCCGCTGTTCCGGCGCCGCCCACGCGTAGCGCTGCGCCGCGAGCGGCTTGAGCTTGCCGACGGAGACTTTCTCGATCTCGATTGGGCGGTACGCGACGTCGCCGCCAGTGAATCCAGTGCGCCGATCGTACTGGTGCTCCACGGCCTCGAAGGATCGTCCGAATCGAAGTACGCACTCGGCGTGATCAACGCCAGCGCGGCGCGTGGCTGGCGCGGGGTGATTCTGAATTTTCGCGGCTGCAGTGGCGAGCCGAATCGCCTGCCGCACAGCTATCACTCCGGGGAAACCGCAGACCTTGCCTACGTCATCGGACTGCTTAAGGCACGCGAACCGCAGGCGCGCATCGCCGTGG
>Ga0209515_10009763_pt1 | contig 10855 bp, 12 predicted proteins | sample Subgroupgradi54m_FD_187454 | JGI IMG/M metagenome (GOLD analysis project Ga0209515, IMG submission 187454) | Subsurface groundwater microbial communities from S. Glens Falls, New York, USA - GMW60B uncontaminated upgradient, 5.4 m (SPAdes)... ...
ATACCGCAAAAAGACGCGGGCTGGCGTATGGAACCTCCGGTATCCGACCCCAGGGCCCAAATCGCCTCGTCGGCAGCCACACAGGCCGCGGACCCGCCGCTGGAGCCGCCCGGAACACGGCTTAAGTCCCAGGGATTGAACGTCGGACCATAACAGGATGATTCCGTCGAAGAACCGAAGGCAAACTCATCCATGTTGGCAATCCCGACGATCAGGCCGCCGGAACGTTTCACTTTTTCAATGACCGCGGCATCGTAGGGCGGACGAAAATCTTTCAGGATCCTGGAACCGCAAGTGATCTCTTCCCCTGTGGTGCATAAATTGTCTTTGATGCCGATGGGAATGGGAAAAGCGCCTGTGGCAAAGGAAGGTTTTTGCGCCGGACGGATATACGCGTGGACTTTAGCATCCACCAATTTAACACGGGCCAAGACATCCTCAAAAACCTCTTGGGCAGTGACCTTGGAGGATTTGAACAGGTCCAGAAGCGCGTGGGCGGTCAAACCATGCTGGCTCATTCGATGACAAGGGGCACTTTAAAGCAGCCGTCCTTTTGCTCGACGCTGATTTTGAGCGCTTCTTGATGGTCCAGGGACGGCCGGACAATGTCCGAACGCTGCGCGTCGGTCAAAGGCACGGCATGGCTGGTGGGTTTGACATTATCCAGGTTTAATTTTTGCAGCTGTTCGACGTATTTGAGGATACCGCCCAATTCAGCGCAAAACAAGTCCAGTTTCTCCGCAGGAACATGGATCCTGGCCAAAGCAGCGATGTATTGAACGTCTTTGGGGGCAATCGACATAACAATCCTTAAACAAATAGCGCGTCAATATCCGCGGGCTTTTCGATGTTATGGACAATAACATCGGAATTAATACGGCGGATAAGCCCTTTGAGGACTTTGCCTGGGCCTATTTCAATAAAATGCGTCACGCCCTGGCTGATGATGTATTCCACGGATGCCACCCATTGCACGGACGCCGTGATCTGTTTGGCTAAATTGCTGCGGATCTCGTCCGCGCTGTCCTGGGGCCGGCCACTGACATTGCTGACCACCTTAATATCTGTCGGGTGAATCACCGCGTGGGCAAGAACAGCTTTGAACTTCTCGGCAGCTCCTGCCATCAAAGAAGAATGGAACGCACCGCTGACTGTCAAAGGGATCACCTTTTGCCCGCCAGCAGCCTTGATGGCTTCAATGGCAGCTGCCACCTTGTCGGCATGACCGGTGATGACGATCTGTTCTTTGGAATTAAAATTAGCCACCTCTGCCCCGGTTTGGCGGCAAATGGCGGCCAATTGATCCTTATCAAACTCGATGACCGCGGCCATGGCGCCTTTGGCTTCTTTCGCGGCCTCTTCCATCAAGGCTCCACGTTTTTGCACCAAACCCAAAGCATCCGCGAAAGAAATGGTCCCGGAGCCAGCCAGCGCCGAATACTCTCCCAAACTTAAACCAGCGGTATAACGGACTTTGACAGACCTGAATTTAGGATGAGCTTCGAAAGCTTTTAAGGCGGCAATGCTTGTGGCCAAAATGGCGCTTTGGCAATACGCCGTCTGAGTCAACTGTTCTTCCGGGCCTTCAAAAGTCACCTTCAATAAATCATTAGCACAAATTTTATCCGCCTGGTCAAAAATAGCTTTCGCGGACGCGGACGTATCATAAAATTCTTTGCCCATGCCCTTTTTTTGGGCGCCCTGCCCGGGAAAAATTAAGGCGACGTCCGTCATTTCCCCTGCCACTGGACAACATTGGCCGCGCTGACCAATCCCGCGCCGAAAGCCACCAAAACCACCTTGCTGCCTTTTTTGATCCGTTTGGTCTTAACAGCTTCGTAAAGGGCCACAGCAATGGACGCGGCGGACATATTGCCGTATTTATCGATATTAACGAAAATTTTTTCCTTGGGGATGCCCAATTTCCTGGCCACCGCTGAAATGATGCGGTCATTGGCCTGATGAGGAACAACGCAGTCCACGTCGCTTTTTTTCATTTTAGCTTTTTTAAGGACTTGCTCGACGGCCTCGGCCATGGAATTGACCGCGACCTTGAACAATTCCCGGCCCTGCATGACCACATGCGGCAATTGGGCGTGCATTGTTCTTTGAGGGTTGAACGGACTGCGCGCCTCTTGGACCGCCACTTCCATCAAATGGCCGTATTTGCCGAACGACCGGGTGAAATCGGCGATGATGCCTGCGCGACGCACCTTGCCCAAAACGCAGGCGCCGGCCCCGTCCCCGAAAAGGACGCAGGTGGAACGGTCTTTCCAATCAACAAGCCCGGTGATGCGCTCGGCCGCGATCACCAAAACGTTTTTTGCCGCGCCTGTCTGGATGGATCGTTTTGCCGTGGTCAAAGCGTATAAAAACCCCGCGCAGGCCGCGGAAACGTCAAAAGCCGTGGCATTGGATGCCCCCAGGGCTTTTTGCACCTTGCAGGCCATCGACGGAAAATTGCTGTCCGGACTGATCGTGGCCACGATGATGAGGTCTATTTTCTGTGCCGGGATCCCGGCGTCTTTGAGCGCCTGCGCCGCGGCTTTGGTGGCAAGGTCACTGGTCTTTTCTTTGGCATCGGCGATGCGCCGCTCGACAATGCCCGTGCGCGCGCGTATCCACTCGTCGGAAGTCTCGACTATTTTTTCCAGGTCGAAATTGGTGAGTTTCCTCGCGGGCAAATAAACGCCTAAACCGAGGATACCGACATGGGGCATGGTCATTTGACCGCCTCTTCCTTAATCTTTCCCAAAACATCATGTTCCACTTCGCGGATGGCCGCGCGGATGGCGTTCCTGATGGCTTTAGGCGAAGAACGGCCGTGGCTGATGAGCACCAGCCCATCCACCCCCAATAAAGGGGCGCCGCCGTATTCGGAATAATCGATGGACCTTCTGGCTTCGCTCAAACTGGATTTTAAAAGCAAGGCTCCAAAAATGGCAACAGGGTTCTTTTTAATTTCACGTTTCATGAGCATGGCGACACTTTCCATCAAACCTTCGGAAACTTTCAAAGCCACGTTGCCCACATAACCATCGCAGACAACACAATGCGCCTTGCCGGTAAATATCTCATTGGCCTCAATATTACCGATAAACTCAGGCTCCCTTTCTTCCAGCATTTTGTGGGCTTCTTTTTCCAACTCTGTGCCCTTGCCTTCCTCCGCGCCGATATTCAAAAGCCCCACACTCGGCTTGGGGATCTCCAGGACGAGACGCGCGTAGACCTTGGCCATTTTGGCATATTGCCATAAATGTTCGGGTTTGGCCGCGGTGTTGGCACCAACATCGATGATGAAAGAAAATTTTTTCAAGGTGGGGATGACGCAGCCGATGCCCGGGCGGTCCACGCCGAGGATCATGCCCAGCACGATGGTGGAAGCGGCCACCACGGCACCGGTATTGCCGGCGCTGATAAAAGCGTCATAGCCGCCCTTTTTCAAAAGCCCGACACCAACGGTGATGGATGAATTTTTCTTCTGGCGGATGGAGGCGATGGCGTGATCATCCATGGCCACCACTTCCGGGGCATGGACGATCTCAATAAGGTCTTTGGGATATTTGTATTTTTTGAGCTCGGCCTCGATGCGTTGGGCAATGCCGACTAAGGCCACCGGTACGCGGTAGGCCTTCACCGCGTCAACGGCCCCGGCAACCACATTTTCAGGGGCATAATCCCCGCCCATAGCATCGACGACGATCTTCATAGTATTATTATTTTACGGCTTTGGCGGCCATTTCCACGATAGGGGTGCCTTTATAATACCCGCAGAACGGGCATATGCGATGGGGCAGTCCCGCTTTTTGACATTGCGGACATTTGCGCAAAGCCGCAACAGTCACCTTCCAGTGAGTGCGGCGTTTACGTCCGCGGCTTTTCGAATGTTGACGTTTTGGTAAAGGCATTACGGATCTCCTTATTTACATTTGCATTTTTCGATATTCAAATTTGCCCCGCATTTCGCACAAATACCCTTGCAATCATCCTTGCACAGGATCCGGGCGGGATTGCTCATGATCATTTCCTGCCGGATCTCCTCCCCTAAGTCCACGTACTCAGCGTCGGGTTCCAGAGGAAAATCAAAATGATATTCCATAACCTGCGGACGTTGAAAATTTTCCAGACAACGGGCACAGGTGTATCCGTACTTGGTCTCCACCCGCGCCTGGGCCACAATGACATTGTCCACCTTGGCCAGATGCGCGTGGACCTTCAAAGGCGAACGCAGGTCGATCTCTTCATCGGTCAGGCCGATTGCTTCCTTCGGGATGGTCTGATCAATCTCCCTGCCCTTAAAGGTGATGTCCCGAATGGAAACCCTGATCATCGCTTCAGGCGCTCTTTCAACTTGCGTTCGACCGCCGCAGGCACCAGTGAAGAAACGTCCCCGTGGAGGGTCGCGACTTCCTTAAGCAAACCGGAAGAAAGGAAGGACACGTGTTCGGAAGGCATCAAAAATACCGTTTCAATGTCCTGGGCCAGGCGCCGGTTGGTCAACGCGATCTGGAACTCATAATCAAAATCAGAGGTCATGCGCAAGCCGCGGATGAGCACATTGACTTGTCTGCGCCGGGCATAATCGACGACCAGGCCGTCAAATGTTTCAACCTGGACATTAGGGATATCCGCCGTCACTTCTTTGAGCATGGCCACGCGTTCGGCAATAGTGAAAAACGCCTTTTTGGCGCTGTTGTCCGCTGCCGCAACGATGACTTTGTCAAAAATACGCGCGGCCCGGTGAATAACGTCCAAATGGCCGTTGGTCGCGGGATCAAAACTGCCCGGATATATCGCTGTTTTGCCGTGTGCCATGAGTGTATTAGTCCGTAACCTTTTGTAAAATAGTCAGTTGGGAGGCCCCGTACCGGCGTTCGCTGACGACTTTCATATGTTCCGGTACGTCCACGGACTCGGCCGGATCGTGCTGTGCGACGAGAAAACTGTGAGCGTGTAATATATCATTTAGCCCCAGGCATTTCAAGGTTTTTTTGACCAGGTTACGGTCAAACGGAGGATCAAAAAAGACAATATCAAAGCTTTGGCCATTTTGGGACAACCTCTTCATTGAGACAAAGACATCCGCCTCCAAAAGCCGGTATTGCTCCCCCAGATCAATGCCTAAAATTCGGCAATTTTCGCGTATGGTTTCAGCATTTTTGGGGTCCTTTTCCACCATAGTCACTTCCTCAGCGCCCCGGGATATGGCTTCCAGGCCCACAGCCCCGCTTCCGGAAAAAAGGTCCAAAAACGTCAGCCCTTTAAAATCATGCCCTAAAATATCAAACACCGCGGCCCTCAAAACATTCTGGGTCGGCCTGGTGCCGGAGGGCATGTAAAAATGACGTCCCTTGTATTTTCCACTCAATATGCGCATATTAACCTGCCAGCAGTGTGTCCAAATAATGCGGATACCTTTTCTTGATGACCGATCTGACCAAACGGTTGACCTGACTCTCCAATAACGGGTCCCTGCGTGTCAGTCCTATCGCTTCCTGGCGGGCTTTTTCCAAAATATCCATTTGGGTCAAAGGGCCGGCTGTCCTCAATTCATTGACCCCATGCTGATGCCGGCCGAAATAATGCCCCGGCCCGCGGATCTGCAGGTCATGTTCGGCGATCTTAAACCCGTCGGTGGTTTTGATAAAAATATCCAGACGCGCTTTGGATCCCGGGGTCCTAGGATCGGTGACCAAAATACACACGCCGTTGTGCGCGCCGCGTCCGATACGTCCGCGCATTTGATGCAGCTGGCTTAAACCAAACCGCTCGGCATGCTCAATGACCATGACATTGGCATTGGCCACGTCAATGCCGACCTCAAGGATGGTGGTGGCCACGAGAATGTCCAGTTCATGATCTTTGAACTTGAGCATGGCCTGTTCAACCTCTTTCCTGTCCATCTGCCCGTGGACCAAGGCCAGCCGCAGGCCTTTGAACTCGAACTGGATGAAATGCTTGAACATGTCCTTGGCCGCTTTGAGGTCCAACGCTTCGCTTTCTTCGACCATGGGATAAATGATATAGGCCTGCGTGCCTTTGTTCACCTGTTGGCGCACTTGTTCATAAACAACCGGGGCTTTGTCCATTGTGAAACGGTATGTTTGGACCTTTCCGCGCCCGGGCGGCATTTCATCGATCACAGACACGTCCAGATCCCCATACAGGGTCAGGCACAAAGTCCTTGGAATGGGTGTCGCTGTCATGACCAAAACATCGGGGTTGGCCCCTTTGGCGGACAATAAAGCACGCTGATGGACGCCGAATTTATGCTGTTCGTCGATCACGACAAAGGTCAGTTTTTTAAAAGCGACATTATCTTCTAAAAGCGCGTGGGTGCCGATGACAAGATCAATATCCCCCTCTTTCAAACCCCGGGACACGCGTTCCCTGTCTTTTTTGGACATGGAACTGGTCAAAAGCGCCGGACGCATGCCCTTAAAAACACCGCGGCCCATGAAATTCTTAAAATGGACATAATGCTGTTGGGCTAAGATCTCCGTCGGTGCCATGAACGCGCTTTGACCGTCATTATGGAACGCCGCGGCACAGCCAAAGAATGCCGCGGCTGTTTTGCCGCAGCCGACATCGCCCTGCAAAAGCCGCAGCATGGGACGGGGCCTGGCCATGTCTTCGGCCACTTCACGCGCCGCCTTCATCTGGGCCTGGGTCAGCGCAAAAGGAAATGACGCTGCATAATCGTCCATGAACGTTTTTTCAATGCGGTGGACAATGCCTTGCTTGGCGGTGATGCTCAAGCGCCGCAACAAAACGCAGACCTGAAAAAGGAAGAATTCCTCGAAGGCCGCACGCCGGGCTGCTTTTTCCTGCTCCTGGACGCTGTCGGGAAAATGGATCTGGCGTATGCCGGCGGCAATGTTGCCAAGACCCTGCCTGCGGCGGACATCAGCGGGAACAATGTCCCTCAATTGATGGCCATATTTCTCCAATGCCGCCTGCACGGCCTTGCGCAAAAAACGCTGGGTGATCCCCTTGGTCAAAGGATAGACCGGCACGATGCGGCCCATGTTCAGCGACCTGTCCTCGGGGGTGATCAGTTCAAAATCCGGCATGATCATCTGCAGGCGTTTCTTGAAAACATCGACCCTGCCGTAAAAGACCGCCTCCTGCCCCGGTTTAAAATATTTGTCCAGCCATGGCTGGTTGAACCACACGCAAAAAATACGCCCGCTTTTGTCCCCCACGGATATCTCAACGGTTTTATGACGTGAATAAAAATTCCTCCGGCCCACAGCCAAAACTCGGCCGGAAATGGTCTGCGTTTCGCCGGCTGAGAGCATGGCGATAGGCATGAATTGGGAGCGGTCCTCATAACGAAAAGGAAAGAGATACAGCAGGTCCTCGACGCTGTAGACGCCGAGATCAGCCAAAATCTTGGCCTTGGCCGGTCCCACGCCTTTGACGTATTGGACGGAAATATCGTTTAAGTGTTCAGGCATGAAAAAAGGCGGGTTTGCGCGTTAAAAACGCATGGACTTAAGGCGCCGGGCCAATTGCTTGCGGTAATTCTTGTCGAACACCTCTTCGAAATCATAGGCATTCTGGAAACTCTCGTAATGGTCATGGGCGTCTTTGGAAAGGATCTTATGCTCCACTAGATTATACACCATATTGCCGAAATCATCGGTGGTTTTGACCCCCCAGAAATTGAGGATGGTCAAGGTCATGGGCCCGAATTTCTTGAGCAAAAGCCCTTTGATGCCCTTGAGAAGTTCCGCTCCGGTGACGTGTTTGACCCTTTTGAACCTCTTGCGGCTGTCATTCAGGGCCTCCATGATGAATTCGTAGGCTTCAGGGTGATAGCGGGGATCCGTCGTGCAGATTTTTGAAACGATGCTATAGAACTCCTGGTTCATTAGATTTATTTTAGCATCCCTGAAACGAAACTCAAAAAGAATCTGAAAAAAATAAGAAGCCCCGCCAATGACAGCGGGGCCTCAAAGAAACCGGTAACGTTCTACTCTCCCATAGCCATGTGACTACAGTACCATCGACCTCGGTGGGCTTAACTTCCGTATTCGGAATGGGAACGGGTGTAACACCACCAGTAAAGTTACCGGAAAATCAAATGACAATTGCGGAATAAAGGGAAGCACAAAACCGTAAAAGGTAAAAATGATCAAGCGTTCGGCAGATTAGTACTGGTTAGCTTAAATCCTTACGGATCTTACACACCCAGCCTATCAACGTCGTAGTCTACAACGTGCCTACACCCCCTTACAGGGGATCGATCATTCATCTTGAAATAGGCTTCGCGCTTATATGCATTCAGCGCTTATCCCTTCCGAACATGGCTACCCAGCCATTACCCTTGGCAGGATAACTGGAACACCAGAGGTTCGTATCTCCCGGTCCTCTCGTACTAGGGAGATCTTTTCTTCAATGATCGTGCGCCCACACCAGATAGAGACCGAACTGTCTCACGACGTTCTAAACCCAGCTCACGTACCCTTTTAACCGGCGAACAGCCGGACCCTTGGGACCTTATACAGCCCCAGGATAGGATGAGCCGACATCGAGGTGCCAATCCGCGCTGTCGATATGAACTCTCGAGCGCGATCAGCCTGTTATCCCCAGAGTACCTATTGTTCGTTGAGCGATGGCAATCCCACATTCAACCACCGGATCACTAAGCCCCACTTTCGTGCCTGCTCGTCCTGTCGGACTCGCAGTCAGGCTCCCTTATGCCTTTGCACTCTACAGACGATTGCCGACCGTCTTGAGGGAACCTTTGGACCCCTTCGTTATTCTTTAGAAGGGAACCGCCCCAGTCAAACTGCCCATCTGGCACTGTTTCCTGTCTGGTTTCACAGAACAGAGTTAGAATCTAGACATCAACAGGCTGGTATTTCACTGATGGCTCCACCCCGGCTGACGCCGGAGCTTCACAGCCTCCCAGCTATGCTACACAGTCAAAATCCAAATCCAATACCAGAATGCAGTAAAGGTTCTGGGGTCTTTTCGTCTTGGTGCGGGTAGACGGCATCTTCACCGCCGCTACAATTTCGCCGAGTTCCTCCTCGAGACAGCGCCCAAGTTGTTACACCATTCGTGCGCGTGGGAACTTACCCCACAAGGAATTTCGCTCATCCTGTTACAACCTTAAACTTCAAGGCGTCTCAACATTTCTGCTGAACTCTGCATGTCGCCATGCAGTTCGGACCATATCTTCACTAATTGAATTAGTGTTGGGCGTATGGTCTCTGAGGATTTTGGTGGATGATCTCACCAACCTTTCCTGCTGATTGTCCCCACCGATCAGATTTTTACCAATTGCTTGGTACCGTCGGATACTGGGAGTTTCCAGCATTTAGCCCAATTTTACTAAGGCTAGCGTTTCCACGAAACCTTAGGACCGTTCGTTTATGTTAACCTGTTGGTGAACCACTGAACCATCAGGCTCATCGTTTTTGACAACGATGACTTCCGATCTCTCGGAAGACCGGACTATATCATCCTGTGATTGCTCACAAGTTTGGCGTATAGTCTCTGAGGATTTCTGAAAGACGTGGAGGATTTCACTTTCACTGAACTTACGCTTCCCTCCATCGTTCATTTCTCTGCGTAATTCCAATATTTCTTTTATACCATCTTGATGAAGATGTTTTCCATTTTTTACCATTTCAGCCATCCGGCAGAAGATAGCGAAATCTCGCTTTTTCTTTGCGGACAGGAAATGATATTTTTTAAAAAATGGAATCACATTCTCAAGGATGGCGTTAAAATTATTCACCTCATAATACCAAACACCATCTGGTCGGCCGCGTAATGTGCCGCAACCTAAATGATGCTTGAAGAGAGCTAGAATAACTTTATCTTTTTGGGAAATATTGAAACAGAGGGAAATTTTCCAGGGCATTTTATAATCTTGCCTGCGTCGGAAAGAGACATTAAAACTACCTTCTCCATCCGTGAAACCGGCAAGATAATAACCGATCTCTGGATTCATTTCAGACCTTTCCTGCTGATTATCCCTATCTGACAGATTGTCACGATCCTCTTCATATGAGAGGATGTACTGTCAGCCTAACAGGACGTTCCAGCATATAGCCAAATTTTACAACTACCTTGGTCAGTTGATAGTTACGGCCGCCGTTTACTGGGGCTTCAGTTCGAAGCTTTGTCCCGACTTGCGTCGGGACTGACCTCTCCCCTTAACCTTCCAGCACCGGGCAGGTGTCACACCCTATACGTTCTCTTTCGAGTTAGCAGAGTGATGTGTTTTTACTAAACAGTCACCCGGGCCTCTTTACTGTGACCATTCGGGCTTCGGACGTGATGTCCTACACCCGTTTGGCACCCCTTCTCCCGAAGTTACGGGGTGATTTTGCCTAGTTCCTTAAGGAGGATTCTCTCGAGCACCTTGGCATATTCTGCCTATCTACCTGTGTCGGATTCCGGTACGATCGACCACGAGACTCCCTTGATGGTTTTTCTCGGCAGCCTGGCATGGGCCACTTCCCCCGCACTTGCGATTGAGGTCCCCGTCAGCTCTGACCCCGTCTTGCGACGGGGCTACGGCTTTGGACGCAGACATCCAACACTGCGCATGGCTTAGCCTCCTGCGTCACATCAAGGTGATAACGTTCGTAGTCGGTTCAGGAATATTAACCTGATCTCCATCGATTACGCCTTTCGGCCTCACCTTAGGATCGACTAACCCTGGGCGGATTAACCTTCCCCAGGAAACCTGAGATTTTCGGTGCTACAGTTTCTCGCTGTAGTTTTCGCTACTCATACCAACAGTATCACTAGTGCTTACTCCAGCATTCCTCTCGGTATGCCTTCAACGCTTAGCACTACGCTCCCCTACCCCTCGTTTGTCCGAAGACAA
>Ga0209515_10009764_pt1 | contig 10854 bp, 7 predicted proteins | sample Subgroupgradi54m_FD_187454 | JGI IMG/M metagenome (GOLD analysis project Ga0209515, IMG submission 187454) | Subsurface groundwater microbial communities from S. Glens Falls, New York, USA - GMW60B uncontaminated upgradient, 5.4 m (SPAdes)... ...
ACTGGGGCGGTCGCCTCGAAGAAGGATTCTTCCGATCCCTTCGCTGGGGCCTTCTGATAGTAATATCAGAATGAAAACCGACTATATGCTGGAAACCCCGTTCCCTAAAAGGGATGTAGATCCGATAGTACTTAATTATTTTAAGTGAAAATCTATTCGGTGCGGACAATCAGCAGGGAAGTCCTATTTTGGACCCCTCAACGACTGTACGTCGGCTCCGTTTATTAACGGAGATGATACAGTCTGAACTCTTAGGCGACTAAGAGACTTAGTGATAAAATTCACTAAGATTCTAGAAAGGCTTTTAAAATGCATAAGCCAATTTTGACTAGGGAGCAAAAATCAATAATCGTTGGGAAAATATTGGGAGATGGACATCTTGAGACTCAAACTAAAGGTAAAAGTTATAGACTCAAGGTTGAGCACTCAATTTCTCAGAAAGAGTATGTTGATTGGACGTTTCAAATGTTAAAAGATTGGGTAAAAACATCACCTAAAACTAAACTAAAGATGAGGCAGGGAATAAAGGGAATTAATTATTATTTCCAAACTGTAAGTACTTCTTCATTTAGGTTTTTTGGTCAAAGTTTTTATCCCAAAGGAGTAAAGCAGGTACCAATAATTATTGGAAAACTTTTGACTCCTTTGAGTTTAGCTATTTGGTTTATGGATGATGGATCTATAAAATCTAGACATCACAGAGCCTTAATTTTAAATACTCAAGCATTTAATGAACTGAGTTTAAAAAGGTTGCAGAAAGTGCTTGATGAGAAATTTGGAGTTTGTACAATTTTAAGAAGGCAAAAAGAAGGAAAACAAATATATGTTTTGGCAAAATCAGTAGATAAGTTTGTCGAAATAATAAAACCTTATCTTTTACCTGAAATGTATTACAAGCTTGGAAAGAATCTAGAATTAACACAATTGCCAAAAAGGTAACGGAGGCGTACAAAGGTCGACTCAAGTCCTACAGAAACGGACTTTTAGAGTGCAATGGCATAAGTCGGCTTGACTGCAAGTGGTACATCACGAGCAGGTGCGAAAGCAGGTCATAGTGATCCTTGCGTGGTTCATGGGAGCGCGCAAGCTTAACGGATAAAAGCTACCCCGGGGATACTAATAATGTGTGTCCGGATCCTATGGTAACATAGGGTCGTGCATACGGCTAATAACGGTGAAGCCCTCATGTTTCGTGGTTTAGGTCTTCCACAACGAGGGAAACGCAGGGTAATACCGTGGGAAGCCGGAGGAAATAATGACACTAAAGCAAAAAAATGCTCTAATTGGAATGATATTGGGTGATGCTTATTTGCAAAAGACAGGTAAGCAAAATGCAAGGATCAGACTTGAACACAGTATAAAGCAAAGAGAATATCTTGAATGGAAAGTAAGTCTTTTTCCAAGATATTTTCAAAAGAAAATTCAAGTTCTTGAGCGCATAAATCCCGTATGGAATAGAAAATATTCGTACGTGAGAGCTCAATCAACATCAAGTCCGGAATTTGGAAAACTCAGAAGGCTTTTTTATAAGGATTCTGTAAAAATTATTCCGGGTACGATAAGTAGCATTTTTAACAATTCTCTTTCTTTGGCTATATGGTTTATGGACGACGGTTACTATTATCCTAGAGATAATAATTCCTATATCTATATTCCAAATTGGGATGATGAAAGTGTCAAGAAGTTATTATTCGCACTCAGTGCAAATTTTAATCTCTTGCCAAAAGTCAAGAAAAAAAGAAAGGGATTGGTATTGACTTTTAGTGTTGATGAAACAAATAAGTTGATAGAACAAATTAAGAAATTAATTGTTCCATCAATGAAATATAAAATTCCTCTTGGCCCCGTATCGACTGATCCAAATTCTTAATTTTTTAAGAAAAGTAGTGAGATGGATTTATAGATCCATCATACGCCGTACCCCTCTTGAGCATTTTTAAATGTTTATGGAGGGTGAAGATATAGTCAGTGCCACAAGAAATTGTGGATATATATGTTTAAAACATATTCATGAACAGGCTGATCTTCCCCAAGAGTCCATATCGACGGGAAGGTTTGGCACCTCGATAAACCAATAATATGGTTGATGTCGCATAGAGAAGCAATTCTCTAAAGAAAAATTCAGCTCATATCGGTGAAACCCTACTTGATTTTCGGGTTACCTTCGGGTAATATTTAAATTCAAGGGGCAATACCGAGGGAAGTCCTGGAATTTTGTGCAAACACTTTTACTTTCTGAATACAAAAGGAGTCTGATTTTAAATCAGATTCAGAAATCTGTTTTAGTTGGTTCACTTTTAGGTGATGGAACATTGAGGCTCGGGAAAAGAGCTATTAATGCAAATTACAAAGTTGAGCAAGGTTTAAAACAGAAAGAATACGTATTTTGGAAGTATGAGGTGTTTAAAGAATGGGTAACTACGCCACCTAAGATTAGCGTAAGATATGATATAAATCGTAGTCCTTATGATAAATCTTGGTGGTTTAGAACTCTGCGCCATCCAGAGATGACTATATTTCATAAAAAATTTTATGTAAATGGAATAAAGATAATTCCTGAAGATATAGAAAATTTCTTGGACCCACTGGCTTTTGCTGTGTGGGTAATGGATGACGGTTCTAGAAATAGAGACAGAGTTGATATAAGTACATATTCTTTTAAATTGAAGGGAATATATTTACTTCAGAAGGCAATCTATAACAGATTTTCTTTAAAAAGTAATTATTATAAAGACAGAGATAAAGGCTTGCGTTTGTATTTCAGTAAAGCTGAAACACAAAAGCTGGTTAGGATAATTTCTGACTTTATCATTCCTAGCTTACGATACAAAATTTCAGTGACCCCGTAACGACTTGTCTGCATCCGCAGACAGAGTTCTCGAGATGATTTATTAAGAGAGCTAACACGCTGAGCCCCCATTTAAAATGGATGAAAGTAAATTTGAATGGGGTGATGGTATAGTCTACTCCACTAGTAATAGTGGGCAAAGTGGTCGGCTCACCGTATCCTCCTGGCGAAGTAGCCGGGAAGGGTTGGGCTGTTCGCCCATTAAAACGGTACGCGAGCTGGGTTCAGAACGTCGTGAGACAGTAGACCTATAGTATTTAGACTATACTATTAAACGAGCTGTCTTCTTCCGAGCGTTTTTTGAATTTGAGGAGTCTGTTAGTAAATAAGGAAGATCTCAAAAATTTGAGAGTAAATCTGGCTATTTGCTGGAAAATCTCAGTATCCGACAGTACTAATTGTCATTCCGAATTCATTTCGGAATCTAGATCCTGAATCAAATTCAGGGTGACAGTAGTAAAAATCTGATCGATGGAGACAATCAGCAGGAAAGACTCTTAGAGAAATCTAAGGGAATCCTCACAGGCCATACGCCAGACCTGATTTTAATTCAGGAAGATATGGTCGGATCCTTATGGCGACATAAGGAGTTTGCAGGAAAACAAACTAGCAAACCGTTTCAAGTGAAACGTAACAATAATGTCGGCCTCTATCCGGTGTAAGTGTTGATACTTGAGTGGGGTCATTTCTAGTACGAGAGGACCGAAATGAGCGAACCTATAGTGTGCCAGTTGTCACATCAGTGGCAGTGCTGGGTAGCTACGTTCGTAACTGAGAAGCGCTGAAAGCATCTAAGCGCCAAACAGGCCACAAGACGAGGTATCGTTGAGATCCCAGATAGACTATCTGGTTGATAGGCGTCAAGTGAAAGGCTAGTAATAGTTGTCTCCGTTTATCGGAGGGTTCAATTGGATAGATACTTGGGGTTAAACCTAAGTATCTGTGCTAATTGTTCAGCTAAGACGTACTAATAGATCGAATTACATTTTTCCGCATAGTGCGGGACAGGCATTCCATTCAGTTTTGAAGACGTTAGTGAGAAATTTGACCCTAAGTAATGATTTCTAATTTTGTGCCTTGACATGGTATAATATGTGAGGTTAAATGAAGGTAGATTTAATAATATCAATGCAAAAGAAACTTATAAACTGGCAAGTAAAAAGATTTATTAGATAGGCCCAATTTCTGGGCTTATCCTTTGTGTATTCCCGAGAGGGAGTATTTTTTTGGCTTAGCACAAATGTGTTCAGCATAAAGGTAAATATGACGGAAAGAGTATTAGTAAAACCAAAAGATTATCAAACAGCACGTGATCGTGGAATACCTTTAAATCTGCTTGATCCTAACACGCAGGTAGAGTTTCGAGCCATCGATATTGCAATTTGCGCGATGAATATGGATCCGAGATTTAAGTCGCAGTTTGAAGAGCGTGGCACAAAATTGGATGAGGTGTTATCTGGGGTACACGATCTCGACAGTTTATTTTCGGTTGTCGCTATAAATTGCGGCCAAGAGATGATTGATGAAGGGCATATTAAAAATTGGGGAAGAAATATTATGAGAATTGCTGAAAATGGTTATGGAACGAATGGTAATGGTGAAGTACACAAGAAATTGCGTGAATTTGTGCTTTCTGACAGTCATCACTTCGGTATTGAAATTTCCGAATAAATCTTGTAGAATTCTCAGACTGGTGTCTTGAGCGAGCTGGTCCCACTCCATCCCATTCCGAACTGGATAGTGAAACGGCTTAGCGCTGACAATAGTATATGGGTAACTGTATGCGAAAATAGGTCGATGCCAGTATAAAGCAGCTCACCAGCGGGTGAGCTTTTTTATTGGTTTAGTCTTTTTTTCTTTTTCAAAACCTGATACAATGTGGGTCAATTAGGAAGATAGGATATCCTAAAAACTTAAAAAAGGAAGTGGTTATGGTTGAGTTCGCAATCTACACAAGCATCAAAAACTAAAATTTCATTCGCCGATCTTTTGGCGGCATCTGGGTCAAAAATTCCATCAATAAAACGTGGTCAAGAAATTCAGGGCAAAGTTGTCGCGGTTTCTAAAGACGAAGTATTAGTTGATATTGGCGCAAAATCCGAAGGCATTGTAACTGGACGAGAATTGGATAGTGTCCGTGATTTGGCGGCTGGGCTTTCGGTCGGCGATTCTGTTGATGTAACAGTAATGCATCCGGAAAATGATGCAGGGCAAATTGTGCTTTCGCTTCGAAAACTTTCCGGAGAAAAACGTTGGGCAGAGCTAGAGGAAAAAAGAGACAATAACGAAGATATTAATGTCGCCGCCTTGGAAGTTAATCGTGGTGGCGTTATTTGTGATTATGTTGGGCTGCGCGGATTCTTGCCAGCTTCACAGCTTTTGAAAGTGCCTTCAAAGTTAACAGACTTAATTGGTAAAACGCTTTCTGTGCGGGTTATTGAAGTAGACCGTGCGACAAACCGTTTAATATTTTCTCAGAAAACTCAAGACAAAAAGAATCTGGTTGCAATTGCAAAGCTTTTGGAAAAAGTGGAGATTGGTCAGGAGCTTTCTGGGGTGATTTCTGCAGTTTTGCCGTTTGGAATATTTGTGGAAGTAAAGACAAAAGATGGTGAGGGTAAAGTAGGTGAAGAAGATTTAGAGGGCAAGAAAGGCAAAACTTCTGAACCGTCTGAATCTTCTCAATCATCAAAACCACCCAAATTGGAGGGACTCGTTCACATCTCGGAACTTGCCTGGGAAAAGATAGATGATCCGGCGAAAATGTATAAAGTTGGGGACGAAGTGGAAGTATTGGTTATTGCCAAAGACGAGGAAAGCGGTCGGCTTAATCTTTCTATAAAACAGCTGGGTGAAGACCCATTTTTGGAGGCAGCAGGTGCATATATTAAAGACCAAATTGTCAAAGGTGAGGTTGTGCGTGTTACGCCATACGGTGTTTATGTAACTTTGGAAAATGGGGTTGAGGGGTTAATGCATATTTCTAAAATTCCGCCGAATGCTTCTTTTGATATTGGCCAATCTGTTGAATGTACGGTTGAAGGTGTTGATAACCGTGCCCGCCATATTACGCTTTTGCCGATTATTACAGAGAAGCCGATACTTTATAGATAGCGTTTAGTCTTTTTTAGCCTGGACGCTAGAAACTAAGCACTATGAAAAACACTTCAGTTTATATTTGCCAACAGTGTGGATATCAATCGCCCTCGTTTTTAGGGAAATGCCCTGAATGCGGCGAATGGAATAGTCTCGTTGAAACTGCGGTTTCAACGAGAAATTCGAAATCCGAAGCACGAAATCTGAAAGTAGAAGTTGATCTTGTAAAACTTTCCGAAGTAACACTTCAGTCGGTTAAGAGAATTTCAACTGGTTTTAGCGAGTTTGACCGAGTTTTGGGAGGAGGAATTGTGCCTGGATCAATCGTACTTATTGCTGGGGACCCAGGAATTGGCAAAAGTACGCTGCTTCTGCAGACGGCGATGAGGATAGCCGGCGCAGTTCCGCGTCAGGTTCAGCGTAGTTCAGCGGACAAGCGCGAAACAACGCGGAAGAATTCGCAGAACAACGCTGTGCTATACGTTACCGGTGAGGAATCTGCGCAGCAGGTTAAGATTCGTGCAGACAGGATTGCGAAAATACCTTCAAATCTTTTAATTTTGGCAAATAACGATGTGGATGTTGTGGTCGGAGCGGCAGAGGAACTAGAGCCAAAATTTGTGATTGTTGATTCAATCCAAACATTAACACGCGATGATTTGGCAGGAGGAGCGGGTTCTGTTGGGCAGGTTCGCGAATGTGCACAAGTTTTACAAAGGTTTGCTAAATCCAGCCAGATTCCGGTTTTTTTGGTTGGGCACGTTACCAAAGAGGGAAATGTGGCTGGGCCAAAGGTTTTGGAGCATCTGGTTGATGCAGTAATGAATCTGGAGGGAGACGGCATGCATAATTTTCGCTTGCTGAGATCGATAAAAAACAGATTTGGGTCGACGTTTGAAGTTGGTGTTTTTGAAATGGGAGATTCTGGTATGGTTGAAGTGACAAATCCATCCGGGATATTTTTGGCGCAGCGTGATGCGACTTTGGCTGGTTCTGTTGTTTGTTCAACGATTGCCGGAGGCAGGCCAATTTTGGCGGAGGTGCAGGCATTATGTTCTTCTACAGTATTTCCTGTGCCTGCAAGGCGAGTATCGGGTTTGGATTTTTCCAGAATGCAGGTTGTAATTGCGGCTATATCGCGAGCGGCTAAAATAACAACAGCCAACTTGGATATTTTTGTGAACGTGGCCGGGGGCTTGAAAATCAACGAACCGGCCGCAGATTTGGCGGTGGCACTAGCGATTGCTTCGTCTGTGCAAAATAAGCCGGTCAAGAAAAATATTTGCGCATTTGGTGAGGTTGGTCTTCTAGGTGAGTTGCGGCCAGTGGGTAATCCTAAAAATAGGATGCAGGAGGCAAGAAGATTAGGGTTTTCTGATTTTGTGACAGCAGATAGGTTTAAAACATTGTCTGAGGCAATAAAGTACTCTTTGGGAGGATAAATATTATGAAGTTTAAAGTCTTTTTAAGGCCTGCATTGACGGTTGTTTTTGGTTTTTTTGGAGTTTGGATTGCCAGAAGTGGGATTTCTCCGTTATTTGCGGCAAGCAGCATTTATTTCATTTTGATTGCGTTTTTGGCGTTTGGAGTGTTGGGTTTTATACTGCCAGACATTATTGAACGTGCTGGTCAGGCTGGAATTAATGTATTAGCTAGACAATTGGCCGGTATTATTTTGAAAGCGCCAAATGTTGCCAGAAGTTCTTTCAGGCGAAGAAGAAAGCCTAAAAAGTACATAAATCCGTTAATTGTGGATACCTCTGCATTAATCGATGGAAGGCTGGTCGAAGTTGCCAAAAGCGGCTTTATGTTTGGAACCTTAATCGTGATCCCTTCAGTAATTGGTGAACTTCACAAGCTTGCAGATAGTGCAGATGAAGAGAAGCGAACTCGAGGCAGACGTGGCTTGGATAATTTAGCGGAAATACAGAAAGTTAGGCAGATTAAAGTGGAGGTATTGAACAGTGAACCAGATGATGTAGAAGTTGATTCCAAATTACTATCTGAGGCTAAAAAAATCAAAGGAAAAGTGATTACGGTTGATTTTAATTTAAATAAAGTGGCGAAGGTTAAGAAAATTGCGGTTTTAAATGTAAACGAGCTAGCAGGTGCCATAAAGACTGCAGTTTTACCTAGCGAGCAGATTGAGGTTAAGGTAACTGCAATTGGGCGTGAAAAAGGTCAGGGAGTAGGTTACTTAGCCGATGGAACAATGATAGTTGTTGAAAACGGAGCAAAATTAAAGGGTAAAACCGTAAAAGTTGTGGTTAGCCGTGTGTTCCAGACGGCCGCAGGCAAGATGATCTTCGCAAAAGTAATTTAACTACTTTGGTTAACAAATTTCCATACTGTTAGTCATCTTTTATCTAAAACGGCCGTTTTAGGGGCATTGATAGAGTAAAATTTACTGACGCTTCTGTTACTTTCTATTACATTTAGCCACGAATTTATATCCAATCGTCAATTTATCTGACTGACACCTTCCGTGATGGGAGAAAATATTCTATGACTTTCATATTTATATATTTGCTTATTTGGATAGGAAAAACGATATAAATATGTCGGGAATAATAACTACAGGATATCGTTTTTAACCATGTATTTTTACTATCGGGTATTGCGAGGACTTGACAAGAATTATAGTGGGAGCTATATTGCTAGAGCAGGCTGAAAGTTACGTTTCTTAAAAAGAGATGTAACAAATGGATTTACTTTTACAAGTAAGTCTTTGAAGATTTGTTTTTCAGAAGATGAAAAACAAATCGGTTAGAAAATAAATTTGTTGAAAAACAAGTTTTCCAATAAGAAAAGAGCATCACTACCGCAGACTGAAACTCGAATAGCAATGCTCTTTTGAGGTGTAAGGGAAGCGACTTAGGGCAGCTAAGTTGCTTTCCTTTTTCACAATAGAACACATAGTAATCCCTTGTCAAGAGGGGTAAATATATTGGTTACTTTTAGCCTCAAATTCCCCAATATTGAATAAAAAAATATAAGTTTTCGGGTAAATTTAGTCCTCGGTGTTTTATGTGAATATTCATTCATTATTTTCGCAACAAAAGCCTTTTTAGGGTTATTGCGAACCTATAATTTTGACAAACTTTTGTCATTCTGTTAGCATTTGCGCATCGTGATTCTGCCCAAAAACTTTATATGGCGAAAGAGAGAAGTAATGCTTCGAAACATCTTAGATTCGCAAAGGGCGAAATAGACCAAGCGCTTGTTTTTTTAGATGGACAGGAAGATCGTTCTTTGTCCGCCGGATCAAGGAAACGAAAGCCTCAGATCGGTTCCGGTTCCACCGAAAGCGCGGTTACAAAGCCCCCAAGAAAACGATCACCAAGGCTAAGAGTGGATACCGCCCTAACACCAATTATCGATCCAAAACCTCCTTTACCTGATTTCAATCCACCTAAACATGGAGAGACTGAAGATTTTTCACCAATTCCTATACCTTTATACGATTCGCTTTTTCTATTGAATCTGCATGGTTTTGAAAGCGGAGATAAAACTAAAACTCTGGACCCTCATTCACAAAGCTATGTAGAACAAGCAGGCTTAATGACTAAAGATGATTTACATAGCCTTAGTTCAGAAGAAGTCATGGGTAAACTGTTGAACACGGTTCTGTCTGAATTTGAGAAGTATACTGATGCACTTGAAGTACAAACCGCGGCTAAATTGTCTAAAGACGGTCTTGAAAAAACCGACGATTTTGATTCTCCATTTGGGGTAAATGATGAATTCGCCCCACAATCTATAAAAAGTCGCATAAAGCAGGGATTGTGGCGTGGTACGCTAGCTGATCAAAAAGCAGAAAGTAAGAGGAAAATGCGGGATCGGGAGGCGAAGCTATTGGATGCAAACGTCAGAGCAAATGGCATAGTTGCGCTAAGTAAATATTTTGAATTAAACGAGATGCTTAGCCCGGCTGAGATTCATGGACAAACTGCTAGCCAATTAAAAGACTATTTTGCAACTAGAGTTGAAGATAGGCTGAGCGTCGATGATCAAAGATTAATCTCTGCCAACTTTGACGAAAATGTAGCACCAAAAAATTCTGAAGAATATACAAAACAAACGATTGATTTTATCGGTATAGTCGGTGGAATAAAAGATAAACGCAGATTTAAGACACATAAAGATGTTGTAGATTTTGTAGAAAAACTCAAGCTGATTTCCAGAGATAGCGCAGATATTTTGAATAAAACAGCTAATCAAATTTATAAAACGCTTACAGAGGCAACAGCCGCAGAAGAAATGGTGCCGCGAAAGCCTTTGGCAAGGCGAATATTAGGGAAAATTCCATTTATAGGCAGGATAGGCGCGCATAAAACTGAAAAGGCAGTCACAGGTAATCGTATGCCGAGTGAAGCTGACCGAGACGGGTCTGAAAATAGAAATCGGCGCTCCAGGAGAGATAGTCGAAGAAATAGATATGTAGCCGGTCCTGTTGGTGCTGCAGCTTTGGGGGCGACTGCTCTTTTAGCTGCACTTGGGGGGGGTGGTGCGTTTTTGCTTGGTGAGTATTTTGAGAGCGATAAAGTGCCTACAAATAGCAATACGTTGAATATTGCATCTGGCGCAAACGTCGGCAATATCAATCAGATAAATAATACCGGCGGCGGGGATGCTTACGGTTTAGTAGATAATCGCAATGAAAATGCGGTTGCGCCGAGCCCAACAGATGGTGTAGTTGACAGAGCAAGTGAGATAAAGTTGAGCGGCGATATGAATCAGGATTTGGCTAAATTGTATTTAGACAACAAATCCGACAATAAAATTGGTGACGGGATTCATATAAAAGCCAACGATGCAGGCGAATTTTTCAAGTCATTAGGTGTAAAAAACAATCCTGAAAGATATGTAACTCTTTTCAATAGTTTTAAAGATCATGATCTGACTACAGA
>Ga0209515_10009765_pt1 | contig 10853 bp, 11 predicted proteins | sample Subgroupgradi54m_FD_187454 | JGI IMG/M metagenome (GOLD analysis project Ga0209515, IMG submission 187454) | Subsurface groundwater microbial communities from S. Glens Falls, New York, USA - GMW60B uncontaminated upgradient, 5.4 m (SPAdes)... ...
TCGAGCACCTGGTTGATCGAGGATATCTCGCACGCAAAAAGCGACAGCTGATATCAACGCCGCTCGGGCGCGAACTCATCGATCTGGTGCCCGCGCCGCTGCGCGAGCCGGGCCTCACGGCCTTTTGGGAAGAGCAGCTGGACGCGATCGCCAAGGGCAATGCGCCGGCCGATCAGTTTATGGCGTCGCAAGTGAAGGTCCTGCGTCGTCTGATCCAGGACGCCTTCGGCAGCAAGTTCACCGGCGGGGTTGCGCCCGCCAGGTGCCCACAGTGTTTATCTCCGATGAAGCGCCGGACGTCGAAGGGGAATAAAAACTTCTCCTTCTGGGTCTGCGAAGAGGCGCGTCACGGGCGAACGTTGTTCTTTGTCGACGAAGACGGAAAACCGGGTAGAGAGTTCGGCGGCGAGTCGTCGCGTCAGCGAGGGCGGCTGCAGGTGAGGCTTCAAGTCTGAATATTCTCCGATCGTTGTTATCGTTATATGTAGCTAATCAGGGCAGAGTTTAAATGAGGAACGTTTATAAGATCGAACCAATCGTGCCGGTTGGGGATTCGGCAAACTCTGATGGCTGGCATGAACTGCTCTGCCGAAGACTGCCGGCCTCAGGGCACGGTTGGCGATCTTGGTATGAGCAGGTACCGGAGATAGCGAAGTCTTGTTTGAGTCGAGCCGGAGTAAATCGGTTGTCGATAAATATTGACGGAGCACAGTTGCTCGATATACGCATCGTCCGGGCGTTGCGTCGAATGCAGGGGCTTGCGATTACCTTGGAGTGGACGGAGCGCCCGACCGCAGCAGCGTCGGTGCGGGAGTTGGGAGTTGTGCTTGAGCACTTGCGCCAGGAGTGCGGATTTTCGATCGCGCTCGACGATGTAGGCATCGGCGAGGATGGAGTCGGTCGGTTGTGCGGGGTACGTGCCGATTACGTTAAGATCGATGGCCACATTTTCCGTCAAACGCGCGGCAGCGACCGTATTCGTTCGCTGATAGCGCGGTCTGTGGCTTTCTATAAAAGTGTCGGCACCGCGGTCGTGGTTGAACATATCGAAGACGAGTCGGATTTGCGGTTGGCACGTCATATTGGGGCTGATTACGTGCAGGGATATCTGTTTCTATCAATGCCGTACCACCGTGCCGTGGTTCTCGATGATAGGGGTGCAAAGATGAAACCTTGATCGACGATTTACAGTTCAACTTACGACATGTAATGTTTGCTGGATAAGGAACCACGCCAGGGAAGCTGCGAACCGCTAAATGAGCTTAAGTATCGATCCATCTGATCGGAATCCGGGAAAGTATCGAATCCTAGTCGCCGAGGACGATAAGTTAATAAGGAATTCTATCGTCCGCATCCTGGCCGGCGATGGACACCAACCACACGCTGTCGACAACGGAAATGATGCGCTGACCGAACTTTGCCGTGATATTTACGATTTAGCCGTGCTCGATGTCCGCATGCCAGGCCTGAGTGCTGTCGATATCACTCAGCGATATAGGGCAACGCACGAACGACCCATACCTATTATTGTGCTGACAGCGGATACCACAGCGAAAACCGGGCTCAATTGCCTCATATCTGGTGTTGAGGTCGTATTGAGCAAGCCAGTTCGCATTCAAGAATTGCTCGATGCGGTGGCCCAGGCAGGTGCCGGGCAGCGCATTGACGCGCCAGCGGTACGACCAGGCCACGCTCCCGGTGTCATTCTTGATGAAGATACGCTGACGGATCTGGCGTATAACGATCCGACCGGAGAATTCCGCCAGCGATTTTTCAGTAAATTCATTAATACAGCGCACGATGTGGTCCGCGACGCCGAAAAAGCGCTGTCTAACAACGATTTTCAGGCTATCGACTTTCTGATCCACAAACTTAAGAATGCCGCCGGTACTGCTGGAGCTGTTGTTGTCGCGAAAATATGCGATACGCTGGCAGAAAATTTCGCTCGAAGGTCGACCTCCGATCTTTCCGAGCAGATCGACGCCTTACGGCAAGCCGTCTCGGATGTGGCGCGGGAATTGGATACTAAGTATCATGTCCGCTTATCAAAAGAAGGTTGATGTCAAGCGTAAGTGACTAGCCTTCATGTAAGAAATGGAATTCAGTCATAAAAAAACCGGAAGCGAATAACAGACGTAAAATACCGGTTCGCGACGTTGCTCTTATTGGTTATACACCTGCGCGCTGAAGATATTACGCCGCCTGTTCTGGCGATCGCGTATCCCACCGGTATTTCTGTAACGCGGCTAAGAAGCTACGCCTGATGGAGAGCCAATGCCGCTTTCGTTGTCGTTTGATTCCAACTCTTAGATTAACCGGTCGATTACGCCTGGGTGGGGATATGCGAATTTCGATTCCGAAGTGCTGTGAGTTCATCTTAATTTCAACAGTTGGATTGTGGGCTTCCTCTGTTTTCGCTGCGCAGGAAGAAGATATCACCATATTGCACAGAGATACGAAAACGATCGGTATTGCTACTGGACATCAAATACCATTGAACTTAGCGCCTTCAGTAGCAACCGTTATTACGGCGGAAGATCTCGATTCAATCGGTGCTACCACACTGAGCCAAGCATTGGCACTCGTACCCGGCGTTAATGTCCTTTATCGACCTCAGGGAGACCATTATATCTTCCGCGGAATTCGTGCTGATTCGAGTTGGAATCCTGATTGGTTGCTAATGGTCGACGGGGTCCCCCAAAACGACGTTCAGCTCGGTAACCAGCGGCAATTTATCGGTGACGTGCCGTTGCAGACCATTGCTCGTATTGAAGTGATTCGCGGCCCAGGTTCTGCACTTTATGGCGCGGATGCGTTTGCGGGAGTCGTGAATATTATCACCAAGCGACCTGATGAGGTCACGCAGTCAGAAGCTCGTATTCGTGGAGGCTCCTGGGATACGCGCGAGGGTCGATATTTGCATAGCAGTGAAATGTTTGGTTTTAAGAGTTTGTTGGCATTGCAGGCAAAGAGGACAGATGGATTTGAACCGTTCGTAGAAAAAGATTCTCAGACGTTTCAAGACAACAGAACTGGTACCCACGCCTCGTTGGCGCCGGGCCATATGAAGACATGGAAGCGGGACTACAACCTAAGCTGGGATCTCCAACAGGGACCATGGGATTTGCGTTGGCGGAATCACTCCAGAGAGGAATCCCAACTGTTCGGGAGCGCTCTTGATCCAAATGGATGGTTCAATCCGCGCATGAATAGCCTTGATCTACTCTACGATCAGCCTCGGTTTTCTGACAATTGGGCACTAAAGGGTCACATCGGATGGTTCAAACACAAGGAGGATAGCTACGACACATGGATATATCCGCCTGGAGCATTTGGAACATTTTCCGATGGTGTGCGTGATGAGATTGGTTACACAGAGGATCGGATCCATTCAGAACTATCCGGTCTTTACAAAGGATTCAGTGAGCACGAAGTGCTTTTAGGAGCTGGTGCGGCACATCACCGTTCCTATGATACGCGTGAACGTAGGAACTATAGTCTTGCTGCAAATGGTACACCGATCCCGCTTGGTCAAATGGTGGAGCTCAATAGCAGTGATGCATTTGCACCGGACGGCGAACGGACTGTTTACTTTGCCTACATTCAAGATGAATGGGCGCTTGCGCGCGATTGGAGGCTCACATCCGGTTTACGTCATGATGAATATAGTGATTTCGGACCTACCACCAATCCGAGACTTGCGCTTGTGTGGTCAACCACGTCTGATCTGACTACAAAGTTTCTTGCAGCTCGAGCGTTCCGCGCGCCGACATTTCTCGATCTCTATGCTAGAAATAACCTGGCCGTGATCGGCAACCCGGAACTCAAGCCTGAATTGATTACAACATATGAAGTTTCCTTTGATTATCGTCCGACGTCGGAATTTCGTACCGGGATCAATTTTTTCCGTCATTTAATTACTGACAAGATTCATGCAGTGCGTGGGACGCTTGCAACAACAAATCAAAACAGCGGCGATCAGCGAGGGTACGGAGGAGAGTGGGAATGGCAATGGAATATTAATAATGATTTAACGTTAAACGGTTGGTACGCACACCAAAAGAATCAAACGGTAAACGATGGAACAGATCCAGGTTTCGCGCCGCATGATAGCGCAAATTCACGATTAGATTGGCGTTTTCTGCCTAACTGGCACTTTAATACTCAAGTTACCTGGGTCGCGAATCGTGCGCGCCCTGCTACAGACGTCCGCGGACCGATCGCAGATTACACAATCTTCGATATAACGCTCCGTTACAAACCTCGAAACACGTCCTGGTCTGCGGCGCTTTCTGTATTTAATTTGTTTAACAGGTCTACGGAAGATCCTGGCAATCCGCCCGGAAGAGACCGTTCGGATTATGAATTGCCGAAACGTAGTATTTTTGCTGAAATTCAGTATTATCCGGCGTGGTGAAAATTGCGGTCATTGAGTTGTGCGCTCATTGACCGCTCAACAATTTAGAAGGAACTAATCTCGTGCCGCCAATTACACTTAGTGGTTTAGCCCTCACAACTTATATCTTACTTCTCCTTACCGTTGTTTCTCTCTGGATTCGAGCGGTCCCGATGCTTTGGGCTGGACTGTTATCTGCCGCCGTTTTATTTGGCTATTTGTCCGGCATTCTGGCGGTAGTTGCTATTGTGCCCATCGCACTGATGGCGGGAACATGTTGGTATTACGGAAAGCTGACGGCGAATGATTCGCAGCGGCCAACCCTGAAGATTGTAGCGGCGATTATGATTCTAGTTATTGCGTCGTTGCTCGCACTCCATCTTCTTCCCGGCTTTAATAACCAGTCACTTATACGCAATGTTGTTTTATCGCCGCTTTCCGTTCCCTATAGTCAGTGGCTCAATTTCGACAAGACGATTGCAGGTGTGCTTATTCTTGGCCTCTGTTATCGCGGTCTGATTACGACTCGGCAGGAATGGTTTGAGGCGTTGCTACGCGGCGTACCATTTATATTGATCAACATTGTGATCGTCGTAGTTGCTGCCTTCGTGCTTGGTTTTGTTCGCTTCGACCCGAAATGGACTACATTTTTCTTTCCATGGGCTGCCATCAATCTGTTTTTTACCTGCATGAGTGAGGAGGTGTTATTTAGGGGATTTATTCAGCGTGAGCTACAGACACGCTTGAAGAAATTCCGATTCGGGCAGATGGCAGCGCTAGTGGTAAGCGCCATTCTCTTTGGGTCGCTGCATTTCTCTGGCGGTATCACGTATGTTTTGCTTTCCACGATCGCTGGTGCTGGCTACGCGTTCATATTCCAACGTACCGGTCGTATAGAAATGTCTATGCTCGCCCATTTCTCCTTGAATGCAACGCACTTCTTATTGCTGACCTATCCGCGTGCTATTTAATACAAGACGTATCTTTTTATCGAAAAAGTGACAGCATGCATATCCTTGCAGATTGAAACTGAGGTGGACGAATCTAATTTTCTCGCGAGCGTGTAAGTGTCTGCGGAGATCGACACTATCGATTGGTGGGAAGGCGCACGCTAAACGTAGCGCCTTTCCCCGCGTCGCTTTCCACTGAAACGCTACCGTGTAAAAGCGCTGCGAATCGCGCCACGATATATAGTCCCAATCCAGTCCCGCTCGGATGGTGAGTTCCCTCTCGCACTTGGCGAAATTTCTCAAAAATCCGATCTTGGTCTTTTTTCGCGATACCGGGACCTGTGTCAATGACATCAATGATGGCTTGATCGTTACAAAATTTTATCTGCAGAGTGATGCTGCCGTTTCGGGTGAATTTATTCGCGTTAGTGAGCAGATTGAGGATAATCTGACGCACCATACCGCGGTCCGTGACGATGGGATGTTCGCTCTCCGAAATATTAACGACAATTTGATTATTTTGTTGCTGAACATCCAATGTCAGCGAAGCAGTGATCGACCGGCATAGTTCTGTCATATTGATCGGCGTCAATAGTACTTCCATGCAACCGTCTTCCAACTTCTCCAAGTCGAGAACGTTATCCAGGAGACGTTTTAATTGGTCAGATGATTCCAGCACGAATTCCATGTCGCGGACCAATGTAAGGTACTTGAGTAGGCGAAGTTCTCGTGCGACCAGCTCTGTATAGGAGACAATATTCTGCAGCGGAGTTCGGAATTCATGGCTGACGATAGAGAGAAACTCCGACTTGGTCTTATTGGCCGCAACGGCCACATCGTGGGCCTTGCGATATTTTTCGGTGGCACGTTCCACTTCAGCTTGAAGGATTTTGCTGTGTTCTTGCAGTTGCTGTTCACGGTCCGCCAGATCTGCCATGAGTTTATTGAATGCACGGACCATTTTCGTGATCTCGGCCGGCCCTTGTTCTGATACGTGAAGCGGTGCCGGGTGACTGGAAGCCTGTTCGAGAGTGTCAGACAGACTGACGATTGATCGTAGCAACCGATTCATCATCGGTACAAATACGCCAAGCGAAACCAATATGGCGGCTACCGCGAGCAAAACCATCGTACTTAGTAAATAGGTGCTCAACTGATTAATCGATGCTTTGCTGCGAACTACATGCACATAGCCGAGGTACTCGGCCGAAGGTGTAGGTTTGGCAAACGGTGTTTTTGATTCCGTGGTAGTTGCATAAACTGGCGCAACGAAGTGCCAGTGTTCATTCGTTTCATGAACCAATATCGCTTTTGCCGACGGCCAGGGCATTAACTGGCTGGGTCGCCAGCCGTCGGAGATCGATCCGTCATCGCGCAAGAGCGTGTTTATGTCGTCGTAAACAGCAACGTAGCTTGTGCCCGGGAAGGATAGTGTGCGTTCGGCAGGCTCTTTGCCGTTTTCCGGGGCGTGCAGCAGAAGCATGACCGTGCTTGCTTGGGCGAAAGAGGTAGTTACTTGCTCTCCTTGCTCGATTTCATTGGCTATGACATGTCGGGTGATTAGGATCGGCGTCAGTATCCCTATAGTGACGACAATCGAAATGATCGCCGATATCAATAATAGAGCCGCATCGCGTCGGAACCCGCGATGGGTTAGGGTCTGAATGGCCGTTCGTATCAACGAGCGGATTCGCTTCATTTGAAAATCACCTCGATTTTCGCCTTGACCTCGTTGTTGAGTTCGAGCCCAATGTGTTGTGCGGTTCTAAGATTCACAGTGAGCTTGATGTCTGAAGTCGGGCGAATCGTCCTGTTACCGGGTTCGGCGAGCGGTGCGTCTTGAAGCAATTCAGCCACGTGATAACCAATTGCCTTGTAATCCGGATAGAACGAGAAGAGGGCGCCTCGTTGCGCCATGTCAGGTCCGCTGGAAAACACAACCAACCGTTTTTTCCACGCGGTACCGAGAATTAACCTCAGCGTGGATTCGTCGAAGTTTGGATCGAGGGGTAGCCATAGTGCATCGTGGGTCGGATCAATATTTTGGAGTACGTCGCGGTAGGCCTGTGCCGCAGTGCGTAGAGTTGCTGCGTCCTTGATGGTGAGCGTGAGACCAAGTTCTGCGACAGCACTGCGCGCACGGTCCAACAACCATTTGTTCTGTTCATAATTGACGATGGTGAAGACGCGCCGAATATCCGGGGCGAGCATCCTCAAAGAACCCAAGACCCGGCGTGGGTCTGGATCAAGGCTGATTCCAGGAATTTGGTGTGCGGATAGTGATGGATCCCAGAGTATTGCGCTGACTACCACGGGACCGGTCCACTCAACTTGTTGAGCTGCCTCCAAGCCGCGTCGCCCGAGTGCTACAACCCCTTTTACCGGTTGATTTGCCAATCGCTGCTTGAGATCGGACACCGTGTAATTGGCTGGTAGGGAAATTCTATAAATTGGCCCAGGGTTTTTTTTTGCAACGCCGTCGGCGATTGCTTCGAATACTGCGTTGTAGTCAGGGAGATCGGGATAGAGAACAACGAGTCCGCTGTTCTCGGGGAAAACGGCGGGCGAACAAAACCCGAGCACTGCGGCGAAGACCGCAATGAAGAGTTTTGACCACCAAGACCGTTTTGCCAGGGCCGCCATGCTGAAATGATGTTTATTTACGACGCGCGACTAGCCATGGTTCTGATAACCATGACAGTTTTGACGAGACGGTCTTTTTTTCTTCCATGGGCGCCTTCCATCGTATTATTTAGTTAGGCGATGGTAGCTCGGCAGAAAAGCGAACAGCGATGCTGGGTAAGGCTGAGGCTAATACAGGGCGACCATCGGATGATCGAAGAAATACCAATGCGGGGCAAGAGCACGATACTCCTGTGCTCCACGCTTGGCATCTCGCGCTAGGCAATGGCACCCAGTTGTTTTATAGCGAGTACGGAAAATTTACCACCGCCACTGATAAAAGAGAATCCCAGGAAATCCCGGGGAAATCTTGAAAGGTTGCCGTCGTGATGAGCTACTTATTAGTCGATCCGGGGTCGTCAGAGCCGATATCCTCGTTTCCGCCGCATTGGGCCTCAAATTCGCGAATGATGTCTTCGCTCAACTCTACCGCTTTCTGGCTCTCGTTTTGAGATAGCCTCATCAGAATTTTATATGCGTGATCTCGAGTTTTCTTGTAATCTTTCATAAGCATACCGAGAACGGTGTTTACGCTGCGGGCGCTCGCAATACCCCGCGCCACGGCATTTGAGAAGTTTCCTTCCAACTCCTTGAGTGATTTTTCTTTGTTCTTGATTTCAACCGCGCGGGCGAGGCAGACGGTTACAGTATTAAGCAAGTCGGAACGACGTACTGGTTTTGATAAGAACTGAAGCGCGCCCTCATCGGCTGCCTTCGCTACGAGATCCTGGTCAGGGTACGCGGACATCAAAACGAATCGAACCATGGAAAGCTTGTAGACCGCGCGGCCGGTTTCAAGTCCCGACAGCCCGGTCAATCGATGATCAAGTAGGGCCAGATCAATATCGGTTGTAGCGGCGATTTGAACGGCTTGTTCTCCTGACGTCGCAATGAACACGTCGTATCCGCCGTCTGTTAACGCTTTCTCCATGAAGTCGAGGGTGGCCTCGTCGTCATCCGTTACGAGGATGCGTTTTTTTAAGTTACTCATCGTTAATTTTTCGGACTACCGAGAACGAAAGTTATGGTGGGGATCATGACCATAAGTCAAAGCATAAAATGCGCCAACTACAGAATGGACCCGAAAGTCGACTATTTCCTTAGTGAGCTAAAATAGGTCAGGAAAAACATTAACTTGTAATTCGTTGACTTGATTCCATCCCTTTCTATAATTAACTTATCTGTAGTCCATCTTCTGATTTTGGGTGGACTTATAGGGCAAGGCCATAAAAGTACGCCTGATAACGACGGATTTACGCGTCGAGCGCCAATCGCCAGATTGACGCTTAGTTCCGAGAGCAAATTTGGTTGCTCAAAGAACAGGCGAGAATTCTCCTCATGGCTTTCGCGCAATCGTTCGCCTCCTTAGCAGGACAGCGTTTTGCTGTCTCGTCGCCGATGTCCGTTCGTAACGATCCCCGGTCTGTTTTCAGACCGGATTCTCCAATGTCATGCATGCAAGGGCCCATGGGGCCAGGGGATATTACGACCATGTTGATTTTGACGAGGCGCATCGGAGAGACCTTGAATGTGGGGGACGACGTTCAGGTCACCGTGCTTGGGATTCACGGAAAGCAAGTGCGGATCGGTGTGGAAGCGCCGAAGAGTATCCCCGTGCACCGAGAGGAGATCTATAAGCGAATTCAAAGAGAGCGTGAGCCCTTAATAGAACCGGAACCTGAGACATAAACAGCGCTGGTTTTGTACGTATGGCTGCATGTAGGTATTTAAATTTAGGAGTACCACTGACAACGGATATCGTTTATTGGAGGCAAATGTGGAAACCGAATGACAGCAACTCCGAGCGCTTTGAGAGGGTAAGGTCATGCAAACTATTCATCACAATGAGGGCGAGGAGAATACCGGCAGGGAAAATTCCGACGAGGTCGGCCGTAACGTCTGTAATCTTTTGCCGTCGGACGATGGTCCAAACGACGCCATCGACTGTAGAGATGGGCAGGAGCGCGCGCTGGCGCAGTGTCACGCGATACTTGTGGCGTTGATGTATAGCAGTGATGGGGAAGACTTCGAATTGTCTCACGAGGTCGTAATGGGTCTCATCGGGGCCGCATATTCAGTAACGGACGGCGTACTCCGACGGATACCCAGTCGGAAGGCAAACAGTTTGTCCATGTGCGAGTAGAGCGCCGAGTGCGGAACGTGCGGCTTTAAGACGCTGATATTACAGATATGCCTAATATACCTGAATTTAAATTTATCCCGACCGAATCACTGAACAAAATTCAGATCGTTCAGGATGACCAACGACTAACAGAAAAGGTCGATTTCGAAATTGAGATTCACTGTTGCAAGGGTGAGGCTGTCCCTCCGTTTATACACACTGCTATCGACGCAGCATTCGCTGCTCAAATTCTTCCGCTCATTCATGAAGCCCCGCGACTTCTCCGTTCTCTGCGGAGCCTGCTGACGCTGGAACGTAAGCGTCAGTCGCAGGGCCAGTTGTCGACTGTGCAACGACAGACGTTACATGTCTTGATGCTTGAAGCTGAAACGATCGTGAACGCGCTGGATGAGTCGTTGATGAAAGCCAAGACGGAAACCGATGAAATCTACATCGATTTATCCGACCCGATGGATGCTTCACCCTAGCAATCGGGTTCAGTTCATCTGGAGTTTAAGTTCTCCCGAAAAGCCACGAACGTCGATCGTTCCTATTACGTCCTTCGAGGCGATTGCAGCCATTTGACGTATCCCACCACCGCGTAGCGGTGCCGGCCAGACGATTACTGCGAGATGGGAGAATCGAGTATCCTTCCATATAGCGTTAATCAGCTCGGGTTCTTTCCCTAGCAGCACGACGGGAT
>Ga0209515_10009767_pt1 | contig 10852 bp, 12 predicted proteins | sample Subgroupgradi54m_FD_187454 | JGI IMG/M metagenome (GOLD analysis project Ga0209515, IMG submission 187454) | Subsurface groundwater microbial communities from S. Glens Falls, New York, USA - GMW60B uncontaminated upgradient, 5.4 m (SPAdes)... ...
CCGATTGTCGAGGACGCCATCGCCATAAGAACGGCCAGGCGCCGCTCGAATGTGCCGGTGTCGATCTTGCCGGCCTGGACTGGTTCCGATTCTCCCAAAAGAGCAACAGTTAATGGGACGCTCCAGCTTAGTCTAGCTGGAACCGATGGGATTATAGTGAGACAATGTTATGGTAGACATTTGCCTTGGGAGGTAGCGTATTCTGAGACTGAGGAGATCACCTGCATGCACAAATCTCATCGTGCACTCTTACTGATAGTTCCGCTTATGATGATGAGCGAAGGCTGTTCCTTCCTCGCTCCCAGCACACAAAAATTGTCCATCCGTGTTTCTGAGCCAGATGCGAGGATATACTTGAACGGAACTCTAATCGGGGAGGGCTCCCTGTCTCATCAGGTAAATCGAGGGGAAAAGGTTGAGATTACGGTACAAAAAGATGGGTTCTATCCAGTCACGCGGTCAGTTGAACGAAATTTGAGTGTTCCAGGGAGGCTAGATGCTACGGGTGGCTACATCATCCTGATACCGCTGCTTGGACTCATGAGCCCCGGCGCTTACCAGCTCGATACGAACGAAATCGACATCCGACTGATTGAGGCTCCTAAGAAGGCAACACTATCGGTGGAGTGAGCTACGGACGAGAGAGGTTTAGAGGGATTGGAGCTTGACCACGTCCCCGGATACCTCAATGCTCCAGGTGTGGTAGATGCCGAACGTGAAGCCGGTGATCAGGAAATCAATGAAATCAAATTTCGTGGTGGCGCGGAGGTTCACGATCCCTTCGTTTGGCCCAATCTGCTTTTCAGCAATCGAGATGATGTTCGCCTTGTTGGCAGGGATTAATCGGAAGAACCAAAAAGAGGATCGTTTGGATGCGGTGAAGTGGCGTACGATCGTAGATGATCCATCGGCTGTCTGTGCTCCAAATGAGATCTGTTTATACACGCCCTCCGTGGGGTGATTGTGAATCGTCGAGCATCCCGTCAGTCCGGCAAGAACTGCAAGCAGAAGAGTTGAACAGGCAATCTGATGAGCGCGTCGTAGGCCAGTCGTCATCGGGGCGTCTTAGTCACCAGATCTGCCGCATACTCGGTGTTGAGGGTCTGGACGAAACCGTACGTAAACCCACCAATAATAAACGAGAGGAGATCCCACTCTTGTTTACTGGTCACATTCACCAAGCCATCACCGGTCCTGAGAAAAGGAATGAGGACTTCGTGTTGCTCAACCACGCGGAAGGGAATGAGGCCCCAAACGAGATAGATGTTCCGCTTTGATTCGCTGATGTGCTGTTTGAACTCATATCCCTTTGGGAGATCGCTGGTGACGACAGGTTTGTCGGTTTGGGTGTAGTAGGTAACAGCTGAACACCCTATGGTGGTCAGAGCGAGCGAAAGTGCCAGGATAGATACTGGTAGCAATCTCACGGGTGCACCGTTGCTTACACCTTATGTGACCAATGTATGGCAGGCAGGCAGGTTTGTCAAGTGCACGCTTGCGCGGGTAGTGGGTCAATTTAACTTATGAATAATGAACCAATACACGCTGTATGCGGCGATACCGACCAGGACAAGGAATAAGAGAATTACCCACCATTGCCAGTTACCCTCCTTTTTCCTCACGATTCCTCGCCACTTCACAAGATTGTCGTAGTCGATGTTTCTAACAACCCAAACCAGAACGAAGATGAAGGCTCCGGTATAAATGACCGCATGTTCCAATGCCGAAGTCATCTGGCCTCCTTGTCCAATAGCTTTACGATGTCCTCCATGCTCCACGGCCTTTTAGCTACCCCCGCTTCGATTTCCTGGGGTAGCTCACACTGTCCCCGGAACTCCGAACAACACCGGCTGCCGCCGGTTGCCCCGCTGGGTAACGTGATACGGCAGGTCAGCAATCGCAATCCAAGCGAGTCTTGCCATGTCATGGAATTAGCTCAGCCTGTCCCTTCGGTGACTGCTTGCTGCATCTTGCCTAGTTAAATTGAGGGAGATCGTGCTGGATTTGGAGAAATAAATCAGCGTAAGTATCCTCATAGGCCCTGTCAGGAACGCGGAGGCCCCATGTCCAGGGGATCACAATACGCCAAGATTGAATTGAAATAGTGAAACTCGCGGAGGCATGGTACGTCTTGAGCAGATGCTCTTGATGATAAAGAAGTCCCTTCAATCCGAGTTTGTATTCTGAATCGAACGGAAGCATATAAAATGTCATCGCGGGAACAATGGCCTTCGTCCAATGGCACTCCATCGATTGGGTGGACTCAATCTGAAGGCGATAGGCCGCACCCGTTGACCCAATGTTGAGAAAGGGGAAATAGCGAGCCTGACGTGCGAGCGCGTTTTTGCTGTCATGTTTTCCGCCCAAAGCCAGCAAACCATGCCGCAGAAGTCGCCCGTTGTAGAATTGGCGAGCCTGAAAGCTGACATCAATTGCAGGAGCAGGCTTCTGTGTGTTTCCAACGGGCTCTGTAATGCCATGTACGAGTCCTGGTTTGTGTATTGGTTGAGATACCGCACATCCCGCTGCGAAGACGAGAAGGTTAATGTGACAAGCGAGTATGAGCGCAACCGCGCGTCCATTTCCTGAGCTGAGTTGACCATACGGTTTCATGAAACGGATAATAGGGGACGGTTTGAGCTACCCCCGGTTTGACGGACACTTGATTGCAGAGACACCATGAAGCCGCTCAAACGCTTCCGGTGTTTGATACCCCAACGTGGCATGGAGACGTTGACGATTGTAGAACCCTTCGATGTATTCGAAGACCGCACTGCGCGTGTGATCGCTCGAGCGGTACCGCTTGTCGGCGAGCAGTTCCGTCTTCAAGGTGCTAAAGAAGCTCTCAGCCACCGCATTATCATAGCAGTTCCCCTTCCGGCTCATGCTGGACAGCACCTGCTGACTCGCAAGTCTATTCCGGTAGACCTCGGCGGCATAGGTGCTCCCACGATCCGTGTGATGGATGAGCCCGGGCTGCGGCCGTCGACGCGCCAGGGCCATGTCCAAGGCCGCCTGCACCAGCCCGGTATCGTTGGCGTGCGACATCGCCCAGCCCACCACTTTGCGAGAATAGCAATCGAGCAGCACCGCGAGATACAGCCTAATTCCGGTGACACATTACTGGTTAATTCCGGTGACACATTACTGAACTGCTGCTGGTTGAGGCCCGGAGCGACGCGGACGGATGGGGCGACCTAGCCGGGCTTCGAGCTGATCCAGAAATGTCGCTGCGCCTTGGGGTCGCCCGGTCCGGAGTTGCTGCTCCAAATGTCGAGTCACGGTGGGGTCTTCCGCCGTCCGCAGGAACGCTCGCCAATCCTGGATCGTCTCCCGGAGGGGATGGGGCGAAAGGAGGGGCTCGCGGTTGCCCGTGACGTGGGCTCGGGCACTGGACCAGGGGTAGTCTTCGGCGTGTGGGACCAAGCCCGCGGCCACCGGGTTGTGCTCGACGTAGCGGAAGGCCGCTAGCAGATGCGATGCGTCCAGGGGCACGCTGGCAAAGCGGCCCTGCCACAAGTACCCCCGCCAGCCTTCCCGAAAGTTGATGTATCGGGTGTACCGGCGGTGGGTCTCCCCGATGCCCCGGGCCAGGCTCTGGTCACAGGCCGGTACCACGATCAGGTGCACGTGGTTCGTCATCAAGCAGTACGCCCACACCTCGAGCCCCCAGCGGCGGCTCTGGGTCCGCAGCAGGTCCAGGTACATGTGGTAATCGGCCTCCCCAAAGAACACGGGTTGGCGGCGGTTGCCCCGCTGCGTGATGTGGTAGGGGAGGCCGGGGACCGCAATGCGGGCCAGGCGGGTCATCGCGCTCCTCAACTCTCATGAGTTCGGTACTGTGTCACCGGAATTCCGAGGAACTGATGTCCGGAGATGCGATGCATGCGCGGCTCGAGGTCCAGAAGTCCCGTGGCGGTCCAGCGCAGAATCTGGTCGCTGTTGTGCCAGCGGTCCACCTTGTCGGTATACGCCCCCAGCTGCGAGAACAGGGACTCGATGCAATTCGTGGTGCTCAAGCTCCGGGCCAGCTCCACCGAGAGACCGAGCTCGTGGATGGTCAGCGTCTCCTCGAGCCCTTCGAGCAGGCTGCCGGCGGCCGAGCGATTGATCTGCTCCAGATCACGGTGTATCTGCTGGAGCGCAGTAGCGGCCTCCGTGTAGGTCGTATGGGCATAGGCGTCTTGCAGGCGGCGGCGAAAGACGACCTGGTCCGCCTCGTTCAGATACGACACCACGTTTTCCCGCTTGTGCCAGCGACACCGCTGGATGAGCGCGTAGGGCCCGAACGTCTGGGCGATGGCCTTGCGGATGCCCTTCGACCCATCGACGATAAAGAGCACGCCCTGCTCGAACTGGAGCCCCCGCGTGAGGAGCCGGTCAAACCATTGGGTCAGCGCCTGCGCGCGTTCCGCGCTCATCTGTTCAACGCCGAGCACGATCTTCTTGCCCTCGATCGTCACGCCTAAGCCGACCATGATCCCGTCCTTGGCGTAGCGCTTGGCGTCGATGAAGACCGCCACGAAATCCTCTCCGGCCAACGAGCGCTCCTGCAACTGCTTCAGCTTGTCCGCGGCCCCCCGCGTGAACCGCTTCGAGAGGTTCGACGCGCTGATCCCAAACGCCTCCGCGGCCAGAGAGGCGCTCTCGTGATACTTGTGCGTGCTCAACCCCTGCAAGAGTCGCCGCAGGACCCCCGTGTCGTCGTCGAACGGTCGCTGCAAGCGCTGGTAGGTCTCCAGCGGCACTTCTGCGTTCATCCGGACATTGCGCACCCGCGGCACGCGCACCGCGAACTTCTGATCCCGCAGATACACCGAGCCGTTCTGCGATCCCCACCGGGCGTTGTCCCCGCCGCGACGGTGCTTTTCGCCGGCCAGACGCTTCACCTCGCCCTGCAGCTCCTCCGCCACGGCCTTCAATCCCAGCGGGATCAAGTCCTGGATGACCGACATCCGCACGTCAAAGTCCTCGCTGTACCCGTCGACCAACCGCCTCATCGTGGCCTGGCGCTTCTCGCTGATTTTACTCTTGGCTTTCCCGCGCGTCTTTGCTACCGTACCTATGGGCATGGGTTCCTCCTCCTTGTTCATAGAGACCCGAAGACCTCTATTGTAGGAGAACCCTGCCCTTCTTTTTAGCGAGTTTCAACTAACTTTAGCATTCCGTCATTTGTACTTCTGTACATGCAAAGGGAAGCCGCCAGGTCCAAAGAACCGCTCCTCGCAGTCCTGCTGTCGTTCGTGCTGACAGGGTTGGGGCAGATGTACGCCGGAAGAACAAAACGAGGCGTCGCGCTCCTCTCAGCCGGTCTCCTCATTCCAATTCTCCTCGTCCTGTATTATGTGCGCCCATCCACCAGGATCACCTCGACCCAGCTTCTGCTGCTCATTCCGCTTGTCATCGGCTTCGCACTGTTCGTGCCCATTGACGCCTACTTCTGCACGAAGGCATGGAATGCTCATCGGAATCTTCAGCGGAAGATCACGATTGGGAAACGAACTCTGTTCATCATCGGGATACTGTTCCTGACCTTTGTGTTCAATCCTGTCGAATTGGTGGCGCTGGGCGTCGCTCAGTATGTGCGGGGCAACGTTGCGCAGGCGTTCAAGATTCCGTCGTCGGAGGCGATGGCACCAACCCTGGTGAAGGGAGACCGGGTGCTGGTGGATAAAGCGATTTACGAGCGGTCAGAGCCGCAGCGCGGGGACATCATCGTGTTCAACTATCCTGGCGATCCGAAACGCCCGTTCATTAAGCGGCTGGTAGGGCTGCCTGGCGAGACGGTTGAGATCAGGGGTAGCCGGCTTGTCATCAATGGCGCTGAGCTTCAGGCGTCAGCAGGGCACTGGGCGACACTCCCATATTTCAATCAGGGTCAATACGCACAGCAGGGTCAGGCAGTGACGGTTCCTCCCGACAGCTATTTTGTACTCGGTGATAACAGTGCGGCCAGCCACGACAGCCGATTCTGGGGATTTGTGCCCAAGCAGAACCTGATCGGTAAGGCATACAAGATATTCTGGCCGCCGGGTCGGTCAGGCGCCTTGGAGTAGATGGCTGCAACAAGCAGCGGGCATCTTTCTCATGTTCTCTAAGCCTCCAGACCTTGGATGCTCCTCTTGATCAAGAGACTTCTTAAGAGGGTAAGGACGCACCGCTTCTGGGGCATCAGTCTGATTGCGTGGTGGCTGCTGGCTCAAGGCGCACTCTTGGCGTTGATCCTCTCGCTCGCGTTGGTGGGGCGCTCCAGTATTGACATGGTGCTCTTCGGCCTCATGGGTACAGTGGCCTTCCTTGTCGGCGGGATGCGCTTACGACAACGCGTGAGTCTCGGATGGTGGGCAGCTGTATTCCTGCTCGGCCTGGAAATTGCCCGGGCGTTTGCCGACACTGTCCCTCAAGTCATTGATATCATGAGAGCTCCCGCGTATTTGTTGGAGGCAAAACGGTCCGAATATGTGATGGGTCTCTTCTGGGGGGATTTCTTTTACCAGGCCGTGCTAAATGCGATCTGTATAGCGTATCTTGTTCGACCTAAAATCCGAAAAGAGTGCGGCATTGATTGGTTTACCAGGGTGTGAGCGATGGCGTTTCATATTTCCGGGGCCATCCAATCTAAGGTTGGTTTAGCAGGTGTCATATTTTGTCGCTTGGGAGCGTCGTAGGTGGTTGCCCGCGCTCAGATTTGGTGCTGAGCGCGTCGTATTGATCGTCTAGCCAGTTTTCAGGAGAAGGGAAGGTCAAGGCGAGGCTACTTCCTTTTGAGGCTCTTGGGCATCCACCCCATGAACTTGGCAAGTGGTGAGCGAGCCAGACCTTCAGCAAGCGCGATTACGAGCAGTGCTACCAGAGCGGTGTGCCACCAAGACAGTGACTTGGCGTTATTCATCAGACTTACCGCACCAACGACGTAAGCCACGCTGCGAATTTGCTGGCGCCCCATTCTTTCTTCTTGCGTCATAGGCTTGATCTCCAATTGTTGGATACGCTCAAACAACCTCATGACGCATTTCGAGTAATGTTAAGCATTGGCTCACCCGTTGAAGAATCTCTTTCTGTCTCGCGGGTGATAAAGGTTGAGGTGTGCTATTGTGCGGTTTATTTCTCTGTGACAGCGTTTGAGAATAGACTAGCCAGTCCGGGAAACTAGCGCCCCCCATATTCCCCCCTTCGATTTCAATGGTATATTCGCCCAAGGCATCGTGATACAGCACCTCACGGACATTATGAACAATTACCTTAAAGTCATCTCCCTCGATGGATTTATTATCAACTTTTCGCAACATTAGTCCCAATACTCGATGAGTTGATAGACGCTTCGATTTCTCAGCAGAATTGGTTCTTCCACACCTCGAAATACCCGTTCAGGTCTTGCTCCCTTTACAAAGGCGTGAATAACACCAGATGCACCCCTTGCAAACGGGGCAGAAGCCTTTTTCCATATGAAATCCTGCTGCATTGGGGAAAGGGCTTGAAACACAGAGTCGTTTGCCAGTTCCTGGCCACCCCTCGTCATGCCTATGGTCAACCTTCCTGTTGCTCTGGCGAACGCTTCAGCACTCGCGGCCTGTCCAGGTCCTGAATAAAACACAGCTTGCCCAGGACCCGTACCGAAGTCAAGTGTTTCCACTCGACGGAGCATGGTTTGAAAGGCATCATCTGAAGTGCCCGCTGCACCCGATCCGGCTCTCGCCGCCCATTGCCGGAAGGACTGCATGAGCCCGACCTGCTGGCCGACGCCCCCAGGTTCTGGCGTCAGAAGCCCCCCGCGCTGGGCCACAGCCCCAATTGCCCGGCCCGCCCCGTAGCCTAGTAATCCTCCCACAGCACCCGGGAGCAGTCCTTGGCTGAAATGCCCACCTTGCATACGGGCATCCACGCCGCCACTGAGAGCTCCACTAGAGGCCGCGAGGCCAATTTCTGCCAGTGTGTGGGCGGTCCCAGCCAGCGCCAGGCCTTGGGCGCCGATGAGGAAGCCGCCGGCTCCAAGTACGGCTCCCCCGACCGCACCGGTGACTGCTCCGCGGAGCGCTCCCTGGCCCACATCGCCACCTTGTACGGCCGCGACGGTGGCGCCCACAGCGGCACCCACCGCTGCACCGACGATTGCTGCAGCGACAGCCTTTACCACGATGGCGACAAGAAACGCCAGGAAGGCAAAGTTGCCCGACGGATCCACCAAATTGACTGGGTTGTTTCTGACGTAGGCGTATCGGTTTAACGTCTGGGGATCACTCGGGTCTTGGACAAACGGATCCGGCTGCAGGAAGCGGCCGAGGTCGGGGTCGTAGGCGCGGGCGGGGAAGAGGATCAGGCCCGTGCCCGGGTCTTGGTGCTGGCCCGTGAACTGGTGGCGGGAGGTGACACTGCCCTCGTGCGCGTGGATGGCGCCGAACGGGGTGTGCGTGGTGCGCTCGACTACGGCTCCGGTTCCATCTGTCACGAGGTTCGTCGAGCCGAGGTGGTCGCCGTGGTAGAACAGGATCGTGGGACTGCCAGCGGCTTCCGCGGTGGGGACGTCGAGGAAGGCTAACACGCTCGCCCAGAGCTTCGCGAGGCGGGAGCGTTGCTGCAGCTTCGCCTGTTGGTTGGGCGCGGTCTTGATCGACGCAATCCGCTGGCTACCGGCGAAGACGTACTTCGTCGTCGTGCCATCCGGGGCGATTTCGGCTAGCTCGCCGAGGAACGTCGTGGTGCCTGCGGCGGTGATCTGCTTCACGCGGCCGCCGTCGCCATCGTAGAGGAAGCGCGTCGTCGGATCGCGCGGCAGAGATGGTGCAAAGGTGCTCGCAGTTCGCAGATGGACCCAGTAGGCCGTGGATGCCTGGGCATCTGTAGCGGGCTTGAGCGTGTGCGTACTGGTGTCGTAGGCGAGTGCCTGGTCGTAATCTAAGCCAACCAACATGTGGCTCAAGGCTCGAGGCTCAAGGTTCAAGGTAGGAAGAAGATACCAGCGAGCTTCCACAGGTTTAGACAATTGTTGAGATGGCAGTTTGCCCGTAAAACTCACTGTCACAGGGCTCGCAGCTTTGCAATACACTTGATAGCCTGCGCCATAATTGAGTGTCGTGAAGTCGTCAAATTGAGCGTTGCCGACATAGTGGCTGAAGGTTGAGTCGACTCGGGTAATCTGCTCGAAATTCTGCGCGAAAGTTGGGAAGAGGGTGCTGACGCTCGCATCCTCCGGCATCACCGGCAGTGAGAAGAAGTTCCAGCCGGGCTGGAAGGTGACGCTGACTGTCTCGGTGGGGGCCGTCTTCACCTCCACGAGGCGGTTCTCCGCATCATAACTGTAGAGTGATGGAGTGATGAGGTCATGAGGTGATGAAGAGGAACCCTTCGAGAGGAGGTTGCCGTTCGCGTCGTAGGTCAGGCTTACGGCTGTCGAGCCTACTGCCGTCGAGCTCGTCACGGCGTGGGGTTTGGTCCCATCCGCCAAGCCGTACGTCAGCGCGCGGCCTTCCTTGGAGAGCATGTTGCCAATCGCGTCGTAGCTGTAGGTGGCGGTGCCATAGCTGCCCACCGCTTGCGTGAGCCGATGCAGGGGATCGTACGCGAACGTCTGGGTGCCGGTGTGGACGCGGTCGGTGATACCCGTCACGTTGCCGACCGGATCGAAGCTATAACTCAAGTCCTGCAGAGTGTGACTAAGTGATGAAGTGACTAAGTGATTGAGACGGAGCGTTTGAGGATCATAACTATAATCAGAGACGGTGCCGTTGCCGTAGAGGATCTTCGTGAGCTGGCCGGCGGCGTTGTAGGAAACATCAGTGACCAGTGACGAGTGACCAGTGACCAGTGAATCCACACTGACAGACTCGATCCCGCCCTGGGAGTTATAGGTGTACGAGGCGATGTCGCCGCCGGGGTAGGTCAAGGCGGTGAGACGGCCAAGCAAGTCGTAAGCTCGTGTGATCGTGTAGCGGGTGCCGTCGATCACTTTCTCCTCGGTGACGAGGCGACTCAGGGTGTCATACGTGAAGCTAGAGCTGCCCGAGCCATCGGTGATCTCCGTCAGCTTCCCCTTCGCGAAAGGTTTGGCGGAGTTGTCATAGGTGTATGAGACTGGAGACAAGAGACCAGCGACCTGAGACCCGGCAGGCACGGTGTAAGACTTTTGAGTGAGGCGGTTGAGAGGATCGTATGTGAACGAGGTGGCGACTCCACGGGCGTCGGTCTGGCTGGTGAGGTTATCCACCGCGTCGTAGCGGTACTCCCAGTGACCCATGTCCGGGTCGTCCATGGACCGCTTTCGGCCGAGCGAATCGTAGGTGATGCGGGTGACATGGCCCTGCGCGTCGGTGACCTGGGTCAGGTTGTTGAGCGTATCGTAGGCGTAGGTCGTGGTGTAGACGTCTGTTCCATTGAATTCTTCCACTTTGATGAGCCGACCGGAGGCATCGTTTGTCCGTCGGGTCCGGCTGCCCTTGGCGTCCATGCTGGTGACCACCCAGTCGTCGTAGCTCGTCGAGCTGATCGAGCCGTCCGGGTCGGTGGTGGTGAGGAGGCGCCCCGCCGGATCGTAGGCGTAGTTCACGGGGGATGCAAGGTCCGAGACGAGCGTGTGCGGCCGATACGTGGAGGAGACCTGATCGAGGTACGGGACCCACTGGCGGACGACCTGGCCGTGGGTGTTGAGCTCCACGGCCCCGCCGACGACCTGCTTCGTCGAATCCTCGGCTGGCGAACGGGTCTGGATCGTGCGCCCGAGCCCATCCGTGAACGTGGTCGTCGTGAGCACCGCGGCCTGTCCGCTTTGCATCCGGGCGTGGGCGACAGTTTTGGCGGGGACGGTTGAGAGGTCATACTCGTACGCAACCGTGGGGAGTGCTACGGTGTCGGTGGGGCC
>Ga0209515_10009768_pt1 | contig 10850 bp, 8 predicted proteins | sample Subgroupgradi54m_FD_187454 | JGI IMG/M metagenome (GOLD analysis project Ga0209515, IMG submission 187454) | Subsurface groundwater microbial communities from S. Glens Falls, New York, USA - GMW60B uncontaminated upgradient, 5.4 m (SPAdes)... ...
CGACTGCAGCCTCCCGTAGGAGTCTGGGCAGTGTCTCAGTCCCAGTGTGGCTAACCGCCCTCTAAGGCTAGCTACCCGTCATACGCCTTGGTAGGCCGTGACCCTACCAACAAGCTGATGGGACGCAGGTCCCTCCTAAAGTGATAGCAACCTTGCGGTCGAGGCCATCTTTGCTCATAGAATCATGCGATCCCATGAACACATGTGGTATTAGCCCATCTTTCGTTGGGTTATCCCACGCTTTAGGGTAGGTTACCTACGCGTTACGCACCCGTTTGCCGCTATCCCGGCTTGCGCCGGGATCGCTCGACTTGCATGCCTTATCCACGCCGCCAGCGTTCGCTCTGAGCCAGGATCAAACTCTCCGTCAAATAGATTCCTCAGCGCTCCTCTCCTTGCGGAGTGGAACACTAAGAACTTTTGAGGTGAATCGATCCGGTGAAACCCCAGAAATTTCTGGGGGTAGGCAGCATTTCTGAATTGTCAAAGAGCGTCTTATATCCACTCAGTTTTCTGAGCGGCTTTTCTTTCGAATGAGCAAAATGGAGAAAAAAAGAGCGCCTTCTTCCGAGGCGCTTACGCCACCAAAAGCAGGTTGTCTGGAACTTGATTATCAATCAACGCCCAGCCTGACCAGTATCTTCATCGCAGGCAAGCGCAATCGTAACACTGGCTCATCCGGTTGTCAAGCAGAGAAAATCCACGACAGAGCGCTTGCGCGCGCGGCGGTCTCATCGATCGGGGCTCTGCGTGGCTATTTGCGCTTGGCTTGTTGGGCCACCGCTTTGGCCGCCCGCTCGGCCGCAGCGGCATCACCGAGATAATAGTGCTTGAGCGGCTTGAGATCGTCACTGAGTTCGTACACCAAGGGAATTCCTGTGGGAATGTTGAGCTCCACGATCTCCTGGTCAGAGATCTGGTCGAGGTATTTCACCAACGCACGAAGGCTATTCCCGTGGGCCGCAATGAGCACCCGCTTCCCTGTCGTGATCGATGGTGCCATGGTCTCATGCCAATACGGCAGAACGCGGGCGACGGTATCCCGTAAACACTCGGTCAACGGTAACTCGTGTGGTTTTAGTGCAGCGTAGCGCGGATCCTTTCCGGGATGTCGTGAGTCATTCGGTGTGAGTGCGGGTGGCGGCACATCGTAGCTACGCCGCCAGATGAGCACTTGGTCATCGCCATACTTCGCTGTGGTTTCTGCTTTATTGAGTCCTTGCAGCGCGCCGTAATGTCGCTCATTGAGTCGCCAATTCTGATAAACTGGAATCCACATCTGATCCATTTCTTCGAGTGCTAGCCAGAGCGTCTTGATCGCCCGTTTGAGCACAGACGTGTACGCGACATCGAACACGTAGCCTTCCCGCCGCAGCAATTGGCCGGCCGCTTTTGCTTCTTCAATGCCCCGTTCACTCAGACCCACATCGGTCCAGCCGGTAAACCGGTTTTCTTTATTCCAGGTGCTTTCCCCATGGCGTAAGAGCACGAGCTTTTTCATGTTATCACCTTTTTCACGAGGTCCAGAAAGAAGCCCATGAGTCGGGTGACAATTTTTGAATCGATCCCTTGGGGACCGCGAACATTGAATCCGGAATGTCCTCAAAGACATAGTTCTGCCATTTAGTCGTCCAGGAATATAAGGTCGTGTTCGGTAGGTTCACCATCACTTGCTCCCGGGCCAATGGCAGGCCTGTTTCATTCGACAGCCAGAGTTTGATCCTCGTTTCGACACCAGGCACCCAATCAGGAACCACATATTCCATAAGGGTTGCCTCGTGACCCCCTAGAACCTCCGTCACGACAATAGCCAAATGTGGGCTGTCTAAAAGAGAACTCCACTTTTTCTCAAATCCTACTAGCTGGTCTGCGAGGAGGTTTTCTACCCTGTAAAGTTCCACCGTCTTAGCCGAACGTCTGAGCGGAAACAGGTAGTATGTGCCGGGTGACTCGCTTGGTATATACAAGCCGTCAGGCCGTTTGATTACAGCGGTCGTAGCGGCTCCCGATGGCTGAGCGAACTCTGTCCGTGCGTAGCCTTTCTTTTGCCATACCCTCATTGGACCCGGAGCTTGCTTAGGTGAATCCGGGCGTTCAGGAGTGATGCTCTCTGTTCTGACACACTCGAACGAACCTACGGCCTCACCTTTTTTCAGCAGCGATAAAATAGTTGTACGAGTCTGGCCAACATCCGCATCGGAAGCTGCGGTTCGCGTAGCAAAACCTATTGGTATAAGCAATACCGCCAGGCCGATTACTAATTCCCTCATGTGCCCGTTCCTCCTGAGTCTTATCCGGTGTGGCGCATGCCGGCGGCAATGCCGTTGATGGTGAGTGCGAGCGTCCGCTCCACCTGTTTTCGGATGCGACCTTCGTTGATACGACGACGCTGCTGAAGGAATCGCACTTGCAGTAAACTAATCGGATCCACGTAGGGATTGCGAAGTCGAATGGCGTTTTGCAGCACATAGTTGGCATCGAGCAGTTCGCGTTGCTTGGTGATGGCTAGCACCGCGCTTCGCGAGCGACGGAATTCGTCTTCAATCTCTCTGAAAATACGCTCACCGATCACGCGCGGACGAACCAAGTGCGCGTACTGTCGCGCAATCCGCATATCCGCCATCCCCAAACTCATCTGCACGAAATCCACCATCACATGAAACCAGGGAAAGCTCGTGTACATGCGCTGGAGCGTCTCGAGCCCCTGCGCGTGCGTGCGAACGAACTGCTCCACTGTCCAGCCAAAGGGAAACCAGCTTGGCAACAGATGGCGGCTCTGCGTCCAGCTGAACACCCAGGGAATCGCTCGCAAGTCTTGAATGTTGCGGGACGTACTGCGTCGCGAGGGTCGTGAGCCGATGTGAAACTCGCTAATCGCATCAATCGGCGTCGCCTGCTCGAAATAACGCACAAACTCCGCATCTTCATACACCATCTGCCGGTATCGTCCCCAAGCCAGCTGCGAGAACTCTTCCATCGTCTCTTCCCACCCCGCAAGATGGGCTGATGTCGTTGGAGTCATCAGCGTCGCTTCCAAGACCGCGGAGAGGACGAGTTCCAGGTTACGCATCGCCATCATGGGATTCGCGTACTTGGCAGCGATCACCTCGCCCTGCTCAGTAATCTTGATGCGCCCTTCTAGCGTTCCGCTGGGCTGTGCGACAATCGTTTGATGGAGTGGACCTCCGCCGCGCCCAATCGTCCCGCCACGCCCATGAAACAGTTGCAGTTGTACGCGGTGCGCTCTCGCCACCTCGTGAAGCCGACGCTGCGCCTGATACAGCGCCCAGTTGGCCGGGACAAATCCGCCGTCTTTATTCGAATCGGAATAGCCCAGCATGATCTGCTGACGCTGGCCACGCGCTTTCAAATACTGCTGATAGACCGGGTGCTCAAACAAACTGGCCATCGTCTCATGCGCACGTCGTAAATCGTCGATCCCTTCAAAGAGCGGAATGATGTTTGCCCCACTCCACCAGCCGCGCGTCGTGCGTCGGAACAAATCGGTTTGCTGAAAGAACCACAAGACGGTGAGCACATCACTCGGCTCATGCGTCATGCTGATAATGTAGCCATCGATCGCCTCTGGATCGAGGTGCTCCAAATGTTCCGCCATTACTTGGAAGGTACGAATCACTTCGCGCGTCGGTGGGGAGCAGCCTTTCAAGAGCTCCACATAGCGAGGCTGCGTCAGAAGCTGATCCAACAGTGCGTGGCGCTGAGCTTCCGTCATGTGTAGCGGATCCTCGCTCGACAACTCGTGCGTGCGGATGAGTTCGGCAAACGCCTCCAGATGACGATGGCTGTGCTCGCGCACATCCAATTTTGTAAAGACAAACCCAAACAACGAGATCTGGAGCCCGAGTTTCGCCACCTCATGCTGCGCCACAGCATCGGCGCGATGACTCATCAGGCTTCGTTGAATCAGCTGCACGTCCCGGAGGAACTCCTGCGGACTCGCATAGCCGTCTTCCGCCTCTGGTGATGCGCGGAACATCTGACGCAAGCGGTAACTCATCATGGCGAGCTTCTGCCGATAGGGCTGGTGTGGATATTTCGCATCGAGCGATTCCACCAGCGCGGGAAAACTGCGACGGTCATTCACCACCGAGCGCGCAAACGCCGGCAGTATGCGGCAGAGTTGATCCGACTGCGTCAATTGATCTTGCAACCGCTCCAATGAAGTGAGATAGTTCGCGAGAATCGCTTGGCGATACCGCAACAGCGCCCAACGCAGCGACTCATGCGTCACATTCGGATTGCCGTCTTTGTCACCACCGATCCAACTGCCAAATCGCACGAGGCTGCCCAGCGGCATCGTCCGACCGTACACTCGCTCCACCTCACTCCGAAATGCCATGACGACATCGGCCAAGGCATCGTAGAGTACCGACGACAAATAGTAGAGCCCCTGTTCGACTTCATCTTGAACCGTGGGCCGATCAGGACGCAGCTCATCCGTCTGCCACAGCCCCATGATCTGCTCGATGAGCGCCTGGGTGATCGCGTGTTCTTCTTTAGGTGACGGGGTGAGCCATTGCCGCTTCGTCAACAGATCCCAAATCGCGCGATGCTTCGTCAGAATGGTTGGCGGGAGGGCTTGTGTCGGATGCGCCGTTAACACCAGCGTAATCGACACATCGGCCGCACGTTTGGCGAGACGTTCATACGGCACCTTCGCCGCGTGCAGTCGGTGCACCACATCGTCGATCGAGCCGCGCTGCGGATGAAATCCTGGTAACGCTTCGTAGTAGCGTTTGCGTCGCAGTCGATGATTTTCTTCGGCGAGGTTGACCAATTGGAAGTAGACGGAAAAAGCTCGGATGATTTTCTCAGCAGTCTCAATCGGAAGTGCATCGAGCTGACGACGCAATGTTGTATCCGCTTGGTGGCGCTTTCCTCGACGCGCTTGAATCGCCAGCCGACGAATGCGTTCTTCCATCTCAAAAAAGTGCTCACCCTCCTGCTGAATCAACACGCGGCCGAGGAGCTCGCCCAGCGCGTGGACATCGCGCCGAAGCGGTATCAGTTTTTCTTGTTGATGCGGATCGAGCGTCATCGAGGCGCGACACCTTCGAGCTGCGCGAGAATGGCGGAGTAGTCTGCGTCGCCCTTCCCAGACGTCTCAGAGGTCGCGAAGAGCGCTTGAATCACTTCCGTGATCGGTAAGGTGAGATTCATCTCGGTCGCGAGCTCCGTCATCAACCGAAGATCTTTATGCATGTGTTTCAGCGCAAAGTGTGTCGTGAAGTCCCGCTTCACCATGCCCACCCCTTTCGTCTGATACCACGGGGAGCGAAAGGTGCTGGCCTCTAACACCTCGAGGTAGCGCTTCGGATCCAAGCCAGCGCGCTGGACGAGGAGCAACCCTTCCGAAAATCCCGCCGCCAAATGCGCGAGCATGAGGTTCGTCGCGAGTTTCAACGCAGAACCCATCCCAACGCCACCCGCGTGGATAATCGTCTTGCCCATCGCCAGAAGGATGGGGCGACATCGCTCAAGCGTCGTCGGTAACCCTCCAACTAACATGACGAGCGCGCCATCTATCGCAGGACCTTTCGATCCGACAACGGGCGCGTCAAGAAACTCGACATGCTTCGTCGTCATCGCTCCGGCCAGTTTGCGTGAGGTCGTCGGTGACACGGTGCTCATATCGATGAGGACTGAGCCGTCTTTGATACCATCCAGCACACCATCCGGGCCAAGCACAATCGCCTCCACATCCTTCGGCTGCGACACCATCGTGATGATGACGTCGACTTCTGCCGCCACATGCGCGGGACTTTTCCCCGCCCGTGCGCCCACCCGAAGCAATGGTTCGATCTTCGACGAGGTGCGATTCCACACCGTGAGCGGAAGACCTGCCTTCGCGAGATTCGTCGCCATCGGCGTTCCCATAGTACCAAGACCAAGAAAACCGACTCGCAGATTTGAGGGTGCGGACATCAAGACTGTCGCGGTGACTGTGGACGTGTCGAACAACGAGGCTGGGACGACATGTCAAGGTCACGGGGAAGACACGCTGGCCTTGAGATATTCACGATTCATCTTTGCGATAAACTTCACGTGGATGGATTTCGGACAGGCCGCCATGCATTCATAATGATTCGTGCAGTTGCCGAAACCTTCCTGGTCCATCACCTCGACCATCTTGAGCACGCGGCGCTTTTGCTCAACTTTTCCCTGCGGCAACTTCTCAAGATGGGCGACTTTGGCGGCGACGAAGAGCATCGCCGACGCATTCGGGCAGGCAGCCACGCACGCCCCGCATCCGATGCACGCCGCGGCATCCATCGCGTCTTCAGCATCATCCTTCGGCACCGGAATCGCATTACCATCCGGCGCACTCCCCGTGCTCACCGAGATATATCCCCCGGCTTGAATGATCCGATCAAATGCGCTGCGATCCACAACGAGATCCTTGATGACCGGAAACGCCTTCGCGCGCCAGGGCTCAATCACAATCGTGTCGCCATCGTTAAACTGTCGCAGATGGAGCTGGCAGACCGTGGTCGCGCGTTGAGGGCCATGCGGCACGCCATTGATCGTCAATGAACAAGCGCCACAAATGCCCTCACGGCAGTCATGATCAAACGCAATTGGATCAACCCCGCGCTGTGTGAGCTCCTCATTCACAACGTCCAACAACTCAAGGAACGACGTGTCCGGACTGATGTTCGTGGCCTGGTAGACCTCGAAGCGTCCTGAATCTTTCGCGTCCTTCTGCCGCCACACTCGGAGCGTGAGATTCATTTGTAGCTCCTCTGAGCAAGCTGCACGGACTCGAACTGGAGCGGTTCTTTGTGCAGCCGCGGTGGCTGCCCAACTCCAGCAAACTCCCACGCCGAGACATAACAATAATTCGTATCATCCCGCAGCGCCTCACCATCGGGGGTCTGGCTCTCGACGCGGAAGTGGCCGCCGCACGACTCGCGACGCTCGAGTGCATCGCCACAGAGCAGCTCGGCAAACTCCAGAAAGTCCGCGACACGGCCCGCTCGCTCAAGCGCTTGGTTGAATTCCTCGCCACCGCCGAGGACGTTGACATGCTTCCAAAACTCCTCCCGCATCGACGGAATGCACGCCAGCGCTCTCGTTAATCCGTCTTCGCTGCGAGACATGCCGCAGTCGTCCCACATCAGCTTGCCGAGCTCACGGTGAAAGGCATCGACGGTCTTCTTCCCATGAATCGAAAGAAGCCGCTTCGTCCTCGAGGAAGCTTCTGCGCACGTCTTGGCGAACTCTGGATGATCGGTCTTCCCTTGCTCAGGAGCTCGTCGAACCACGTAGTCCGCAATCGTATATGGAAGAATGAAGTAGCCATCGGCCAACCCTTGCATGAGCGCACTCGCGCCAAGTCGATTGGCCCCATGATCCGAGAAGTTCGCTTCCCCAATCACAAACAGCCCGGGCACATTGCTCATCAGGTTGTAATCCACCCACAAGCCGCCCATCGTGTAGTGCGGAGCCGGATAAATGCGCATGGGCACACGATACGGATCCTCGCCGGTAATATGCGCGTACATCTCAAAGAGATTGCTGTAACGCTCTTCAATCACATGCGCTCCAAGTTGTTTGATGGCGTCTGAAAAATCGAGATACACCCCTTGTCCTGATGATCCAACGCCTCGCCCTTCATCGCACGCTGCCTTCGCACTGCGCGAGGCGATGTCTCTTGGCGCAAGGTTGCCGTAGCTGGGATATTTCCGTTCGAGGTAGTAGTCACGCTCTGTTTCAGGGATGTCATTCGGGGCGCGTTGATCTCGCGGTCGCTTCGGCACCCAGATGCGGCCATCATTTCTCAGCGACTCCGACATGAGCGTGAGTTTCGACTGATAGTCGCCGGTCATAGGGATGCACGTCGGATGGATTTGGGTATAGCAGGGGTTGGCGAACAGCGCCCCTTTCTTGTAGGCACGATACGTCGCCGTCACGTTGCAGCCTTTCGCATTGGTGGAGAGGTAAAAGATGTTGCTGTAGCCGCCGGTCGCCAGTACGACGGCATCAGCCGCATGGACGCTGATGTTGCCAGTGACGAGATCGCGCACCACAATGCCTTTGGCCACGCCGTCCACCACGACGAGGTCCAGCATCTCCGTTCGGGGATGCAGCGTGACCCGCTTCGCCTCCACCTGACGCATCAGTGCCTGATACGCCCCGAGTAAGAGCTGCTGGCCGGTCTGCCCTCGCGCGTAAAAGGTGCGAGAGACTTGGGCACCGCCGAACGATCGAGTGGCAAGATAGCCACTGTACTCCCGCGCAAACGGAATCCCCTGCGCGACACACTGATCGATGATCGCATTGCTGATCTGCGCAAGCCGATACACATTGGCCTCGCGTGAGCGGAAATCCCCGCCCTTGATGGTGTCGGAGAAAAGCCGCTCGATGCTATCGCCGTCGTTGGGGTAGTTCTTCGCCGCATTGATCCCACCCTGAGCCGCAATACTATGGGCGCGGCGCGCGCTGTCCTGATAACAGAAGGCCTCGACCTGATAGCCTAGCTCGGCAAGCGAGGCCCCGGCGGAGGCACCCGCAAGACCCGTGCCTACGACGATGATTCGGTATTTGCGCTTATTCGCGGGAGTCACTAATTTCAAATGGAATTGGTGCCGCTCCCATTTCTGCGGTAGCGGGCCCGAAGGAATCTTGGCGTCGAGCGGCATTAGGATCCTCCCGGCATCGTGACCCATCCCAACAGCACGCTGACCGGAATGGAGATGTAGCCAAGGAATAGTAATCCGGCGACGAGATGGCCGAGCCGCTCAATCACTGGTAGCGTCCGATCCGTGTTGAGCCCAAGTGTTTGGAACATGCTCGCGATGCCATGGCTGAGGTGCGCGCATAACAGCGCCATCGCGATGAGATAGGCTCCAACAATGGCGGGCTCACGAAAACTGAAAACCACCATCGCATAGACATCGTGGCGGCCGAGCGCATCCGTCAGATTCGAAATCGCTGGATTCGTCACTCGAAACGTAAAGTGCAGGAGATGATAGACGATAAACGCGACCACCATGAGGCCCGAGAGCATCATCGTGCGTGCCGCCAATGTCGTCCGCAGCATCTGTTGCTTTGCGTAGGCCACTGGCCGCGCATCGCGATTCTCCTTCGCGAGCATGATCGAGGTGATGATATGCAGCACGAGCGCCGTCAGGAGCACGAGTCGAGCGATCCACAGGATCGGTCCGAGATGACGGAGTTTCTCCGCATAGGTGTTGAGCACATCGGGACCGCCATAGATCAGGAGATTGCCCAACAGATGCATGATGACAAATCCGATCAAGAGCAGCCCTGAGACTGCCATCATCGATTTTTTGCCAATGGAAGAACGCAGCCAAGACAAGATCATGTGGCGTACACCGTAGGATCCACGAGGCGTGCAGCCCGGAACGCTCTCTGCCGTTCAGCGCACTTGTTGCACCGGCCACAGTGGTGACGTCCTCGGGGCTGAAGACAGGAAAACGTCACACGAAGAGGCTCGGGAGCGGCCCATCGAAGCCACTGTGATTTCGTCCGCCCGCGAAGCGGCGTGAGGATACGAATCGGCCGATCCACGGCTTGGCTCAGACAATTCGCAAACCGGGTCAGAAACGATGGCGACGCATCGCCAAATGGATTACTCCTGAGAATGCCGAGGGCAATAGTTGAGAACCGACGCTTGGCACAGGTAATGGAGGCGGCAGTGAGGAGGAACACATTGCGTCCGGGCAGATAGACCGCGCGATCGGGACTCTTCGCGGCAGGAACGCGACGGCCGCTCAAACTCCAATGCGCGCCGTACAATGACTGGAGTGGTAGTTCGACCACGTGCAGAGCATGCAGAGACGGTGAGATGAAGGTGCGCAGCAATCGTTTCAACCAGAACAGCTCAGCTGTCTCCCAACGTAGCCCAAACTGACAGTATAGCGGCACGATATCCCAGCCAGAAACCACCAGCCACTGTAACATGATCGCGCTGTCCAACCCGCCGCTGACCAGCGCACACACTGGCGTCCGTCGCTCGCGCATCGTTGAGGATTTCCGTCCTGCGGTGTAGCACCCTAGTCATCCGGCTCGCCTGGTGCCATGCGTAGAACGGCTGCGTGCACGGGATAGGAAACCGGAAAGTAACGCGGCTGGCCTCACGCGGTAACGCCTCGACCGATCCACGGGACACACATCGCAGGGGGATTACCGATGAGCCTAACAAAGCCCTATGGAAAAGTCAATCAATCCCGGGTAGTGGATTAAGTTCACCGCTCCACACCACAGAAGCACAGAACTCCACAGAGCCACAGAGAGATGGAGCACGGTCTTCTCTGTGTTTCTGTGGCGGTTTCTGTGTCTCTGTGGTGTTAAGGGCAAACTGACCCATTACCCAATCCCGCCTTGACAATCGGGAAATGACATATGCTATACTTACTAAAGCATGGACGCTACGCGACCGTACAAACGTAAGCAGTATCTTGTGGACCGCAGCTACCAGCTCCAATTTGTGACCCGCGTGTTCATGGTGGTCCTCGCCGTCGCGGTCGTCAGCTCCCTCCTGTCCATCGGCCTGATGTGGTTCAACATGTACCGCCCGGATCTTGAGTCGCACACCCCATTGATCGCATCCTTCATCGCCGTCGCCACGACGCTGCTCATCGAACTCCTGCTTGCAATCCCCATCGTGTTCTACTTAGGGATCCGACAGAGCCATCGAATTGTTGGGCCGATGAATCGCATCAAACGCACCCTCGAGGCGATCGGTCAGGGCGACTTCACGCAGCGCATCAGCTTGCGGCAGGGCGATGCGCTAGAAGAGCTAGCGAAATCGATCAGTCAAATGGCTGAGAGTCTGCAACACCGCTTCCCCCAGCAACCGCCTA
>Ga0209515_10009769_pt1 | contig 10850 bp, 10 predicted proteins | sample Subgroupgradi54m_FD_187454 | JGI IMG/M metagenome (GOLD analysis project Ga0209515, IMG submission 187454) | Subsurface groundwater microbial communities from S. Glens Falls, New York, USA - GMW60B uncontaminated upgradient, 5.4 m (SPAdes)... ...
CGTCGCGCACATTGTTGGCGAGCGCCGCCACGAGTACGTTGAGGGCGTCGGTGCTTTGCATGATCTCGTCGCGCCGGCCGGGTTTGATCGGGATGTTGACCGTCAGATCGCCGGCGGCCACACGCATGATGGCCTCTTCGAGTTTCTTGAGTGGTTTGGTGACCGTACGCGCGTAGTAAAAGCCGAGCAACCCGACGACCGCGAGTGCGCCGATCAGCAGGCCGCCGGTGATCCATTGTGCCTGCCGGTAGACCGTGCGGACGTTTTCGTAGTTAGTCTGGTACGCGCGCGCCTGCGCCGCCGCGGGTTCGCCCTTGCGCTCTGCGAGCGCGCCGGTGACGTAGCTTTGCGTGCTATCGGTGAAGGCCATTACCTTGGATAAGTTGTACAGGCCGATCAGGCCGCCCAAGGCAAACATCACGTAAATGATGGCCGCGATACCAAGCAGTTTGGCCCTCAGACCCCAGCTCCGCATGAAGAACACTCTCATGACAATCTCCTCGTTGATCCGGTTTTACTGCTCGCTCGGACCGGCGCCGGTCGCCAGGTCCTCCACGTTCAACAGCCGATCGACATCGAGCACAATGAGCAGGTTGCCGTTGATTTGGGCCAGCTCCTCGATGAACGCGCGGTTCGTTTTTCCTTCGAAGTCGGACATCGTGCAGCGCTCTGCGCTGCCGATGCGTACGACGTCGCTCACCGTGTCCACGACCAGGCCCGCGAGCCGCCCGCCGACGTTCACGACAACGATGACCGTAAAGGAGTCATACGGTTTTTCCTCGAGCTGAAACCGCAGCCGCATGTCGATGATCGGCACGATGGTCCCGCGCAGGCTGAGCACACCGCGTACGTAACGCGGGCTGTTCGGCAATGGCGTGACGCGCGTCCACTCGCGGATTTCCTGCACCTTGGCAATCGGCACGGCGTAGTCCTGACCGGCAAGCGAGAACGTCAGATACAACGGCTCGACGGCGGTCGATGAGATAGAGGCGATTTCGGCGTGCATGGTTTGTCCTCAATGCAGGGGTGCAATGGCCGCGAGCGGCGCGACGGGGCGCCGCATGGCGGCGACGTTGGTGTGCGCGTAGGCGAGCCGGATGAGTCCGCCGGCATCCAGAATCAACGACACGGTGCCGTTGCCAAGAATGGTGGCGGCGGCAATGCCGTCTATGCGTTGGTAATGTGTTTCCAGGCTCTTGATCACGACCTGTTGCTGGCCGAGGATTTCGTCGACGAACAAGCCGGCGCGGCTACCGTCGGCTTCGATGATGACGGTGGTCCCATGCGAGACATCCGGCGAACGCGGTGCAAGACCGAATAAGTCATGCAGCCGTACCAGTGGCAGGTAATCCTTGCGCAGCGCGAACACTTCGCCGCCACCGGGAATGCTTTGCAGGTCGTCGGCGGTCAGGCGTACCGATTCAGTAATGGAGACCAGCGGCAGGATGTACGTCTGGTCGCCGACCTGCAGGCCTAGCCCGTCGAGGATGGCCAGCGTGAGTGGCAGGCGAACCGTAAAGCGCGTGCCCTGGCCCGGGCGCGAATATATCTCGACGTTGCCGCCGAGACTGCGCACGTTGTTGCGCACCACATCAAGCCCGACTCCGCGGCCGGACAGATCGGTGACGGCGTCGGACGTGGTCATGCCGGGATGGAAAATCACTTCCTGAAGTTGCTCCTGCGTCGGGCGCGCATTCGCGGACGCGTACCCCTGCTCCACCGCACGCGCGAAGATCTTGTCGTAATCGAGTCCGCGGCCGTCATCTTCGATTTCGATGATGACGTTGCCGCCCTTCTGTTGCGCCTCGAGCCGGATCGTGGCGGTCGCGGGCTTGCCGGCCGCGCGCCGCTCGGCGGGCGATTCGATGCCGTGGTCAAGCGCGTTGCGTACCATGTGCAGTAGCGGATCACTGATGCGCTCGATGACGGTCTTGTCGAGTTCGGTATGTTCGCCGGCAAGCCGGAGTTCGACTTGCTTGCCGAGCTGTTCGCCGATGTCGCGCACAAGTCGCGGCAGACGGCTGAACACGAACGCCAGCGGCAGCAGGCGTATGCTCATCACGCTTTCCTGCAGTTCGCGCACGTTGCGTTCGAGTTGCGTCAGGCCGACCAGCAGTTGTGGCAGGTCTTTCGGTGCGAATGCGGTGGCGGTTTGCTGCAGCATGGTCTGGGTAATGACGAGCTCGCCCACGATATCCATGAGCGTGTCCACTTTAAGGGTGCTGACCCGAAGCGACGGGCCGTGCAGCTTTACCATCGTTGGCTTTGCGTCCGTGTGCGCCTCTCGATGAGCGACCGGCGTCGTGGGTTCCGCGAGCGGCGCGATTTCCAGCGCGGCATCGTCAACCACCCAGGAGAAAATTTCGTCGATGGCCGCGCGCGTTACATTGCCGGTAAGTTCAATGGACCAGCCGAGATAACAGCATTCCGGATCCATCTCGTGCCACGCCGGCAGCGCGGTGCTGTCGCAGGTAACCTTGATCTCGCCGAGCAACGCCAGTTCGCGCAGAATGCGCCACGGATCGTTGCCGGTACGGAACAATTGCAGTTTGGGTTTAAACGCAATACGCCAACGCTGCGCCGAGTCGGGTTTACTATCGACACTCGGCGCGGCCACGACCACGGCGTCGGCGCGGCGCAAATCTTCGAGCGCCTGCGTGACGTTCTCGACCGCGGTCTTGTCTACCATCTTGTTGCCGCGTGCGGCATCGAGCAGATTGCGCAGGCAATCGACCGTGCGCAGTAACATGCTCACGACCGCCTTGTCGAGCGTGCGACGACCTTCACGCAAATCGTCGAGCAGTCCTTCCAGCAGATGCGAAAAGTCGGCGACCCAGCCGAAGCCAAAGGTGCCGCTGCCGCCCTTGATGGAATGCACGACGCGGAAGATGGCGTTCAACGTTTCGCGGTCATCGGTGGAGTTGGCGCTCGGATTCTTTTCGAGACGCAGCAGTGCCGTCTCCATTCCCGCGAGCCCTTCGAGGCTCTCGTCGAAGAAGGTCTGATGAAATTGGCGTAAGTCGATCGCCATGGTGTTACCCGAGCACCTTCTTGACCACGGTCAGGAGTTGTTCCGGATTAAACGGCTTTACGATCCAACCGGTCGCGCCCGCGCTGCGCCCTTGCTGGCGCCGCTCTTCTTGCGATTCAGTCGTCAATATAAGGATAGGTGTAAAACGGTAATCGGGTAGCGCCCGCAGCGACTTCACGAGCGAGATGCCGTCCATGTTCGGCATGTTGATGTCGGCGATCACCAGATCGAACTTGCGCGTACTGGCGATCTTCAGTGCCTCGGCACCGTCGGGTGCCTGCACCACCTCGTGCCCCACGCTGCCGAGCGTGAAGCTGATCATCTGGCGCATGGTGGCGGTATCGTCGGCGGTGAGAATGGTTGCCATCGGCTTGTCCTTTTAAAAGAGTTCCACGGCCGGCCCGGCACCCGGTTGTTCGGGAACCTCGGCTGTCGGTGCGGCGGATCGTGCGGGCGCGGCATCGTTGGCCGCGGGTTTCATTTCGGATTCGAGGCGGTGGCCTTGCTGCGTGCGGGCGAGCCAATGGGCATCGCCGGGCAAGCCCTCGAGCAGATTCTTGTCGAGCTTGAGCGTCTCCTGCATCAGGTGAAACAGTGTGCGCCGCAGGTCGTCGAGCGGCTCCAGCATGCCGTTCAATTGCTGGCTGGTGATGTCGTGGAACTGGAGCGAGATCACCACGTTCTGCACGTCTTGCGTGATCTCGCGGCTGATGGAGTTGATGCTGCTCACGGTCTGGGCGACTTCCTTGTTCTTGCCGTCGAGCGAACGCGTCAGTTGCAGCACTTCATCTTTGATTTTGACGGCGTGCTTGGCGTCCGCCGCCGAGAGCATGCGCATGTCGCCGTAGGTTTTGTTCAAGCTCGCGCGCACTTCGTTCAAGTGCTGGCGGATGCGATCGGAGAATTCGTGCGAGCGCTGACTCAGGCGGCGCACTTCCTGCGCCACGATGGAGAAGCCGCGACCGTGTTCGCCAGCGCGCGCCGCTTCGATGTCGGCGTTCAGTGCCAGCAGGTTGGTCTGGTCGGCGAGCTTTTCGACGTCGAGCAGGAAGCCGTCGATGGCCTGCGCGCGTTTCTGTACGGCGTCGAGTTCGCTTACCATCTTGATCGAGAGATCGGCCACGCGCACCACTTCATCGGCCATGCGTGTCAGGCGCTCGTCGGAAACGCGGATAAAGTCTTTCAGCGATTGCGGGCTGCCGTCGGAGGCACCGCCCTGCGTACCTTCGAGCAGCTCCATCGCCTGGCGCGCCTGAATCGTCGCCTTCTGGATAACCGCCTGGAAGCTGTCGGCGATCGTGGTCGCTGCCTGGTCGACCTGCTCGGTGACGGAGTGAATCTGTTTGCGTAACGAAATCGTGGCATCGCCGTAGCGTTGTGCGACGTTCACCCAGCTGCGCAGTAATTGTTCCAGATGCCGCTTCTGTTGTTCGGTCGCCATCGACTGAAGCATCTCGTCGACCTGCGGCATGGCATCGGGTGTCTCGGCCTTCGGCAGCAGCGCTTCGAGTTCTTCCAGTGGCGATATATCGGTCGAGGGTGCCGGCACGTGACTGGCCCTGATATGTACTTTAAGCCGATAACCGACGGCGCCAACCAGGGCCGCGCTCCCGAGCGTGAGCATGCCGCTCGCCATGGCGACCGGGAGCGGTACGTAGAACAGACTCCACATCCATGAGGCCACCATGCAGATCATGGCCCAGACCCACCAGTTGACAAGCGCGGTCGAGCGATGCAGACGTTCGGCGAAGTCGGTGATTTTTTTCACTTCGGCTGCCCCAGTGTTTCGCTGAGGCCGAGGATTGCGGCGGCGTCGGCCAGTGCCGGGCTGATACCGTGCCAACTTAAGGTAAGACCACCGTCGCGTACCGCACGGCAAAATGCCGCCAGCAGTTGCAATGCGGCGGTGTCGACTCGCTCCACGCGGCTGGCATCCAGCTCAACCATCTTTGCCTGCGCGAGAACGGTGCTCAATTTACCGTAGAGATTGCGCGCGCCCATGATGTCCAGCACCGGCTGGAAAATGAGCCGCGTTTCGCCTGCGCGGTCTACTACCTCAATTCCGTTCATGGAAATCTCCATTCACCTACAATGCCCGGGGTGGATATCCCGTCGTTCCTTGACGTATATAGAGCAATAGCTATGCCAAGGGTATGATTTCGAGCGGAAAATAAGGGTATGCGCCGCGCACGGCGGCTGCCGTTGCAGGCTTTTTAGAGAGGGCGGAGCCGGAAACGGCGCCGCCCGGGGCGAAACGAGCCTGGGGTCAGGCGGCGAGGTTGTTCAGGATGGCGGTCTTTACCGCATCCAGCTTGGCGTCGACTTTGAGCAGCGAACCGCTGCTTTGTTTGATTGCTGTGTCGGGATCTTTAAGGCCGTGTCCGGTCAACGTGCAGACAATACGGCTGCCTTCCGGAATTTTTCCGTTCCGTACATCATGCAGCGCACCGGCGAGCGATGCCGCAGACGCCGGTTCGCAAAATACGCCTTCCTTCTGTGCCAGCAATTTCTGCGCGGCGAGAATCTCCTCGTCCGAGCATTTATCGAACCAGCCTTTCGAATCTTTTTGTACCTGCCACGCCTTGTCCCACGATTGCGGATGGCCGATGCGAATCGCGGTCGCCACGGTTTCCGGGTTGTCGACCATCTTGCCGACGATGAAGGGCGCCGCGCCGGCGGCCTGATAACCGACCATCACTGGCCGATTGTTGACGATGCCGTGATCGTGGTATTCGCTGTAACCCATCCAGTGCGCCGTGATGTTGCCGGCGTTGCCGACCGGCAGGCAATGGTAATCGGGCGCGGCGCCGAGCTCTTCAACGATTTCGAAGGCCGCCGTCTTCTGACCTTGCAGGCGATACGGATTGATCGAATTGACGATCGTCACCGGCGCTTCCTTGGCCACGTCCTTCACCAGCTGCATGCCGACGTCGAAGTTTCCCTGAATCTGAATCACCACCGCGCCGTGAATCATGGCCTGCGCCAGTTTGCCGAGCGCAATCTTGCCCTCGGGGATCAACACGAAGCAGGTAATGCCGGCACGCGCGGCGTAAGCCGCGGCGGCGGCCGACGTATTCCCGGTCGAGGCGCAGATGATGGCGCGGCTACCCTCCTCCACCGCCTTGGTCACGGCCATGGTCATGCCACGGTCCTTGAACGAGCCGGTCGGGTTGAGGCCTTCGTACTTTACATAGATGTCGACGTGCTTGCCGAGCGTGCGCGGAATGTTGTTCAGGCGAATGAGCGGCGTGTTGCCTTCACCCAGGCTGATGACGCGTGTGTCGTCCGAGACCGGCAGGCGGTCGCGGTACTTGTCGATGAGGCCGGTGTAACGGCTGCCGAGATTCATGGTTCCTATTTCCCGTCCGGATTCAGATGTTCGAGACGAATGCGCATCACGCTGCCCTGGATAGAGGGCAAGGCCTCGATGCGCTGGATCGCCGTATTCATATTCTTTTCCACTACGCGGTGCGTGAGGATGATGATCGGCACCACCTTCTCGCCGGCGCGCGGTTCCTTTTGCAGGATGGCTTCGATGCTGATGCCGAGATCGCCGATGATGCGCGTCACGTCGGCGAGTACGCCCGGACGGTCTTCCGCCTGCATGCGCAGGTAGCACGCCGTTTCTACCTGTTCCATCGGCAGGATCGGCAGGTTCACGATCGCATCCGGCTGGAACGCGAGGTGCGGCACGCGGTTCGTCGGATCGGTGGTGAGGGTGCGCACGACATCGACCAGGTCGGCCGTCACGGCCGACGCAGTCGGTTCGGCGCCAGCGCCAGCACCATAAAACAGTGTCGGTCCGACGGCATCGCCTTTGATCAGCACCGCATTCATGGCGCCATCGACGTTGGCAATGATACGGCGTTGCGGAATCAGCGTCGGGTGCACGCGCAATTCCACGTGGCCGTTGGTGCGCCGCGCGATGGCAAGCTGTTTGATGCGATAGCCGAGCTCTTCAGCGTAAGCGACGTCGGCACGCGTGATCTTGGTGATGCCCTCGGCGTACACCTTCTTGAACTGCAGCGGAATACCAAAGGCAATGGCCGCGAGAATGGTGAGCTTATGCGCCGCATCGATGCTTTCGACATCGAAGGTCGGATCCGCCTCGGCGTACCCGAGCTGCTGCGCTTCCGCCAGCACGTCGGCGAAGTCGCGACCCTTGTCGCGCATCTCCGTGAGGATGAAATTGCCGGTGCCGTTGATGATGCCGGCCACCCATTCGATGCGATTGCCCGTCAGGCCTTCGCGGATGGTCTTGATGATCGGAATGCCGCCGGCGACGGCGGCCTCAAATGCCACCATCACGCCCTGCTTCTGGGCCGCGGCGAAGATTTCGTTGCCGTGCACCGCAATCAGCGCCTTGTTGGCCGTGACCACGTGCTTGCCTTGGGCGATGGCCTCCATCACCAGCGCGCGCGCCGGTTCTTCGCCGCCGATCAATTCGACGACCACGTCAATGTTCGGATTGCGCACGATCTCATAGGAGTCGGCGACCAGCTGGATGCCGTCCGTGGGACACGGGCGCGGTTTTTTCAGATCGCGCGCCGAGGCCTGCACGACTTTGATCTCGCGTCCGGCGCGGCGTGTGATTTCCTCGCGGTTGCGCGCGAGCACGTTGATCGTGCCGCAACCGACGGTGCCAAGACCGAGAATACCGATTCGCGCGAAGCTCATGAGATCGTTAGACAACCTTCTGTTCTTTGGGGACGGCGATCAGATTGTCGCGCCGGAACATCTCACGAATCGAACGCATGGCCTGACGCGTGCGGTGTTCATTTTCGATTAGCGAGAAGCGCACGTACTCATCGCCATACTGGCCGAAGCCGATGCCGGGCGAGACGGCCACCTTGGCATCGTTAAGGAGCTTTTTGCAGAACTCGAGCGAACCCATGTGCCGATACGGTTCCGGAATGCGCGCCCAGACGAACATGGTCGCCTTCGGCTTCTCGACCACCCAGCCGGCGGAGAACAGACCGTGGCACATCACGTCGCGACGCTTCTGGTAAATGCCGCAGATTTCCTGCAGGCAATCCTGCGGACCTTCGAGTGCCACAATCGCGGCCACCTGAATCGGCGTAAACGTGCCGTAGTCGAAGTACGACTTCAGCTTGGCGAGCGCACCGACGAGCTTTTCGTTGCCGACCATGAAGCCCACGCGCCAGCCCGGCATGTTGTAACTTTTCGAGAGCGTGTAGAACTCGACGGCGATGTCCTTGGCGCCCGGCACCTGCATGATGGACGGCGCCTTGTAGCCGTCGAACACGATGTCGGCGTACGCCAGGTCGTGCACGACCCAGATCTTGTGTTCTTTCGCGATCGCGATGACTTTCACAAAGAAGTCGAGATCGACGCACTGCGTCGTCGGATTGCCCGGGAAGTTGAGCACCAGCATCTTCGGCTTGGGCCAGGCGTTAACAATCGCCTTTTCCAGCTCGGCGAAAAAATCTCCGCCCGGCACCAGCGGCACATGGCGAATATCGGCGCCGGCGATGACAAAGCCGTAGGTGTGAATCGGGTAAGACGGGTTAGGTACCAGCACCGCATCGCCCTTGTCGACCGTGGCCAGCGCCAGATGCGACAGGCCTTCCTTCGAGCCTATGGTGACGATGGCCTCGCGGTCCATGTCGAGATCGACGTCGTAACGGCGTTTGTACCAGGTGCAGATTGCCTTGCGCAGGCGCGGAATGCCGCGCGAGACTGAGTACCGGTGCGTGTCTTCGCGCTGGGCGGCCTCGACGAGCTTGTCGACGATATGTTTCGGCGTCGCCCCGTCGGGGTTGCCCATGCCGAAATCAATGATGTCCTCGCCGCGCTTGCGCGCCTGTGCCTTCAACTCGTTGACGATGTTGAAGACATACGGAGGTAGACGCTTGATGCGTGGAAAATCGTCCATTTCCATTTTGTTATCGGTCCGGCTCGGCCAGGGTAAATGTGGTCTGGAAACAGTTATAGTAAGGTGCGCGGCAAGTCGCTGAATCCGCGTGCATTATAGGGCTTTCGGTGACCGCTGGAAAGTTGATGAGCAGATGCGACTAAAAATTACGCCGGTTATCTTGCGCATAGACAGCAACCCTCACCCCTTGCCCTCTCCCGCTCAGGTGGGACAGGGGAGTCGGTAAGAATCTTTGGAATAATTTGATGAAAATCCAGCTTGAAAGCGGTACCGGGCACCATCTCATCCGCGCCTACGCGCCCGGAAAGATCACTGTCAACGAAACGGTCTACACCGCGAGCGTCGTGCTGGCACCGGAGGAAATCCGGTCCGATTGGACACCACAGCGATTCGACCAACTGGCCGCGGAGCATTTCGAAGCGATCGCCGCCTTGCGGCCGGAGGTCTTTATTCTGGGTACCGGTGCGCGCCTGCGCTTTCCCGTGCCGGCCTGTCTGGCGCCGCTCTCACGTGCAGGCATCGGTGTGGAAGTGATGGACACGGCGGCGGCTTGTCGGACGTACAACATCCTCGCCGGCGACGGACGCAAGGTCGTGGCGGCACTGTTGATGATTGAAACGGCCTGACGCTCAAATGGCGCGGTTGACGGCGCCGCGCTACTCGGGCTCGTGACAGACCGCTTCGATGTTGTTTCCGTCCGGATCGAGAACGAAGGCGCCGTAGTAGTGAGTGTGGTAATGCGGACGCACGCCCGGAGCGCCGTTGTCGCGGCCGCCGGTGGCCATGGCTGCCTTGTAGAACGCATCGACCTGCATGCGGTTGGAAGCCCGAAACGCCACGTGCGTGGGCGGTTGCCGCGGCGTGCCTTTGCCGATCCAGAAATCCGGTTTGGGCGGGATACCGAAACCGGCACCTTCGAAACCGCCGGTTTGTTCGGCGTTCAACTCGATCAGTATCCGGTACCCGAGCGGCGCCAGGGCCATCTCATAAAACTTTTTGCTTTTGGCGTAATTGCCGACAGTAACACCGGTGTGGTCGATCATCCTTGATTCTCCAGTGCGCGCGCCGACTCAGTTTGAGTCGACCGAGTAGCCCGCCTTTTCCAGAATGACCCGCAGCCGCTTCAATGCTTCGACCTGAATCTGGCGCACGCGTTCGCGCGTCACACCGATGTCGGCACCGACCTCTTCGAGGGTGGATATCTCGCGTCCGCTCAGTCCGAACCTGCGTTCGACCACTTCGCGTTGCTTGTCGTTGAGCTCGTTCAGCCACTGCTGGATCAACCCCTGCAGGTCTTCACGCTGCAGCATCTTCTCCGGATCGACGGCGCGTTCATCCGCGATGGCATCGAGTAGCGAGCGGTCCGGGTCGTCGTCGAGCGGCGCATCGACCGATGCCACGCGCTCGTTCAGCCCCAGCATTTCCTTCACGTCCTCGACCGGCTTATCGAGCAGGTTCGCCACCTCTTCCGGGGTCGGCTCGTGATCGAGCTTTTGCGACAAGTGGCGCGCGGCGCGTTGATAGATGTTGATTTCCTTCAGTACATGCACCGGCAGACGGATCGTGCGCGTCTGGTTCATGATGCCGCGTTCGATGGTCTGGCGAATCCACCACGTGGCGTAGGTCGAGAAGCGAAAGCCGCGCTCGGGGTCGAATTTTTCGACCGCGCGGATCAGGCCGAGGTTGCCCTCTTCGATCAGGTCCAGGAGCGAGAGCCCACGGTTCATGTAACGGCGCGCAATCTTTACGACCAGTCGCAGGTTGCTCTCGATCATGCGCTTGCGCGCCGCTTCGTCACCCTTTTGCGCCTTGCGCGCGAAGAAGACTTCCTCTTGTGCGGTCAGCAGGGAAGAGAAACCGATCTCTTTCAAGTACAGGCGCGTGGCATCGGCGGTCGAATAATGGGAGTCTTCAGCGCTCGCG
>Ga0209515_10009770_pt1 | contig 10850 bp, 10 predicted proteins | sample Subgroupgradi54m_FD_187454 | JGI IMG/M metagenome (GOLD analysis project Ga0209515, IMG submission 187454) | Subsurface groundwater microbial communities from S. Glens Falls, New York, USA - GMW60B uncontaminated upgradient, 5.4 m (SPAdes)... ...
CGAGTTCAAGCCGTTGTCCGTCTGTCGTCCAAACATCGACTTGAGCCGACCGGTGGCCCACAACGAGTGCCCCGACAGGCATCCCGCGAGCTATCTGAAGCAGTGCTGGATAGCCGCGCTCGTGTGATTCGAGATCAATGCGGCTAAAGGAAACACTTCGGTCGCTCGGGTGATTGTGCACCGCTAGGTACGCCAATCGCTCGTCGCGCGCTCGCGTAATCAGCCGATGAATGAACTTCGGGTGCAAAGCACGATAGCCGATCTTTCCCTCAACATAATCGACGTTCTCGGTGGCAAGATGCACTTCGCGGACGTGCAGCGTCAACAGACCAGGCCGATGCGATACTCCAGCGAGAAGCACTGCCCCGTGTTCGTCCTGGTCGCCAGGGAACATCCAGCTGCTGAGCGCCTCAAAATCCTGACGGGTAATCCGCAGTTGGCATCTTTCAGTCACGATAACTTCTCAAGAAAGTCGAGCACTTTTAGAACCTTCGCTATAACGGTCTGCGATCCATTTTGCGCTGCCGCACTTCGGCGAGAAATCTGGATTGCGGCGCGATTCTCAAACTGATGACCGTTGGTCACAGGAGCGACGAACGCCACGCCGTCGGCGCGACGAACATCCCCTCCTATGAAGATGGGGTAAATGTCAGCGTACGGGTACTGCGCAGGGATCTGGAATCCAAGCCAGCTCGCCTCGGGACGATAGCGGGACCCGAGAAGTACGGGCTCGATGGTCACGTAGGCGCCACCTTGCCCGTCCTCGCGGATCGTGAACGCGGCGTTTCGGAATTGCCGCTTCAATCCTTCTATGGCTGTGGAGACCTCGATCTTCATGTGAGCACCACCGCTAAGAATTGTCGTCGGGTGCAATCGCCGTGAAGCGCAGATGCGCCCGCCAATGCACCGGATCGTTATCGCCGATCACCTTGCTCGTTCCGTTTGGCAGTTCCTCCTGTAAAACGAAGTTCGCCTGAATAGCGACGCCCTGGGCGATCGCCGCAGACTTGATCTGGGCCCCCGTCTCGGTCCGATCGGGCAAAGTCACGGCTTGTTCGTTGACCGTAACGGTAATTGCCTCTCCTCCACCTCCGCCATGGCCCTGCTCGCCAGGCACCTTTTCCTCTCGGTTCATATTTCCTCCGTTGCGATTAGGGAACAAACTTGCTAAAGTGCAACCACGACGAATTTACGAGATCCTTAATAGCAAGTCAATTGCTTTTTTGCAATTTAGCCTGCGTGAGGAAAAAGGGCGAGGAAAAAATGCCTTCCGAGACGAAAGGATTCAATTCTGACGCGTTTTATAGGGCTCTTGAGGCCACCGTCCAGGCTCGGTCGCTGACCTGGAAACAGGTTTCCAATGAAACTGGAGTAGGTGCCTCGACCCTAACGCGAATGGCTCAGGGAAGAGGACCCGACGCCGCAAGCTTGGCGGCACTCTCAGCCTGGGCTGGTCTCAACCCCTCAGATTTTGTGGACGCGCCTTATAAGGGATCGAGACCGGAAGCGATTGCGCAAATCTCGACGCTCTTGCGCTCCGATCCGAACCTAGACCAGCAATCGGCGGAGGCTCTCGAAGCAATAGTGAAGACGGCGTATCAGCGGCTAAGGAAAGGTAATGAATAGACGAGGTATTTCGCGGGCGGCAGTCAGCACTTGAGTTGCCGTTGTCTCGTCTTCGCGGCGCTCAACTTTCGCTCCTCCACGACCTTGACGATCTCAGGAATTACCTCCTCGGTCATCAGCTTTTTGAACTCCACGAGCTGTTTCGGGTCAAGCTTGGTGGCACCTTCGATTTTTGACACCCCGTTATTATCTTCGGTTTTGGTCATCTGTTGTCACCATTCACTTCGTCTGGGTTGGCCGCAAGTTCTGAACCATCCTCGTGAATGCCGTGTGAGTGTTACCTGACAGCACAAATGCATGCAAGTCATCATTCGGGACACTACGACGGTCGCAAACCACGGCTTGGCTGCGGTTGTGAAAGAGCCAGAGCGGCATGACCTCTCGAAGGCTGGCCGTCGCATCGACTACTGCCCGCGCTGAGATCTGACCGGTCTGCCATTGCGCCTCAGTCGCGAATTCAATGATCCAAATGAACTGCGCGAGCGGCAAGGTCATGATGAGCTCTACCAGTTTCGGGTCGAATTCTGACTCGTACTCCCTGACAAACCCTCGGAACGACGCGGCCGTCGTGATGAAGTACCGAATGATCGCTTGATCCTTCGCTGGTAAATCGACGACGCCACCGAATGCGAACAGGCCCTTAGACGCAAAACGATCAATCGCGTCGGCTGGGTAATAAATCTTTTCGGGAAGAGCGACGATGAACGCATCGATATCGTCGGCGGCGTAATCGGAGCTTCCGGTCAACGGAATCGAAAGATACGGGAGATGGTTGTCATCGACCACAGCAAGTGACTGAACTTCATCCCACGCGTACCGCATACCGGGCGCCGTCCCTAAGCTTGGTTTGCGCCACTCGTAGCCGACGACGGCGATTGCGTGACCAAGATCATGCATTGCCGCAAACAGCGGAAACCCGGAATCGACGTACGCGAGCAGTTGTCGATAAAAGGGTGTATCGCCTTTCCCCGCAGGCCCTTGAGCGACAAGGATAGGGAACGTTCCGGCCTCTTGGAAAACCCGTTCAGCGTGCGACAGCTGCAGTCCCTTTGACGGTACGAGCCCGCCAGGATTGAACTCCTGCGCCATCATCGTGATGTCGTGCGTCAAGAACTCTCTGTACACGCTGTAACGCTCGCTGTAGTGCCGAAGGATTGACCAGCAAGCCACATGAGCACACACACTGATGTCAATGTGCTGGTCCATCGAAGGAAAACCTTGCACCTCCAGCTTGTAGCCGAGCACGTGAACTTTGTGCCGCCCGCTGATGATGTATCGGGGCGCGCCAGTGCGGACGTCTGGCGAGACGACACTGCGTCCGATCGTCGCGATTCCGGTTGGCCGTAGAACGACGTATCCGAAATAGTGATCCGTAAGGCGATCGGAGCATCGCAGTCGCATTGCCGCCTGCTCGAAGGCTACGGCGTCATCAAAAAAATGTAGCCGGACACAATCGGCCCGATAGCGCTGCCCCTTTTTCGCATAGAAGTTGTAGTACGTGCTGCGGTAATCCTTGTCGATGTAGGGTTGCTCGATCAGAACCGCCTTGACTGCGGCGGAGATGCCTGAAGCGAGTTTGGTTGAAACGCCCTCAGGGTCGTACTCGGGCGGAATGTGATTTTTTAGATCCGTCAGGCCTGTTGCAGCACTGACCGGCATCCACGTGTACATTCGATCTGTTGGAGTGGGCGCGACGCTTTGCCCAAAAGTCGAGGCATTCTGGCTGATTCCTAGATCGGTCGCAAGCGATTTCTCGACCCGTGCGGCCGACCAGTGGCGGGTGCACGGCGAGATTTAGCCGGTCACGCCGGTCACCAGATTCCCGGTACGAGCAGCTTTGTCCTTGCCACGTACGCCGCGTATTCGTCGCCGAACGTCTCGAGCATCATCCTTTCCTCTGCACCAATACGAAATGCGAAGAGAATTCCAAACGCCACGAAGTACGACGGCCCCACAACCCAGTTCGGAATCATGAGCATTTGGCCGATGGAGTAAAGGAAAAGTGCCGCGTACATTGGATGACGGACAAGGCGGTAGACCCCTTGCGTTATTAGTTGATGGTTCTCGCGCAGTTCAAGGGTGACCGACCAGTACATGCCCAGGTCCGAGTGTGACCGATGGAACCACCAGAGGCCCGCTGCCAGGCACAAGACGCCAGCGCCGAACGGCCAAGGACGAAGCGAGTAATCGGCGAACGAGAAGACAGGGGACAATACCCAGATCAATGGAGCGAGGAAGGCCATCCACGCGAGAGTCAGCAGGGCGACCTCGCGCGGCCCTTTGCAACTTCGCGCGACCTTGACTGCGCGACTCTGGCGCCCGTGAGGTGCTCGAATCACAACCATCACAACGCTGGCAGCGAGAATCACCGCCTTGGCGATCCAGGGGTTCATGATCGATCAAAGGCGATCGCGCGATGCCCTAGGCATGCCCCGGCGGCGGCCGGCGGCCGGTTTGCTTCGCGCCTGGACACTAACGTAGCGGTGTGCGCCGACCACGAGGTCCCGAAGGGCGTCGAGACTAATGCGAGTCAGTCTCACGAGCACACACGGGTAGCTCAAGTAATGCTTCTTCAGATAGTAGGTGGCAGGATCATCTTCGACGAGTAAGTCACGGTCGGCGAAGGCCATCATCACGGCGAGCGAGTTCGGTTCGGCGGACTTGTGGGATGGGACGCACACGAACATCTTTCCGTGTACCTTCAGAGCGGGCTGGCCCCACGCGGTTGTCACCTCCACGTCCGGAAGGGCGCGGCCGATAGCCTCGATCGCGGCGAACGTGTGCCCGCGGCGATTATCGCTTTCCCCTGCGCGCGCTGATGAAGTCGGTCTCTTCGGCATTCCATCGCCCGCTGGAGTCAATGCCCGATTGAGGGCCTCAGCTTCGCGAACCTGTGGACAAAACGACGTGTTCACGGAGATTACTCCATAAAAATCACCCAGTGCTAGTAACAGAGTCGCCACAACCTTGAAGTCAGCCGGTGCCAGTTCTGGTGTCAGTTCGTTTCTGAATCCGCTGCGTTGTCTTGCAGTCTCTTGCAAACATCACTTCGCGAAGTTCTAGGAAACGCAGCGTCTTGCGGGTTGCTGCATTTTGGTGCAACAACCCTTGGACGCCTTAGAAGGCGGGTGGTCTATTCAACTGAGCTCGTTTGCTTCAATACGCCTTGGCGAACCACGCGTATGTAATCGCACCGACTGCGTCAGTCAGAATCGCACCGACCTTCGAAAAGAGATCGCGCCGACCTGCGAACAGAGTCGCACCGACCGGAGTCGGCGCGACCGCACCCTAATACGATTTTGCGAACCAGGCGTGCGTGGTCGCCGCGCCGTCACACTTCAGGCACTTCTTTCCAGTCGCCGGCTTGCTCCCGAACGGAATGTTGCGGATCGTGGCCTGCGTCTCGGCCTTGATGTCGGCTTCACATGTCGCGGAGCCGCACCACGGCGAGATCACGAAGCCCGGACGCCCGTCCATGATCTGCTTGAACTCCGTGTAGCTGTCCGTTTCCGTCGTGTGCTCGGTGCGGAACTGCAGGGCGCGGTCGTAGAGCGCCTGCTGAATCGTCGCAAGCATCTCCTCGACCTTCGCGGCCAGCCCGTCCATCGGCACGAACGATTTCTCCCGCGTGTCGCGGCGCGCGAGCACGACCTGCGATTTCTCGAGGTCCTTCGGACCAATCTCCGTTCGCAGCGGAACGCCGCGCAGCTCCCACTCGTTGTATTTCCAGCCGGGTGTCTGCGAGTCGCGGTCGTCGATCATCACGCGGATGCCGCGCGCAACGAGGTCGTCGCGAATCGCGCGCGCCTTCGGCAGGATCGTCTCCTGCCAGTTACCGCGCGGGATCGGAATGATGACGACCTGATACGGAGCGATGCGCGGCGGCAGGATCAATCCGCCTTCGTCGCCGTGCGTCATGATGACGCCGCCGATCATCCGCGTCGACACGCCCCATGACGTCCCGTGGACGTACTGGACCGACTTGTCGCGCGCCTGGAATTTGATGTCGAACACCTTCGCGAAGTTCTGTCCGAGGTTGTGCGACGTGCCGGCTTCCCGAACACCTCGCCTTCCGAAATGTATAACGTCAGATTTCAGAGTCTTGCAGTACTGCGCAGGCCCGCAGCGGGCGGCCAGCCTAAAAGGCAAACAGGGCCTCAAATGACGATTCCTTCACCGAAGAAGGGAGCGTCTTGTATCCAATGGAAACCGCGCTTACGTAAGATGAACTCGATTGGCGTCCGCTGCAGGATGGCATGCACGTGCTGGCCGTCCATTTCGCCCTCCAATATGAGGCGGTCCGGCTGCGGATTCTCCAGCGTGAACTCGGCGACCGGCGGAGCAGTTTGGCCCGGGAATCGTTCCGGGAACCACACCCTGTCGTCTTTGGGGTCCTTGAGCCTCATGATCTTGCGGTCGGCGTCGAAGTCACCCACAAAGAGCCAGTGCGTCCCACTGGTGGTCTGAATCACGACGGGCGGACCCGGATAGAAGACATTGCGGTCAACGATCAAGCGCTGCCAGCGGAGATTGTCGGTGGTCAACGGTGGCCGTGTGACTCCGTCCAGCGTGAACTCGTCGACGGTCCAGATACCATAGAACGGTGTTGTCTGCTGCAAGTCGGTGTAGGTCTTGAAGGTTTGACGTTCGCGTGCGAAATCAGTCGCGGTCACGTAGCCGCCATACGCGAGTTGCAGGATCAGAAGCGCGTGATTGAGCCAGCGGCGCTGGAACAACGGGGTGTCCGGCGCGGGCTCGATCTTCCGATTGAAGATCAAATAACCGCCCAGTTTTCTGAGGTCTGGACCAATTAGGAACACTGACATGAACAGGAGATGAAACGCGTATTGCTTGACCACGACGTCATAGCTGACGTTCAGCATGAAGACATTCGCCAATGCGGCCGCGCAGATCAGTGCTCCAATCGTCGTCAGCCGCGGGACAAACATGAGCACGGCACCCAGCGTCTCCACCAAACCTGTGGAGACCGTGTACAGCGTGGAAGAGCCCATGAAGCTCCACAGCACCGCAGTGGGCGCCAGGTCGCCGAAGGGAGCCAGCAGTGTAGAGAGAGTCGGCTCGCGCATCTGGACCGGGAATACCTTCGCCGCTCCGTACCCCAGGACAGCTGCGCCAACATACAGACGGAGATACAACCTAAACCACTGATGGAGCCTTTGGTAGTTCAGCCGCTTGCGGTCCGCGATGGACCAGATGACTACTGCCACCGCTGCGAGCGCTAGCAAGAACAGCGTGTGCGCGGTGCCCTGAGCGCTATCGCCGAGGGCATCGGTGGAGTAAACGACGGCTGGGACCTCAATATTTAGAGCGTGAGCCGAAACCCAAGGAATGATTCGCGGTGAGAGAAGGCTCACCCAGTCTGAGGCAGGCTCGTACAGGCCAGGAAATGTGAAGAGGACGAAATACGCGAAAACAAACCTGAAACCGACGCGGGTCGGGAGGCGCCATTCCTGATTCACAAATTCTCCAGTTGACGCGAGTACCGGAGCTCCAACCGATCGCGCGTCGGTTCCCGGACTACTTCGCGGCCAGATCCATGAGATGCAACCGGAGCTTGTTGAGCTCCGTCGCCGAGTAGAAGCGCCCATCTGCCACGACGGCCACAACGGATCGCGTATTGCCAATGCTCACCAATGGATTCCTCGCCAGCACCACAAGATCGGCGATCTTTCCCGCCTCCACCGTCCCGAGATCCTTCGTCCTGCCAAGGTAGGAGGCAGGATTGGTGGTGGCGGTCTGCAGCGCTTCGAGTGGTGTAAAGCCGGCGCGCACCAGCCATTCGAGCTCGCTGTGCAGCGACGCGCCGGGGACGAGGTCGAACCCAGCGGGCGCATCGGAGCCTGCGAGGAACGGCACCCCCGCCGCGTGCAGCTTCGTCGTCAGCGACAGTTCCCACAGGTCGAACCGCTGCTTGACACCCGCCGCCGCTGTGTCGGTGGAGTTGAGCGCCTGCAGCGAATACTGCTTCCACCCGTCCACCGTGTTCTTGAGCCAGTAAGGCAGTCCAGGATCTGTTACGACGTCGGCTGCAGTCCCTAGGTCGGAGAGGATCGTCGGGCACTGCCACACCTGGTTCTTCGCCAGCAGCGCGATGATCGCCTTCTCGTTCACCTCGGAGTGCGCCGCGAGGATGTCCGCGTTCGACGGTTTCTTCCCGGCGATGACCGAGTCCTCGATGGTGGTGCTCGCGCCGAAGACGCCCAGGAGGTGCTCGAAGGAGTGCTGGTGCGCGGCGACTGCCTCGCGCGCGCGGATAGCGTCGGGGACGTGACCCTCGAAGTGCATCCCGAGCTTCGCCGTTTCATCGGCGAGCCCGAAGTATGCGTCGCGCGGGATCGCCGACTGCGTCTTGATGAAGTCCACCCCGCGATCGTGCAGCTGCCGCACCGCCGCGCGTCCGTCTTCCGCCGTGGTCACCTTGATGATCACCTGGTAGCGCGACGTGGGCCCATCGAGCATCGGTCCGGAGGTGATAATCCTGGGGCCGATCAGGTCGTGCGCCGCCACCGAGTCGCGCGTCTCGAGAATCGCGTCGAGATTACTCCCCATGTCGCGCACCCCGGTGACGCCGTTGGCGATGAAGAGCGGGAGCATCAGCTCGCTGGTGGTGTGGAAGCGCGACGTGTCGTTGCTGTTAAAGGCGTGGATGTGCATGTCCCAGAGGCCCGGGATGACGTACATCCCGGTGCCATCCATCACCGTCCCCGAATGGGGCGCGCCGGGGCGCGTCTTCGCCACACTCGCGATCCGCTTCCCGTCGACCACCACGGTCATGTTGGGGGATAGCTTCCCCTTCACCACATCGACGATGGTGACGTTGTCAATGGTGACCGTCTGCGCGTAGAGCGGCGTCCCGAATACGATGGCTCCGATCGCGACCACGAGAGCGCGAAGTGTCGCCAGCATCACTTCCTCTTGCCTATATTCTTCGTCATAGTGCTCTACAACGATTCGCGTCGACATGCGGATGGCTGAGCGAGGCGAGCACCTGCGCTTCGCGGTGAAAACGTGTCAGGCGCGATCGGGATCGCTCGCAAACGCTGAGGGCCAGCGGAATTATAGGGAGAAACCCTCGACCGTGCGGAGCTCCGAAAGACCAAGATCGCTGGGTTCCAAACTCACGATTCGGGCAATCGCATCGAACGATCCGTCCGCGATTTCTGAAGATGAAATGGGGCGCCGGATTTGGTGCCGGATCCGCTTCGTTATGACGCGTTTCGGTGCAGCGCCATTCAGATCTTGAAAACGCTAACCGCTGCGATTCAATCTGTTGCGACTCAGTGCTTCTTGGTGCGGTCACGACGCACGGATTTTAAGTCCCGTGACCTCACAAGGGCTTTAATACCCCCTTGGCGAACGACGCGTGCGTAATGCCGCGGACTGCGTCAATCAGAATCACACCGACCTTCGAAGAGAGATCGCACCGACCTGTGAAAGAGAATCGCACCGACCACCGTTAGTGCGATCGCACCCTAATAGGATTTCGCGAACCAGGCGTGCGTGGTCGCCGCGCCGTCGCACTTCAAGCACTTCTTCCCCGTCGCTGGTTTGCTCGTAAACGGGATGTTGCGGATCGTTGCCTGCGTCTCGGCCTTGATGTCGGCTTCACATGTCGCGGAGCCGCACCATGGCGAAATCACGAAGCCGGGACGGCCGTCCATGATCTGCTTGAACTCCTCGTAGCTGTCCGCTTCCGTCGTGTGCTCGGTGCGGAACTGCAGGGCACGGTCGTAGAGCGCCTGCTGAATCGTCGCAAGCATCCCCTCGACCTTCGCGGCCAGGCCGTCCATCGGCACGAACGACTTCTCCCGCGTGTCGCGGCGCGCGAGCACGACCTGCGATTTCTCGAGGTCCTTCGGACCAATCTCCATTCGCAGCGGAACGCCGCGCATCTCCCACTCGTTGTACTTCCAGCCGGGGGTCTGCGAGTCGCGGTCGTCGATCATCACGCGGATGCCGCGCGCCACGAGCTCGTCGCGAATCGCGCGCGCCTTCGGCAGGATCGTCTCCTGCCAGTTGCCGCGCGGGATCGGAATGATGACGACCTGGTATGGCGCGATCCGCGGCGGCAGGATCAATCCGCCTTCGTCGCCGTGCGTCATGATGACGCCGCCGATCATCCGCGTCGACACGCCCCACGACGTCCCGTGGACGTACTGAACCGACTTGTCGCGCGCCTGGAATTTGATGTCGAACACCTTCGCGAAGTTCTGCCCGAGGTTGTGCGACGTGCCGGCCTGCAGGGCGCGGCCGTCGCGCATCAGCCCTTCGATGGAATAGGTCCGGTCGGCGCCGGCGAACTTCTCGCTCTCGGTCTTCTGGCCGTCGACGACCGGCATCGCCAGCTCGGTCTCGGCAAAGTCCTTGTAGACGCCGAGCATCTTCAGCGTTTCTTCCTGCGCCTCCTCGGCGGTTTCGTGCGCGGTGTGTCCCTCCTGCCAGAGGAACTCGGTCGTGCGCAGGAACAGGCGCGTCACCTTTTCCCAGCGCACGACGTTCGCCCACTGGTTGATGAGGATCGGCAGGTCGCGCCACGAGTGCACCCACTTGGCGTACATCGTCCCGATGATCGTTTCGGACGTGGGCCGGACGACCAGCCTCTCCTCGAGGACCTCGTTCCCGCCCTGTGTCACCCACGCGACCTGCGGCGCGAATCCCTCGACGTGCTGGCTCTCCTTCATCAGGAGGCTTTCGGGGATGAACAGGGGAAAGTACGCGTTGACGTGGCCGGTCGCCTTGAAGCGGCGATCGAGTGCCTGTGTCATCAACTCCCAGATCGCGTAGCCGTACGGCCGGATGACCATGCAGCCTTTGACCGGCGAATAGTCGGCGAGCTCGGCGCGGCGCACGACGTCGATGTACCAGCGCCCGAAGTCTTCGGATTGCTTCGTGATCTCGGTTGGAAGATCTGGGATGTCCGTCTCGTGTGACATATGGGCTCAGGGCTCAAGACTCACGGCTCAAGGGGCCTAGGCCTCAAGCCCCATGAGCCGTGAGCCCTAAGTCGTGAGCCGATCCGCGACGTGCCTTCGCCATTTTATGTCGTCGCGATCGGGAAAGTCCGCGCGAAAGTGGCCGCCGCGGCTCTCTTCGCGGCGCAGCGCGGCGCGCGCGATCATCAGGCCGACAGTCACGATGCTCCGCACGCGGCGAAACTCGCGATCCATCGCGCGCGACGCCGGAGCGGTGCGGATCAGGGCATT
>Ga0209515_10009772_pt1 | contig 10848 bp, 12 predicted proteins | sample Subgroupgradi54m_FD_187454 | JGI IMG/M metagenome (GOLD analysis project Ga0209515, IMG submission 187454) | Subsurface groundwater microbial communities from S. Glens Falls, New York, USA - GMW60B uncontaminated upgradient, 5.4 m (SPAdes)... ...
TTCCTGCAAAAAGAAAAGGGAGAGCTGGCGATTCTGGGCATCTGCACCGCGGGGGGTCTTGCGGGCGGATGCATCCTTCGGCGGGCTCACGTCTAAAGAGAGGTCAAGTGATGAAGAAAATTATTTTTCCATTATGTGTCGTGTTTCTGTGTGCGGGCTATTCTTTCGCCGCCGAAAAGTCGGAGAAGATGCAGGGCGGCACATTGGGGGAATATATTTCCCAGGCACCTACGCCCAAGGGGGAAGAAAAGAGTGAGGAGGAGGGGCTTCTGGCTCCTGTTGGAAAGCCGGTGGCCAACGTCATTGAAGGAGTCGATTCTATCGTCGAGCCGCTCTTACAGGAACAGAAGATAAAAGACAAAAAAGGGGAAACCAAGGCGACCATCAAACCGAAAAAGGGAAAGGTCGAATTCACGTTCTAGAGTGTATGTTCTCCAAAAGGAGCGACTGGTCATTTTCCCTGAATCTGCTCACCGAGCGTTTGGTTGCGGCGCGGCGCTCGGGCCGCAAGATCCTTGATCTCACCGAATCGAATCCGACCCGCTGCGCGTTTCAGTATCCTTCCGGACTTTTTTCCGCGTTAGCCAACCCTGCCAACCTCACCTACGAACCTTCTCCAAAAGGAAAGCGGCAGGCGAGGGAAGTGATCGTCGGGTATTATGCCGAAAAGGGGATTTCGCTCAATCCCGAGCAGATCCTTTTGACCGCGAGTACGAGCGAGGCCTACTCCTTTCTTTTCCGGCTCCTTTTGAATCCGGGGGAGACGGTTCTGACCCCGCGCCCAAGCTACCCTCTCTTCGAATATCTCGCCTCACTGAACGATGTCACCCAGGACTATTATCCTCTTTTGCTCGGCCCTGATTGGCGTATCGACCTCGAGTCTTTGAAAAAATCGGTCTCTTCGGATACGCGGGCGATTCTCCTTGTGAATCCGAATAATCCGACCGGATCCTTCGTCAAAAAAGAAGAAAAGGAATTTCTGGAGGCCCTTTCTCGAGAGAAAAATATCCCCCTCATCGCCGATGAAGTGTTTCTTGATTATCGTTTCGAAGAAGGGGAGGCGCCCACTTTTTCGGGTGAAGAGAGAACTCTGACCTTTACCTTAAGCGGGATCTCAAAAATTTTGGCGCTGCCGCAGATGAAACTTTCCTGGATCGTCGTGAACGGCCCGAAAGAGTTACAGCAGGGCGCCCTCGAGCGTCTGGAGATCATTGCCGATACGTATCTCTCGGTAAATACTCCCTCCCAGAACGCGTTAAAAGAGTGGTTTTCCTTCCGAAAAACTATTCAAAGCCAGATTCAAAAACGTCTTTTGCAAAATCGGGAAAGACTCCTCCAAACAGTTTCCAACTCGCCCTGCAGGGTTCTGCCCGCCGAAGGGGGATGGTACGCTCTTCTCAAACTCCCCGATGGAGTAGACGAAGAAAAATGGGCCCTCGAACTTCTTGAAAAAGAGGATGTATTGATTCACCCGGGCTATTTCTTCGACTTCTCCGAAGAGTCCCTCGTTTTGAGTCTCTTAGTCCCGCCCGATATTTTCCAAGAAGGACTGAGTCGTCTCCTCGCTTGCCTCCAAAAGAATCCTTAAAATATTCCTTGACAAAGTGTACCCTATACACTATACTTTGTGTATAGGGTACACGAATTAGAAACGAGGAAACCATGCGGCGTTTTACCTTTGACCGGCATGCGGTGACGGTCGATATTGTTCTGTTTACCATCGAGAAAGAGACCCTGAAAGTCCTTTTGGTCAAACGGGAACATGCCCCTTTTTCGGGAAAGTGGGCCCTTCCCGGCGGAGCGGTGGAAGGGTACGAATCGGTTGATGAAGCGGCCCTTCGGCAGTTACAAAAGGAGACCCATGTCGGGAATGTTTATCTTGAACAGCTCTATACCTTCGGGGATCTTTCGCGGGACCCGCGCGGCAGGGTCATTACCGTCGCTTATTACGCGGTGGTGCATCATGACCGGTTTCAACTCGACGCATTAAACGGCCACGGGGGGCACCTTTTTTCGTTGAACCGTATTCCGCCTCTCGCCTTTGATCACTCAAAAATTATTGATTACGCGCTGGAGCGGTTGCGCCATAAGGTTAATTACACGACGATCTGTTTTCAGCTTCTGCCGGAAAAATTTACTTTGTCCGAATCCCAGAAAGCGTATGAAGTCATCCTGAGGCAGAAATTGGACAAGCGGAATTTCCGGAAAAAAATGCTTCAGCTGAATATTTTAAAAGGGACCCGCGAGAAGCGGAGGGGAGGGGCGCGGCGGCCGGCGCAACTTTATTCATTTACGGAAAGCAAGGTTTTGAAACTGCAGGAACGGGGGATTCTGATCCCCTTCTAGGGAGTGTTGATGGCGAAACAGCTTTTTAATACGATCGAAGAAGAAGTGCGGGCTCTCAAGACGGAGCGGAAGGCGATCATCGTCGCCCACAATTATCAATCGGGGGAGATTCAGGATGTGGCCGATTTCCTCGGAGATTCCCTTCTTTTGGCCAAAGAAGCGATCGCGTCGGAAGCGAAGGTCATTGTTTTTGCCGGCGTCCGGTTCATGGCCGAGACAACAAAAATCCTTGCGCCGGAAAAAATTGTTTTAATTCCCGATCTCGAAGCGGGTTGTTCATTGGCCGACATGGTGACGCCGGAGGATGTGAGACGGTGGAAGGCGGACCATTCGAATGGGGTTGTCCTTGCCTATGTGAATACCTCCGCGGCGGTTAAGGCGGAATCTGATTATTGCTGTACCTCCACAAACGCCGAAAAGGTTCTTGCGGCGATTCCGAAGGACAAAGAGGTCCTTTTTATCCCCGACTTTTTCCTCGGCAGTTATTTGAAAATGAAAAGCGGACGTCCGATTCATCTTTGGAAAGGGTATTGTCCGGCCCATACCGTGATCAGTTCCGACCATATCGTTTCCTTAAAAAAGGAACACCCCCGCGCCGAATTTGTGATGCACCCCGAATGCGGATGTCTTACCAAATCGATGCATCTGGCCGACCGTGTGGCCTCCACCGACGGGATGGTCCGCTATGTCCGCGAATCCCCTTCGCAGGAGTTCATTATCGGGACGGAAACAGGGATTCTTCATCGGATGCGGAAGGAGAATCCCGAAAAGACCTTTTATGCGGCGGGGGAAGCGGCGGTCTGCTCCCACATGAAACGGAACACCCTCGAGAAGATCATTCACTCCCTCGAAACTCTCGAATATGAAATAGACGTGCCTGCGGAAACCGCCAAAAAGGCGCTTTTGCCTCTTCAGCGGATGATGTCAATCGGCTAATTTTTGACTTGCCTGCCTCGACAAAATCCTCTATACTCAAAGAAAGAACCAGGGAGGTGACACCATGAAGAAAATCGTATTTTGGCTGTCTGTTTGTGCGTTCGTGATTTTGGCGGGTACGCCGGTGTACGCCAAGGGGACTTGCGACCTTTGTCCTCGCGCGGAGTCTGACCAGTATGGGACGAAAGCGCCTGCCGCACTCGGCCGCGGCATCGTGAACACAGGGTTCGGATTCACCGAAATTTTTGCGCAGCCGATCAAGGAGAGCAAAGCCGGCGGCAATGCGGCGGTCGGTTTCGGAAAAGGAATAGGTCAGTTTGTGGTGCGTGAGTTGAAGGGCGCTGCCGAGATCGCGACATTCTGGATTCCCGGTGTGCACCAGCGGGAAATTGAAAACAGCTGTGCTTTCGGAACCATGGGACTTGCCGATCGTTAAGTCCTACTTGACGCAGAATGAAATTTTTATTGAGAAGCCGGCGGAAGAGATCTATCACGTTCTGGTCGATTTCAACAATCGTCACCTCTGGTGGAAAGCCAACCGCGCCCGGCTTCTGAATGGAGTCGAGGCGCAGGAAGGGACGAGGGTTTTAATCCGGACCGGGCGATGGCTATTCCCGGTCCGGTTTTTCATGCGGATTAAAACCTTAGAACCGTATCGCCTGATCCGCCTTGAGGTTGAAAAAGGGCCTATCTCCGGCCTTTGCGAATGGCAGATGGAACCTGTGGACCGTGGCACGAAGGTACGGCTCCTCTGGAACGGCGTTCGCCCGCGGGGGCTGTTGTCAAAACTCCTTTTTGCCGTCGGAGCGGAGCGGAAACATCGGCAGTATTCCGAGAGAGGCCTTTCGGGGCTCAAGGACTACCTGGAAAAGAGGCATCTTGACAGATAAAGGGTGTCGCGGTATAATTAAAAAATTTATTGAGGAGGTGCACATTGCCGTACGTGATTACTGAAAAATGTTTGGGGGAGCGCTATGGCGTTTGCGTGGCCGTCTGTCCGGTCGATTGCATTCACCCGGGAGAGTATAAGGGCGAGATCTTTATGATCATCGACCCCGATACCTGCATCGACTGCGGGGCCTGTCTTCCGGAATGCCCTATCGGCGCGATTGTGGAGTCGGTCGATAAAGACCCCGATTATGGAAAAATCAATAAGGAACTTTCCCCTGCTTTTAGCAAGAATCCCAAAATCGAAGAGCGGCCCAAGAACGATCCTCCTCGGAAACCGACGAATAAGCTGGTATAAGGACATTGACGCCGACCCCTTTTTGTGGTATGCTAAATAGTACGAGCGTCGACGAGTCGATTAGATCAAGCCGTTTTAAGTTTTCTACGCTTAAGCGGCTTTTTGCATATTTTGTATATGGAGTTAAATGAAACAGTCCCTTCATCTTAAAGATATTCGATGGCATACCCTTCTGGCAATCGCCTTGATCCATGCGGGAGTCCTTTTGGCCCCCTTTACCTTCACGTGGAAGGCATTGGCCGTCGCCGTATTTCTTTATTGGCTTACGGGGTGTCTCGGGATTACCCTCGGTTACCATCGCTTTTTCACCCACCGTAGTTTTACCGCGTCCAAGTGGCTTGCTTATCCGCTGGCGGTTTGCGGTCTTTTGGCGGGCCAGGGGAGTCTCATCTCTTGGGTCTCGGCCCATCGGAAACATCATCAGTTTGCCGACCAAGAGGGGGATCCCCATTCGCCGCGCGACGGTTTTTTCTGGGCGCATATGGGGTGGCTTTTTAAAAAATGTGACCTCAATGACCCCGCGGTACGCCAGCGATATGTGCCGGATCTTGCGAAAGATCCATTTTTTCTCTGGCTGGACAAAATCGATTGGATAGTGATTATTGCTTTCGCGGTACTTCTCTACGCCTGGGGAGGAATGCCGTTTTTGGTCTGGGGGTTTTTTGTCCGGATGACCGTTCTTTACCACAGCACCTGGTTTGTCAATTCGGCAACGCATCGCTGGGGGTACAAAACCTTTCGCGTGAACGATGATTCCCGCAACCTCTGGTGGGTTTCTCTTTTGGCATTCGGTGAAGGGTGGCACAATAATCACCATGCCTTTCAGTCTTCCGCCCGCCATGGACTCAGGTGGTGGGAGTTTGATCTGACTTATCTCACCATCCGTCTTTTCGCATTCTTCGGTCTCGCCACTCGTATCAACGACGCCGCTCCTTAACTCGGTGCGCCACCTGTGGGTCGCGGTCATCCTGATCGGGGTCGTATGCCTCCTTTACGCCAATACCTTCGGCAGCTCCCTGGTTTGGGATGATGAATATCTGATCGCGAAAAACCGCTACCTCGAAAGTTGGCGGTATCTCCCCGAAATTTTTCAAAGTTCTCTGCATCAATTTGCCCCCGTCCGAAGCAATTATTATAGGCCTCTGCAAACAGTCAGTTTCCTCCTCGATCGCGCGATATGGCATGACGCGCCTTGGGGGTATCATCTCACGAATGTTCTCCTTCACGGTCTGGTCGGTCTGTTAGGTTATTTTCTCGCCGGCGCTTTGGGTGCCGGATCCTTCGCGGCCTTTTTGATCGGCCTCTGTTTCATCGTCCATCCGATTCATACGGAGGCGGTGAGCTACATTTCAGGACGCGCCGACTCCCTGGCGGCGGTCTGGATTCTCCTTTCGCTTTTGTCGTTTAACCGTTTCCACACCTCGCATCGTCACCCGTGGAGTTATATCGCCGCGCTTCTTTTTTTCTTCTTTTCTCTTCTTTCAAAAGAGATCGCGCTCGCGCTCCCCTTTCTGCTCATCCTTCTTTTGTGGTACCGAAAGGAAACGAAAAGATGGACATCTATTTTGCCCTTTTTTCTTTTCCTCGTGCTGTACGGGATACTCCGGAGAACGCTCCTCGATTTCCGCCTCGATCCATTCCCGAAGGAGACTACTTCGTTTTGGCTCCGGGGAAAAGTGACCTTGGAAAGCCTCTTTCTCTATCTGAAACTCATCCTTTTTCCTTTTCCGCTGCATCTGGAGCGGCATCTGTCGTATGAGGGGCCCTTTTGGAAGGGGGAGTTCCTTGCGGGATTTTTTGTGGCGATGCTTCTCGTTCTTCTCTTCCTCCGGTCTCGGGAAAAGAGAAAGTTTCTTTTTGGACTGGGGTGGTTTGCGATTTTTTTTCTGCCGACCTCGAGCCTCATTCTAAAAACGGACCGTGTCGCGGAACATTTTATCTATCTCGCTTATCTGGGAATTCTTCTCGCTATTTTTTCTGGACCCCTTCCGGAAAAAAGGGTCGTGGGGGGAATCGCGGGGATTTTTGTTTTATCTTTTTCGTTTTTGACCATCCGTCAAAATAGGGTCTGGAAAGACCCGGAAGCGTTTTACCGGCATACCTTGCGGTACGCCCCGAAAAGCTGGACGGCGCTCAATAATTTGGGGTCACTTCTTGAGAAGAAAAGGGAATGGCGCGAGGCGGAATTTCTTTTGAAGGAGGCAACGGCTTTGAAGCCGCGCCGCGCCGAGGCCTACAGCAATCTGGCGACCCTGTTTCTGAAGAAACGGGAGCTTGCGAAAGCCCAGACCCTTTATCGGCGGGCGCTTCACTTGCGGCCGGGAGAGGCGGAGCTACACCATAATCTCGGTTCCGTCTACCGCCTGGAGGGAAAATGGAACGAGGCGGTTAAAGAATACCGCCTCGCCCTGGACATAGACCCGGGTCTTGTTGAGAGCCACTATTTTCTTGCCAAGACCTATGAAACGATGGGAGAAAAGACTCTTGCCGAAATGGAATATCGTTATCTCAAGAAAAGAGGACTACGCATCGAGATTCTCAAATAGCAAAGTCTTGTTCGTAAAGACTACTTTTCTTGTGCCGTTTCCTGAGCCGCTTCCGGAACTGCCATCACAGCCCCTTTGGTCGTTTCATAACCGACTTTCGCGCTGTCAACAATCGGACCTTTAACGACGTCGACCGCCGCTTGCCTACTCCCTGTTAAGGCCTTCCCGGTGTTTGTCACTACATTGGTACCAACCGTAGTTCCTTTTCTGGCGGCCTCTGTGGCAACTCCCACCGCTTTGTCAGCCGTCTTGGCCGGGAAATGGAAGAATGCGCGGAAAAATTTAGCCACCTTATTTTCAGATCCGGTGTTTCCCGTCTGTTCCGCCGCTTCCAGGGAAACCGACAACACGAGCATTGCCGCGATGATCCAAACAAACCCTTTCATGTGACGCATTGCTAACCTCCTTTGAGAATTTTTCCTATTATACCACACTTTGTGAACTCTGTCTATCATGGCGGCTCAGCGTCGATAAAATTATGGTATACTTTAAGACGGAAAGGAATAGGATGTCTTTTTTTGACAAAAATGAAAAAGGTCATTTTTACCATCATAGTGGGGTGGAGTCTCTTCGGATTTTGGAACGGAGGGGTTGTCACAGCGGAAGAGGCGGGGGACCGGAGGAGTCAGGCGGAGCGTTACGTTTCCGACGGAGAAATTGATTTTGCATTCATGGAATATCAGGCCATCTTGCGGGAATTTCCCGACGACCCCCTCGCTTTGGAGGCCCTCTTTGCCTGTGGGGAGTATTATTTCCGGGAGCATAACAGCCGTGAAACGGTACGGGCATTCGAACTGTTCCGCAAGAAATCGTCGGAGGGTATTCCGCACATTCTGGCCCTTGTCTATCTTCTGAAGGGAGCTTCATTCCTAAAAGATTCTGCGGCCGCTCGAGATCTGGAAGAGCGTCTGAAAGAAGCCCTCTCTTCCTCTCATTTTTTCGCCGCCTTTGAGGAGAATCAGAAAAGAGACTGGAGTTCACCCCTGGGGAACCACTATGAGTTGAATGAATTTGTCGATCATATGGACATCCTCTTGAATGGCGAACCCTTTTATACAATTCATCTTTCGTAGGCGCCTTCTTTTCGCCGTCCTTCTATTTTCTGCTATTCCGGTCAGCTTCTCATGGACGGTAAACCGGTGGTTTGTTCAGCATGAGTCCTCCATTCTTGCCTCCCTGAACGAGACCTTTGGAGCCCCTGTGACGATCCGGCGCATTCATTACAGCCTTTTCAAGGGGATCCTCATCGATGATTTTGTCTTGAAAGGAGGCGCCGATCGGGCGCTCCCTCTTCCGGTGCAGGTGAAGCGCATTCAAATCCGCCCCTCCCTCTGGATCTATCCTCACCCGGGAATTCAATTGGGACACGCCATCTTGGAAGAGCCGAATTTGACGTTGCGCGCCGATCTTTCGGACCTGATTCAGATGGGGAGGTTTTTAAACAGTTCTCCAAAAAAAGATAAACGCTTCGGCCCTTTTTACCTAAAAATGCGCCTTTCATCGCTCCAGATCCAAAAAGGGACGTTGACCCTTTTGTCCTCTTCAGACAAAAAAAATTGGCGTCAGGACTTCGAAGGGGTCGAGCTTTTTTTGAGCCGTCGGTGGTTCGGCGGGGAACGTTTGGAGATTAAGGGGCATCTTGCGAAACATCCCGACGCTAGTTTTCATATTCGCGGAACGGTCAACCCCGTCGCCCCGGAGGACATCCGGATGGATCTCTTATTTGACTGCCGCCAATTTGCGAGCGCCACCCTGACCCCTTATCTGGGTTTCGCCGCCGCATTTCCCGACCAAGCCCTGACAGGATCCTTCTACCTCAAGGTTAAGCAGGGGGGGCGGTTTTACTCAAAGGGACAGATGACGTCTCAACAGGTCCTCGAGGGAAAAAATTTTTTGCAACGCCTGATTCGTTTTGTCTCCCCCTATCTCATTTATGAGGTCGAAGGAGAGGTCACAAAAGGGAGATGCCGATTGAGCCGCCTCTCCTTTAAAACGGGCGGGGTTGAGATCAAAGGAGAAGGCGACTTTCGACTCTTGGGCAAGGCGAGTGTCTATACTATTTCGATGTCTACCGGAAAAATTTCACTGCGGAAATTAGGGGAGCTTTTCCCGGGGCTCAAATTTGAGTCGGGAAAAGTCAGGCTTTTTTTGACGGTCGTCGGGACAGCCGAAAAGATTTTTCCTTCTCTGGATATTGTTTTAAAAGACTGCTCTTTTCATGATCGTCTGCGTCACCTGAATTTCAGTAAGATGGGCGGGCGGGTAAGGGTTTCGAAGGGGCGTCTGGTCATCGACAACCTGTTGGCATTTCTGAATGATTATCCGGTCCGCCTGCGGGGCCAGATGGTGCAATGGGAGAAACCGCGGTTGGTCCTTGAAGCGGTGACGTATCCGGAGCAAATTCCCGCTCTTCGAAATCAGAATCCTCTGAGCGCCACACTCAGGATCATCGGGGCCTATGACGGACAAACATGGAACGGGGACCTGTGGCTCGCGCAGCCGACCTGGTCGGCAGCGTTTCACGGGGTGCGTCTGCAGGAGGCCGCCTTCCGTCATCTGCAGGAAATTTTTTCCAGGGGAACAAAGTGGCAATGCAAATTTTTCCTTCTGCGGAAGACCAATCGGAAAACCTTTGACCATTTGGTGATTCACAATGCCGCCTTCTTTCTTTCCGGGGAGAAAACAAGGTTGCGCTGCGACCTGCTCGAGGGAGTTGCCTGCAGAGGAAAGGTGTTCTTGCAGAATTGGGTGGACCTGAAGAGGTTCCCGTACGGCAACTGGACCTCGACCGGTTCTCTTTCCAATGTCGATGTGGTTCCCCTGCTGCGCATCTTCGGAAAATCGTATCCGCTCACCGGACGTCTGTCGGCCGAGGGGAGTTGGAGCGGACAGGGGAACGCGTCACAACTTTTAGGCCGTTTTGCGCTTTCGGAAGGGAATTTCGGCCCGACGGTACCGCTTCAGCGTTTGGCGGACGAGACCGGTATTGAACCGCTGCGTCAAATTAAGTTTCGGACGTTTTCGGGCCAAGTGGCGTTTCGCGATGACGAGCTGAATTGCGACAACTGGAAAATTGAAAGCGACCAGGCCCTTCTTTCAGCGGATCTCAAAATCCGGAACGGCAGGGTCGGCGGGATCTTGTCAGCGAAATTTCCGGAGTCTTCTCTTCGTAATTCTTCGGAACTCAAATGGCTTCTTCATTATGTCGGCGGGAAAGGGTGGATTGATTTTGATTTCAAGGTCGCCGGCTCTCCGGGGGTCCCGCGTCTTCAATGGTTAAGCGGAGAGTTCAAACGGAAAGTAGAAACAAAACTTCCGCCGGGTCTCAGAGATCAGCTGGGTCAGGAGATCGAGAAAAGGATTCTGGGACAAAAGGGTGGAGGAAAAACACCGTAGATGGTATAATGCGGCATGAACTGGATTTTTCTCGCCCTGTTTTGCGCGCTCCTTGTGGGGAGCGGGGATGTCCTTTCAAAAATTGCCCTCCGAAAAGCGGATGAACAGATCGTAGGCCTGGCCAGACTTCTTTATTCGCTGCCCGTTTTGTGGATGATCGCGTGGCAGCGGGGGAGTACCTCTGGCTCTTTTTCCTTCTGGTGCGTTCTTTTCGGGATGCTCCCTTTTGAATTGTGCGCCTACCTTCTTTATTTACGCGCTATCCGTATCGCCCCGTTGTCCTTAACAATTCCTTTTTTGGCCCTCACCCCCGTTTTTACCATCGTCACTTCCTGGATTCTGTTGGGGGAGAAAGTTTCACGGGGGGGAGCGCTCGGC
>Ga0209515_10009773_pt1 | contig 10847 bp, 16 predicted proteins | sample Subgroupgradi54m_FD_187454 | JGI IMG/M metagenome (GOLD analysis project Ga0209515, IMG submission 187454) | Subsurface groundwater microbial communities from S. Glens Falls, New York, USA - GMW60B uncontaminated upgradient, 5.4 m (SPAdes)... ...
TCCTACAATCAATTTCGTCACCTGCTATAACTATCACACCAGAGCAAATCCTTCTGTATGTGTCGACCCCCTATTTTATCAAGTAACGCCGCAGCAAAAAACCTGTATTCCACACGATGTAAGTGTAGGAGGTGGTCAAGGAGCACCAGTTGGCATTAGTTATGTAGGAGTGAGCATGATTGGAGGAAAAGCCATCTTTGAAATTAACGTCGTCAACTTCAATACAGCAGGAAGAGTGCTCAGTCCCTATAGTGACATTCAAAACTGCGGCCAAGCCTCAGTCGAATACAAAGATCTTGACAAAGTAACCTATAACGTTAATCTCGGAAGTGGTACTGGTTCCGTCATTGACTGCAAGCCTCGGGATCACATCGTCAGATTAAATAACGGTCAAGGAAAAATTGTTTGTCAATTTAACATTCCAGGCACCTCCGCCTTTGAAACACCTCTTATGATTGACCTTGATTACAACTTTGTTCAATCATTTAAGAAAACAGTAAAGATAGTAAAGACACCAGAATAAACCCGTCATGCCAGTAACCTTTAAATACCTTAATTCTTTTTATAACACAAATAAAGTTTAATCAACATCAAAAGAGGGAGATACCATGAAAAATCGTACATTATTTCTGCCAGTTTTAGTAATCAGTTTACTTTTACTTACCGCCTGCGGTGGCAATCAACCCCAGCAGCAAACTAAAGGCGTTTTCATAGGAGGAACACAAGGAATTAGCGCAAACTTTGAAGCTTTCGGCGTTGCAGAAAACGGCATTTATAGTATCTTCGATACAGAAACATTTCCCATAGAAGTAACCGTCAGAAACAAAGGGGAATATGACTTAAAAGCAGGAGATGTTACTGTAGAACTCGCAGGAATTGACAAGAGTGAACTAAGTGGAGTTGCATCTTGGCAATTAAAAAACAAAGGCACAGTAGAGAAAATAAGTGAATTAACTCCCTCAGGAGGAGAAGAGACAATCAGCTTCGCAAGTGACGCAAAATATCTTCCCACCGTAACAGGAGCGATGGAAAGAAAATTATTTGCTAATCTTGACTTCAATTATCAAACTTACTTAATAATCCCTGAAGTATGTTTAAAAGAAGACCTCAAAGACACCCGTATCTGTAACGTCAAAGAAAATAAAAACTTCTTTGTCTCAGGAGCGCCAATTACCGTAACAAGTGTTGCAGAAGAAACAGCAGGCCAAGCCATCATGGCATTAAAGATAAAAATAAAGAACGCAGGAACAGGAAAAGTAGCAAAACCCAGTGAAGATTTTACAATCACTGATAAATTAACATACAGCTTAGATGACAACGCCTGGGAATGTAAATCGACTGGAAAAGTAAACGAAGCAAGGTTTGACAAAGGAGAAGCAGAGATCATCTGTAAGCTTAAACAACCACTTGCCAAAGGAACACTCTCAACTAAGCAAGTTAAAATGACTTTGGATTACAAATATAGAGATATGATTCAAGAAAAAATCCAGATCAAACAAAGTACAAAATAGATTTTTAAATTTTTTTTATTCTTATTTCTTTTAATTTCACAAATACCCTAAAAAATAATCACAAAATGAAAATAAAAAATAAAGTCCTCTACAACCAATTCAAACAATTCTTCTACGCTCTAACCCCAAACGACAACATCGCCCTATTGCACGACACCGACCCTGATGGTAATACCTCTGGAAAAATAATTAACGAAGCGGTAAACCGCTTAGGCTGCAAAATAAAATTATATCTTGTTAATGAAAGAAAAGATCATGCTATAAGCGATAAGAGCATAGCGCTACTTAAACAACACAACATCACCAGACTAATCACCACCGATAAAGTAGTCGAAGAAGCGCCGCAGCAAATAAAAAAAATCGAGCAATTTGCGCAAATCTGCATCTTTGATCATCACATTATACCTCACGATGTCAGTTCAAAAAAAACTGTTTTCCTCAAACCGCAGCTTCTCTTCAACACCAAGCATCCTGATCAATATTGTAGCGCTAAATTATCATACGATCTCTTAAACAGTATCGTCAACATAGAAGATGTAGATTGGATTTGCGCAGCAGGTGTCATTGGCGACTCCACAACCAAAACATGGAGAGTATTTCTCAAAAAAATATTTGAAAAATATAACCTCAAACAAGAAAAAAACATCTATGATACCAAAATCGGATTAATCACAGAACTGATTTTTTTTGCAGAAGCTCTAAACGATGAAGAAGAATGCTTTAATTTACTCCTCAAATCCAAAACAATAGAACAAGCCCTCACCAATCTTAAAAAATATCATAAAGTTAAAGTAGAATTAAACAATTATAAAGAAAAATTCGAATCTTTGGCAGAAAATTATCCAAAATCCAATCTCTTAATATTAGAAATCCATACCCCCTCTAAAATAAAATCATACTTAAGTAATTTGATCAGCCAAAAACATTCCCATAAAAACATCATCATTCTGCAAAAAATAGACAACCAAATGACCATCTCCGGAAGAAGAAGCGACTCAAAATTAAACATGAACCAACTTCTCAAAGAATCACTAAAAGGGTTGCAAGGCAACGCCGGAGGCCATCTTCCCGCAGCAGGTGGCTCCGTTTTAATAACAGACTTTCCTCAATTCAAAAAGAGATTGATTGAAATAGCAGAAGAAATGGAAAACAATTAATGAGTAGGATTTAGTGTTAAATAAGTCTTCTCCGGGATATAAAGAACATATAAAGGAGGTTTAGCAGAAGGATCAAATTCAATAAACCCAAAATCACTATTTCTTTTAACAACCCTTAGGTGTCCGTTATTTCCATTATTCATCGTCTGAAAAAAAGATCCTGGATGATAATCAATTGCTTTTGCAGAACCGATAACATCGGCAATTGAAGGAGAAGAAACTAATGGATAAAAAAGCGTTCCATAAGCATAATAATTTCCGCCATCTTTGGGGGTTACCATAACTACTAAAAAAGAGTAACTATTTAAAAATGTTATTGAAAGATATTATTAAAAAAACTCACAACTTCTTCTGCATAAAATCAACTAGCAATCTAGTCGCAACAGGTAATGTATCGTTAATCTTATAACAATGATCTGCTCCTTCAATAATCACAAGCGAGTCTGTTTCCTTCAGATGTTCTCTCTGTTTGTAAGCTTGTTCCACAGCAATCGCTTCATCTTGATCTCCATGAAATACTAAAACAGGACAGTTGATTTTCTCCAAAGCACCATACACATCATGCTTTAATCCATCCTCAATAAAATCATATTTTAAACTGAAAGAACCCCAGCTTCGCTCCATTAATTTACTCCCATCTCTCTTCCAGTCAGGATGAAGACCAAAAGCAGTACTTCTCGACTGCCCAAAATCAGACAATCCAGACTGTACAACGAGAACTTTTATTCGAGAATCAGTAGGAGTATACAACATAACAGTCATACCCCCTAGTGAATGTCCAGTCAAACCAATTCTACTAACATCAACACCATTCAAACCACAGACAAAATCAACCGCCTTGCGCAAAACTGCAAGTTGCAAAGAGACAGTCATATCTGAAATAGGAATTTCACTAAGACCATTAGGCTTATCATAAAAATCAAACTGAAACGCAATCATACCATTCTGTGCAAGAGCCTCACACATCAACTTATTTTTTGACTCATGCGTTCCGCCAGAAAACCCATGCACAAACACAACAGCAGGAAAAAGCCCTGTGCCAGAAGGATAATAAACAAAACCACCTATTTTCTTTCCCTCAAACAGAAAAGAAACCTTTTCCACTTTCATACCTACCGACTCCCAACCAGCATCACAAACGCTAAATAACTCTCAAGCTGTAAATACTCATCACTCCCCTCAACCATCCGAAACTCAGTCTCACCACACTTATCAACTAACTCCACCTTCTTTGAATCAATCAACGTCAAATTCCAAATCTCTTTCTGAATTTGCTTAATCACATCAAGTCCTGACAAACCATAATCAAGCATCAGGTTCAACAACTTCTTGCGTGATTCTAAAAAATTACCTTTCACAGCCAGCATCAAAACCTCATTCACTTCTTTAGGTTTTGCAACCGATGCCATCGAATAAACTGCTTCTGCATCAACCACATTTTTCAAAATAGCGCAGCTCTGCATAATATTCTCAAGACGTCTGCAATCCCCTTCACAAACTTCAAACAACGCCTTTCGTGCATCTAATGTGACAGTAAGATTTTCGCCAGCAGCAATTCGATCAATCACCGCATACACTTCTTCCTCTGAAAGAGGCTTAAAACGAAACACAGCGCATCTAGATTGAATAGGATCGATAATCTTAGAAGAATAATTGCATGATAGAATAAACCGACACGTCTTGGTATAATTCTCCATCGTGCGGCGCAGTGCCTGCTGCGCTTCGCGAGTAAGTGCATCACTCTCATCCAAGTAAATCAACTTAAAAGGCACATCGCCAATCGCTCGCGTTCGAGCAAAATCTTTTACTTTCACCCGAACAACATCAATACCTCGCTCATCAGACGCATTCAACTCCAGTGTATTTTGTCGCCAATTTTCGCCAAATAATTGCCGAGCAATCACCAAAGAAAGGGTCGTTTTTCCAACCCCTGCAGGACCAGAGAATAGCAAATGAGGCATATTACCAGACTTCACAAACGCCGTAATCTTCTCAACAATCTCTTTTTGTCCTCGTATCTCTTCAAACGTACTTGGTCGATATTTCTCTGTCCATATTGTAGATTCCATCAAAAAGTATTTCAATCAGTTATTTATAAGCTTTATTCAGTTCAAACAACATCTTCCAAAGAAAGCGCTCGCTCATAAAGATTGCAAGACATCTCTTCTTGCCCAGAGACCAAAGAATTAACCGGAATCTGTGGATAGATACAATTTCTAACTCCCACAACAGGCAAGTCATCTTTTAACCATTCATAGAAGAATCCCACGCAGCCCATAGGTCGAGTATTAAAAGAACCTTCATAAGGACCTAACTCGCCGGCAAGCAAAACGTGTGAAACGCCTAAACCAAGAACAAAACGTGAAAATTGCTCTTTCATAATACCCCCCTTTCTAATCCAAAGTGAATCTCTTCGCTGCAACGGATAAATCGTACCATAACACTCCGCGTTCCAATTAAGAACTAAAGTATCATTTAGTGGTTCAAACCCTTCATGCATGGAATGAATCACACCATCAACACTCTCAACAACCAGAAGACGTTTGTATTCTTCAGGAATTTGAATAGATAATCTCTGTAAAGAAGACAGATAATCATCATAAGAACCATAAGCGGAATTAGATCGAATACTTTCCAGACGTTTTAAGTCATCAGCTAGCATATCCTCTCTTCTCAAAAATCCAGGATGAACCATCATAACAGCTTTCATAAACACATCAAAAATGAATCAATATTAAAAAATATCTTAAAAAAAATCAAAACGCCAGCAAAATCACATGTGTTACCATATCAAACACTTCTTTTACTGGAATTCCCATAAAGAATACCATCACTGCCATTGCAGCAACAATAATAAACGTCAGCCACACTAAAATTATCAATATTCTGCTCATAAAAAGAACCAGCAAGATAACCGCCGTAATAACCGCAATTGTAAATAAATCCATAAGAAGATAAACCAAAACCTATTTTTAATGATTTCTCCCTTCAAATAGCACTATTTTAGCACACACAAAGAAAAATGATACCATTTCTATTTCTTAATATGAACAATCTGCGTAGGAAAAGGAATCCCAATCTTCTTTTTATTAAGAACATTATAGATAGCAGTTGTCGCTTCCGCTTTCTTAGAAAATCCTTGATCCCAATGTTTAACCCAAAAAGAAGCCCTAAATTTTAAAGCATAATCCCCCATCTCTAAAAAATTAACCGTCGCAGCAGGCTCATTCAAAACCCCTTCAATCTTAGTAACCGCATCAAGAACAACTTTCTTAACTTTTGTAACATCACTGCCATATTCAACACCAAATTCCACTTTAACTCGAACTTTATTATCTGGTCTGGCATAATTTTTAACCTGCGCATTTGCAAGATATCCATTAGGTACATAAAGAACTTCATTGTCAAACGTCACAATTTTAGTGCTTCTAAGACCAATTTCGCTGATTTTTCCAACTTCTCCATTTTCCAATTTGATCTTATCACCAATCAGATAAGTCTTATCAAGCAGGAGATTAATCCCGCCAAACACATTCTTGAGTGAATCTTGCAGTGCAAGTCCAAGCACAATACCGCTAATACCAACACCAGCAAGATAAGGAGTAATATCAACACCCCAAATATGCAAAATCCACATAAATCCGACAATCACAAAAACAACCTTTGCTGCTTTATGAAATAAAGGAAGTAAAACCTCATCAATCTTCGTTTCCGTCTTTTCCGCAAAAGTCGTACCCCACCCCTCAATAATCACATCTAAGACACGAGTTAAGATATAAAGAAACACAACTGCCATTGCAGTGTTGACCACACTCGTCATAATACCATCAATTTCAAGATGCATTAAAGCTAACTTAAAGCCATAGACCAACACAAAATAAAACAAAGGCTTTCGAGTATAATCAAAAATAAGATCATCGATCTTCGTTTCGGTCTTTCCCGCAATTCGCTTAAGATAAAAACTAAAAAAAAGCAAAACCAGACGAGCTAGAATAATAAAAAATAAAATAATTGCAAGGGCAGCTAAATATTTATTATCTAAGTAAGGAATCTGTCCAATCCACTCTGAAAAAAATAAAGCCATAAAAAATAAAATAAAGAGAGAAATTTAAATAACTTTCGTAAGATTAAGCACCAACCAATAGTAAATCATCCAGTTCTTCAGCATCGCCTTGCACATATTGATAGTGCAATAAACCCTGCCAATATTTCTGATAACTCATTGGTCGTCTTTCTCTTCACCGCCGCTTGTAGGAACTGCGCTCTTTGAGATAACAAAGACATCACCAACCGCTTTAACCAATTGATGAGGTACAATAACCCCTCTTGCGCTGCCTAAAACTCGGCTTAAAAATGAATTTTTCGTCGCCTTAATTTTCCAACCAGAGATCTTATTTCCAGAGACGATACAATCCTCAATATCCCCAAAATAATCACCTGCATCGGTAAACACTTTTAAATCATAAGCTTCCGTCACTTTTCTCATTTTTAACATTGTAATCCACCTCTAATTCAAATCTACCTCAAAATGTCGTTTTTAAGATGACGTAGGTTTAAATACTTTTCGATGATTCAGAAGAATATGGCGCTAAAAATCATAGGTACATCCCATATTGCAAAGCAAAGCATTAACGAGATTAAAAAAGCTTTTGAAGAACAACAGCCAGATATCATCGCAATTGAATTAGACCTAGAACGTGCAAATGCTTTAATGGAAGAAGAAACCCAAAAAAGAAAAGTATCTTTAACCAGTGTTCCTCAAATCGGCTTTAAAGGCTATCTCTTCGCCAAAATAGGTCAATATGCCCAGCAAAAGCTTGGTCAATCAGTAAACGTCACACCTGGCGCCGAGATGAAAACCGCCCTTAAATTAGCTGCAGAGCATAAAAAAGAAGTCGCTTTCATTGACCAGCCAATCAGTTTAACCCTCAAAAACTTCTCCAAACAACTAACCTGGAAAGAACGATATCGTTTCATCAGCGACATCATTAAAGGTCTGATTTTTCCCAAAAAAATGATGAAAGAATCCGGCTTGCAAGACTTTGATTTAAGTAAAGTACCAGAGCAAGAGCTCATCATCAAACTAATCAAACAGCTTCGCCATCGCTATCCCAGCATCTACAAAACATTAATAGAAGATAGAAACAAATATATGGTCAAAAAAATCATTCAATTAATGCGTAAAAATCCAGATAAAAAGATTCTCGTCATCGTGGGTGCAGGTCATTTAGAAGGCATGAATGAATTGCTGCTCAAAGTAGATGTGTTGTAGTCAAATCATCTTTATTTCAAAATATCACTATTTTCTCACAAACTTTTATAAAAAACACTCTAAAATACTCCTCTGGTAGTAGTGGCAATGAGCTTACGGTTACTATGACTGAGGAAACCTCTAGCTTGCTGGAGGTCTCCGAAATCACGAAGTGATTGAGGAAAGTCCGCCCACCTAAAAAAAGCAACTTCCGAAGGGAAGAAGGAGAAACCCTTAGCTCTGGCTCAGAAACGACACGTCCTGGGGAATGGAATGATATGGCGAAGCTTTTTGCGAAAAAAGCAAGTTAACCCTTTGACGTCTCTCCAGGGACCGATGAAACGGCGAAACTTACACATGACCGCGATCATGTAACAGTTTCAAAAAACGAAAGTTTTTAATGAACTGTGCTGGTGCAAGTCAGTTATCTGACGCTAAGTCGAATGCTCTAATGGATCATCGGCATCACAGGTTGATGCTTTGGGTCTAACAAAAGGCGGCTTATGCCACTCTACCACTTTTTTTAGGAGGAATTAACAATGAACATATTACTCATTGAAGGTCATGAAATACACAGACTAACAACAAAAGAATGGTTACAAAAAAAAAGTGTAACAATTGACAGTTATTTTCCCACTGATAGACAAAATTATCTCATTCAACCAAAAGATATTCCAACAATTCTAGGGAAAGTAAGAGATTACGACACCCTTCTTTTAGATCGTGATACTTTTGACAGAGGAGAAGTTGATTTTTTAGGAGTATTAGGACGAATAAAAGAACAACAATATGCTGGAAGAATCTTTGCAAGCACAACGCTTCCTGAGCGGTTCTCAGGAGCAGAATTTCCAACACTAGATGGTCAAGTAACATGGCTCTACAAACCATTTGGATTAAGAGAATTAGCAAAAGAACTCGGTATAAGATAAAAAAATCACAAGCAAACCAAAAAATATATAAAACGCAAGACAAAACAATCAAAACATGAGTGACGACAAAATAAGATTACCCTCAGGACAAGGTGGCCTCACCAGATTTGGTGATGAAACATTATCAAAATTTCAGCTCTCACCCGGCGCAGTAGTTGTATTCTGTCTTATCATCATGATTATGATAATTCTTCTTCACGTATTCGGCAAAGGTTTGATCTAAAATGTTTCCAGGCATGAATCCACGGCAAATGCAAGCCGCCATGAAAAAAATGGGTATCCAACAGGTAGAAATTCCTGCAATTGAAGTCATCATCAAAACTGCTGACAAAGACATTTACGTTCTCAATCCTTCTGTATTAAAAGTGAATATGATGGGGCAAGAAACCTTGCAGATAAGCGGCCAATTAAGAGAACAAAAGAAAGCCGCTCAAATACCAGACATCTCTGAAGAAGACATCAAAACCGTCATGGAACAAGCAAAAGTAGGAAGAGAGCAAGCGCACAAAGCCCTCAAAGAAACTGATGGTGATTTGGCAGAAGCAATCATGAAATTAACGCAAACAGAAGAATAGAACCCACAGTAACAATTATTAATCTCATCAACTTCTGAGCATTGATGTCACAACCAATTCTCAAAGAAGCGTGGGAGCACTACCACGCAGCAGATCATCTCCTAAACGTAACCTATCCCCTCATTAAAGATCCAAAGCTCCTTCTTGGAATAATCACAACCATCAACAACACCCTCTCCTGCGCGCTCAACTATTTCATTCAATCTAACTATGAAGCCCCTCTGCTTCTGAAACTACACCTACTCCAAAATCAGAAAATCTCACTCCCAAAAGATTCCCTGAGCCTTATCCACACCATAAATGACCTGCTGCAACATCATGAAAAAAGTCCAGTAGAATTTTCAAGAAATAATAAAATGATCATCTGCACCAAAGAATACTATCTCCATACCCTCTCCAAAGAAGATATTAAAGAACTGCTCAAAAAGACAAAAGAAACCTTAAATTACCTAGAAACACTAATTTAAACACAAAATATAAAAAGAAGTAGTATTTACAGCATATTCTTGGCCGTTTCAATCACCCTCAACGAGTACTTATTCGAAGCACGTGAAGAACTAAAGCGCTTAGAACATATAATTTACGTCAGTTTAAAATACACTCGCACCGTTGACGTCATCATTAACGCCCTCAATCGTATGGTCAGTACATCTGACTTTCTAATATATTCATTCTTACAAAAAGCTAAAGAAGAAGGAAAAATCGAAAATTTTCCAAAAAGTCCTGCGCTGTGCGCAACAAGAGTAATGGAGATATATCCAGAAGATCTCCAACTTCAAAAATATCTCACCTTCTACGCATTTTTAAAAAACGTCTTAAAAACATCATACCAAAAACGGGAAGAATATCGAAGACACGTCACTTTAATCGTCGAGCTCGATCGCTGCAGTGTCGAAGTCACAATCGATAACCTCATGTGCTGTGAGAAATTCATGCATGACTTCTTTACATATTCTTGGCAAACAATAGTTGGAAAAAACGAAGAAGACGAATTCTTCTAATAATCTCATTATTCCAACAACAAAAATATTAAATACTCCCATTCTATTAGCTCTATAAACAACATGACTAAATTCATCGCATTCGTCTCAGGAAAAGGAGGAGTTGGAAAAACAACATCTACATTAAACGTAGGTCAAGCTCTAACAGACTTAGGACATAAAGTAACCCTTCTTGACGCTAATTTAATGACACCAAATTTAGCGATTCATCTAGGTTTCATCAATCCAGAAGGAACCGTAAACAAATTCTTAAGAAAAGAAAAAGCGCTCAAAGAAGTAGTCTATCTTCATGAAAGCGGCCTTTCAATAATCCCCGCATCCCCCTCCTACAACGAATTTCAAAAAACCAACCCTCAACAACTAACAGAAATCTTCGAACATCTTGAAAATACCGCAGATTTCATCCTGATTGACGCTCCAAGT
>Ga0209515_10009774_pt1 | contig 10844 bp, 9 predicted proteins | sample Subgroupgradi54m_FD_187454 | JGI IMG/M metagenome (GOLD analysis project Ga0209515, IMG submission 187454) | Subsurface groundwater microbial communities from S. Glens Falls, New York, USA - GMW60B uncontaminated upgradient, 5.4 m (SPAdes)... ...
TATTTAAATCAAAGCGTCTGAGTTTTTTTTACTTCGCCTTAGTTTTTTTAGTTGGGACAATGTTCGTTCAACATAGGGATATCTCTCGATATAGTCTTCCCTTATGGCCGTTTGCGTGTATGGCCCTTGAGAAATTATTTACCTCTAAGAAATTTCTTTTAGTATTACTGTTATTACTGCCTGCAATCTATATGTATGCATGGAATTTTCTGCAATATAATGTAATGCCGATCACTCTCTGGGGGCCTTTTTTGTGAATATTAAGGTTTTTCAATTTCGAAGTAGGTCATTGTATTGCCTTTTTCATAGAAGAAAAATGCGATATAATTCCTTAAGAAGCATAGAACAAAAAGAATCGCTACTTTTGTCGATTTTATTTTTCAAAATATATGAAGTTGATGACGTATAATATTCTTAATGGCGCGCAAAATAGATTTTGGTTGTATTAATGGAAAAAATAAACAATTCCAAAATATCAGAGAGTCAATACAGTTAATAAGGAAATTTATTGACTAATGAAACAAGATTATATTGTAAGTAAGAGTTACTAATAAAAATAGTTCAAAACGTAAACGACTATGAAAATATTAATTTTTACCGAGGGAACAATTATCATGCATGATTTGGCAAAAGATGTAAACCGTAAAGAACGGGTAAAACAATCACAAGAAGCAAGAATTCAACAATTCGTAAAAAAAATTTTACCTTTTAAAACTTCACTAGGATCTGTTTATGATTTGGAAAGTTATGTTCCCATAGGTAATGCTGTTGAGAAACTTAAATCTTGGAAAAGTCAAGGAGCAGAAATAGTCTATCTAACGTCGAGAAGAATACAATCAGAGGTAGAAACAATTCAGAGTGTGTTGAAAAAATATCATTTTCCTCAGTGCCAAAATCTGTATTTTCGCTTGCGTGGGGAAGATTATAAAGACATAGCTGAAAGATTACGTCCAGACATTATTATCGAGGACGATTGTGAAAGTATTGGCGGAGAAAAAGAAATGACGTATCCGCATATAAAAGAAGAATTAAAATCTAAAATTAAATCAATTGTTGTTAAAGAATTTGAAGGAATAGAGCGTTTACCTGACAATGTTAAGTTATTAAAACAATATGAATAATAAGGACTTGAATTTGTAAATTTTATTGTTATACTAATAATGTAGGTTATGATAGCAATGGCATGCTGGAGCCGACCGAAATGAAGCGAACAAGTCCAATGGATATCATGACTTGTTAAGTAGGGTGGAACCACGGGTTCAAGACTCGTCCCTAGCTTGTAAATTATTACAAGTTAAAGGACGAGTTTTTTTATGATCTAAAAACGTGATGTTGAAAGCCTGGCAAGCCGGAGTCACAAACAATTTGAATGAAAGAGGATAAGCTCAGTGGATTAACATTGCTTATCAAGTAGGGTGGAACCGCGACTCAACCATAGAGGGCCGTCCCTATACAGTTATATACCGATAGCTGTATATGGACGGCTTTTTTAGTAATACACATATGGAAAAAATTAATTTTACAAGGAGAGAATTTCTGAATTTTTCATGGAGAATGGCTGTTGTAGCTGTTTTTGGGGCAGCGGCATCGGCGTGTAGTCCGACTCAATCGACAACTCCTACCCCAAAACCAACTCCTTACGAAATTCCAACAGTGGATCCATTGGATATATCACCTTACCGAGATTTAGCAAGGTTTTATCCAACATTGGAATCATTACAAATTAATGGGGAAGCAATACGTTTTGGAACAGCTGTTCCAACCACTATCTACAATTTCACCCGTAATAGAACTGTTTATCCAGATAGTGCTAAAAGTATATTTGACTATTTTGAGTCGTTGGCAGATTCAAATCGATCAATAGATTATAGTTTTCATTTTCAAATGTTTGACAAGACAATATTACAGTTAATAAAAAGACCTGTGATAGAACGATTTTTTGTATTAGTTCCTTCAGACGGACCTAATTTGCCTACAAATTTTCTTTCTAAACCAGATGCAGTAACCGCTGTTACTCTTATTATAGATAAAGAACCAACAAAAAGTAAATCATATACATTTATTAAACTTAACGATATTTTAGATTCAGATCAGAGTAAAGACCCATCAGATTTTAGGAAGTTTGTCACCGAAGTATGTCAGTCAACTATCTTTGTAAAACTTCATACTGAAATATCTGAACATATAATAGGATATCAGAATTTAAGTCAGGAGATTTTTTGTAATTCAATTTCTTATGAAATAGAAGATAGATACAAGAATGTTCCATATGATACTCATACAAAAAACTTAAGAAATATGGGTTTTGCAGGATTTCCTGTAATTGTTTCAAGTCAAAAAGATTATTTATCTTTCCCGCAACTTGGGGATTTAATAAAGTAATGATGCTATAATTTATTTGTGAAGTATAAATTTAGATTATGTTTAACTATTTATTTTTCGTACTTATCTATTTAATAGTTTGTAACTGGATCCAACTATATTATCTTCTTGGTAATGTATTAAAACCTCATCACAAGTTGACAACAGTTGATGGTAAAGGAATACTTTCAAAACTCAATAAGAAAACAAAACTTAACTTAACTATAAAAACAATCGCCGAGAAGAAGAAAGCAATTGGTTTTATGGTGACTAGTCCTCCGTTTAAACCTGTTATGTTATTTTCTGAACGGCTATATAACGTATTAAACCCTAGTGAATTTGAGTGGGTTGCACTTCATGAATCAGGACATTATCTTATGTGGCATAATGTGAAGTTTGCTTTCTCACAAGTAGGAATAGGAATTGTAGGACTATTTTTTGTGTATTATTTTAAGATGACTTCTTTTATGTTCGCTTTTCTTTTCTCAGTTATTCTCGCTGTCTTCTATATCCAATTTGTCAGAATATTTGAATATCAGGCTGATTACTATGCAGTAACCCATATGGATAATCCAAAAGGAATGATTACTGCAAATATAAAAATGAAGAAGATCAATAAGACTTTGGACGGAAATAAAACTTTATTAAGATTTTTTGTAATTGCTGTTCCTTATGAGGTACGGATCAAGATGGCAAAAAGACAGTTAAAATTAAATGAATAGAATCTTTCTAACTAGAATTTTATATTCAAATTATTGTTTTATCCTGTTATACTGAAACGTAATAGTTTGAAACAGATACGTTATGATGAATTTTCTCAAAAAAAGATGGTACGTAATTGCTGTGATTCTTGTAATCGGAGGATTATTGTTCTCAAAAATAAGTTCAAATAACACAACAAAAACGAATGGAAAAAAACAAACTTCATACACTCTTAAACGGCAAAACTTAAAAGAAACTTTGTCTCTTTCCGGAACGATCGATGCGGAAGAACATACGATTTTACGGTTTCAATCCTCGGGCAAATTGGTTTGGGTGGGAGTAAAACAAGGTGATTATGTAAAAAAATATCAAGGGATAGCTTCACTCGATCAGAGAGAATTACAAAAAAATCTTCAAAAATATTTGAATACCTATATGAAAACACGTTGGGATTTTGAAACCACAAAAGAAACAGAAGATATCAAAAATATTGGAGGACTATCAAATGATCTAAGACGACAGGCGCTTCGTACTCTTGATAAAGCACAGTTTGATCTCAATAATGCAGTCATTGATGTTGAACTTAAAGATATTGCCTTAAAATTTGCTTATCTCTATACTCCTATTGATGGGATTGTGACAAAAGTTGAATCACCTTATGCAGGAGTAAATATTATTCCGACGCAAGCGGAATTTGAAATTATCAATCCTAAAACTATTTATTTCTCCGCAACTGCCGATCAAAATGATGTGGTGAAATTGAATCAGGGAGTAGAAGGAGATGTGACGCTTGATTCATATCCTAATATAAAACTCAAAGGAAAAGTATATATGATTTCATTTGTTCCAAAAACTGGAGAGACGGGAACAGTATATTCAGTAAAGATCGCACTTCAGGAACCAAACAATGATTACCGATACCGTTACGGAATGACTGGCGACGCCAGTTTTAAGGTAAGAGAGGTAAAAGATGTACTGTCTATACCAACGAAATTTATTAAAGCAGAAAAAAATCCGGAAGGAACTCTGGATAAAAAATATGTTTTGAAAAAAGTAAATGGTAATCAGACAAAGACATATATTCAAATAGCAGAGGAGATGGATGACAATACGATTGTTACCGCAGGTCTTAAAGAGAGAGACGTTATATATGATTAAACTTCAACATATTTGGAAAGAATATCAGCTTGATCAAGAACTTATTTTTACTGCTTTGAAAGACATAAGTCTGACCATTAAAAATGGTGAGTTATGTTCAATAATTGGTCCATCGGGATCAGGGAAATCAACGTTAATGCATATTATCGGATTGCTTGACAAACCTTCTAAGGGAACAATTTTAATCGACGATAAAGACATCTCGCGGCTGGATGATGATACTATTTCAACACTCCGAAGTGAATTTGTAGGCTTTGTGTTTCAACAATTTAATCTTATCAATAAACTCACTGTTCTTGAAAATATTTTGCTTCCAACAATCTATGCGCGAAAAAAAATGAATTATCAACCGGAAGAATATGCACACTATCTTATCGATCGATTTGGTCTTAAAGGAAAAGAGAAATCGTATCCAAATAAAATTTCGGGTGGCCAACAGCAGAGGGTCGCTATAACAAGAGCACTTATGATGAAACCAAAACTTATTCTCGCAGACGAACCGACGGGAAATCTGGATACCAAAACCGGTCAAGAGATTTTGGCGCTTCTTTTGGAGTTAAATAAAAATGAAAAAATGACCGTAGTTATTGTTACCCATGATAAGAGTGTTGCTGAAAAAACAAATAGACGCATTACTATTATTGACGGAAATATAATATGAAAAATTATTTTGTTTTTATTCTCAAATCGGCTTTTTTTGACTTTTCACGAAACAAAGGAAGAACGTTTCTTACATCTCTTGGAATATTAATTGGGGTTTTATCAGTGATTCTTCTTATTGCATTTGGACTTGGTTTAAAAAAATATATTAACGATCAATTCGAAAGTTTAGGTTCAAATTTATTGAGAGTGTTACCCGGACAGATTTTAAAAAATGGAAGTTTTAGAGGCGGTGGATCAAACGCACTAAATAATATCAGATTTGACGACAAGGATATCGTGACCCTTCAACGATTAAAAGTGGTCGAACTTGTTGTTCCAGTTTTTACCAGAACGGTAAACGCCTCGGTCGCAAAACAAACAGAATCTGGTGATTTATATGCGGCGAATGAAGGAGTGTTCGTCGCATTAAACGCAAAAGCCCAATACGGAACAGTCTTCACCAAATCAGATGTGGAAAAACGCAGTAAAGTTGTGGTACTTGGACCAAAAATTGCCAAAAAATTATTTGGTACTGAAGATTTGGCAATTGGTAACAATATTAAAGTCGAAGATCAAACGTTTAAAGTAATCGGTGTTCTTGAATCAAAAGGTGGTGGTGGATTTGGAGGTCCTGACTTAGACTCATTTATTTATATGCCGTTTAAAACCGCATACGTATTTAATACCGACAAAAAAATATTCGCAATTATTGTTAAAGCAAAAACCGATATTCTGCTTGAAGATGCAAAAACCGAAATTAAAACTGCATTATTAAAACGATACAAAGAAGAAGATTTTTCCGTCATTGATCAGGCAGAACTTCTTGGAGCAATCAGTTCTATTTTTGGAATCATGAATGCTGTTCTTGTTGCAATTGCAGCAATTTCTTTGATTGTAGGAGGAATTGGAATTATGAATATTATGTTTGTAACAGTTACGGAACGTATTAAAGAAATTGGAATTCGACGGGCACTGGGAGCGAGAAAAAAAGACATTTTATATCAATTTTTGATTGAGTCGGTTATTCTTTCTCTTCTGGGAGGATTATTAGGAGTATTACTTGCTTTTATTATCGTGACACTCATTCAAAAATTATTTCCTGCTTATATTGATGTTGGGTCAGTAGCTCTTGCACTTGGTGTTTCATCGCTTATAGGAATTATCTTCGGAGTTTTTCCTGCAAAAAAAGCCGCTGATCTTTCACCAATTGATGCGATACGGTATGAATAAAATCAAGGAGTCGTTTTTTAAATTTTTCCTCGTTGAAATTTCCAGATATTTTTCTTGATTCTTTTTTCATCTCAATTAATTGTTCTTTCTTTAAACCTTCAAACTTTTTAACTTTTTCAACTAAAGAATCTTTAGTTAATTCGTTAAATAAGTATCCGTTGATTCCATCTTTTACCGTCTCGGAAACACCACCGCTTTTATAGGCAATGACCGGTAATCCGTATCCCATTGCTTCGACAAGAACAATACCGAATTCTTCATCAACAGATGCAAATAAAAATGCTTTTGCATGTTGATAAACTTTTGCTAATTCTTTATCGGAAATATTTCCAAGAAATTCAACCGTTTTTCCTGCAATTGATTTGAGATATTCCTCATCTCTCCCTGTTCCAACAATTTTAAGATTGAATTTATATTTATTTGCCGCATGAATCAAAATATCAACGTGTTTTACCCGAGCAAGACGGGAAACGGTAACATAATAAGAATTTGGAATTTGGAATTTGTTTACCCTGTAAGGGGAATTTGGAATTTTTTTAGGGATAATTACTGGTGGGTAAATAACTGTTGCGTCACGGCGATAAAATTTTTTGATTCTTTTTTTAGTCTCTTCAGAATTTGCGATAAAATAATCTGCGCGTTGTGAAGAATTAAAATCCCAAATTCTCAAAAAATGATTCACAATTGACCCATAGATTTTGATCAACAAATATTTTTGCCACTCGATTGCGGTTTCATATCCATACAGATAACGGGGTGGGTGATGGATATAACCTATATGTATTGTAGGATACCTAGTTTTTATACCTTTACACATCCAGCTTCCCGAAGAAGAAATGACCAAATCATATAATGAAAAATCAAAACTCTCCCATATCCAAGGAGTAAGAAATCTCAGTGGAGAATAAAATCTATTAAGAATAGGAATTTTGCCAAACCAGGAAATTCGAGTTTGCCAGGTTCGAATCAGATTGGCATGAGGACCTAAAGAATCATTATCATACGTAGAGGTAAAAACGTCCGCTTCCGGAAATATTTTTTTTAACACTACGAGGACTCGTTCGGCGCCTCCAAATTCTCGTAACTGATCATGCACGATTGCAACTTTCATTGTGTAATTATACCTTAAAAATCCCTGGTTTTTATTCGGCTAGTATAGGATTATTCTGGAAGTATTGCTCATTATCTTCAGGCGATCTTCTTGTTATAATAGTATCAATGTCTCCGTAGTTCAACACTAAAAAACTTTAAAATAATTTTTTCAGTGTAAACGGATAGAATGCACTTGTAGTTCAACGGACAGAATGTGGGTTTCCGGAACCTACGATACAGGTTCGATTCCTGTCAGGTGCACTGTAAAATTAGTTTCAATCTAATTTTACAGTGTGAACACTGAATTTAGTTTCTAAAAAAATTAAAGGTGAATCCATAAAATTATGTAAAGGGTTTACCCTTTAAATTCGAAGAATTTAAAGGGCCTATGGTTCAACGGTAGAATGTGGCATTCGCATTGCCAAGATCCGAGTTCAATTCTCGGTAGGTCCACTCAACTCGCAGTTAACAAACGAAGTGAGTTTTACTGCGAGTTAGTCCTGACCCCGAGTACTCGAGGGAAGGGCTCAACAAAAATAAATTTGTAGGAGTTAGTCCTGAGCAAAGCGAAGGACAAGAATTTGTAAATTTTGATATACTTTAGATTGTAAAGGAGCCGTAGTTCACCGGTCAGAACGCGATCCTTATAAGATCGATGCAGGAGGTTCGACTCCTCCCGGCTCCACAATAATAGATAACAAGAAATAGAAATTAGTAAAGAGAACATGAAATTGATTAAGAATGAAAATTTTGCTGAGTTGATTGGAATGTATTTGGGAGATGGAAATCTAGGAAACTATCCAAGATGTCATTATTTGAGAATTTACTGTAATTTAAAAGAAAGACAGTATGCTCATGAAATAAAATGGATTTTAGAAAAGGTATTTAGTAAAAAATGTTATGAATATAAACGACCATTAGAAGGAGTTTCGTATTTGGAAATTTCAGGGAAAGATTTAGATAAAAAATTAGGAATGCCAGTTGGAGATAAAATAATCAATAAAGTAAGAATTCCGGAATGGATTTTTGAGAAAGAAAAATATATAATTTCTTGTCTTAGGGGATTATTTGATACAGATGGTTGCTGTTATATAACCGGAAAAAAGTATAGAATAGTAAACTTTACTAATAGGAATATTGTTCTTTTAAAGAACTTTAAAAATGCATTAGAAAAACTAAAGTTCCATCCTTATTCAAGAGGAGGTAGAAATATTGAATTAGGAAGACAAAAAGAAGTAGATTATTTTTTTGAATTAATTAAACCGAGAAATATAAAGCATTATCGATTTAATGCCAAGATAGCCAAGGTGGTCAAGGCATCGGTCTGAAAAACCGAGGATGTCAGTTCGACTCTGACTCTTGGCACAAGGTCCGATCCCTTCACTTTCAAATGCACGAATAGATTGATATAGTGGGCTAATCTCCATTATGATATTGACAATCGACTAATAATCGACTAAAATTAGACTAATGTTTACACCTAAATATACTATTACGGATAAACTTCTCGCAAATATTAAACGTATTAATGCTTTAATTACTGAGTTAAATAATAGACGTTTTCCTCATATAATACTTCTTGAGCTTGAAAGAACTGCACGAGCTGTATCTTCATATGCTTCAACCAGTATTGAAGGAAACCCTTTGCCTTTAACTGAGGTTAAAAAAATTTTAAAATCAAAACCAGTCCATATCCGAGAAAGTGAACAAGAAGTATTAAACTACAATCAAGCTCTACAAGAGTTAAATACATACTTGGAAGAGGGTAAAGTTACTCTATCATTAAAGTTTATTCTGAACCTACAAAAACAAGTTACTAAAAACTTACTTCCTCTCTTTGAATCAGGAAAATTGAGACAAAAGCCAGTTGTGGTAAATGATCCTCGAGTAGGTCGGGTTGTTTATTTACCCCCTGATGTTAAAGATGTAGAACCGTTAATGCGAGATCTTATAGATTATGTATATACAAATCGAAATAAAATTGACTCTCTTATTCTCGCCGGCATATTTCATAAACAAATGGTTATTATTCATCCCTTTATGGATGGCAACGGCAGAACTACTCGTTTGGTGACGAAAGCACTTCTTGCGGCAATGGGACTGAATACCTTTAATTTATTTAGTTTTGAAAATTATTATAACCAAAACGTTACCAAATATTTTCAAACAGTCGGAGAATATGAAAATTATTATGAAATCGTAGACAAGATAGAGTTTAGTCAATGGTTAGAATACTTCACTGAAGGAATTATTGATGAATTATTACGTGTTCAAAAATTTCTTCCCGAAGTTGCATTATCTCCTCAAAATGAGCTTAAACCTTTTCATCTTAAATTACTTCAGTATATAAGAAAAAAAGGATTTATTACCGATCGTGATTACGCTAAGATTACCGATCGAGCAAAGGCAACCAGAACTCTTGATTTTCAAAAACTTTTGAATTTGAAATTAATTGAACGTAAAGATAAAGGAAAAGCTACTTATTATGTATTAAAAGATAATTAGAACGGAAAGTATTTGAATTAGTTCACTTTTCTCGTATAATAGGCTTTGGAGAATATATTTGTTTTGAGTGCAAAAGGATCGTTTTCATTCGTTTCTGGGTCTTGATATGCGAGCATGATCTTATGGATCCAAGGGAGAAAGTGCGGGCGTAGTTTACCGGTAAAATGCTTCCTTGCCAAGGAAGAGACAGTGGGTCCAATTCCCATCGCCCGCTCCCGATTGCGACTTGTCGGGGCGGCACGAAGTGCCGCCCATTGCTTCGGAAGGTCACAGTCTACTATTTTGTTTTTGAGAGTGAGGTTCGAGCCAATCTTTTTTAGGAACTCTCTTTTTTCAAAAAGATTTATATTATCTGATGCGATTTTATCCGCCTGTAAGGCGGTATCAAAGAATTCTCTCATAGGTTCGAGCCACTTATTTGGTGATTGTTCAAGAGTTCCTATCCTTTGCTCAATAGTCTTTTTCTCACCCATAAACTGGTTCTTCTTTTTAAGGTAATCTTCACGGCTAACTACATTATCCAGATAAGAATCTAAAAGTTTATTCAACTTTTCATTGATATTTTGGAGATCTTTTTTGAACTCTTGAACAATCACCAACACTTCTGACCTTTGTTTGTGTTCATCTGTGTCTAATCTTTTAATATACCATTCATGGTCAGAAGTGGACAAAGAAACTTTTTGAATATGTTGGTTCAACTGATTCATTAAAATCTCTTGACGGATAAAGGGTTGAGAACAGAATGAAAGCTTACTTTTCTTGGTACAGCGGTAATAGATAAAGATTTGACTACGATCAAGGGTAATGTAGTACTTAATATGATGTTCAGCGGTAATCATCATCCCGCACTCGCCACATCTAATTAAGCCTGTAAATGGAAAGTCAAGAGATTTTAATGGAAAGATATGGGTTCTTTTTTTGATTATCTCTTGAACCTTATCAAAAAGTTTCTTTGTAATAAGTGGCTGGTGGATTCCTTGATATACTTCCTTGTTAAAGCGAAAATACCCAAAATAAAAGGGGTTTGAGAGGATAAACTTAATTCGGTCTTTTGTAATTAATTTGTTACCACGGGTTACAATTCCACGATCTTTTAAAAACAAACTCATCTGGTTGTAGGTAGACTTACCGAAAGAGAAAAGCTGAAATAATTC